>Ga0153916_10000645_pt1 | contig 23896 bp, 26 predicted proteins | sample Opewatmetagenome_FD_109642 | JGI IMG/M metagenome (GOLD analysis project Ga0153916, IMG submission 109642) | Freshwater wetland microbial communities from Ohio, USA - Open water 3 Core 3 Depth 4 metaG | ecosystem: Environmental > Aquatic > Freshwater > Wetlands | place: USA: Ohio, Lake Erie...
GGGGGGGGTGCTGAAATTAACCACATATATTTGCGGAGGGCGGATGATCTGATCCAGGTTGGATGAAATTCGGGATAGTATTCCGCCTCCATCCGATGGATTGATGGAGCCATGTGAAGCGCCTTCCTGGGCAGCATCACGCATCGCCAACCAGGGGAAGAAAGCGCGCCCGAGATCGATTGTGCCCGCCAACAGGACCATTAATATGGTGATGGTTAAAGCCAGCTCAACCATGCTTTGTCCATGTTCTTTTTGCTCAAATATGATTTCACTTTTCATTAATAACTCCTTCTATTGACTCTCCGTATGGATGGATCAACAGATCGAAAAGAGCAGGAATAAAAGATTGGTAAGTGAGCATTTACTATACTGTCTCGATAATTCAACTTAAAGGGTTCTCCTTACCACCCATGACGGGATGTGGATGGAGTTAGGGATATGCGATGGGCACATCCGTCAGGAGGGTACGGTAGTTGGTTGTTTTGATATGGAAACCTTGAAATCCCAGAAAACTGCCTAAAAGGGGCTGATAATTCACATCCACTTCCACCACGGTGCGATCACCCAAGGCCAGGCCGTCCGCCGGGCCACTATAACTATTATTTGCATGCGAACACAAATCTGGTGGATCACTTAATTTAAGACCATGATCATAATCAATATCGACGTAGACAGCATTTGCCGGTATCAAGAATAAAAGCCGAGAGGTGGCTTTGAGGATACCATCGCAGTTCGTGTCATTGAGGGCTGTTGCGCCATACCTGGCACCCTCACGGGCGGCACCGTAAACTTCTGAATAGATAAACATCATGCGCCCAAACTCAATCAGGCCATAGGTAATTAATAATAAAATGGGAAAAACAATGGCGAACTCCACCATGGTTTGGGCGTTTTCTTGTTTTATCATTGGCAACTTTTTTGCGGGTTTGATCATGTTACAGACTCACCTATGATTATTGTTTTTGACAAAAAATATTAACAAAATCATCTAATCCTGCAATAAAAATATCAAGTGCTATTTTATCTTATAAAACGAAGGAAATCAATATTTGTTACAAGGTTTATTACATAAAAATCAGTTAAATGCATTAAAAATCACTATCAGATATGTAAGGTGTTGCATGATTCGAGCCACGTATACTGAAATCTACAGTGCGGTGCCGTTCGAACCCTGGAAGGTCTGAGAAGAAGCAGCAATATGGAAGAACTTCCGGGTGCCACTTGGTAGCTTGCCCGGAGTATGGGTTAAATAAAAACAAGCGGTGAGATTCACCGCTTGTTTTGCTCCAGAAAATAAGGCTATCTATAAAGCTCCATCTTGGTTGGGTTAGTTAGTCCTTCATTTGGATTGTAGAGGATGTTGAAACCTGTGTTACCACCAACTTCCACATCCCAACCAATCACTTGTCCTTTGAAGATTTCATTCTCACTCGTACCAGTCACTTTTATAAGAGATCCCGGTGCATAAATCATTCCAGAAAACAAATCTCCCGAAGTGCCATTGATCGTAACAGTATTATGGTTAGAATCGGGAACATAGAAAAGGATACCCGGGAGGGCACCAGACGGTAATGGGGTGTCGGGCTTGGCAGGTGGTGCGGACAGCTGGAGGTCGCCACCACCATTGATGGTGATTTTCCCGTAAGGCACATAGATCGTCACCTCTGTGCCGGATATCACATCTTGGGCGTTAACACTTAGATTGCCTGTGATGCACCATAGTCCGTGTATGATCGGAGGATACTCTGGTAGACTGCTTTGCCATCCATTAATATCGCATTTTCCCTCTATTGGTGGTTCGATATGATAATCGTCGTATTCGAGTGTATCACTTGTTAGTGCAGGGTATTCATCAGGGTTCCAATCTAAATTGCCAGGACGAAGATCATGACCGTATACACCTCCCGCAGGTACAGGTGGTTCAGCATCAGGGATTGGAAGCATCGTCACGGATCCGGAATTACCATTACCACGCACGCAACCATTAGAGAAAATGCCTCCTCCCTGAACGATAGTCTCACCGTTGCCAAACATGATTGTGCCTTGTGAACCAGGATCCGAACAGATTTCCTTGTTGAGCGCTATGATAGCGTTACCAAACCCGTATGGTTCCCGCGGGTAGATACGCGTGACAGCTTCCACTTCGTTATGCAGGGCACTGGGGAAGATCAGCTGAAGGAAATTGCTGGGTGTGGTGGCTGAGATCTCCACAGTGACATCGATGTATTTACCCGCACCACTGCACGTGGCATATACATAATTGTGCTGTAAACCACTAGTATTTTTAATGGTGAAGTTGTTGGCGAGGGCGCGTGCGATGGCAGCTAATTCAGCATTGTGCATTGCAAATCCAACACCTCCAGGAGGACAGCTCCAACTGGTGGTTGTTATACCTGCATCTTCAATATCAAGCGCAGCTTTGCCACCACCCGCCAAGGAGGCGGCATCAGCTGCATTCTGCTCATGGCGGCGATCAGCCAGTACCATGCCACCATCGATTGCCAGGGCAACGAAACCCAGGAAGACCACCAGGCCAATCACCAGGTAAACAATCGCCTGTCCTTTTTCGGAATTTATATTCTTTACGTTCATTAATTCCTCCTGATGGATGTAACTTTCTATTTACATACTGGTGCTATGATCGTATCGTTGATCGTGGCAAGGATGGGCATGGTTTGAGAGCCAAGGATAGTACCTAAGAAAGGCATCGTGAGTGGGAACTCTTGATAACTGATATTAATCTGAATAGAGTTTTGAGTGGTAGCTTTCAGGCAGGGACTGCCAATTATATTTATGCTAACTGCATATTTTCCTGGGGGAATGAACTGATCCAGGTTGGATGAAATCCTTGACTCGATGCCGGCGTTATCCGTTGGGTTATAGGAACCATATGAAGCGCCTTCCTGGGCAGCGTCACGCATTGCCAGCCAGGTGAAGAAAGCACGCCCGAGATCGATTGTGCCCGCCAACAGGACCATTAATATGGTGATGGTTAAAGCCAGCTCAACCATGCTTTGTCCATGTTCTTTTTGCGTAGATTGGATTTCACTCTTCATTAAACACTCCTTCTATTGACCCTCCGTATGGATGGATCAACAGATCAAAAAGGGCAGGATTAAGGCATTGGATGTAAGCATTTACTTTAGCAGCTCGATAATTTATCATGATGGATTCTCCTTACCACCCATGATAGAGTTAAGGATATTCAATGGGCACATTCGTCAGGAGGGTACGGTAGTTCGTTGTTTTAATATGAAAACCTTTAAATCCCAGAAAACTACCTAATAAAGGCTGATAATTTACATCCACTTCCACAACAGTGCGATCCCCCAGGGTCAGGCCATTCGCTGGGCCAAGATAACTATTATTTGTATGCGAACACAAATCTGGTGGATCACTTAGTTTACTACCATGATCATAATCGATGTCGATAGAGATGGCATTTGCTGGTACCAAGAATATAAGCCGAGAGGTGGCTTTGAGGATACCGTCGCAATTCGTGTCATTAAGGGCTGAAGCGCCAAACCTGGCACCCTCACGGGCAGCACCGTAAACTTCTGCATAGATAAACATCATGCGCCCAAACTCAATCAGGCCATAGGTAATTAATAATAAAATCGGAAAAACAATGGCGAATTCCACCATAGTTTGGGCATTTTCTTTTTTAATCATTGTCAACTCTTTTATGGGTTTGATCATTTTCCTGACTCTGCCTTGAGTAATGATATTTGACAAAATAAATTCATAAAACCATCCAATCCTGAATGGATTATCGTAGAGCCATCAGACCTGATTGAGCAACCTGGATTGCCAGCTCAATCCCCGGGTAAGCAGTGTTAGGTGAAGTATCTTTCAGCATATTGAGCATGAGGATCTCGTTAGTGAGGGTATCCCTCAATTGCAATATCTTGGGCTGCTCAACTGCCTGATTTTGGCTCGGGATATCGCTTATGGAGCGCAAGGAGGCGATGATCTCTGTTTCCAGGCGAGTAGCAGCAGGAGTGAGAAGCTCGTAATCCCCTTCGAGCACCAATTCTACAAATTCAGTTGTCCGTTCGCGGGAAAATTCAATGTATAAATCCGTTTTATGAATCTGATTGAAGGTGAGCGCCACCTGAATATCTTCGATTCGAAGTTTAGTGGAATAAAAAGGGTCGCCCGGAATGGAGAGTCGGGCGGTTAAGATGGCACTATTGATTACCAATGCCAGGAGCAGGATTACTATAACCGGTGCGGTAAAATTGAAAACCCAACGCTGAGGGGTGTATCGACTGAAGACTCGCTGCCAAAAACCATGAGGCCGGATGGTTTCAAATTGCTGCTCCATATACTGGCGGGAGGAGCTAACAAAACCTTGCCGGGGCTCAAAATTCTTTTTCGCATTTAACAGCCATAGGACGGCCTCGAGCCTGGGGCGAAGTGCGTTCGCATACTTTGGATACTTCTCGATGATCGAATCAATTGTCTCCTGGCCATTTTTGATGGCAGGGAGATAAATCTCTAATATTTTATCAATTCGATGCTCAATATTCATACTAACCTGTCTTTTCTATCTCTTGACGTAATGCAGTAAGTGCCCTATGCTGTAACACCCGGATGGCACCAACCGAGCGTTTCATCACCTGAGCAGTTTCCTCAGGTGATAGCTCACTGATAAACCGCAGGGTGAGCACGGATTGGTAATCAGGTCGTAGCGTAGTTAATACTCGTAAAATCTTCTGATGCTCCATTTGATTGCCGATCGTCTCCGCCGGCTCCGGATTGCCTTCCTCCTTGTATCCATCCAATTCATCTGGGGATTTGGATTCCAGACGATTAGACTGCCGGTAATGATCCACCAATACATTGCGGGCAATTCGAAACAGGAATGCCAGGAATGGTATACCACGCTCAGTATATTTTGGTAAGGATTGCCAGGCTTTCAGAAAGACTTCGCCGGTTAAATCTTCAGCATCCATCCGGCTATCCAGGTGGGCAAAAAGATAACGAAAAATGACTGGGGCATGAGATTCGTATAGATCACCGAATGCATGTGTGTCACCTCGTTGGGCTTTCTGTATCAGCTCATGATCTATGTCCAGCCTAGCTGGCATTCTTTCACCTTATTGAACGGTAATCTGCATAATTTGTTACATAGGTTGCAATAATGAAACCAGATGAGATTGGACCCCCACTCATCCAGCTGAATTATGGCTCAGGTGATGCTACGGCTATATTTTGATGAAGGAACGCCCAATGTTTTGGTGGTAAATAGATAAGCTCCGCGCGTCCGATGATATTTCCAAAGGGTACAAATCCCCAAGACCGGGAATCAGAAGAGTTGTTGCGATTATCACCCATGACAAACAATTGCCCTGAGGGTACACTCCAGTCTCCTCCGCGGTTTGTGGTCACTTTCAGGTAGGGTTCGAGCATCAATTGACCATTGATGTAGATCTTTCCGTCGACGATGTGAATCTGATCTCCTGGTAGACCAATGACACGTTTGATATAAGGAATGGCATCAGGATTTGGTGGATATTTAAAGACGATCACATCACCTCTATGAGGGGTGTTATTGAATCTATACGCCAGCTTATTCACGATCACGTAATCGCCTGGGTAGAGGGTGGGCTGCATGCTTATGGATTCAACTCGAATTCGTTCTGAGACCGTGTTGATTGCCAGGAATAGGACCAATGATAATATAATTGTCTCGAGAGTATCCAGAATTGTCCGCCGCCAACCCGCCTTTTGTTCTTCAGGCAGGATTTCGGGGACAGATTCAGCATGCCAAAAATCCAATCAATCCTCCAAATTATTGAGTATAGGCTGGTCGGGTAAAATTATACCCCAATCAAACAATGCGATGCCCGACCTCAGCTGAGGGATCTTCGCGGAGTAATTGTATCGCGTGTGGAAGGACGGGCATCACCACGGCAAGATTTTCTAATGCCCCCTTCGGGCTGCCTGGTAGATTGATAATCAGGGTACGAGCACGAATCCCTGACGTGGCGCGGGAAAGCATGGCGTGAGGGGTGATGCGTAAACTGGCACTGCGCATCACTTCAGATAAACCTGGGGTGGAGCGTTGGATAACGGCGAGGGTTGCTTCAGGTGTAACGTCGCGCGGACTGAAGCCAGTTCCTCCAGTGGTCAGGATGACATCCATTTCACCACTATCAGCCCACTCAGTCAGTGTTTTAATAAGTTTTTCAAGTTCATCGGGCAAAATCTCAGTTCGCATGACCTGCCAACCTTGTTGAGAAATAGCATTAACCAGCGCAGGTCCAGATTCGTCCAGACGTTCTCCACGGGAAGAACGGTCAGATATTGTGATGATTCCTATGCGTATAGGCACCATAGGTTATTTATCGCCCGCCAATTAATCCAGGTCTTTCCCGTAGATCAAGAGATCCATCTGCTCCCATCCGGTATTTTCGTAGAAGCGAATTGCATCCAAATTATCACGGGTTACCAATAAATATGAACGGATACACCCTCTTTGTTTCATCCGATTTTCGAGTTCGTTCATCAATACGGTACCGATGCCCTTCTTGCGGTAGGAATCTTCCACAGCAAGATGATATACCATCCCACGACGACCATCGAAACCACCCAATACGGAACCAATAATTAGCCCGTTTAATTCTGCCACGATGAACAGGTCAGGATCACGCTTAAGCTTCTTAGCAATTTCATCTCTGTCATCAGAACGACGAAGATGAATACCAGGACCGGCATTCTTCCAAAGGCTGATCACCTGAGAATAATCTGAAGGGAATGTGAACTCACGTAAAACCAATTTATCAGGTAGCGATGAATTACTCCTCATCGCTGCCTACCAAAGCTTTCCATCGACCGTGGATACCATCCTCGGTCACACCAAAATAAAGACGGTATCCTTTAGATGTGCGTTCAACGAGGTTATAACGAACATTTTTACCTTGCCGTTGTACTCCCAACAGTCCAACCTTACCCTGCCATTGGATTTTTACCTTAGAAAGATCAATTGGGAGCTGGTCGAACTCAGTGATTGCATAATGCCAGAGACGGCGGGCAGAAACACGCGTGACGTTCTTCACTTCATTCCCGTTGCGCAAATCGCGCATGGTGTAATATGAAATCCCATCCCGCTCATCGACCTTTACCACTTCCACCCCGGTGCGTGGGGGCGATTCTGCATCTCTCTCCGGGATAACCGGAGCTTGAGGGGTTTCTTCTGCAACAACTAGTTTTTCAACATCTGGCTTTGGCTGAGGTGTCGAATGGGCACCCCCTGAGCGCAAGACCAGGCTGACGATTTCATCCCGGACTGCCAAGCCGGTCTCGGCTTCATCACGCACATATACTTTATTGTCATCCACAGCATAAGGAGGATCATCTCCACGGGGGATGAGCACTCGAAGTATCTTCTTTCCGTTTGAATCGTGAATATCAATTGAACATTGAAGTGGAGGCGTGATGCGGGTGCTGATTTCTTTATCCAGCTGGGTAATTGCCTGTTCAGGATTAGGCACACCAATAACTGGTTTTTTAGGATCACTATTCAATCCAATATAGAGTGTGCCACCATTCGTGTTGGCAAATGCGCACACATCTGCAATGATGTTGTATAATTTTCCGCCTCTGACAGTTATATTCTCATGGAAATCCTGAATAATATTCGCACCCTCTTCGCGGGCAGTTTGGAGGAAATCATATGCGGGTTGTTCTTTGTGGTGGCGTGGGCGGGTACGAGCGAAATCATTACTCAAGAAAAGATCACTAAGTTCTTCGAATGAGATTTCTGGCAGCAAAACTTCGCTGACACGATCGCCAATCCCGGGGTTTTTCTTGCGTTGGGGGTCAGTACTCAATCTGTGGGAATCTGAGCCCTGAATGCAATGCATCCTACGCGGATATTCCGGTTTGGTGCCATTAAAGAATGTAGCTGTCGTTCTGGCTCCGCGTTGTTCTAGATCTGTTACCTCCAGGGCGTGCAGGTGTGGATCCTGAGTGTATGCTATTTTTGTCTGCCCCCCGATGGGGAAACCACGCATAGCAACACCATTATTTGAGTTGGCGTGTGCAGCGATGACGATGCCACCGGCTTCATCAATCATGCGATATGCGGTGAGTACATCGGTCGTGGCTCCCACGGTAGCTGAGCCAAGATCGAGTTGTTCAGTGGGTATATTTAGATTAATTAATAGATGTTCAATCTCCCGAACAGGGGTCTCTGGTGGAAAGAGACCAATGATATGAAACCCAAATGTGGCAGTAAATTCGAAAGCTGGCAAGATCAATAAGTTCTCGAATAATCGCCGATATTCATGTAAGCGATTCTGCTCTTCAGGCAGGATGCGGTTCAACCTCTCCAATAGCTCGAGTTGATGAATCTCGTCCTGCAATTTCCGGTAACCTGCGACGGTATTATGGTCGGTAAAAGCAATAATATCCAAGCCACGCGCTTCTGCGCGTTGCAGGATCTCAAGATATTTTACATCGGGTTGTTGGAAATCACTTGAAGCTGGCGTATGTAAATGTAAATCGATGGAATACCATTGCATTTGGGTGTGTATTTTTTTCTTAGTCACGATAATTTCTTTTTACTCTTTTTCTTTTAGTTAATAATATATTTATTGTTGAATGGTCCGACGGATCAGTTTGATCAACTCATCTGGCATATAGGGCTTTAGAATAAAACCGTCAGCCCCTGCCTGGATACATTCATGTTGTAAATTTAGACCGGATGACATCAGGATGCGAGTATCCTTGATCTCAGGCTCGTTACGGATCTCACGAACCAGATCGAGGCCACTCCCTGTGTGAAGATTGACATCCACCAGGGCGATTTGAGGACGCTCATCAAGAATTGCACTCAATAAATTTTCCATATGGTGATTTTTTGGTGTTCTGACCATAAAACCTTCTAAATTCAAGAGGGTAGTCAGCAAGGATACCATGGTCGAATCATCTTCAATCAGCATTACTTTTAACATTCGGTTCCCCGATTATGGCTTTCTTTCCATTCACATCCTTCGATTTTGTCAGGTTTTTCTGACGCCTTACTGGCTCGAGGGCAGCCTTCAACACCTCATCCACGGTTTCGACAAAAATAAATTTCATGGATTTGCGAACCTCTTCAGGCAGATCCTCGAGGTCACTTTCGTTGCGCTTGGGCAGTATGACAGTTTTTAATCCCGCGCGATGGGCAGCCAAGACTTTTTCTTTAATACCACCCACGGGTAAAACCTGTCCCCTCAGGGTGATTTCACCGGTCATCCCCACATCCGCGCGAACTGGTCTCCCTGATATGAGGGAGACAAGAGCAGTCGCCATTGTAACACCAGCGGAAGGGCCATCTTTAGGCTGTGCCCCAGCTGGAATGTGGAGATGAATGTCAGATTTCTCAAAGAAACCTTGGTCGAGCTTGAGTGGTTCGGCTCGTGAACGTACGAAAGAAAGGGCAGCATGTGCAGATTCCTGCATCACATTCCCGAGCGAACCCGTGATTTGGAAACCCTTACTGCCTGGCATGCGGGTGGCTTCAATGAATAAAACATCTCCACCCACGGGGGTATAAGCCAGACCTGTGGCTACGCCTGGAATGGAAGTTCGGATGGCGATCTCTTCATTACCGAAGAAGTGAGGTCGACCCAGATAGTCATGCACTTTTTCTGGAGTGATAGTGACCGATTGAGTCTTCTTCTCAGCAATAATGGTGACCACCTTACGGCAAATTGAGCCAATTTCGCGTTCGAGATTTCTAACTCCAGCTTCGCGGGTGAAGGATCGAATGACTGTCAGCAAGGCTTCATCCGTGAATTGAATCTCCTCGGTTCGCAAGCCATTTTCTTTGATTTGACGTGGTATCAGGTATTGTTTAGCAATAGCACACTTCTCATTTTCGGTGTACCCTGAGAGATTGATGATTTCCATTCGGTCGCGCAATGGGTCGGGTATCGGTTCGAGCAGGTTTCCAGTGGTAATGAACATAACCTGAGATAGATCAAAGGCCACTTCAAGGTAATGGTCACGAAATTCCGAGTTTTGTTCGGGGTCGAGGACCTCAAGGAGTGCAGAAGCAGGATCACCATGGAAATCCATTCCTAGCTTATCAATCTCGTCCAACATGAATACAGGGTTACGCGATTCAATCCGTCGGATTGCCTGCAAGATGCGACCTGGCATAGCACCGATATAAGTTCGGCGATGGCCGCGTATTTCAGCTTCATCACGCATCCCGCCTAGAGAGATGCGAATAAATTTACGTCCCATAGCATGAGCAATCGAACGGCCTAATGATGTTTTGCCAACCCCAGGTGGTCCAATAAAACACAGGATGACCCCTTCTCGCAGACGACGGATCTCATCCGTGTTTTCAGGCATTACCTCATCCTTCCGTTCATGACGCAGCTTCCGTACTGCTAGGTATTCGAGGATGCGCTCTTTAACATCCTCCAAACCGTAATGGTCTTGATCCAGCACCTCACGCGCATGCGAAATATCCAGATTGTCCTCAGTCTTCACCGACCAGGGTAGCGAGATCATCCAATCCAGGTAGGTGCGTATAACGCCGTACTCAGCTGCAGCAGTGGGCAGACGGGATAATCGATCAAGCTCCCGGTGTGCTTGTTTATCCGCCTCTTCTGGCATTTTGGCAGCATCGATCTTTTGACGTAATTCATCCACCTCAGCTGCCTGTTCATCTCCTTCGCCGAGCTCACGTTGGATGGCCTTTAATTGCTCGCGTAAGAAATATTCGCGTTGCACTTTTTCAATCTCTGAGCGAGCCTCATTTTGAATTTTTTGGCCAATTTCCAATACCTCAATCTCGCGAGTAAGAATGCCAACCAGTTTATGTAACTTTTCTTTGACCGAATCCAGCTCTAGCAGGGACTGGGCTGCGGTTAAGTCCATGCGTTGGAAATTTGCGATGGTGTAAACAGTCTGAAGTGGATCCTCAATGGCTTGAACGGATGCCACTAGCTCACGCGGAATGGAGGTGATCAACTCACCAATATGGGCAAACTGGTCACGTGCATTACGAGCTAGTGCTTCAACTTCAACCCCCTCCTCCTCAGTTTCGGGGATGAGATGGATTTCTGCTTTCAGATAGGGTTCATGTTGCACAAATTCCCCTAATTTAAAGCGTGCTGTGCCTTGGACAAGGAGGCGAATGGTACCATCGGGGGCACGGAATAATCGATGGATCATAGCGACGGTACCAATTTCGTAAAGGTCCTTTGGTTCAGGGATCTCCAACTCGGGATCACGCGAAGTGACCAAACCTATAAGACGGTCATCACCTGCGACTACATCGTCAACCAAACGGATGGAACGAGGTTGGCCAATTGTCAATGGAACTGCAGTTTCAGGGTATACTACCAAGCCTCGCAGGGGCAGAATCGGCAAGTTACTCGGAATCTTTAACTGAGGTTGATTACCAGCTGAGATTGGCTCAGCATCGGGGGACTGAAGAGTAGTTATAGATGTCTGCCCGGGAAGGTCGGAATCTAGCACCATTTCTTTAAGCTCGAGATCCTCATCCGGCCAGCCATGCTCTTCCAGCCAGCGCATTAAGTTAAGCGTGTTCCAACGAGTAGCAGACATATTTAAGATTAATCACCTTCCACTTTTATATGTTTTGGTTGAGCGATGGGAAGGGTGATGCGCAAAAAACCATCGCGATAAACCGCTTCTACTTTATCGGAAATAATCGTATAAGGCAGTTCAACCTCAGTATTGAATTCACCAAATGCAATTTCCATCTGGTGATAAGCACGACGCTCTGAAGTATCCTGACGTATGCCGCGAATTGTCAGGTTGCGTTCAACCAGTGAAATGGTAAAGTCTGATTCGCGCATCCCTGCGACCTCGACCCGTATGATAATAGCATCTTCAGTCTCATACACATCGGTCGGAGGTCGCCATGCATGTGGGCGTGAGATAATCCGCCAGCGGGATGTTTCGGTGATTGGATCTTGAAAATCTTCTGATATGTGCCAGACGTGCCGCATGGAATCAGATGAGACGAATATTTCTTCCATCATAATCACTCCTAAATTAACAATATAGTGTCGCTCAATCTCTTAATGCTCGCTTGGCAGCATCCAATACCTCAGGGTAATTGGGTTCATCACCAATTGCTGGCATATAAGCAGAGTAAACTACTAGATCATTTCGGTTGACGACGAAAACCGCTCTTCGAAAGAAGCGATGTTCTTTCAGGAGAACTCCATATTTCTGGCCAAAATCAGCGTCTTTATGATCGGATAGAGTTATAACCCGGTCTACTCCTGCAGAGGCGCACCAGTTTTTTATTGTAAAAGCTAAATCCATACTAACAGTAAGGATAATAATTCGATCATCCAATCCAGAGGCTTCCTGATTAAAGCGACGCGTTTCACGATCACAGACGGAGGTGCTCAAGGATGGAAGTGAACCAATAATGCGTACTTTTCCTTTTGTATCCTTCAAACCGTTGAATGCAAACCACCTCTGGGTGACAGCAGTAAATTCTGGTGCTTTTTGTCCCACCAGGATATCAGGGCCAATTACTGTGACGTCATTTCCCTCAAATTTTAATAAACCGGCTCTTTCAATTGCCATAACGAACTCCATTATAATTTTAGATGCAGTATGCTATCCTTTAGCTACTTAAACGATAAAACTAACAAGATCGATGTTATATTATTGCGCCCCTGGCGGGATTCGAACCCACAACCAACAGCTTAGAAGGCTGCTGCTCTATCCATTGAGCTACAGGGGCAAGCATTCCTAGCCTTCCAGTAGAGGACGAAGGCCTCGATAAATTTGTTCACCGGTCAGAACCCGTAAGATTAAATCTGGTGAACGTCCTGAAAGTTGCGCCAATTCCGTGGGTGTCATAGGTACATTCCCATTGGCAAGGAAAATACGGAAGATCGCGTCCACCAGAGTTGTACGTGGAGTGATAAAACCTTCCCTCTTGGCGCAATGCGTGATAAGTACATGTTGCAATCCATCGACCCGCTGAACCTCAGCTGTCATCGGATCAATAAAATCGACCAGATGATCGTCAGGCAACTCTGCAAAAGCTTGCTGGTGTTCTGGGCAGAGTAAACTTTGTAAGAATACCCGCCAATCACGATCTCGCTTCTGCCACCAATTAAAATCTATGTGGAAGTGTGTTTGAATGGTCGGTCTGGTACGGCTGGCGCGCTTAACATCAGGTAACGGGACCATTTACATTTTCTCCGAATCATCGAAGCGGTAGTGCAAGTCGCCAACATGGATAAACCACGATCTGGATGCTAGCAAGGCGAAGATCGGCCCAGGAGGACACCGACGAATTATATTCAGGGTTGCGTAGAGTTCACTGGCATGAACGTGACTCTGGGGATTTAATTTTGCTAAATCGCGTACCGTGTTAACCACTATTTTTTCAAAAGGTATTCTTTCCTTTTGGATTTGCTTCCAAGCAACATCGAGACCATCCGGATCGGGTATCGCAATAGCCATGCGTTCATCATAGGCTGCGGTGACGATTTGCTTAAGCATTGCAAAGACTATCCCACCATCCGAGCCGACGAGAACTGTACGCACCCACTCTCGAGAGCCACGTTGAGAATCACATTGAACCACGACTTCACCAGGATTTCTTCCACGTCTCACCCATATCAGGCTACCAGGCATTAAGGCGTGGGATTTATACCATTCCTGCAGGCCATATACATAGTGATTTTTACGCACCACCCACCCCGCAAATTTCTGTCCCGATTCGCCATCAACTAGTTGAAATCGGATTCGTGGAGCTTCATATGCAGTGGGGAAGAGGTGATTAATCCTTGCAGTGAGAGGCAGGGTACCAGCCCTCCAATGCGGGTAGGTTAAGGTTAATTGAACCTCATTGGAGGTCGGATATTTCCCACTCACCGGTGAGAGCTCGTCGTCCAGTTTTCGTTCGAGCTCAAGCATCTCTTTAGTGAGTAATGAGCGATCATGTTCCAGCTCTTGATAGCGGAGATAAATAGGTACCTGTAGGACACCCTCTGGCTCCAAGCGATTGAGAAACCAGAGGACTTCACCCGCTGGACCAACTTCATCAAAACGAGGATCTTCCTGTAAAGAATGATCGAGGGAAAACTCTACCAATTTTGAATTCGTGCTGGAAGCTAATCCGACTTGCTCTAGCAACGCCTTTGTCGGTAAAGGCCCTCCGCCAGCCATATCCAGGATTGCCTCAGCGAGATTTAAATGACCAACATTGATATCAATCAACAATGTGCGTGGGAACCATTTTCCAGCAATACGAACAAATTCTTGATTTCTGCTCAAATCAGAGTCAATGATTTGGAGCAACTTTTCTCCATAATTCGCCAAAACAGAATTTGTATTAAGTGAAGACTCCGTTACCGATATCTCTGGGGGTTGGTTTAGGATATGGTCCTGGATATTGGAGGCAAATTCCTTGGTTTCCTGATTATCAAACTCTACTTGGATAACCTGGAAATCACCCATGTCTGGATTTCGCCCTGGGCGAACCCCAAGCACACGCGCATGTTGCCAACCAAATGATGGAAAAACTAGATCCTGGTTGACCTGGAATATATTAGCAGGGATATATATCTCCCCCCCGGATGTGCGCTGCTTCTCAATCGCTAATTTTTCCTGGCGAATACGCTCATTTACCAATGCGGAGAGTAATTCCGGCGAAGTTAAGGGAGTTTCGATTTCCAGGAGATAATTGTAAATAAATTCCCGATCTTCATCTTTAAGTTCGAAAGTCTCCCAGTAATCTTCACGGAGTGATAATGCTGCCAGACTCGTCATTGCTGCGATAACCTTAATACGTCAATCCCTCCAATTGGATGCGCTCTAAAAACCTCGCCCTTATTTATCAAGAATTTACTTGATTTTGGCGCGCCAAACTATTGCGCGATTGACGCCCTTTACACAATATCTAATGCTTGGGTATTATACTCGATGAATAATTAATTCAGAAATTCATTGAGATATCGATTCATCCAGGAAGGATTATAATAAAAAGCGAAAGTAGTAAAGATTACAGAATTCTATATCAAAGCTGATATATTTTATGATCCTGGAGCAGCAATATGGTTGAGGATGAATGGATATTGGTAGATAAGGTGCAGGGTCAATTACAGGGAGAAATATTAAGGGGTTTGCTTGAAGCGCAAGGTATCATGGTATGGATAAATCAGGAGGGAGCAGCACGAGCCTACGCAGTTTCGGTAGGCACATTAGGTATGGTAGAAATACTAGTACCTTCAAGCGCGGTTGAACAAGCGCGCCAAGTATTGGAAGCTTACCATCGAGGGGATTTCGAAAATATGGAGTTTCAAGGACCAGAAACTGAAGAAGAGCCTGAAGAATAGAGTGCAGATCCAGTTTTCCTATTTAGGGAAACTCTTGAGTTAACCATTCAATGGGATTTACCTGTATGTCCCCAACCAGAATCTCGAAATGCAGATGGGGGCCTTCTGCACGACCGGTGTTACCCACACGTCCTATCAATTGACCTTGTTCTACACGATCACCTACTTTAACCAGGATCTCGGATTGGTGCATATAAGCCGTGAAGACACCCCAACCATGGTCAATCATGGTTGCATTTCCGCGCACAGTTAATGGGCTGGCCAACACTACGACCCCCGCAGCAGCTGCATAAATTGGATCACCAATCTGGCCACAATAATCCAATCCAGTGTGGAAATAGCGATAATCACTGCCATTATAGGAACGCCTGCTTCCAAACCGTGAGGTATAGCAATCGGCAAAGGCAAGCTCAACGGGGAGTGAGAATACCCCTTGCCATAACTTATCTGGGCTCATCTGAGAGGATAATCCTAACCAGGTGCTGTCTTCAGGACCGGTGGTATCAGGATCCAACGTAGCAGGATCGACTGAGAGAGGTTGATCATATAAAAAATCACCTGCAGATACCAGAACATCTTGTGAGAAATTAAAACTAGAACCATCAGGCAGGCTTCCTGATAATAACAATGGATATAGACCCGGCTCAATCATTGCATGGACACCTTGCAAAGCGATATAACTATTATCAGAGTCGATGAAAAAGTTCAGGGTATGTCCCATCAAAGCACCAGTGATAGATAATCCTGAAGTCCCATCGATTTGGATCTCCGTTGTTTGACCTTGGGTCAGTCCAGAGACGCCCACAGAAGCGATTGTTGGAGGCAAACCTCCAGGTCCGGCATCGTTATCACCGGGAACACGTATTACATCACCTGGGAATACCGTCGAAGAGCTATCAAGGTGATTATCAGCTAATATCATCCATGGATTCGTATTGTTGAGGATGGCTAGCTCAAATAACGATTGATCCACACCCAAAGTAACCCGTTTACCAATAGATTGGGGATTGTCATTTTGAAGAATGACGAGGGAGTAACCAGCATACAATTCATTTGGGCTTGTTAGATGGTTTAGGCGCTCGAGCATATTCATGGAAAGATGATAGTACAAGCCTAAGCTTTGTAAAGTCTCTCCGAATGAAACATTTTTGGTTGTCAAGACTCCTTGAATGCCTTCCAAACCTGGAATGACTAATGGTTGCCCAATGGTGATTTGATCGGTATTCACGATCCCATTAGCATTTGCTAAGTCATCCTGAGATACATGAAATCGATAAGCGATATCCCACAAAGAATCGCCTTCTTTAACGATATAAACAGGTCCAGTGGTAGATGAACTTTGGGCTTTAACATTGCCGTAGGGTAACAATAAAGAAATTAGGATAAATATCGACAAGGCTCTCAAGCTAAATTTAAGCATTAATATGTCTCATCAAAGCAAACTATATCGCCAATATTGAAATCACTCAAGTGTGATACGTCAGTTTCCAAAACATATTTTGCTGCTCTCTTGGGGAGATAAGCCAGCTTCCAACGGCGAGCTAATACGAGGTCTACCACCGAATATTCACTGCTAATCCATATGACTGCCAAATCCATCCACATAAACATCATATGTATGGATGAATTCAATCGACTATCGGAGCTTTGGACCAGCAACAATCCGTGATTCTCAGGTAAACCTTTTGTGAACATTAAACCACGCAGTTGACATAGAAACGACTGGCAATACTTTGCCAAAATGGGTTTTGATGGAGGATGGGTTTGATTGACGATTTTAATGTATTTCATCGATAATTATTATCCCCATATTGCAGTTGTTTTGTGCGAACATGGGTTGAAAACGGGGGATATCTGCTGCTCTGCTTGGTCAGTTTTCTTGACCTATAGGTCTGTTTTTTCTTGATAAGACTTGCTCAACTCTTTCCAGCAGTTCTTGAGGACTAAAAGGCTTCGATATGTAATCTTCCACTTTCGCAATATGAAGGCCTAGGATCTTGTCTATGTTTTGAGCTTTGGCGGTAATCACAATCACCGGGATGTCGCGTGTTTTCTCATCTGATTTGATTTGATGATATACATCCCATCCATCCATATCCGGCATCATCAAATCTAATAAAACCAAGTCGGGTAATTCCTTACGTACAAGGTCGAGACCTTCGTGACCTCCAATGGCACCTAAAACGATGTAGCCGCGACGACCGAGGATCAATCGCACGAGGTCAATCATCTCTGCCTCATCTTCAATATAAGCCAACCGTTTGGATTGCTTATTCAAAGCTGCCTCCTGCCAGGATAAAGATCGATTAAAGTTTACCACAGATTAAATTTCTCCCATCAGGGATGGCTATCTAAGTAATCGCTTTCATAGCTTGCAACCTTGCCATAGAAGTGAGCTTAAACTATAATCCCCATGTTAAAAATAAATAATTTAAAGAGGCAATTAGATGATCGACGTGAATGATCTACGAAAAGGGGTGACCTTCGAATTCGATGGGAAGCTCTATAAAGTGTTGGATTACCATCACAACAAACCTGGGCGAGGTAATGCCACTATCAGAATAAAGGCAGTAGACCTTCGCAGTGGGACTACCCTTGAAAAAACCTTCCAAAGTGGTGAACGAGTTCAGGACGCACGATTGGATTTCCACAATGTCCAATATTTATATAATGATGGCGAGCTATACCATTTTATGGACCTCGATACATATGATCAACCCGCGCTTTCCAAGAATGTATTGGGTGAAAGTGCTGAATACCTGACTGAAAACATGGAAATCAAATTAACCTTTTATCAGGGTGAACCCATCGATGTGGAGCTCCCAATTACGGTAGATATGGATGTGGTCGAGGCGGAGGTCGCTGTGCGAGGGGATACGGCAACAGGCGTCAATAAGAAAATTAAAACGAATACCGGTTTGGAAGTGCAGGTGCCAGCGTTTGTAAATGTAGGTGATCGTATCCGCATCGATACACGCACCGGAGCTTACGTAACCAGGGTTTAGCTAAACCAAGAATAGATTACCTATGCGTACACCCACGGGGAAAGAATGCAGCTATTTTTACGGAGACTATTATCGGGGTCGTTCTCATGAAGAATGCCGATTATTAGGTTCAGCTTCCCCTCCCCTAATGTGGAAGCGTGAGCATTGCAATACCTGTCCAGTACCAGGCATCCAACTTGCAAATACCTGCCCTTATATGGTGTTGATTCCCAAATTGGTCCGCAAGCTTCCTTTTGGCAAACAGGAAGTTCGTGTACAAACATTTTGCAATAAAACAGAACGTTCAGGTTTTAATCCCCATATCGGATGTGGAGAATGCCATACATTGCCATCCGAATTTGAAGAAGGTTCTAGTGACGCTACTGTTATTTGATCTGGACGACACCCTGCTTGGAAATGAAATGAACAACTTTATACCAGCATACCTGCAGGCTCTTGCGAAGCGCATGGCACAGGTGGCTGACCCAGTTGTTTTAATCAAAACATTAATGTCCGCTACCCGGCAAATGGTGGAAAACCCCAGCCCAGACCAAACACTTGAAGAGAAATTTGATACCGCGTTTTACCCTCCTCTTGGCTTGGTCCGTCATGAAGTTCAGTTGATCATCGATGCTTTTTATGCAGAGGATTTTCCAGATCTACGTGGTTTAACCCAATTTCGACCTGAGGCAGTCCGTGTCGTTCGACAATTACTGGACCGCGGAGATCAAGCAGCTTTAGCCACCAACCCGCTTTTCCCACGGACTGCGATCCTACAACGCCTTGGCTGGGCAGGTTTACCGCTTGACGAGATACCTTTCGCTTTGGTCCCATCCTATGAAACGTTCCACTTTGCCAAGCCCAATCCGGCTTACTTTGCTGAATTCCTGGCACAGCTTGGCTGGCCAAAAATACCTGTTGTGATGGTGGGGAATGATGTTGAATCAGATATTGGTGCTGCGCGCCAACTTGGTTTACCAGTCTTTTGGATGACTAACGATGGAACCTCCGCCTGGAATGGGCAAGGAGGAGTTCCGCCGCATGGTGGATTAACCGACCTGATCCCGTGGATGGATGCATCGTCAACTGAACCCTTGCCGACAAACTTCACCAATCACAATGCTTTGTTGGCTGTTTTAAGGTCAACCCCGGCAGCGCTAGCGACTCTATGTCACCCGCAGGGATCTAATCTTGGAAAAAGACCGGCAGTGGATGAGTGGAGCCCAAGTGAGGTTCTTTGCCATCTGAGAGACGTAGATGCAGAAGTTAACTTGCAGCGCTTGCAAAAAGTTGTAAATGAACGAAATCCATTTCTCCCTGGGCAGGATACTGACCCATGGGCAGAAGCTCGACAATATTGTCAACAGGATGGCTTACAGGCATTGACAGATTTTACCCAGGCACGAATGCAAGTACTTAAGCTGCTGGACGATCTACCTCAAGAAAGTTGGGAACTCCGTGCACGGCATGCCATTTTTGGCCCTACAAACCTTCGTGAATTGGTTAATATCATTGCCGGGCATGACATCTTGCACGTGCAACAGGTTTACAGGGCGCTTTAATTAATTGAATCAGACTCATCTGATATACTTTGTATTTCGCCTCGTGTATCAGGAGGTGGTGTTATCAGTGTCAAAGGTCTATTAGTGGTGTGCCGACCTCTTCTATATCGCCATAGGAGGCTTTAATGCGTAAACGTGTCTTAATTACCGGCATGGGGTGTGTTTCCCCATTGGGAAATGATATATCCACCCTATGGAGTAATATCCTGGCAGGTAAGTCGGGCGTAGGGTTGATCACGCATTATGATACCAGCCAGTTCGAAGTAAAGATTGGGGCAGAAGTTAAGGATTTCGATGGGGTGGCACTATTCGGTACGCGGGATGCGCGCCGAATGGATCGCTTTGTTCAATTTGCCCTGGCAGCGACCTTTCAGGCGGTGGAGCACGCAGATCTAGCAATCAGCGAAGTAAATCGAGACCGTATTGGAGTTATTCTTGGGACAGGCATAGGGGGCATGAACACATTGTTCCAACAAATGGAAGTCTTCTACACGCGCGGTCCCGATCGTGTCAGTCCTTTTCTAGTGCCAATGATGTTACCCGATACGGCGGCAGGTATGGTTGCCATACAGCTGGGAGTGCGAGGTCCCAATATGGCAGTTGTGTCTGCCTGTGCCAGTGGGACTAATGCGATTGGGGAAGCAGCAGAAGCCATCCGTCGTGGTAGTGCCGATGTCATTATTTCCGGTGGGAGCGAAGCAGTGATCGTCCCAATTGCCATGGCAGGCCTAGGTGTGATGAAAGCCTTATCCACTCGTAATAATGAGCCTGAACGAGCATCCCGCCCATTCGATAAGGGACGGGATGGCTTTGTGATGGGTGAAGGTGCAGCAATCCTGGTTTTAGAATCTCTGGAACATGCCATTGAACGTGGAGCTCAGATTTTAGGAGAAATCAGTGGTTATGGAACATCCAATGATGCCTATCACATCTCTGCACCGGCTGAGAATGGAGCAGGGGCTGCCCTATGCATGAAAAGTGCCTTGAATAATGCCGGTTTATCGGAGGGTGACATTGGTTATATTAATGCACATGGCACCAGCACGCAGCTTAACGATAAGAGTGAGACAGCTGCAATCAAAACCATTTTCGGTAACTTTGCTTATAATATCCCGATTTCATCAACGAAATCCATGACCGGACATCTATTGGGTGCAGCAGGAGCATTGGAAGCGGTGATATGTGCAAAAACCTTGCAGGAGGGAATTTTGCCCCCAACGATCAATTATGAAACGCCGGACCCCGAGTGCGATCTCGATTATATTCCCAATCAGGCTCGCCCTGCAATTGTTCAAAATATTTTGTCAAATTCATTTGGTTTTGGGGGACATAATGCCAGCATCATTTTGAGCCGGTATAGCGAGGTTTGAGTATGAGTCCATATGCCCACATCACTGGATGGGGGATGGCAGTTCCCTCCAGGGTGCTAACCAACACTGAATTGGAGAAAATGGTTGATACTGACGATGCATGGATCCAATCTCGCACTGGCATCCGCCAACGCCATATTGCAAGCGAAGGAGAGTCAACAGCAACTTTGGCTAAGGATGCGGCTCTGAATGCCCTCAGAGTTGCCAACCTTAACCCAGCTGATATTGAGTTGATCATTGTATCAACTTCCTCACCTGAACATATATTCCCCGCGACAGCTTGCCTGGTTCAGGACTGGATAGGAGCGACCCACGCAGGGGCATTCGATCTATCCGCTGCATGTTCAGGATTTATTTTTGGTTTAAATATGGCCACCCAGGCTATCCGCAGTGGATCGATCCATAACGCAGTGGTAATAGGTGCAGAAACCCTCTCTCGCTTTGTAGATTGGGATGATCGTAATACATGCATCCTGTTTGGAGACGGGGCAGGAGCGTTTGTATTACAAGCAGGTGATGAGCCTGGGGGTGTACTCTCTGCAGTGATGAGGTCGGATGGCTCGGGTGGAGACCTCCTTTCGCTTCCTGCAGGAGGCAGCCACATGCCGGCCAGCGCCGATACAATTTTAAACAAGCAACACACCATCCATATGAATGGTCGGGAAGTATTCCGTTTTGCGACTAGGGTCATTGCTCAAGCGACCCGGGAAGCGGTTGCTTCTGCGCAACTTAAACTCGAAGATGTGCAACTGGTCATTCCCACCAGGCAAATCTACGTATCATTGAAGCCGCGATGCGTGGGCTCGAAATTCCCGCAGACCAATGCTTTATCAATATTGAGCGGTATGGAAACACTTCCACGGCTTCAATACCTATAGCTACCTGCGAGGCAATCCAACAGGGACGATTGCAATCTGGAGATAATACGGTCTTTGTGGGTTTCGGTGCTGGGCTCACCTGGGGTGCAGCTATGGTGCGCTGGACAGGACCCTTCCTGCCTCATCGTCATATATACCCCACTTCTTACCGGTTATGGGTTGTCGTCCGGTCCCAATTACTCAGGCTGGTCCGTCGTGTCGAGGGTTGGATTTGGGGGCGCAATATTTAGTACTAATTCTTCAGGGTCGTATGATGAAAGGGTGTCTCCCAGGCGGAATACGTTAAAATATTCGATAGTTATCTACGTCATTGATCATTTTCGCGATCAAAATGAAGCGAAATTGTTAGAGAGACGTTAGAATAATAGATTTAAATTATCATAATACTACCTGTCCGGACAAGAGATTGGTATAATCAAATTGGACCTCAAGCCTGTCTGACTTCTAGGTCGGGTGGCTTGTTGGTTTTTTGCATATCTTTTGGAGGTGTAAGTGAATCCGAATCGTAGTCGTTCGACGATTATTTATGTTTTGTTATTTGCAGCCATCATCATCTTGGTTTTTTATAGCTTCAATCAGAGTTCATCCGCACAGGTAACACTCTCGATAAACCAAGTGGCTGCGGATGTTCAAAGCGCTAAGGTTACGCGCATCATTGAAGAGCAAGACAAACTCACTGTAATCTATGGAACAGGCACACAGGCAATTGAACGGGTAGCTCATAAAGAACCTGAAACGACCCTGGTGCAACAGCTTAAAGATTTAGGAGTGACTGCTGATCAGCTTTCACCAGATCACATTAGCATAGAGTATAAACCGCCCAGCCCATGGGTGGGGATTCTCTCTTCTTTGGGTTATATCATTCCGTTTGTTCTCCTTGGCGGTGTTTTCTGGTATGTTTTCCGCCAGGCACAAGGCAGTAATAACGCCGCCATGTCATTTGGCAAATCACGTGCCCGGATGTTCACCGGTGATCAACCGTCGGTGACTTTTGGTGATGTTGCAGGTGTTGAAGAAGCAAAAGAAGAACTCCAGGAAGTGGTCGAGTTTTTACGTGAACCGGAGAAATTCATTTCATTAGGCGCACGCATCCCCAAAGGTGTATTGTTGGTAGGCCCTCCTGGAACTGGAAAGACCTTGCTGGCAAAGGCGGTATCTGGAGAAGCAGGTGTGCCCTTCTTTTCAATTTCTGGATCAGAGTTTGTGGAAATGTTTGTCGGGGTGGGTGCCAGCCGGGTACGCGACCTTTTCGACCAAGCCAAGCGGCATTCGCCTTGTATCGTATTCGTGGATGAAATCGATGCCGTCGGTCGCCAACGGGGTGCTGGTTTGGGCGGAAGCCATGATGAACGCGAGCAAACCTTGAACCAGATGCTGGTTGAGATGGATGGCTTTGATACGGATACCAATGTAATTATCATGGCTGCGACTAACCGACCGGATATTCTTGACCCAGCATTACTCCGCCCTGGTCGATTTGACCGGCGGGTAGTGCTCGACCGCCCAGACATGCGAGGTCGGGAGGCAATCCTCAAGGTACACACCAAAGGTAAACCGCTGGCAACCAACGCAGATTTAGGTGTATTGGCTCGCTCGACACCAGGCTTTGTGGGTGCAGACCTCGAGAACCTTGTTAATGAAGGGGCTATCCTGGCTGCTCGACGGAACAAGAAATCCATTGAGCAGGAGGATTTGGAGGAAGCCATTGAACGTGTGATCGCCGGTCCTGAACGTAAGAGTCGGCTAATCAGCGAGGCA
>Ga0153916_10000646_pt1 | contig 23879 bp, 18 predicted proteins | sample Opewatmetagenome_FD_109642 | JGI IMG/M metagenome (GOLD analysis project Ga0153916, IMG submission 109642) | Freshwater wetland microbial communities from Ohio, USA - Open water 3 Core 3 Depth 4 metaG | ecosystem: Environmental > Aquatic > Freshwater > Wetlands | place: USA: Ohio, Lake Erie...
CTGGTCACGGCCGACGAGGTCCCCGACCCGAACCACCTCAAGATCCAACTGCGGCTCAACGGCCACCTGATGCAGGACTCGAGCACCGCGCAGTTTCTGTTCTCGATCGAGAAGCTGGTGGCCTACGTTTCCGGGGTGTGCACGCTCTCGCCGGGGGACGTGATCTTCACCGGCACGCCCCCCGGCGTCGGATTCGCCCGCAAACCGCCGGTCTATCTCCGGCCCGGCGACGTGGTCGAGGTCGAGATCGAGCGGATCGGGGTCCTCCGCAACCCGGTGGTCGCGGAGGAGTGAAAGCGTGTCTGAAAGGGCGCAATACGACGTTTGCCTCGTGCTGGCTGTCAGCCGTCAGCTTTCAGCTTCACAACCGTTGACGTCACAACCCGTCAGGGACGCGGCCCGCGCCGTGCAAGCACCCGGCTGACTGCTGATGGCTGAGAGCTGACGGCGCTGTCAGTCGACGACTCGGGCCCCGCTGATCAAGTCGATGAACTCCTGGTTCGACTTGAACTTGGCCAACCGGGAGGTCAATTGCTCCATCGCGTCCACGTGGTGCATGCTCGAGAGCGTGCGGCGGAGCATGGTTACGGCGTGGAGCATCTCGGGCGGGAGGAGTTTCTCCTCGCGGCGGGTGCCGGACTGGGTGATGTCGATCGCCGGCCAGATCCGCCGGTCGGCCAGCTTGCGATCGAGCACCAGCTCCATGTTGCCGGTCCCCTTGAACTCCTGGAAGATGAGCTCGTCCATGCGGCTGCCGGTGTCGATCAGGGCGGTGCCGACGATCGTCAGCGACCCCCCCTCCTCGAAGAGCCGCGCGGTGGCGAACAGCTTCTTGGGGATGTCCATGGCCTTGATGTCCACCCCGCCGCTCATCGTGCGGCCGGTGTTGCCGACCCACTTGTTGAAGGCCCGGGCCAGGCGGGTGATCGAATCCAGGCAGACGAAGACGTCCTTGCCCATCTCGGTCAGGCGCCTGGCTCGCTCGATGATCAACTGGGAGAGCCGCACGTGGCTTTCGATGTCGCGGTCGAGGCTGCTGGCGACCACTTCGCCGGGGACGTTCCGCCGCATGTCGGTCACTTCCTCCGGCCGCTCGTCGATCAACAGGATGAACTGCTTGACGTCGGGGAAGTTTCTGCCGATGGCCTGACTGATGTGCTGCAGAAGGATCGTCTTGCCCGTCCGCGGCGGCGATACGATCAGCGCCCGCTGCCCCTTGCCCAGGGGCGTGAGCATGTCCATGACGCGGGTGGTCAGGGGGGTCGGCCCGGTCTCGAGCCTGAGCCAGAACTCGGGGTTGATCGGCGTCAGCTCGTCGAACGTCTTGACGTTGCAGTAGTGCTCCGGCGGCATGCCGTCGACGTCGAGGATCTCCTTCAGCCGCGGCCCTTGCTGGCGGCGGCCGGGCTGGACCATTCCCTGGACGAGCACCCCCTCGCGGAGCCCGAACTTCTCGATCATGCTGCCGGGGACGAACGGGTCGGTCAGTTGCCGCACGTAGTTGGCCGCCGGGTCGCGCAAGAACCCGTACCCGTTCGGGTGCATCTCCAGCACACCCCCGCCGGGCTGGACCGGTCCGGTGTCGCCGTTTTCGACCGGCTCCGGGTCACGGCCGTTGTTGGAGACGGGACGCTCGGCCATGGAGCGAAACCGGTTCCGCTGCATGCCCCCTTGCGGACCGCCGCGGGAACGAGGGCGGCCCTTCTTCTTCTTCCCCATGTTCCACCGCAAAAGAGTACTCCCTCTAAAAAGATGCGCATTTCCAGCGCGACGCTCGGGAACAGTCCCAAGAGCTGACAGACCGGGTGCGCGGCTAATCGCCAAACGCCCCCACCGAGAATTCAATTCCCGTCCGGCGACGAAAATCGGTATGCAAACCAGCAGGCCGCGTCCAGAGCGCTCCCCTCTGCGACCGCTCGCGGAGCTCGTTGACCTCGCGGGGGCTTGGCCCCCTTTGCCGATCTACCGAACCATCTTCGTGCTCAGGAGGTCAACAGCAGAAAACTCGGGTCGAGAAGCCTCTTCTGTCCCCCGCCGGACACGCATCCTCCGGCGAGGAAGGGCCTCGAAACGCCAGATCCCAGGCCGACAGCGCCTACCTGCTAGGCAGAACCCAAACTACGGCTATCTTAACTACGCCTGACTCGGTGTCAAGCTCCGCGCCCCCGTTTCTTCCCGCGGACTACCCGGAAGCGGAAAACAACGCTCGGCAGGCGCCGCTCATCCGCTCTCGGCGCGGCGCACAACTGCTCCCGGAAGAACCTGGCTCTCGGTTCGCAGGTCCCTGACCACAGAAGGGGAAGAAACTCGCTCCACATGGTAGCGAGGGGCCTTCAACATCCCGGAACTTGGCCCCAACCAGACGTGGGCATCGGCAACCGATACCCTTGTGTCTCTTTCCTATACCCTATTGTAAGACCTTTTTCAAGCCAGAAAAGTGGCTCGCTGCGGTTTCCTTAGGAAAAATCGGCAAATCTCCTCCAACTGATTAGTTTTGACACGGTTTAGGCCCGCCGGGCTTCCGATAAGAAAGGGGCGGCTTTGTTCCAGCCGTCTGTTTCCCTATCGCCTCACCTCGTGTGTTTGACGTCGGGGGGTTTGTGACGATGCGGGCAAAACGTTGGCTACCGGGCGTGGCAATCCTCGGCGCGGCGATGGTCGGCGCTTCCGCCGCCCAGCAAGCGATTCCCTGGCAGCCGAACCTCGATTCGGCCCGGACGCTTGCAGCGCAGAGCAACCGTTTGGTCCTGATGCACTTCTCGTCGGACGCGTGCTCGCCGTGTGTAAGGATGGACAAGGAGGTCTTCTCCGACGTGCGGGTCGCCTCGGAGCTGACCCGCTACTACGTGCCGGTCAGGATCGATGTCCGTCAGTTGCCCAAACTCGCTCAGCAATATGGAGTTACGGCGTATCCAACCGACGTCGCGATAACTCCGCAGGGGAAGGAGATCGGCCGGAGCGTCGGATTCCTCCCCGGGCCGGACTACGTCTCGCGGCTGAATCGGATTGCCTATGATGCCCGCTTCCAGGCGATGAGAACGCTCGCGCAGGTCCCGTCGCGTTCCGTGCTGGCGGGGCAGGACCCCGCCGCAACTCCCCTTGAGCAAACGGGGCTCGCCAGGCCGCCCGCAGCAGGACTTGCCGGTGCCCAACCCGCACGTCAGATCGGAGACACTCGCCCCTTTGAGGTCTTCGCGCCGGGTGCTAGCACCTCGGGGTCTGCTCCCTCTTTCGGAGGGATTTATCGTCCGGCCAACGATCCCGCCGGGCAGAGACCCTTGGCACCCCAGGGTATTGAATCCTACTCTCTGGGGGGGGCCTCTTGGCAACAGGATTCGCCCGCCCCGCAGAGCCACGCCGGACACCCGCGGCCAGACGCGCCCGCCATCAACATACCTCCAGGCAATCCCCCTCTTGCGATGGATGGTTATTGCCCTGTGCAGCTCTTCGAGGAGAACCGATGGGTCCGGGGCAATCCCCGCTACGGCGTGATTCACCGGGGCAGAACGTACCTGTTCAGCAGCCCCGAGGACGCGAAACGCTTCTACGCCGATCCTGACCGGTACGCCCCGATGCTTTCCGGCCAGGACGTCGTGCTGGCCGTGGACCGGGGCCTGTCGGTGCCCGGCGCGCGAGCGATTGGGGTCAGGTACGAAGGCCACATCTACTTGTTCTCCACCGAGGCCTCGTGCCAGAGTTTCTACCAGGATCCGGTCCGTTACGCCGGTGCCGTGCAGGGAATGATGAACACCGCGCAGCGGGCATTCCCGGCCACGAACGCTTCTTCCACTTCTTCTCCGCCGAGCTCGAGCCGCGCCTGGGGCGGCCGCTACTGACTTGACGCTCGGTCCGGGGATCAGGACCGGGAGCGCTCCTACTTATCCTCGATCAGCCGGGTCAGCCGGCTGACCTGAACCCGGACGGCCTCCAGATCGGGATTCAGTCGGAGCGCGCGGCGGAAGCTCTCCAGGGCGGAGAGGGTGTTCCCGAGTTGAAGGTAAGCTTGGCCCATCCCGGCGGCGGCCGCGAAGTGGTAGGGGTTGATTTCCAGGGTTTGGTGGCAATCGCGGATCGCCTCGGCGTAATGGCCGAGGGAGAAGTGGGCGATGGCCCGCTGGTTCCAAGCCTCGGCGAACCAGGGGGCCCGCTGGATGAGCTCGCCTGCTCGCCGGACCGCTTCCTCGAAATGCTGGGCGGAGCTCAAGCGGATCAGGGTTTCCAGCATCTGCCGTTCTTCGTCGCTGCCGGCCCGGTTCCAGACGTTGCGGATGCTGTTCTGCGCGAGGGTCCTTACCGTGCGATCCTCGTCCTGGAGCGCGCGACCCAGGATGGCATTCGACTCGTAGTCCCCCACGAATCCGAGGGCGAGCACGGCCGACCTCCGCACTCCGGGGGAGTCGTTCTCCGCTAGCCGTTGGAGGGTCCCCTGGGTATAGCGCCGCGAGGCCTTGGCGACGAACGACGCCGTATCCTGGTCGTCCAGGTACTGATGATAGAGGGTCAGCAGGTACGGGCTGGGAGAGGCCATAACTTCGATTCTAATCGGGCCGTCCTTTCGCACCAGCGAAAAAACGCGGTTTCCCCGCGGCTTTTGCCTTTGCGCCGTGCCCGATTTTGCGGAAAATAGGACTGGGCAACGATTTGTTGTTCCGGCCACAGGCGGGAAAACGGGGAACTCGGTCGTGCGGCCTTGGAGCGTCTGGCGTCGGCTGATCCTGGCGGTGTCGGGACTTGCGGTGTGCGGAGCGGCCCAGGCACCGGCCCAGACTCCCACCGCCTGGCTGACCGGACCAACCCTATCTGAACGGCTTGGGACGGAGATCCCCAGCGTCTTCTGGTCGGAAGCCCCTTTCCGCCGGGCCGTTCGTAGTCTATCGACCACGCACCGGGTGGCCGTGCTCATCGACCGCCGCGTCGATCCGGACCGGAAGCTGGAGCTGACGCTTGCCCATCTGACTTTGCAGGAGGTATTGCGGCAGCTCGCCGAGCAGCAGGGGCAGGAGGTCAGCGTGCTGGGACCGGTCGTCTACGTCGGCCCGCCGGAAGCCGCATTGCGGCTCCGCAGCCTATCGGCGCTCCGTCATAAGGAGGTCCGTGCCGCGGGCCCGCTGGTGGCGCGGAAATTCCTCGCCACGGAGCGCTTGCGCTGGCCCGACTTTGCCACGCCGCGGGAGTTGCTCTCCCAACTGGCCGGCGCCGCCGGTTTCGAGATCGCGGGCCTGGAGCAGGTCCCGCACGATCTGTGGGCCGAGGCAGATCTGCCGGCCCTTTCCCTGGTGGACCGCCTGACCTTGATCGCGATCCAGTTTGATCTCACTTTCGAGATCGGTCCGGGGGGCCGGCAGGTGCGGCTGGCTCCTATCCCCGAAGACATAGCCGTCGTCAGGGAGGAAGCGATCGCCGCGTCTCGGCACCCGCGTTCGCCGCCGCCGAGGTCCTCCCCGAGAAAGCCGCCGGAAACGCGGTTCACCGTCACCAGCGCCAAGGGGCCGCTGGGCCACCTGCTCAAAGAGCTGGCGGCCAAGCTGCAATTGGAGCTGAGGATCGATGAGGAAGCCCTGGAAGAAGCGGGGATTTCGCTGAACGACCAGGTGTCGTTCCGCGTCAACAACGGCACGATCGACGAGCTCCTGGAGGCCGTGCTTGCGCCCGCCGGCTGCACGTTCCGCAGGGAAGGCAGCAGCGTCGAGGTCGTTCCGGCGCGGGTCCCAAAGCGCTAGCCCGGATTCCTCGTAGCGGCGTGCCCCTATCCTGCTATCGCCGGATCTGTTGCCGGGCGAATCGGAATCGTGATCACTTGGGATGGCAGAGCAACGCTCCGAGGAGCGTTCATTCTGACTTCAGTATTCTTCATTCAGTATTCCGTATTCATTCCCGCTCGGTCGAATTGGCAACACTGATTGCGGCCGGGTGGAACGAGGCCGCGCCAGCAATGATCCGCGCTGGGGCTGAGACGCAATCCCTCCGAGATCACCGCCCTGCCGCAGGCTGGGAACCCCAGGAGCGAGGGCTACGCGAGCAGCTTGACCAGCTCCTGGCGGACGCGGGTCTCGATGAGGCCCTTGAAGATCATCGCTGCCAGGGGGAGCTGGGCGTCGACCAGCACCGCCGACGGCTCCGCGACAACCTTCCCTTCGACCTGCATTCCGAAGACGTGGAAGCGGCAGCGGAGCGTCTGGCCGTCCCAGTGCTCCTCCAGGTCCTTGATCTGGCCGCCGTGCTCGGCCTTCACCGCGTCGTAGCGCTCCTTCAGCCGGCGGGCGGCCTCCTCGGCGCCGAGGTTGTGGGGGACGCTGAGCGAGAGCTTGGGCATGCGACGGCGGCTCCCGGGAAAAGGATGAAAGATAAAGGATGAAGGATGAACGACCAACGTGCAAGCATGGGGCTTCAAGGATCGAGGTCCCAGAATCTCCCCTCAACGGAATGGCTGCCAGGGCGCTGACGCGATGTCTGCATTGTACCTGAACCCTGAACCCTGAACCCTGAACCGTGAACCCTGAACCCTGAACCCTGAACCCTGAACCCTGACACTCCTGCGGCCGGCAACCGCCGACGCCGGATCAAAGGATCTTGCCCCTCAGCTCGCTCAACAGCCGCACCGCCTGGCCGATCTCGGCCTTCTGGCGGTCGGGCTCCTGGGGAATCTCGCGCTCGATCGTCAGGGCCCCATCGTAACCGAACTCCTTGAGGGTCCGCAGGAAGGTCTCGGCGCCGACGTCCCCCTGGCCGAAGGGCACTTCGGCTCCCCACTCCTTGCCCGGGTTGGCGGCCCACTTGGCGTCCTTGCAGTGGCAACTGCGGACGTAGCGGCCCACCTTCCGCAGGGCTTCGATTGGGTTGCCGGTCCCGTAGAGGATCATGTTGGCCGGGTCGAAGTTGATGAACAGGTTCCCCCGGCCCACGTCGGCGATGAACTCCAAAAGCGCATTGGCCGTTTCCTGGCCGGTCTCCAGGTGCAGGTTCTGCCCATTCAAGCGGCAGTGGTCGCAGAGGTCCTGGGCGACCTGGACGATTCGGCGGTAGCTCGGGTCGGCGCGGTCGTGGGGCACGAACCCGATGTGCAGCGCGACCACGCTAGAGCCCAACAGGCGGGCAAAGTCGGAGATCTCCTTCATCTCCTGGAGCCGCGCGGCCTGGGTCTCCGGCGGCACCAACCCGACCGTGCGAACCACGGTGGGGATGTCGGCGTAGCTCTCCCCCTCAAAGCCGCCGAAGACCGCCGTGATCGTGATCCCCAGCTCGCCCAGCCGGTCGAGGAAACGCCTGGCGTTCTCGGGGGTTCGGCTCTTCCGGTGCGGGGCGTGCAGGTGGATCGTGGGGATGCCCAGCTCGTGGGCCACCTCCAGCTTCACCCCCAAACCCGCGTCGATGCTGGCAAACACTCCAATCGGCCACTTTTCCACGGGTTGCTCCTTTCGGGCGTCACGGCTTCTTGTACTGCCCCATGTTGATCTTGCTGTCGTCGGGCGTGGCGTCCTTGGTGTAATCGAACCAGTCCACGTCGAAGTGGATCGTCTGGCGCTTGGTGGCGGCGACGTTGGCGGTCAGGGCGATCACGGCGTCCTTGAGGGCGACCTCGGCGTGGCATCGCGGCAGGAACTTGGGCTTCTCCCCCTTCTTGTGCTGCTTGATGCACCAGGCCCAGTGCTCCATCTCCTCGCGGTATCCGCGGCTGACGTCGGGGCCGAGCCCGGCCGCGCCCACGGCCGCGGCCTGCGCCGCGCCGGGACTGGCCTGGGTGTCGAGCACGGTCTCATCCTTCTTCTTCTTGACCTCGATCTTGGTGGAGACGACCGTAGTGTCCGATTCGGTGGGATAGAGGAGGGCCTGTTTCTCCTCCTCCAGCAGGAGCGTCCCCTTGGTGCCGAAGACGCACTCGCCGTATCCGCCGAAGCCGTTGCCGTTCATCGAGGTATAGGCCACGGTGATGGTCCGCTGGCGGCCCAGCGCGTCCTTCTCGTTGTAGCCCGGGGCGCGGAACTCGATGAGGCACGCCAGGTGGTCCTCGATCTCTCGGTCCCAGTCAAAGAGGTTCCGGTTGGCCACGGCGGAGACGCTCAGGGGATAGCGGCTGAGCTTCCGCCCCTTCTCGTCCAGCTTCTGTTTCCCGGTGGCCTCGGCGAGATCGTGGGCTGCGGCGATGAAGATGCTCGCCGCGTCGAGCTGGTGGCTCCCCAGCTCCGCCATGATCCCGGCGCCGGTGCGGGCCCAGAGCCTCCAACGGATCAGCTCCTCCAAGGGAGGCCCCTGGTAGCGGACCTTGCCCGAGGGGTCCTTGACCTGGATGTCCAGGTAGCCGTACTTGGCGGCCTCCGCGGTGTCCTTGATCTGCTGATCGATCTGCGCAAGCCGCCTCGTCCAGAGATCCTCTTCCTCGCTGTCTCTGGCCGCTTTGGCCTCCTTGAGTTTCCTCTCCCAGCTCGCCTTGGTCTTGAGGAGGTCGGGCTCGCCCTTCTCGGGCTTGGCCCCGGGGGGCAGCGGCCGGGTGCCCGGCGGGAGTCCCGGCTTCCACGTGTCCTTGGCGCGGTGCCACTGGGCGCGGATGTAGTGCAAGTCGCCCAGGAGTCCCCGCTTGATGAGGTCCACCGCGTTGTCGTACAGGATGTTGTAGTGCCGCTGATGACCCACGGCCAGGATCATGTTGGTTTGGTCGGCGTAACGGGCCATCTCCTTGCACTGGGCAACGGTGCGGCCCATGAGCTTCTCGGTGAGCACGTGCTTGCCGGCCAGCATGGCCTCGATCGCCACCTGGGCGTGCAGGTGGAGCGGCAGGGCGATGATGACGGCCTCGACCCTGGGGTCGCGCAGCAGCTCGCGGTAGTCCCCCCGATACACCGTGACCGCGTCCTGAGCCTCCTTCAGGGTCTTCCACTTGTCCTTGTAGACCTTCAGCAGGCCCGGCCGGGCCGGCTGGGCCACCTCGCCGTGGAAGGCCCGGTAGATGCTGTAGGGGCGGATGTCCGCGATGGCCACGACGTCGAAGTAGTTGGGGTTCAAGGCCCCGATCAGGACGTTGCCCTCGTCCCCGGTGCCGATGATGCCGACCTTCACGGTGTCCCGAATCGACTGGTAGCCGAAGTAGAAGCCCGCCAGGCCGCCGCCGCCAACCACGGCCGCGGCGAGACTGTCCTTGAGGAACTCCCGCCGCGTGTGCTCGCTGCCGATGGCGGCGTGGAAGTTCTGCTTGCCGATCGCTCGTTGTTCGGGAGTGAGGTTCATGTTCATGTTTGGTCCTTGTTCTTCCGGGCGCCGAGGGGGAAAGGAAGCCAGCGCGACAGCCAGGCGTCCAACCCACCCCAGCGGCCCGCCGCCGTGGTGGCCAAGAGCACGAGGGCCACCATCTCGATGAAGCTCTTTTCGATCAGCAAGGCATGCCCGCCCTCGGGCCCGGCGGGCGGGTAGATCGTGGGCCAGTTCGGCTGGCTCAGGATCACAAACAGCATGAAGGCCGCACCGCCCAACGCAGCCGGGCGCGTGAAGAGGCCCAACAGCAGGCACAGCCCGATCGCCGTCAGCCCGTAGGTCACGGCAAAGTTGATCTGCTCGATCCGCGACCACTTCAGCGGATTCCAATTGGCCTTGAAGTAGCCCCGCTCCTGCTGCTCCTCGTCGAGCAGGTCCCAGAGCGCGGCCTTGTAGTCGCCGCCGAGCTTGTCGATGTAGCCAAGCCAGCCCTTCTCGACCTTCTCGTAATGACCCGTCTCCGGCGCCTGAATGGGAGGGTCGAGGGGGAACGGGTCGCCCACCAGGGGCACGCGCGTCGGATCGCTTGCCGGCGCGACGAGGCTCGGGAGCGAGGGCCTGTGGCAGCGGACGCAGGCGGCGGTCGCAATGCGGCCGCTCACCTCGCTGTCCAGCTCCACGCGCCGGTCCCAGATCCGCTTCTTGTAGTAGGGAGTGCCGTTGCCGCCCCGGGCCGTCTCTTCCTTGAACCGCCGGAGGCTGCCCAGATAGCCCACGATCTCCTCGGAGTTGTCGCCGAGGTATTCGTTGAGCCATGCCTCGTAGCGGGCGTAGAGCTTCTCGGCCTCCGCCCGCTGCTGGTCGCTTAGGTCGTACTTCCGGGCTGCCTCGTCCTTCAGCGCCCTCCAGGCCTCCAGCGTGCTCTCGGCCTTGACCACGGGCCTGTCGTCGGGGCCCAGGACGGGGCGGCCGCCTTCGTCCACCTCCACGGTGAGCCGCTTGGAGCCCTCCGGGTCGTCCAGCATGGCGCGGAAGAAGGGCGCCAGCGGCCCCTTGGCCTCGCTCAGAAAAGGCTCCGCCGTGAACTTCGCGCGGTTCTCGATCTTCCACACTCCCTCGTAAAGGAAGTGACAACCCAGGCTCAGCCGCAGCACGACGAGCATCACCACGGTGGCCATGCCAATTCGGAATCTGTCGTGGCTCAGGGGAAACCTCCTTCCGCACTTGCTGGGGGCCTTGTGCGTACAATGCGGACGCGGTCCGAGGCGGGAGCATCGCCGCCCGAGGGCGGCGGACCGCGGGCCCGGTGGGAAAACGCCCGCTAGCGTACGGTGCCTCACCCATTGTAATCAAGTTCGCCAGCCTCCACCACTGGCCGTTTTCGCCAAGCGAGTACTCCGTAATGGTTAGCATCGCTCCCCTTGGAAGCCAGGGCATTGGACGTCTCTAGGATGCCGCAAGGCTGAGCCACGAGTGGATTTGGGGCCCTTGTCCGGGGGCAGAAATTGGGCACAATGGGACGCCTGCAAGACCAACAGTAGTCCATCCCCTTTGACCGCACGTGTTGGGTGGTCCTGCCAATGAGAATCGTGCTCTGCTATCCGATTGAAGCGAAACATTATGCCCAGATTGCCGCGACCGCCCCGGAGGCGGAGATCGTCGACGCCGGGCAGGAGCGGGTCGCCGAAGAGCTCTTGGAGGCCGACGTCTTTTGCGGCCACCCCAAGGTGCCGGTCGATTGGGACGGCGTGGTCCGCAAGGGCCGCCTCCGGTGGATCCAGTCGTCCGCGGCAGGCATGGACCACTGCCTGGTCCCTTCGGTCATCGCGTCGGACATCGCCGTGACCAGTGCGTCGGGCGTGCTCTCCGATCAAGTGGCCGAACACACGATCGCCCTGGTGACCGGCTGGTGCCGCAGCATGCCGGCGTTTTTCCGTGGCCAACAGAAGAAGGAATTTGTCCGCCTGCCGACCCGCGATCTGCACGGGGCCACGGTGGGGATCGTTGGCTTCGGGGGAGTGGGGCGGCGTCTGGCCAAGGTGCTGAGCGCTTTCAAGACGCGGCTGCTGGCAACCGACATGTTTCCCATCGACCAGCCGGACTATGTGGAGCAGCTCTGGCCCGCCGAACGCCTTGACGACTTGCTGGGGCTGTCGGACATTGTCGTCCTGGCCTTGCCGCTCAATGCGACGACCGCGGGGATCATTGATCGGGCTGCCTTGAGCCGCATGAAGCGGACCGCGCTGTTGGTCAACGTGGCCCGGGGCCCCCTGGTGGTGACGGCCGACCTGGTCGGGGCCCTGAAATCGGGGGCTCTGGCCGGGGCCGTGATGGACGTGACCGATCCCGAGCCTCTGCCCCCGGAGAGTGAGTTGTGGGACCTGCCCAACGTCGTCATCACGCCGCACGTCGGGGGCCAGAGCGCGCGGCGGGCGGACGACATCACGCGGATGTTCTGCGAGAATCTTCGCCGCTGGCTGGCCGGCGAGCCGCTGGTGAACCTCTTGGCCGACAAGCGACTTGGCTTTCCGATCCGAGGTGGCGGTACCCCGCTTTGGACGGATCTATGCGGCCCCTGAGATTGCGCCCGCAATGGGCCGTCAGCTCTCAGCCTTCAACTCTCAGCCGTCAGCCGTCAGCAGGGTCCTCGTACGGCGCGGGCCGTGTTCGTAGCTAAGGGGCCGGCCAAGAATTACTTCGGGATTTGACGGAAGTCCTTGCGGGGACATGGTTACTTGGGTCTCGTGAAATCTAGAAGGTGTCGTTGGCCGGCCGCTAACTATCGCGCCGCCGTTTGTGAAGCTGAGAGCTGATAGCTGACGGCTGAAAGCCTGCCTGCGAGGGGCCTGCGCAGTTCGCTCTGGACGAGTGGGCCGGGAGGAGTCTAAGATACGGCCGATGGAGCGAGGCGAGGATTGCCAGGCAAGGGCGAGGTTGAACCATGTCGACCACGACGTTTCACGCGGGAAACCTCACGCGGACCTTGGGAGGCGACGGATCGCGGCATTGTTCCGATGAACTCTTGGCCCGCTATCGCGGGTTCCTCGATCAGGAGCGGCTGAGCTGGACGGAGCATCACCGGCTGATCCGGCCGCTGGGCTCGGGCGGACAGGGGGTGGTTTACCTCAGCGAGCGCCGCGGCACGGACAGTTTCACTTTCCCGGTGGCGCTGAAGATCTTCTCCCCCGAGCGCTACGAAGACGACCGGGCCTACGACGAGGCGATGGGCCGGATCGCGGAGGTCGCCGCCCACATCGCCCAAATCCAGCAAGACAACCTGCTGGACGTCCACAACTGGGTCGAGCACCATCGCATCCGCCTGATGGAGATGGAGTGGATCGACGGCTATGATCTGAGCCGGCTCTTGACCCGGAACATGCTCGACTACGTCTACCACCGCGTCAGCACGCGGCGGTGGAACTACATCAACGCGGTGATCGTGACCACCGGCCCGGTGATGCCGCGGCTGAAGCCGGGGATCGCCATCGCCATCATCCGCGATTGCCTGGCGGCCCTGGCGGCGCTGCACCGCGAGAACATCGTCCACGGCGACCTGAAGCCGTCGAACATCATGCTCAAGCGGACGGGCAACGCCAAGATCGTCGACATGGGATCCGCGTTCGCGCTGGCCAATCCCCCGCCGATGCGGACCTGCACCCCGCTCTACGCCGCCCCGGAGATCCTCGAGGGGAGCGAGATCTCGCCGCGGTCCGACCTGGCGAGCCTGGGCTACGTGCTCGTCGAGATGCTCTCCGGGGTGCCGCCGTTCGACGGCCGGACCACGCTCCGCGACCTGTTGGAGGCCAAGCGGTTCCTCGCCCAGCGGCTGCCGCAGATCCTCCCCGAAGACGTGGTCTGCAACGAGCTGCTGATGAACTTCTGCCGCGGGCTGATCGCCCCCGACCCGATGCGGCGATTCCCCAGCGCCGAGGCCGCCGATCTGGTGAACGAAGGGGCGGCCAGCTTCCACCGCCAGTTGGTCAAGGGCGACCTGGCCAGCGAGTACGACAACGAGATCCGGCTGTGGCTCAAAGAGCTGGAAGAAATGAAGTGAGCCGGGGTCGCGCCTTCAAAGCGCGATCCGCCGGCCCTCGCGGGCACTCTGGTCGGCCTTCTGCACGATTTCCAGCGCGCGGCACGTGTCGTCCAGGTCGGTCGCCTTGCGGACCAGGCTCGTCACGGCGCGGTAGAACTGGGTGAGCAGTTGCTCGCCCAAGGGACGCTCGCTGTCGAGCGATTCCTGGTGCCGGCCGGCTTCGTCGAACCAGATCACCGTCGATGGCAGGTCGACAAAGGCGATCCCGTTCTCGCAGCAGACCTGGAGCGCGGCCAGGGGACGGTAGTGGATCGCCTCGCGCCAGGTGGCGGGAAAGTACCGGCCGCAACTGATCTGGACGACGGCCCCCGTGCCCGGCTCCTCCTTTTCGGAAAAGTCGAGACTCATCATCTGGTAGTCCCCCTCGGAGGCGTCGCAGCCGGCGTGGCGGATCCCGGTCACCCAGCGAGGCTCCTTGCCGACCACGTAGCGGCACCAGTCCACCTGCTCGACCAGCTCCTGCATGACCGTCCGCTGGGGGCGGCTTGAGCAGGAGGGGCCGGGCCGATCGTCGATGGCCAGGCGATGGTGGCAGAACAGCAGCCGCGGCGGGCCGAGCCGGGTGGCGATCAGCTCCTTCAGCCGAAGCGTGGCCGGCGACTGCCGCCGCAGCAGTTCCACCGTGAACGCCACCCCTGCCCCCTCGACACGGCGACGGATCGCCTCGGCGTGGTCCGGCTCCAGTTGCAGCCCGCTGCCCAAATAGACCGCCTTTCCGCACTGGCACGCGGCGAGAATCGGCAGCGAGCCGTACCACTGGGGGGCCAACATCAAGATCGCATCGACGTCCTCGCGGGCAACCAATGCGCGGAAGCCGTCCACGGTATCAACGCCGAACTCGTCGGCGGCGAGCCGGGCCCGGTGCCCCACCTGCTCGCACACCGCGCGGACCTCGAACCGGTCCGCCAAGGCCCGCAGCGCCGGGCGATGCCGCTGCTCCCAAGCCTCGCCCAACCCCACCAGGCCGACCCGAAGCTTCATCGCGCGCCGACCCTTGCCGGCCGACGAGGGCGTATCAGAAGAAACGCTGTTCATGGCGGCGGATTCCTACCGTCGATTATATCGGTTTACGGTTGCCGGGCTACCAGGGAAACGACACCAAACCCGCTGAAGTCACGGAACTTGCGGCGGAGAGAAACGATCCTCGTCGGCGCATGACTTGGCGGATGGGAATACCGCGGCCGCTGATCAGCCAGTAAACCCAGCGGGGAATCCGCAGGTCCCCTGACCCGTAAAGTCTGCTCAAGCCCCTTGTCGTCTCACTTGGCGAGGGTACATTGTGGGTTTTGCGGGTCCGTCGATCTTCGCCCTTTTTGGGGAACGGCCGGTTGCTGTTGGACTCGGGACGGCGGATCGACGATAACCTCGATAGCCGACACGCCGCCCGCGGTTGTTTGCCCACTTTTCGGAAAACCCCACCTTTGCCGGCCTCGTCCAGGTTCCGGAAGACCGTGTGCGTGGGCCCACCTGGCTGTTCTGTCCCGTTCGACTGGATGTTCTGACGCTCGATACCTGAGGAGACGGCCTGTCATGCTGAGTTCGAGCCTTGTTGGCGTCGTGCAACTTGCGATCATCGCCGCCGGGGGCGAGACGTATACCGAGGCCCACAAAGTGGCGATGGAGACCAATCGTCCGATGGTGGTGATGGTGGGCGCGGACTGGTGCCCCGCATGCGAGCGGATGAAGGAGGAAGTGCTCCCCCAAGTGCGGGAGCATGGGCTGTTGCGGAAGGTCGCCTTCGCGATCGTGAACCTGGATCGTGAGAAGGAGCTGGGCGATCAACTGGTCCGCGGCGGACCGATCCCGCAGATGCTCTTGTTCCGCCGGACGTCGGACGGCTGGCGGGTCCGCCGGCTGATCGGCAGTCAGAGCGTGGAAGCCGTGGAGAACCTCCTCAACGAAGGGCTCCGGGCCGAGGAAACCGCCAGGCAAACGGACAAGCCGAAGCTCCGCTAGCCGCGGTACGGTGTTGGTCTCGTGGCGGCTATCAGCCGTCAGCCATCAGCTTTCAGCTTCACAGACGTTGACGTAACAATCCGTTAGGGGCACCGCCAGAAGCGTGCAGGCACCCCGCTGACCGCTGATGGCTGAGAGCTGATGGCCCTTTTCAGACGCGCTCTCAGGGGTTAGCCTCCGAGGGGGGCATCGCGCCGGGTTCGTCGGCCAGACCGTAGCGGCGGATCTTGCGGTCGAGCGTCGATCGCTCGATCTGGAGGATCGTGGCGGCGCGGCTCTTGTTCCAACCGGTGAAGTTGAGCGTGGCAAGGATGTGGATCCGCTCCATCTCGTCCAGGGGGCAGGGGCGGAAGCCGTTTTCCAGCAGGGGCCGGCTCTCCACCGTGTCGCCGGCGGTCGCCAGGTTCGACAGGAGCAGGTCCTCCTGGTCGACGTACTCGCCGTGGCAGAGCACCACCGCCCGCTCGACCACGTTTTTCAGCTCGCGGACGTTCCCCGGCCAGCGGTAGGCGATCAGTTGGTTGACGGCGCGGGGGGTGAAGCCGAGGATCTTCCGCCCCGTCTCGGCGCGGAACTTCTCGAGGAAGTGGTTGGCCAGGGGGACGATGTCCTCGGGGCGTTTGCGGAGCGCGGCGACGACGATTTCCAGGACGCGGAGGCGGAAGAAGAGATCGCGGCGGAATCGGCCCTCGGCGACGTCCTTTTCCAGGTCCCGGTTGGTGGCGGCGATCACCCGCACGTCCACGCGGACCGGCTTGCTCCCGCCGACCCGCTCGAACGGATGCCCCTCCAGCACGCGGAGGAACTTGGCCTGGATGCCGGGGCTCATCTCGCCGATCTCGTCGAGCATGATGGTGCCGGTGTGGGCGGCCTCGAACTTGCCGATCTTGCGGTCGGTGGCGCCGGTGAAAGCCCCCCGCTCGTGGCCGAAAAGCTCGCTGGCCAAGAGCTCTTCGGAGAGCGCCGCGCAGTTGAGGCAGACGAAGGGGCCTTTGCGGCGGGGGCTGGAGAAGTGGACGGCGCGGGCGACCAGCTCCTTGCCCACCCCGCTCTCGCCGCGGATCAAGAGCGTGGCCTTGCTGGCCGCGGCGCGGGCGATCTCCTCGGTGATCTGCCGGGCGACCTCGCTCTGGCCGACGATCTCGCTCTGGACCCCGAGGCGCTCGCGGAGCTCCACGTTCTCGTTACGGACCTGGGTCAGGTGCTCGGCCAGCTCCTGCTGGCGGTTCAGATTGCTCAGGGCGACCGCCAGGGTGTCGGCCACGGCAAGCGTGAACTCGAGGTCCGCCGGATCGGGGACGCGGTTGGGGTCGGTGGAGTAGAGGTGCACCAGCCCGAGGATATTCTGTCCCCGCCGGATCGGGGCGCAGATCACGCTGGTGGCGGGGATCTCGCCGCGGCTGTCGCGGCTCCCCACGGAACTGTCGCCGAGCACGTTCCGCGCCAAGACCGCCTCGCCCTCCCGCAGCACGGTGGTGGCCAGGAAATTGGGGACGCGGTGATAGCGCCGCTCCGAGGAAGTGCGGCTGGCCACCACTTCCAGATCGGTGTCGCGTGCGCGACCCTCAAAATCCCGCGGCAACAGCAACAGCGCGCCGGCGTCCACCTGGGCCCCTTCAAACAAGCCGGCCAGGGCCAGCTCGCCCATCTTGACCGCGTCGGGCGCCTTCGCCAGCTCGAACGCCAGCCGGCAGAGCTTGGCCGCCGCCAGACCCATCCGCGATACGCCGCTGGTTTCCTCCTCGGCCGATTCCAGCAGCCGCGTCTGGCCGCGGCGGTGCATGATCGTCGTCGGCTCGTAGGCCGCCAGCACGCTGGAGTCTTCTGCCGGCTCGGCCGTGACTTGGTCTTCCGCCGCCTCCCGCTCGGCGCGGCGCACGAGCGAGCTGGAGTCGGAAAACGCCTGGCTGAGGCTGTGGACGAACACCAACTGGCAGCGGCCGATGCGGATCACGTCCCCAGGCTGGAGGATACGGTCCCCCTTGAGCAGCTCGCTGCCCACCACGGTGCCGTTGCGGCTCTCCAGATCGCGGAGCGTCCATTGATCGTCGGTGAGAAACAGCTCGGCGTGGTTCCGGCTGCACCGCTCGTCCTTGATTACGATCTGGTTGGTCGGGGCGCGGCCGATGGTCACCGACTGGCCGGGCGTCAACCGGAACACGTCGGTCCACTTGGACCCTTCTCGGATCACGAGATAGGCGAGTTCCGACACCGGAGCACCCCCCAAAGGGCTGAAGCCGAGAAGCAACTCTAGCGGGCGGGATCATATCCCCCATGATTGCCCTGGCCTCCAGCCACTCATCATTAGCTTACCTGCCGGCAAGGGATCTCGACAAGAAGCTTCCCGAGGGGGTGGGGGGAAGAAGCGCAGAGGGCCCCCGGCACCAGGCCCGGCAGCCGGAAAGCAAACGGGGGGGCCGTGGTATTTTCTTGCAGAATCCTTAACGCCGGATTAGGCTGTATATGCTACGGATTGTTAGAGGATCCGAGGCGCAGGAGGTCCGTCCAGGCCATCCTTCGCTGCTGCCCGCGGGCTGCTTTGCCCGCGGTGCGGACGGCGATCAAGACATCTCCCCACATCTCAAGGAGAATCGCGATGCCGAGTCGTCAACCATGCTTGGCCCGCATTGCTTGCCGGGTTGCCGCCGTCTTGGGCCTTCTGGCGGTGGGCTTTTGCTTCGTCCCCGCCATAAGGGCTCAGCAAGGAGGGCAGAACGTCGTGACCGCATTGACGACCCGTGCCGTCGGCGGTATTTCGATCGATGCCCAGGGCATGCTCACCAACACCAGCCGCGACGAGCTGGGCAAGCTCAAGCGGGTGCTGGCCGACGCCCTCCAGCCGGTGCCCGACGGGATGAATCAGACGGCCGGGCTGCGGAAGGTCTCGCTGCGGGGACTGGAAGTGGAGATCAAGCGGTGCATCGACGCCGGCAAGCCGCTCCCCGACGCCGTCTTCTGCCTCGCCGGCCTGCAACGGATCCAGTACGTTCTGGTCTATCCGGAGCAGAGCGACATTGTGCTGGTCGGGCCTGCCGAAGGCTGGAAAGCCGACCCGCGGGGCAATCTGGTGGGGGCCACCAGCGGCCGGCCCTTGATGCTCCTGGATGACCTCGTCGTGGCGCTGCGTGCCGCCGCGTCGCCCAACCGCAGCGTGATGAGCTGCTCGATCGATCCGACCTCGGAAGGGATCAAGCGGGTCGAGGCGTTGGCGGGGCAGCTTCGCGCCGGCCCGCAGGCCGTGGCCGCCTTCCAGGAACAGCTCGGGCCGCAGCAGATCTCGGTCACCGGCGTGCCCCAGACGAGCCATTTCGCCCGCGTGTTGGTCGCCGCGGACTACCGGATGAAGCGGGTCTCGATGGGGTTCGAGCCCTCCCCCGTCCGCGAGCTCCCCAGCTTCATGTCGATGATCAACGCCTCCCACGCCAGCCGGAATCTCCTCCCCCGCTTCTGGCTCCAGCCGGAGTATGGGCCGCTGGTCCGCGACCCTGACGGGCTGGCCTGGGAGATCCGCGGGGGCACGGTCCGGGCGATGGCGGAAACCGATTTCTTCGACGCCAACGGCATCAAGCACCCGACCGGCAAGACCGATCCGGTCTCGCAGCGCTGGGCCGACAAGATGACCCAGTGCTACGACCAGTTGGCGCTGGCCGACCCGATCTTCGGCCAGTTGCGCAACTGCATGGACCTGGCGGTCGTCGGGGCGCTGGTGGTCAAGGAGAACCTGACCGGGAAGACCAACAACCGGCTGCCCCTGTTGCTCGGCAGCGACGGCGTGCCAGCGGCCAAGCTCGATGCCCCGAAACAGGTGGCCAGCAAGGCCACGCTCGTCCGGCTCGGCCGGCGGACGGCGATCGCCGCCGGCGGCGTGCAGATCAACCCGTGGTCCGTCGTCGAGCGATCGCAGGTCGGCGACGGCCTGAAAGCGGTGCACAACCAGTCGGCGTCCAAGCAGCGCACCACTTGGTGGTGGGACTAGGAAGCGACTGGGAAACCATTTGGGGGCCGGTCCCGGCTTTCGGGCAGCGAAAGCGGGGCGGCCCCTCGCCGAACGATCGGAAGGGGTGTGGGCAAGCACCCCTTCTGCTTTCTTTGAGCCTCGTAGCACAGGCATCCTGCCTGTGCCTTACGAGCAGGATGCCTACGCTGGACAGGCTGGAAGCCGGGGCTACGCCCGGAAATCTGCCGCGGCAGGCCGCCGCAAGGTCGCTTGACAGGACCTCCCCCCGGAGCTACGGTCAGGGATCGTCTTGTTCCTCCCGCGGCCTCTTCCCAAACGACCCGCCATGCTACGCCGTCAGCTCTTTGCCAAGAAGTCCCTGCAGCTCGTTCTGGAGGAAATGGCGGGGGAGCACCGCCTGCGGCGGGTCCTCGGGCCGGTGACGCTCTCGTCGCTGGGGATCGGGGCGATCATCGGCACGGGGATTTTCGTGCTGACCGGCGTGGCCGCGCGGCAACAGGCGGGTCCGGGGCTCATTCTCTCCTTCGTCTTTGCCGGGCTGGCTTGTGCGTTCGCCGCGCTGTGCTACGCGGAATTCGCCTCGATGGCCCCGATCGCCGGCAGCGCGTACACGTACGCCTACGTCTCGCTGGGCGAGCTTGTGGCCTGGATCATCGGCTGGGACCTGGTGCTGGAATACGCCATGGCCTCGGCGACGGTGGCCAACGGATGGTCGAACTACTTCTTGAAGTTCGTGGGGCTGTTCGCGACCAAGAAAGGCCAGGCGCTCGTGACGCTGCCGTTCTGGCTCACGATCGACCCGTTCACCGCCGCCACCCAACGCCTCGACTACCATGCCACCCAGGCCCTGGTGGTCGCCTCAGCCACCGCAGAACCGATCTTCACCGAGGAGGCGGTGGGCGTGGTGGCCCTTCCCGTAGGCGCCGACTCCTCCATCCACCGCGTGAAGAACGTCAAGGTGGCCTTCACCGAAGAGTCGCTGGCCAAAGCCGAAGCGGAGCTGGGCCCGTCCGCGCCGGAGTCCATCGAAAGGGTCCGCAGGGCTCTCCAGGACCGGCTGCAATACGAGCCCAAGACCCCGCCCGCCGAGAAACTTCTGCAAGTTCAAGAGGACATCGAGCCCGGCTTCGCGGCGTACGAGTCCACTCCGTTGGTGATCGGCGGCGTCCACTTCACCTGCAACATCGTGGCCGTGGTCATCACCACGATCATCACCACGATTCTCGTGATCGGCATCCGCGAAAGCGCCGGTTTCAATGCGACCATGGTGGTTATCAAGATCGCAGCCGTACTGTTCGTGATCGTCGCGGGGATCGCCTACATCAATCCCCAGAACTGGACTCCTTTTTTGCCTTATGGGTGGACCGGCGTGTTCAGCGGCGCGGCCATCATCTTCTTCGCCTATATCGGCTTCGACTCGGTCTCGACCCACGCCGAGGAGGCCCGCAACCCCAAGCGGGACGTGCCCATCGGGATCATCAGCTCGCTGGCCGTCTGCACCGTGCTTTACATCGTCGTGGCCGCGGTGATCACGGGGATGGTGCCCTATCCCGAGATCGCCATCAACGCGCCCATCGCCGACGCCTTCCAGCGGTTCGGCCTGAAGCTGGCCACGGTCGTGATCACCGTGGGGGCCTTGACGGGCATCACCAGCGTGCTGTTGGTGATGCTCTTGAGCCAGCCCCGCGTGTTTCTGGCCATGGCCCGCGACGGATTGCTGTCGGAGAAGTTCTTCGGGGCGGTACACCCGCGGTTCCGCACGCCGCACAAGGCGACGATCTTGACCGGCGCGTTCTGTGCGGTGGCCTCGTCGTTGTTCCCCTTGGAGGGGCTCAGCCACATGGTCAACATCGGCACGCTGTTCGCCTTCGTGGTGGTCTGCGGCTCGGTGTGGCTCATGCGGCGGCTCAACCCCGAGGCCGAGCGGCCGTTCCGCGCGCCGGCGGTCTGGCTGGTGGCCCCCGCCGGAATCCTGATGTGCCTGATCCTCATGGGGAGCCTTCCTTTGGAAACCTGGCTCCGGTTGTTCGTGTGGCTGGCCGTGGGCCTGTTGATCTACGTCTTCTACAGCCGGCACCACAGCCACCTGGGCAGAGCGCTCCGCGGAGAGATCTCCCGCCACGGCGTCTCCCCCGCTGGGATGCCCGTCGACGAGCCCACGGCATAATCCCGCGGCCGGGGCCGACGGCCCAGGACTCCACTCAGAACATCCCCAACTGGTCCCGCGCCTCGTCGGTCATGCGATCCGGGGTCCAGGGAGGGCTCAGCGCGATCTCCACCTCCACCTTGCCCACTGCTTCCCCCAGCGTCTCCAGGACGTCCTTCACCTCGCGGACCAACTCGGGGGCGACCGGGCAAGCGGGGCTGGTCATCGTCATCTTCACGTAGATGTCCGACTTCCCCTCCCGCTCCGCGACCCGCACCTCGTAGACCAGGCCCAGGTCCACGATGTTGATCAGGAGTTCCGGGTCGTGGACTTGGCGGAGCGCGGCGTAGATCGATTCCTCGGCGATGGACATGGGGTGGAACTAGTGGTTGGTGGATAGTGGTTAGTGGATAGTGGTTAGTGGATAGCGATAAGTGCATGGTCGGTGGCGTCAAAGTTCAAACGCAAGATTTCGCTCGGCATTTCACGAACGCGAGCAGTGCTAGCACCAACTGCAGTTCGTTGAGGATGAAAGCTTTAGGGTGGCTCGTGCCGCAAGTGCCTGTCGGCAGCGGCTTTTCGTGTCTTGCGTTTGAACTTTGACGCCACCGTCCATCGTGGCTAGAGGAGAGTGCGGAGCTTTCACTATCCACTATCCACTATTCCCCCTCCCGCACCCGCACGAACACCTCTTCCCCCTCCACCTTGACGTCGTGGGCGACGGTGGCCCGCGTGGCGGGCATCGACAGGGCCCGGCCCGTGCGGATGTCGAATCTCGCCCCGTGACGCGGGCAGACGATCACGTGATCGACCAGCTCCCCTTCCGCCAGCGGCCCGCCGTCGTGGGTACACAGGTCGTCGATCGCCCACAGCTCGCCCCCCACGCGGAACAACGCCACCAGCCGATCCCCCACCTCGACGACGGTCTTCCCCGGGTCGGGGAGATCCGAAACGTTGCCGACGCGAATGAAATCCGACATCGCTCCCGCTCCTCACCGTAGCACTCGGCTCATGTGACCTACTTGGGCATTCTCTTGGAGCCCAACCGTGACCCGGACAACCGGACCACTAAGCGTACTCCCGCACGCGGCGGCGGATGGCCTCGCCCAGGGCCTCGCGGACGCTCTCAATGGTAATCCGGTCGAAGACCTGCTGGAAGAAGCCGGCGACGATCATCCGGGTGGCTTCGCGGCGGGTGAGGCCGCGGGACTGGGCGTAGAAGATCAATTCGTCGTCCACCCGGCCCGCCGTCGCCCCGTGCGTGCAGCGCACGTCGTCGGCCAGAATCTCCAGCCCCGGGATGCAGTCGGCCCGGACGGCGTCGGAGAGCATCAGGTTGTCGTTGCGCTGGTAGCCGTCGGTCTTCACCGCGCCGGGATCGACGCGGATCATGCCCCGCCAGACCAGGTGCGAATGGTCCTGGAGCGCCCCCTTGTAGAGCAGGTCGCTGGTGCACTCGGGCACCTGGTGGTGCTGGAGGGTGTGGTAGGCGAGATGCTGCTTGCCCTCGGTGAACATCACGCCGTTGACCTGCGTGGTGGCCCGGCGGCCGACGAGGCCCACGTGCTGGTTGACCTTGGCCAGCCGGGCCCCCAGCGCGCCGATCGTCCACTGCAATTGGGCGTCCTGGTGGACGACGGCCTTCTGGTGGGCGAAGTGCCACACGCCGGTGCCCCAGTTCTGGAGATTGACGTAGCGGAGCCGGGCCCGGGGGCCGACGTAAAGCTCGATCGCCCCGCAGTGCAGCCCGGGGGCGGCCGGATCGGTGCTGGCGGTCTCGGCCAGGAGCGTGACCTCGGCCCCTTCTTCGAGCACGACGAGGGTCCGGCCGAAGTCGGTGCGATGGGGCGAGAGGGCCGAAAGGACGTGCAGCGGCCGGTCGATTGCCACGCCCTTGGGGACGTAGAGCACGGTCCCGCCCGACCAGCACGCCGCCTGGAGGGCCGCGAACTTGTCGGTCTTCGCATCCACGATCCGCGCCGTCAGGTGCGGCCGGAGCAGGTCGCCGTGCTCGACGACCAACTCGTCAAGGCTGCCGAACAGGACCCCTAAGTCGCGCCACCGCGCGTCGAGCTGCCCGTGCACCGGGTGGCTATCGAGTGTCACCGCCCGTCCCGCCAGCTCAACCTTCTCGGCCAACAGCGCCTGGGGCAGAAGGTGCGTTTCCCGCGGCGGAAGCCCCGGCAGCCCGAAGCGATCCAGCCGGAACAGCCGCAAATCGGTCCGCCGCCACTCCTCCTGCTTCATCTCCGGCAGAGCAAGCTGCTCGAACAGCGCCCAGGCGTCTTGGCGCATCCACGTCAGCCACGCCGGCTCGCGGCGGGAGCGGAGGAAGCCCTCGAACCCCTCCCGGGTGAATCCGGCTCGGGCGGCCGGTTCAGCAACGGCTGTAGCCGGCGCGATCGCGCCTGTCGATGTCATCGTGCCAATCCGTAAACTCTAGTCCCAATCGCAGCCTGCGGCCGCAGCCAAACGGCGGGCAAGCCCGCCCGCTAAACGAAGCCGCAACAAAACGGCGGGCAAGCCCGCCCGCTAAACGA
>Ga0153916_10000647_pt1 | contig 23842 bp, 18 predicted proteins | sample Opewatmetagenome_FD_109642 | JGI IMG/M metagenome (GOLD analysis project Ga0153916, IMG submission 109642) | Freshwater wetland microbial communities from Ohio, USA - Open water 3 Core 3 Depth 4 metaG | ecosystem: Environmental > Aquatic > Freshwater > Wetlands | place: USA: Ohio, Lake Erie...
ACGGCCTCGGTGAGCACTCCCCCTTCTCCATACCCCACGTACCCCGGCGGCGAGCCCATCAACAGCGAAACCTTGTGCTCCTCCTTGAACTCGGACATGTTGATCACGGTCATGTTCTGGTCGCCGCCGTAGAGCAGCTCGGCCAGCGTGATCGCCGTCTCCGTCTTGCCCACGCCGCTGGGGCCCACCATGAGGAAGACGCCGATCGGGCGCCGCGGGTCGGTGAGGTTCGCCCGCGAGGTGCGGATCCGCTGGGCGATCGCCTCCAGGGCGTGCGACTGGCCGACGATCCGCTGCTCCATCCGCTCTTTGAGCCCGAGAATCGTGCGGATCTCGTCGGTCACCATCCGGCCGACCGGGATCCCGGTCCAGCCGGAGACCACCTCGGCGATCGCTTGCGAATCGACGAAGGGCTGCATCAGCGGCTTCTGTCCCTGCACTTTGGCGAGGCGGTCGGAGAGCTCCTTGAGCTGGCTTTGAAGCTGTTCCCGCTGTTCGGGCGAGAGCGGCTCGGGCGGGGGCGGAGCGGCCTTCGCCGGCGCGGCGGGACCGGCGGCCTTGGCCGCGGCCGCGTCGCTCGGGCCCTTCGCCGGCGCCGGAGCGCCGGCAGCGCCGGCCGGCGCTTCTCCGGCGGCCGGCGGGGGGGCCTCGGGCTCCACGATCCCGGTCTCCAACTGGCGGCGGATCTTTTGGATCGCCGCCACCAGATCCCTCTCCTCTTTCCACTGCTTCTCCAGCGCTTCCTTGTCCGCCTCGGCGGCCGCCTTCTCGTGGGCCAGCTCGTCCAGACGCTCCTGGTTGGCCGCACCGGCCAGGCTCTCCCGGCGGAGAATGCCCAGCGCCGTCTCCAGTTGGTCGATCCGCCGGTGGCAATCCTCCAGCGCCGGCGGGATCGCGGTGTGGCTGATGGCCACCCGGGCGCACGCCGTGTCCAACAGGCTGACCGCCTTGTCGGGCAATTGACGCCCGGAAAGGTAGCGATGGGAAAGCCGCACGGCGTCGTCCACGGCGTCGTGGAGGATCCGCACCTTGTGGTGCTTCTCCAGGATCTCGACCAGGCCGCGCATCATCTCCACGCAGACGCCTTCCGTGGGCTCCTCGACCTTGACGACCTGGAATCGCCGGGCCAGGGCGGCGTCCTTCTCGAAGTACTTCTTGTACTCCGCCCAGGTGGTGGCGGCGATGGTCCGCAGCTCGCCCCGTGCCAGGGCGGGCTTGAGCAGGTTGGCGGCGTCCCCTTGGCCGGCTTGCCCGCCGGCCCCGATCATCGTGTGCGCCTCGTCGATGAAAAGGATGATCGGCCGCGGCGAGGCCTTGACCTCCTCGATCACCGATTTCAGCCGGTTCTCGAACTCGCCCTTGATCCCCGCGCCGGCCTGAAGCAGGCCCAGATCGAGGGTCCGCAGGGAGACGTTTTTCAGGGCGGGAGGGACGTCCCCCTGGACCACCCGGGCCGCGAATCCCTCGACCACGGCGGTCTTTCCCACGCCCGCCTCGCCGGTGAGGATCGGGTTGTTCTGGCGGCGGCGGGTGAGGATGTCGATGATTTGCCGGATCTCCGTGTCGCGCCCCAGCACCGGATCGATCTCTCCCTTGCGGGCCCGCGCGGTCAGGTCGATGGTGAACTGGTCCAGCGACGGGGTCTTGGAGGGGGCCCCCGGCACGGCGGCCCGCCCCGGCCCGGCGGTTTCCGCCGCGACCGCCATTTCCCCCTCCGCCTCGACCGTGCCGGCGACGATGTCGGCCAGGTCCCTGCGGAGCGACTCCGGGGAGATCTTCTGGAGCTCGGGGGAGGCGTCGCGGGCGATCCGGGCCAGCGATTCCTCGGAGAGCAACGCGCAGAGCAGGTGCCCCGAGCGGAGCCGCGGCGCGCCGAACTCGATCGAGGCGACCACCCAGGCCTCCCGGACCAGCTCCACGATGTGGGGAGAAAGCGCCGGGGGCCGGGCGTTCCCGGTCTTGAAGTGGTCGATGACGGTGGTGAGCGCACGGGTCAGGCGCGACAAGTCGACCTCGTAGTAGCGGAACAGGGCCGCCAGGTCGGTGTTCGGGGTCTCGATCAGCTTGAGCAGCCAGTGCTCGATTTCCACGTTGTAGTTGGTTCTCGACAAGCAGAGCCCGGCGGCGGCCTCCAGGGCCCGTCGGCTGGTCTCGTTGAGCTTGCCCACCAGCGATTTCAGATTCACGGGGACCATGGTCAGACTTCCAGGGAGAAAACGGCATCGTCAACGTCGTGATCGAACGGTCGTGCGCGGACCCAGGTGTTCCACCCCAGGCGCGAGGCGTCGGCGCCGTCGCCGCCCAAGCGACACCAGGGGACCTCCCCGGCCACGAGCACCAATTGGACGTCGAAATCGAGCTGCGGTCCGGCGTAGGTGCGGGCCATCTGGGCGAGCGGCTCCAGGGCGTTGCCGGAAGGGAGGAAGCGGCGGAACTGTCGGTAGTCGAGCGGCCCGATCCGCACGCGGAACTTCCCCTCGACGTTCCACACCCGCTCCCCGATCAAAAGCGTGTCTCCCATCCGGTTGTTGCGTCCGGCCGGGAAGCCGGCCGAGGGGAGGGCCGATTGATCCTCGGCCGCCAGGTACAGCCACCGCCCTTGAAACTGCCGCACCTCCAGCGGCACCGCGAAGTAATCGCCCAAGAGGATTTCCAGCGACAGGGCGCAGCGGGGGAAATGGGCGAAGAAGCCGGCGTAGTAGACGAGCGCTTCGTCGTCCACGGCGAGACGATTCCGCAAGCCGCCCGTGCCCAAGCCGACCAGGCAATACAGCAACTGCGTGAAAACGTCGTCCGTGCCCGACAGGCAGGCGCGCTCGTAGGCAAAGGGGAAGTGGTGCTTCTCCCACGCCCGGTAGAAGAGGGACAAGGCCCGGTGGTGGAACAGGTCGAGGAAATCGCGCAGCGCGTAGTCCTTCTCGCGGATCCGCGAGATCACCATGGCGGTGTAGTGCTGGGGAAGGACGCCGTTGGGGCCGGTCAACCCCATCGCGGCAACGGCCATCTCCGGCGGGGACGAGGAGGGGGGATCCCCGGCCGGCTGCGGCGGGGGAGACAGCCGGCTGATGGCGCCGGCCGGGAAGCTGAGCGCCGGGATGGCGCGGAAGCGGACGATTTCCCGCGCCGGCGGGTCGTCGTGTCCCACCGCGCACCGCCGTCGGCCCGGATCGACCCGCGCCTCCTCGCGGGCCATCGACTCCAACACGCGGACCGCCTGGAAGAAGTCGAAGCGGCCGGCGTCGTCGAAGATCCGCTGGCTCAGAGGAGGATCTTTTCGCCCGCTCGCGGAGGCCATCGTCGCAGCTCTCCCTCGCGCTTGTTGGTGGTGACGACCAGTCGGGAGAAGGAGTTCACCGTCGCGTAGAGGCCGAGGAATCGCTCGAGGACCGAGGCGAACAGGAACAGGCCGCTGCCGGTGAACCGCTCCTCGTCGAAATGGAGGGCAACTTCCAGCCCCCGGCAGACCCCGCCGTGCGGCCCCCCGCTCCGCCCGACCACCCGCCGGCTCCGCACGGAGAGGATGCCGCCGATCATCGCGCGGGTTTCCGCCGAGTCGGCAAAATCGTAGAGCTTGAGGATTTCCCGCAGGGCGTCCGCCCCCTCCTCGGAGTCGCCCAGCGAAAGATGGTTGAGCGAGAGGTGGGAAATCAGCCGCCAGAGCATGCCTTGCTTCAAGGCCGGGCGGAAGGCCGGCGTGGGGCGCGTCAGGCACTCGATCCGCGCTACCGGGGACCCCTGCAAAAGACGCAACCGGGGCTGGCCCTCCCCGAACGGCAGCCGTGAGGGGCGGTGGCCGTTCAGGCAGGTCGTTTCCACGTCCAGCGTCCACTCGGCGGGAACCGACGGCGAGAACTTCAGATCGACCAGCCGCAGGTACACGTCCGCCCCTTGCACCCCCTTGGCGCCGGCCACCGCGGCCGGCCGCCGCACGGCATGCCAGAAGGTCGACTGCTGCTGGCGGTCCATAGCGTGCCTGAACGAGTAAAAGGGCTGGTACTCGACCTGCTCTCCCTCGGGCGAGGTGGCCGTGACGCGGTCGATCGAGTGAATCTCGCTCGCCCAGGGACGCCGCGCGTCGGGCACGACGCGGTATTCCGTCTCCGCGTGCGTCAGCTTGACCGGCTCCGCCCGCTGCGAATACAGGTTCACGATCGGCGTGCACCCCAGCCGGAACATCCCCCCCGAGACGTTCTGCTCCAGATCGACGGTCGATCGGCTCAGGTAGACGTAAAGCTCCAGGCGGTTGCCCCTCCGCTTGAGCACCTCGGGGCCCAGACCCCCTAGCTCCACGAAGAGGAACTTCTCGGGGAAGGTGAAGTATTCCGTGAGCAGCCGGTAGCCGAGGAAGGAGCGGGTGGGATAGGGAAACATTCCTTCGCCCCGCTCGAAACCGACCTGGCGGAGGCAATCCCGGCCCAGCGACACGGGCTGGGCGTCCTTGGGGGAATCGCCCACCCCCACCCCGAGCACGTTGTTGAACAACAGCTCATACAGCGCGAACACGTGCTGGGTCTGCCCCCGCAGGAAGAAACGGAGCGAGGGAAGGGCCAACTGGGCAAACGTCATCTCCTTGGCGAAGCAGCGGAGCTCGATCCGCAGCACGGCGACCGCCTCCGAAGTGCGGGGGACGGCCGGGGCGGCGAACGGGCGGCTCAGCAGACTGGCGGCTACGACCTCGATCGGCCAGAGCGTCACGGGATACGCCGTGCGGAAGCGGCAGGGCTCGCCGTCGGGCGAATCGGCCTCCAGCGCCGTATCCCGCGGAATCGCGTACCCGCCCGTCAGCTCGCCCTGGCTCCGGTCGAGCGCAAACTCGACGATCGCCATCGAGGGAAGCGGCGCCTGGTAGTGCGGGTAGACCACGCCCAGCATCGCCTCGGCGATCTCGGGAAAATCGTCATCGAGCTTGTGCCGGATGCGGGCGTTGAGGTAGGCGAAGCCCTCGATCAGGCGCTCCACGTGGGGGTCCTGGCACTCCTCGGGCATCAGGCGGAGCCGGCCGGCGATCTTCGGGTGCTGCGCCGCGAATTCGGCGCCCAGCCGGCGGATGAAGCTCAGCTCCTGCTCGTAGTACGGCAACAGCTCGTCGTTCATCGGCTCGCTCCCTCGACCTCGATGCTCCCCGTGGCCGGCTCGACGGCCGAGCGGAACACGACCGGCTCCGGAGCGGGATCGACGCGCAGCAGGGCGTTGATGCGGAAGCGGAGCACGCGGTCCCCCGGCTCGGCGTTCTCGAGAACCTCGACGGCGACCGTCTGGAAGCGGGGCTCGAAACGGCGGATCGCCCCCTCCAGCGTCCGCCGGAACTCCTCCCGCTGCTCCGCCGAACCCAAGTCGGCCCCGGCAATGTCCGGGATCCCGTAGTTCACCAGCGACAGCTCCAGCTCGCTCAGGTGGGGCGGCAGCGGCGCGCAGCGCCAACGCGTGTTGAGCAGGTTCTCCAGGTCGCGGCGCACGCTCTGCTTCAGCTCCCGGAGCACCTGGTTCCGCGATTTCACCGGCTCCTGCTGGCGGTCCGGCTCGTCGTCCACCAGGCGGTCGATCACCGAAGGGATCAGGGGCTGGTCGGCGGGGACGCGGGTCATGGCAGTGCAAAATGCAAAGTGAAAAATGCAAAGTGAAAAGTGAAGCGCCATTTTGCACTTTGCACTTTGCACTTTGCACTCCGCAGTTCACTCCAACAGCCTATGCTCCTCATCATTTGCCCCTACCCCTCCGGCTGCTTGGTCGTGATCTGCTGGAGCTCGAGAATGTCCAGCTCGTCCTGGCCTACCTGGAACTCCCTCCGCCCGACTCCCCGCCGGGGGGCACCGTCGCCGCCCCGCCAGTCTGTCACCCGGCCCAGCCGGATGCGGTCGTCGGTCTCAGCGTGCGAGCCGGCGTAGAGCACGGGCAGATAGACTTCCGCGTCCAGCCCGCCGTGGAGGGTCAGGTGCGCCGAGCGCCACAGCAGATCGCGCAACTGTCGCGGGGCGCGGAACTCCAGCGACTGAACGTTCTCCATCGGCACCCAGTAGTACTTGCCGCTGCCGGTGAGGACCTCGAAGAAGGAGGAACTCATCGGGTCAACGTCGTAGAGGTCTTCAAACTCTCGGCCGTTGCAGACGCCGGCGACGTGCGGCCGCTCGTTTTCCGCGCTTTCCAGGAGCCTGAGTGCCTCCTCGGCGCGGCCTTCGCGGAGGCAGATCGAGGCCTTGAGGTGGGCCTTCAACCGCGGCGGGAGCGGGGCGGCTTCCAGGAACTCGGGGACCCGCCCTTCCTCGTAGAACTGGCGCCGCGCCACCTCGGCCCGCAACAGGTGGCGGAGCAGGCTCACCGCGACGAGCGTTCTCGGGTCCTGGTCGCCGATGGCGTTGGCCTGGGTGTCGGCCCGCTCCAAGTCCCCCGCGAAGCAGAGCAACTCGCAGAGGAAGGCGCGCGAGGCCGAATCGCCGGGGCGGCGCTTCACGTCGTCCGTGGCGGCGGCAATCGCCTCGGAGAGCTGGCCCGCCTGGTAAAGCTCCTTCGCGTTCATGGTTCTGGTCTCGCATGGGTTGAGCAGTCGGGCGAGGCGCGGCTCGGCAGCCTCCTCGCGGAAACGTCATGCGCCGGGCGGACCCGGCGTCAATTCGGTGGTGATCCTCAGCGCCGCGGTCAGCTCATCCAGCTCGAAATGCGGCCAGAGGTGCGCGACGCACAGGTAGCAGCCCGGTTTCTCCGGGTGGCGGCGGACGCGGATCTCGGCCTGGCGGAGCGGGAGCCTGGCTTTCACCTCGGGCGTGGCCTCGCCGTCGGCCGTCACGTACTGGTGGATCCAGCGGTGGAGAAAGTCCTCCAGCTCTTCCGGCTCGGCGAAGCCGCCGACCTTGTCGCGCGCCACCACCTTCAAGTAGTGGGAAAACCGCGATACGCAGAGCATGTACTGGAGCATCGCCGAGAGCTTCGCGTTGAGCTGGGCCGCCGGATCGTCGTATTGCTTCGGCTTCTGCACCGAATGGTTCGCATAGAAGGCCGCGAACTCCGTGCCCTGGCAGTGGCACAAGGGGAGGAAGCCCACCTCGCTGAGCTCCGGCTCCTGGCGATCGGCGATCATCACGTCGGTCGAGCACTTGGTGGCGATTCCCCGCTTGTCGGTGGAGAACGAGTGGACGGGCAGGCCGGCGACCAGGCCGCCCTCTTCCGCGCCGCGCTGGGCCCCCCGAATCCGCGCCAGCCACCCCGACTGGGCGAACGAGCGGACGACCACCGCGCCGAAGGCGTACACGGCCGTGCCCCAGAGGTACTTGGCCGCGTCGGGCCCTGCCACCTCCTCGCGAAAGCGGAAGCCGTCCACGCGCGTGCCGTCGTCCTCGTAGGGAAGCCGCGCCAGGACGCGAGGAAGGGCCAGACCCACGAACCGCGCGTCCTCCGTCTCGCGAAAGGCCCGCCACTTCAGGTACTCGAGCTGCTCGAAGGTGCGGGGCAGGTTGAGCGGATGGGCAAGGCCGTCGAAACGCTCCAGGCCCAACAGCGACGGATCCGCCGCGGCCACGAACGGCGCGAACGCCGCCGCGGCCACGTGGGAGATCGCCGTCAGGGCGGCAACGTCGTCCGCGGGGTGCTCCGCGCCGGGAAGATGCCGGATCTCGTAGTCGCCCAGGAGCACGCCGAACGGCTCTCCGCCGGGCATGTCGAACTCGTCGCCGTAGACCTTGCGGAACAGTTGGCTCTGGTCGAACTCGATCGCCCGCTCCAGGTCGCGGGCCAATTCCTCCCAGGTCGCGTTGAGGACGCGGATCTTGACGTTCTGCCCTTCCTCCAACTGTTCCACGAGGTAGCGCAGCCCGCGCCACGACGCCTCGAGCCGCTGGAGCCGCGGATGGTGCAGGATGGCGTTCACCTGGTCGGAAAGGAGCGAGTCCAATTGGGCGACGTCGCGGGCGAGGAGTTGAGCCAGCTCGCGTTTGCCGGGCCGCGCGCCGGGCGCGAGCCTCCGCGCGATCCACATCGCCAGCGCTTGGACCGGGGACTCCTCCTGGAGGAAGCGCTCCAGGAAGCCGGGGGCCGGCCCGCGGCGGTCCTTCGCTTCAACCTCGGCGGCGGGAGCTTGCGGAAGCACGCCGGCTCCCGCCGCCGCACCGCCCGGCGACGTTGCCTCCAGGACCAGGTCGATCAGGCGCGGCCGGCGCGGCGCTCCCGCGGCCGGCGCCTGCGTCGCTGCCGCGGCAGGCGAGTCGCGCGCGGCTGCGGCAGCTCGATCGGTGTGGCCAGCTCCTGCACTCATCGAATGCCCATGCCTCGTCACGTCGCCTTCTGGGGCAGTCGCGCGACCATCCGCATCGAGGCCCTCAGCTCCTCGAACTGGAGCCAGGGCCGGAGCCAGCAGACGGCGTCGTAGGTGCCCGGGGCCCCGGGGACCTCCTTCACCTCGACCAGGGCCTCGGCCAGCGGCAGCCGGGACTTCATTTCCGGCGTCGGCTTGGCATCGCGGCAGACGTACTGCGCGATCCAGCGCTCGAGGAAATCCTGCATGTCCTGCCGCTCCATGAAGGAGCCGATCTTGTCCCGCGCGATGACCTTCAGGTAGTGCGCGAACCGCGAAACGGCCATGATGTACGGCAGCCGGGCGGAGATGGCGGCGTTGGCCGTGGCGTCCGGGTCGTCGTACTTCTTCGGCTTCTGCGCCGTCTGCGCGCCGAAGAACACCGAGTAGTCCGTGTTCTTGAAGTGGCACAGCGGCAAGAAGCCGAGCTTGCTCAGCTCCGCCTCGCGGCGGTCGGTGATGCCGATCTCCGTGGGGCACTTGAGGTCCGGATCGCCGTCGTCGCTGACGAAGACGTGCGCGGGCAGGTTCTCGACCATGCCGCCGTTCTCCTTCCCCCGGATGGCCGTGCAAAACCCCGTCTTGGCGAAGGCGTCGGTCAGCCGGGCGCCGAACACCCAGGCCGCGTTCATCCAGGCGTAGTGCTCGTGGGGCACCGGCTTGGGCCTGCCCGCACGGTCCAGCGCGACCTCCTCGAAGTCGAACTCCTCGACCGGCCGGGTGTTCTTGCCGTAGGGGAGCCGCGAGAGGACCCGCGGCATCACCAGCGCGGCGAACCGCGCATCCTCCGAATCGCGGAACGACCGCCACTTGGCGTACTCCACGGTGTCGAAGATCTTGGCCAGGTCGCGGGGCTTGGAAAGCTCGCCGAAGCTCTGCAGGCCCATCAGGGCCGGCGAGGCGGCGGAGACGAAGGGGCAGAACGACGCCGCGGCCGCGTTGGAGACCTTGGACAAGAGGTCGATGTCCTCGGGATGGTTGGTGAACTCGTAGTCGCCGATCAGGGCGCCGTAGGGCTGCCCGCCCGGCATCCCGAACTCCGTCTCGTAGAGCTTCTTGAACAACTGGCTCTGATCGAACTCGACGGCCCGGTCCAGGTCCTTGAACAACTCCCGCTTGGAGACGTTGAGCACCCTGATCTTCAGCTCGGTGCCGGTCTCGCTGTTCATCACCAGGTAGTTCAGTCCGCGCCACGTCCCTTCCATTTGCTGGAAGTCGGGGTGGTGGATGATCGCCGCCAACTGCTTGGAGACGACCTCGTCGATCGCCTTGATGCCGGCGGAGATCGTGCGGAAGACGTCCTTGTTCCAGGTCACGGTGCCCTTGAGGGCCTCTTCCACCAGGGCGGTCACGAGCTCCTGGGCCCGCGTCCGCTCGGTCTGCTTGGTGGCCTTGATGGCTTCGTCGAGCAGTCCGCCCTCGCTGATCTGAACGGCCCGCTCGGCGGGGGCTCTTTCTTGTTCGCCTGCACTCATCGTGAATCCTCCTATTGTTCACTGCCGGACGGCGGCAGGTTCAGTTCCTCGGAGCACTTGCGGAGGTTTTCCGCGTCTTCCAGAATCTGCTCCAAGACGTTTTCCAGCTCGGGAGAGACGTCGACCTTGGTGAGCAGGTCGCGGAGCTTGTTGCGGGTTTCCAGGAGCTTGCGGAGCGGCTCGACTTGCTGGACGATCTTGGCCGGCTCGAAATCGTCCATCGACTGGAACTTCAACTCGACGCCGAGTTCGCTGCCATCGCCCTTCAAGGTGTTCTCCACCCGGAAGGTCGCCCCCGGCGTCATCCGGGCCATCACGTCGTTGAAATTGTCCCGGTCGATCTGCACGAACTTGCGGTCGCGCAGGGGCTTGAGGGGCTCGGTCGGCTTGCCGGAGAAATCCCCCAGCACGCCGACCACGAAGGGGAGCTCGCGCTTTTCCAGCGCGTCCCCCACTTCGACGTCGTAGGTGATGTGCACCCGGGGAGGGCGCACCCGATCGAGTTTGTGCTGTAAACTCTCCGCCATGAATCGAATCCTCCGGAGGTTGATGGATAGGGTCGGTTGTTGGATCGAGTTCCCGCGCCCCGGCCCCGGCCGGCGAGCCGTCGAGGGCCGCGGGGCGCCTTCCGCCTATTCTTGCCGCGGCTCTTCCCGCCGCGGGACAATTCCCATCAGCTTGAACAACTGGCCGCGGACCGCTTCTTCCGGGATCAGCTCGTGGAGCAGCTCGGGCAGCGGCATGCGGCCCCAGCGGACGGCCTGTTCGAGGGCATAGGAGATCGGCGAGTGAGGCTCGGTCCGCTTGAAGAAGTCGGCCACTTGCAGCAGGCAGCGGAACGCTTCCTCGCGATTGCGGACCTGCCCCGATCCGAACCCCGCGCCCGCGCCGGCCCCCTCCGCGCCGCCCTCCGCCCCCGATTCCTCACCCTCGCCGAGGATCGGGCGGGCGATCCTCGCCACTTCCTCGCGGCAGCTTTCCAGCGCCTCGCGGACGTTGGACGAGGGCGGGGCCGCCGAGACCGCCATCCCGTCCCCGGCGCAGTGCGATTCCAGGACTTCCGTCAAGCGCTGGAACTCCTCGCAGCACTGGGAAACGTCGTCCAGCAGGGTCCGGAAGAACTCGGCCGGGGTCTCCGACACCGACCGGTTGAACGCCGCCAACGTCGACGCGCCGAGCTGCTCCTTTCGCTCCGCGCGGCGGGTAGGATCCTGGATGCCCTCGACCTCCTGGGCCTGATGGTAGTCGAACAGGCTGAACGAGCCGGTCGACTTCCCCTCGGTAATCGGCACCTTAAAGATCGGCGTGATCAGGGGCCCCTTGGCGCCTTCCAGACCGTTCAATTGGGCCAGGGCCGCCACCCGCCCCCCGATGCCCTCCTCCTCGTCCGGGAGCGGATAAAGGCCGTCCCAGAACCGCTCCACCAACTCGCGGCTCAGCCGGAAAGCGTCGCGCAAGCCGGGGTATCCGTACTTGCGGACCACGGCCTCCGTCAACAGCGATGAAACCTCCAGGTCCTTCGCCTGCTCGGAGAGCAGCCGGAGCCCCAGGTCGAGGACCGGCTTCCAATCCGGGGGGTTTCGGCGCATCGCCTCCAGATCGCTCTCGTCGTGGACTACCCGCCGTTCCGCCTCCCGGGCACGCTTTCCCGCGTCGCGAAACTGCCGGTAGAGCGAATTCGGGGCGGGGTCCCGGCGGGGGTCCGTCCCGGCGGGGTTCTCTCCGGGAATGGGGGCCAACAGACGATCGAAATCGAGCACGTCGGGCGATGCCATCGATTTCCTCCCTAGACCAAGGCGCTGCCTACCCCGCTCCGTTACGATAGCTCCGGCCGATCGTCCGCACAATCCCCCCTGCCCCGGCTATTCCTGCCGAAGCAGCGCGAAACTCATGCTGATATCTCATGCCCTCGCAGGGCGTGAGCCAAATGCTGCAACGTCTTGGCATGGAGGCGGCTCGCCCACGACTTGCTCATCCCAAGCCTTCGACCCGCCTCCTGCAACGAGAGACCCTCAAAGTAGGTCGCGCGAATCAGGGCGCCGGCCTCCGGCGGCAGGGCGTCGATCAGTCGGTGCACCATCTCGTGGGCCTCCCGGCGGATCGCCGCGGCCGGACCGGCGGGCGACGATTCATCCACCACGGCCGGCACTCCCCTCGCGTCCCCGGCATCGCCCTGGGTGGCCAGGTAGACCACCGCCAGGGCCCGGGTTACTCCGCGGAGCCAGCGGAGATCGGCTGCCGAGCCGCCCCGCTCCGCCTGCTCGGCTTCCGATTCCAGCGAGAGGACCTCGTTGCTCATCTGCTCGTATCGCACCTGGCTGCGATCCTGGCGGCCCAGCCAGCTCATCTTCGACAGACCGTCATAGATCGCGCCGCGGATGCGGTAATACGCATAGGTGGAGAAACGGTTTCCCCGGTCCGGATCGAAATCGCGCGCCGCTTCCACCAGTCCAACCTGACCATAGGCGACCAGGTCCTCCAACTCGACCCCGGGCGGGAGCTTGCGGTGGATCCGCACGGCCAGGGAGCGAACCAATCCTTGGCATTCGTCGACCCAATGCTCCACGGTACCCGACGACACCGCCATGGCCTTACCCCTTGGCCAAATGGCCCCAGAGCGTCTCCAAACGCCCCCGGGACACCGGATCCTCCCACAACGCCTCCGCGATCTGTACGGCAATGCCCGGCCAGAGCGCCGTCCAACCCGGCCGCCCGCGGAACTCGACTCGCAACACCGCTTCCACCAGTTCCCGCGCCACGGGTTCCAACCGAAGGGCCCCGCCCCGGTAGCGACGCACGACGTCCTGGATATCGTGCCGCTCCTCGGCGGTCAGTTGTCCATCCCCCTCGTAGTATGCAATCGTGCACCGGAGAACGCTTTCCAGGAGGTCCTTGTCAATCGTGGGGTGGCCCGGGCCCCGCGCACCGGCGCCATCGGTCCGGGAAGGCCTGAGCGGCCCTTGAGAATCGAACTGGGGACTCGACATCACCGGCGTCTCCAGGAGATGGTTCCCCAAAGTACGTGTCCGCAAATAGTCATTTCAGGTGATGCGTTTTCATCATAGAAGTCGCCGCGGCACTGTCAATAGGATGCGAGTTTGGACCCACGAACAACGGTATTCTACGCACTCGGTCTCGAAGTCCAAGACTATTGCCGGCCACAACATCCGGCCGTTTGTTGGAGGGGGAGCGGCGAGAACGGGCGGCCAAGAAGACACTGCCCCCGGTTTGTTCGGCGCCGTGGGCCTGAGGGAAGGCGTCTTGGGGGGGTTCGCAAGACACCTCTGGAGCTGTCGTGGGCAGAACGCAAACCGCCCACATTCACATGGACACGCCGAACGAGTGGAAACACAGATAAAATGGGAGCCTCTGGAAGGTCGCCGCGCCTTGACGGGCGGGGGGCGCGCGGTTAGCTTCGGCCTCATCGAGGCTAGTGGTTCTTCACACCGCAATGGCCGTCGCGGACAAGGAGTCTTTTCATGGCCAAGATCACCCGTCGCAGTTTCGTCGCCACGTCCGTGGCCGGGGCCGCCTCGGTGGCCGCCGGATCGCGGCTGCTCTCGGGGCCGCAGCCCGCTCAGGCCGGCTCGGCGAACGACCGGGTCGTGCTGGCCCTGATCGGGGCGGGCCTGCCGTGTACCTGACGTCGTATAGTGCCGTTTAGCGGGCGGGCTTGCTTGCCCCGCGTTTGGCTTTGGAGCGTCATGCCGCATTATGCCCGCGCTGCGCTGGATTCTGCTGGTCCTCTACGTCGGGTTGATCGGCGGCCTGTTCGCGCTGGGGATGGGCGAGGGCGGCGGCTCGGATGTGTCGATCTTGCTGGCGGTGACGGTTGCCGCCCAGGCGGTGTTCATCCTCGGTGCGGGCCGGAAGGAGCTTTGTCGGCCGATCCGCCGGCCGCGGATTTTCTTTCCCGTGGCCGCCGCGTCGTTCATGCTCGCGGCCCTGGTTCTCGGCCTGAGCATGGCACTGAGCGAGCTGTTTCAGAGCGACCAGGGGGAACCGGCGTGGACGTTCTGGACAATCATGGTCGCCGTCTGGCTGTTTTGGGGAGTCCTGCTCTACGTCTATGCCCGCAAGCTCCAGCGCTACGAGGCGATCTTCCGGCTGGCGCAGTGGGTGTTCGCCGGCAGCCTCGCGGAGTTGCTCGCTGCCGTCCCCTCGCACTTGATCGTCACCAGGCGGGGAGGGTGCTTTGCCGGAATCGCCACGGGACTGGGCATCCTGGCCGGGCTGTGCGTGATGATCTGGTCCTTCGGCCCCGGGATTTTCCTCTTGTTTCTCCAGGAAGTGCGCCGCCGCGAGCAGCGCGGGAGGGTGGTTATCGAGAGCGACCGGCCGGCACACGGCGCCCCCTTCCAGTTCAGCTTGCGGACGATGTTGCTGTTGATGCTGGCCACCAGCGTCGTCTGCGGCCTGCTGAAAACGTTCTGGGGCCGGTGGCCGGCCGCGGCCGTCGCGAGCGTGGCGGTCCTCGTGCTCCTGGTCCCGCTGCTGGCAGCAAGGCGATGGCTCTTGCTGGCCGCATTTCTCGGCGTCCTGGCGGGCCTCGTCTGGGTCTGGTGGAAAGAGAAAGAGTGGACGACGCTGGCGATATTGGCGCTTCCGATGGCCATCTCCGCGGTCCTGCTCGTGAAGCTCTTCGCCTGCAGGGCGCCAACGCCTTCGCCCGAAGTCGAAAAGTCCCCTCCCGTGGCCGGCGGGCCGATAAGCTGACGGCGCAGCAACCGCGGACGGCGGCGCGCCACGACAAAAACGGAAAGCCCCCGGTCAGGTTCGCCGGGGGCTTTCCCGAGAAGAGAAGGGAGGGAAGGCCGGCGCAGCCGATCACTCGTCGGAGTACACGCGCGTGCTCTCCTCCTTGGTGATCGGCTCGCGGATCTCATCGGTCAGCAGTTGCACGCGGATCCGCTGGTCCCCAGGCTTGAGACCTTGGACGCGGACGCGGTAGGTGGTATTCGCTTTGGGCGCCAGGGTGCGAAGCGGCTCGAAAACGACACGGCCGGGCTCGATCGTGTAGCGGACCTCGGGCCCCTCGGCGGCCACGGGCTTCAGCTCCGCCGGTAAGAGCACCGTGATGCGGACGTTGCTGGCGGCCTTGGAGCCCTGGTTGAGGACCCGGATGTCGTAGGTCGTCTCGCCCCCCACTTCGATCGGGTCGTGGTTGTCGACCACCTCGAACAAAAGCGCGGCGATCCCTTCGATCACGATCGGGTGCTCCTTCTCGATGGATAGCCCCCGCTCGGCGCTGCCGCGGACGCGAAGCGTCTGCTCGCCGATCTCCACCGGGACCGCGGTCAGCTCGACCGAGCCGGTCTCCTTGGAGGGGAGTTCCTCCAGCAGCCAGTGGACGGATCGCGTCGCTTCCTCATACTGGCCGGCGTTGTTGGCGTTGACGAATTTCAGTCCCGGGGGGAGTTGGGCCACGAGCTCCACCTGCCGGGCCGGCGCCGTCCCGGGGTTCGAGACGGAGACGACGTAGGTAGCCTCCCGCTCGAGATAGCGGCGCTTGGGGCCATCCATGGAGAGGGCCAGCCTGGGGGCCAGGACGTCGATTTCCGTGCGGTCGTCCGCGTGGAGGTTGGCGTCGCCCCGCGCCGCCAGCACGTTGACGATCCGGCCCGCCTGGGCCGCCGTGAGTTTCAGCTCCACCTGCCGGCTCTCGTTGGGTTTCAGGTCGCCGATCTGGTAGACCAGCTCGCTCCCGCCCGGGTGCCGCAGCCCCGCGGGAACTTGCTCCTCCAGCACGACCTTCTGGGCGATTCCGGTGCCCGGGTTCGAGACGGTGATCGAGAGGGTCACTTCCTCGCCGATGAGGACTTTCGGGGGGGCCGAGGTCTTGATCGCCAGTTGCGGCTTGGTGGCCACGGTCCGCGCGGTGGCGTCGGCGTTGAAGCTCACCGTGGCAACGCTGCCAATCTCTCCTTCGTCGGTGGGCATGAGCTGCATCTCAACGGAAATCTCCTTGCCCGGCTCCAACGTTCCCAGCGACCAGACCAACTCCCCGCGGACGCCGCGCGACGAGCGGGGGTTGGTGCCCACCAGCCGGGTTCCCTTGGGGATGTCATCGCGGATTTCCACGTTGTGGGCCGCCACCAGGCCGGTGTTCCTGAGCTTGGTCAGGAAGGTTGCCGGCTTGCCGACCTGGACTTCGGCCGGAGCAGTCTTCTGGAGGATCAATTGGGGAGCCTGGGGGCCTTCGAGGTGGCGACCGCCGGGCTTGCCGGTCCCCTCGCCTCCCCGGGCGGGCTCCGCACGATAAGCGTCCCCGGCCGCCGGGCCCGCGGCACCTGGCCTGAACTCTTCCATCCGGTCGGAACGCGGCGGTCCAGCCGCACGGCCGGAGCCCGCCGGGACCGCCAGCGGCCTCGGCTCGCTTGTCTGCTTCGACGGTTCCAAGGGACCACGGCGGGGAGGCAGCGCGGCCGGAGCGTCCGACGCGATCGCCGTCCCTCCCGGCGGCTCTGCGTCTTTGTCCACTCTCGTTCCGGCAGAACCAGGGCTCGCAGCCGGCGAGCGTGCCGGCAGGGCAAACGGATCGAGCGATTCTCCGCCCTTGGCCGGCGCAGCCGCTCTGTTCTCCGCCGCTATCGGCGGGGTGCGGATCGGATTGGGACCAACCCTGGGCTCCTCGGACGATGCCGCCGCCGCGGGAACGACCCCGCCGGGCGCAGGTCCACGGTCCACGCGGAGTGGGTTTTCGTTGGCGTTTGACGCCAGCCGCCTCGTCGCCCCGGATACCTCGACTCCTTCCTGAGCACCGCGAAGCGGGTTGCGCTCGGGCCCCGTCGCAAGTCGCCTCGGGCCCCCCGAAGCCTCTTCTCCCGTCGCCGCTTGGAGCGAAGGTCCCGCCGAGGACGGCTCTTGCGATTCGGCCTGTGCCCCTCGCTGTGCCTGAGCGATGGCGAGGATCCCCAAGACCAAGACCGTGGCCAGGGCCAACATCCGGAGAAAGATGCGTCGCATGGGACGATTCCCCAACTAGCCAACGTGCCGCGACCGGCAAAAAACCCCCGCAGCCAACGAAATCCCGCTTCAGCCGGCAGCCGGGCCGCGAGAGTCGCCCAGTCCCGGATCGACAAGCCGGCGTGGCCTCCCGCTGGCCAACAACCGCACGGGACTCCCGTCACTGCCGAGAACCGGGCAGCTAACTACCAAAAACCGGGTGGCGAGGGAAGGGCAGTTGGAACCCCGCAGCACAGGATCGGGGCACATCGAACGCAGTCCTGGGGGTATGGGCAAGACAGGAAATGCGAAAAGGCGGTCCCCTGCGGGAATTCCGTGGAACCGGCGTCTCGCCGGCCGGGAGAATCCCCGCGGAACGCGCGGACCGGCGAGACGCCGGTCCTACTGGCGCTCGATCCGGCCGCCGAGATTTGCCGTGGTTGTGCCCGGCGATTATGGTGTCGCTTGCCCCCCCGTCAGGCGCTCTCAAGGGTGCTCGGAGAAGTGAGCTTGCGCGATCGCAGGATCGGAAAGGCTGGCACACAATGAAACGAGCCGTTTAGCAGAGCCACTTCGAGCCCTTCTCGTCTCCAACTTTGAGGATGAGTGAGCAAAATGCGAGGTATACATGGACCTTTTGGAAAAAGGAGATTTTAACGAAAGTTCCGATTAAAGAGAGTCCGATAACCCGGCTGCCGGTCGGGACCAGGTTCATGGTTCGTGGACCGACCCCCCCTATTCTGAGGTAGTAGTGATGAACGCCTTTCGGACCCTCTCAGGCACGTTGGTCGTGGCGGCTTGGGCTTTCGTGGTTGTCGACGAACGTGCCGTGGCACAGCAGACCTCGGATTCCCCTCGATGGGAGGAGGCGTCGACGCGGGCTCAATGGGAGCAGAAGGTTCTCAGCCGTTCGCGGCCCGGACCGCAGGCGACCAGTGCGACCGCGCCCCCGGGTTCGTCCGGCGCGGTGGCGATGCCCGCCGGGTCAGCCCCTCGGGTGGCCCGGCTCTGGTCTCCGAACCGACCGAGGCTGGCACCCCGGGTCGCGCAAAACGTCCCGCCCGACGCCGAGGTGATTCCCGTCCCCGAAGAACAGGGCCCACCCCCTCGCCCATCCGGGCCGCTGTTTGACGACAGTGCTTTGGCCCCTCTAGATGAGGCCATGCCCTATGAGGTCGATTTGGAAGGGCTGGGCGGCGGTGGTCCTCGGCACGGCGGCCACGTCGCGGGCAGCGCCTGCGACGCCTGCGGCGCATGCGACGAGTGGGACGAAGGCTACGACGAGTGCCCCCATTTCGGACGCTATCGCCACGACTGCCTGCTGGCCTTGCTCCGCAACGCCACCCTGTTCGCCGGCGTCCAGGGCTTCAAGGGGCCGATGGACCTCGGCGTGAACGGGAACTTCGGCTTCCACGAAGGGGTGAACTTCGGCGGCCCGCTGGGCGATCCCTGGGACTTCGGCTTTCAGGCCGGCTTCCAGGCCGTCCAGAGCAACTTCTTCGGCTCGCCCACCGTCGCCAACGACGGCAACGGCCGCGACCAGTTGTTCTTCACCGCCGGGATATTCCGCCGCGCGGTCTGCAGCGGCCTCCAGGGCGGCGTGGTCTTCGACTACATGCGCGACAACTATTTCAGCCAGGCCGACCTGAAGCAAATCCGCAGCGAGACCTCGCTCGTGTTCGACAACTGGCACGAAATCGGCTACTGGGGAGCTTACGGGGTGAGCAAAGACCGGCTCGACATCGGCGGCCAGTCCCTGGAATTCCTCCAGCCCAACGACATCTTCGCCCTGTTCTACCGGCGTCATTTCACCGGCGGCGGCCAGGGACGGATCTGGGGCGGACTGACCGGGGCGGGCGAAGGGGTCATCGGCGCCGACGGCACGATCCCGCTGGGCACCAGTTGGGCCATCGAGAACAACGTCATCTTCGTGATCCCCGACGCCGGCGCGGCCGCGGGCGCCCAGGAGCGGGAAAGCTGGAGCGTCTCGATCCAACTGGTCTGGTACCCCGGCCGCTCCTCGCGGTGCGTGTTCCAGAATCCCCACCATCCGCTGTTCGGGGTTGCCGACAACAGCTCCTTCCTCGTCCGCCGCGGCGGCCCCGCCGAGCCGGGGCCGTGACGGCCTCTCACACCCTCGTTGTTACACACAAGTCCTTGTTCGCGACCAACAGGGCCGCCGCCAGCGCCGATCGTCCCGTAGGGACGTTCGACAATAGCCCAGCAGGTCACACCGTTTCTGGCTTTCGGCCGCGTCGAACCTCGTCCTAAGTCCTTTTAAGTCGTTGCCGCAGGAGGCGTTTAGGCCGCGTCATTGGCTGTCTCGACGCGTCCAAACGACAGGCTATTACTTACTTCTAGCACGGTTCTGACGGGTTTTCAAGGGACAAAACAGGGACAAACGAGAATGCGATAATAACCTACCTGCCAACGACCGCGGTAGCGGCATCTTGTCTCCGCAACGACGAGACCGAAGACATCCTCTCTCGAACCTGCCCGAAGCCTGAAGCGGCATGGACCATCGCCATGAAGGCCGCCCAGTTGGGCGTCACGGAAACGGGCATCAATCGGGCTTTCTACACGCTCGACCAGTTGAAGCGGGATGTGCTCTACGTCCTGCCGACGAGCATCAACGCGAGCGATTTTTCCAAGGCGCGGTTCTCGACGGCACTGAAGCTGAGCCCCTACCTGAAAAACTTGTTCGTCGATACGAACACGGTAGGACTCAAATCGACGGGGCGGAACGTCCTCTACATCCGTGGGAGCCGGGGCGATAGCAACCTGAAATCCATCCCGGTGTCCGAGTTGATCTTGGACGAAATGGACGAGATGGATATTCACGCGGTCTGGCTGGCCTTGGAGCGGCTGAGCGGCCAGGTCGAGAAGCACATCCTGGCGATTTCCACGCCGACCGTACCCAAGTACGGCATCCACAAGCTGTATTTGCAGAGCACCGAAGGCGATTCACAATCAACGCCTTGAAGTTTGGTTGTCTGCCAACGGCGATGGACGTGCCCCTGAACAAAGCCGATCAGGCCGTACCGTCATGGACTCTTTGCAGCCTTGCAGCGGGCACGTGGAGACATGAAGTCGGTGCTGGTCGGTGGTCCTCCTTCATCGAGGCGCGGCGGCTTCCCGAGCAGCGGGAAACGTAGGCCGACACAGCGAGGTCACCATGACCTGCCCGATGCCCGTTACAGCACGGCCGACTACTGGCGACAAAGCTACGGAAACGGGTCATGGCCGGACGATTTGGCCGCCAAGTTTGATCGGGAAAAGGTCCGTTACGCATACACTGAGAGTGGGGACGTAAGGTTCCTGGAGTGGGCCTGTCGCACTAGGCGAGGGTGCGGCATCACCGTACTGGGCGGGGCACATATGGTGACCCTGGTTCATCTGGACGATCAGTGGGCCGCGATTTTGGACAACAATAACGTCTCCAAGTTCATCTGGGTCCCTCGGACGGCGTTGATCGCCAATCTGCCACAGAAGCGCACCACGCAGACTCTTGCCGGCAAGCTGCGGGCCAACGGCCTCCAGCGCATCGGATGAGCCGAAGGCGATTCACAATCAACGCCTTGAAGGCTGGCTGTCTGCCAAGGGCGATAAACGTGCCCCGCAGAATGCCGATTAGGCCGTTCAATCATGGACTCGTTGCAGCTTTGCAGCGGGCAGGTAGGTCGCCCTAGTTGGCAGTGGCCGGCGGCCCTTCTTCGCCCGGGCCTGGCCTTGTCCGACGAAGCGCGAAGCGTAAACCGGCAGAATCAGATCATCATCACCTGCCCGATGCCACAAAACCGAAGCGATCGGACTATTGCCAAGCGTGCGGAGGCCGAAGCCTGGCCCCGGCACGCCGTCTGAGGCAGTACCTTCTAGCCAAGGCCCAGGACAGCACTCGGCCGGCACAGTTCGCCGAGCACGAGGATGTCAAGTCGCTAAGAGACGAGATCGCGCTGACTCGAATGCTGATCGAACGGCGATTCAATCTCATCAAAGACGACGCTGACCAGATGAATGCCTGCGCTCCGCTCAACACCCTGATCCTGACTGTCGAGCGTCTTGTCAAATCAGCACACGCCATCGAGAAGGGTCTGGGTACGTTGCTTGCGCGAAGCGCTGTCTTGCGGGTTGGCCAGCAAATCTGCCAGATCATCGTGGATCGGTTGGAAACATTCATGCCGCCCCCGCCCTGACTTCAATGAATGGCAGCAAGTCACAAGCCCTTTGCCCATCGAGGAGGAAACGCATGAGTCGCATCCCCCTGAGTCCTCTGAGTCTCTTGACCCTGTGCCTCCCGGCCCTCTGCCTATTGGCCGTGGAGGCAGTGCCGGCATCCGCCGATGCCGCCACGGCCAACAGGCTGCTCGCCTCAAAGACGGTCATGGCCTCCGGCCTCGCAAGCCGCCAAGATGCCTGGTCCCGTCCCGAAAGCAACCGAGGGTTGGCTGCCGTCAGGGCCGGCGCGGCGACCCCGGCCACGGTCACAAGACGCCCGTTACACGGTCTCTGGCAGCCTGCAGGTGGCGAGACAGAAGGGGTCCGTCAGGCCGGCACATGCGGTGAGCGCCTCGGGCGAGAGCCGGAACCCGGGGCGCTTTGCCCCGCTCTTCCGCACATCGTGCTGGACGAGCACTCCCTCACTGACCAGTGCATCGAACACGTTACGGCTGGCCTCGCTAGATCTCACTCCAGCCTTTCGGAAGATGCCGGTCTTCGTTTCCCCGTCGGGGAACTGGCGGGCGGCGTCAAGCAGTCGCTCGCGCCAGGTCGCGGCCTTCTTTTCCGTGCGGACTTCATGAGGCGTGGAGACCTCGACTTTCCAGGACCGCGGCCCGCTGGAATCGCCCTCGTGGATATCGATAGCCCACAGGGCGGAGTGGCCCGCCGAGCCGCCGATATTCAGCCACAAATTGTGCAGTCCGGTCCCCGGCACGAAATCTTCACGTCGGCCGATCAGAAGCCATTGCCTGGCGAACTCCGCAAAGCCGGTCCAGGCCATGTCGTCCAGTTCCGGCACTTGATATTCCGCGCGGTTCTTCGCCTTGCCCAGCTTTCGCGTGTGATGTGCAAGGACCAGTCCGACGCCGTGCCGCTGGCAAACGTCGCTCACCTGGCGGAGCAGCGAGCCTTGAACGAACAAGTTCCCGGCATCGCTACCCGGCATGCAGAGGTAGGCGGGATCGACGATGAGGACCTCGCAGGCCGTCTTCCGGATCATCCGATCCAGGGCGTCGAGGTGTCGGGCGTCGTCGAGATTGGGCAGGAAATCCGACCAGAACAGGCCCCCGATTTCCGCAAGTTCGACGCCCATCGACTGGCAGATTCGCCGCGCCGTTTCCTGGAGGATCGCCAGCCCCGATTCGCCGCTCAGCACGAGGACCCGGCACGTCCGTGTAACGCTGAAATGGTCAAGGAACCGCCGGCCCGTCGCCAGCGCGATCGCCATCGCAATCAGGATGGAGGTTTTCATTCCCTTCTTCGGGCCGGCCACCATGCAGGGCTGCCCCTTGACCAGCGTCTTCTCGATCAGGTACTCAATTTCGTATTTGGCGGAGTCCAGCTCTCGGGACGTAATAAGCCGAATATCCATCGGACCGCCGCCTTGTTTGACCCGATTTCCGTGGGCCGCGGCGGGGCCGGTCGTGCCGTCGAGAATCCTGACGTACTTCCCGTTCCTGTTGTCCCAGCCTTTCAGCGGCTTGTCGCCGGTTTCCCGCTTGATCTGCATTACGAGCCGGCCGTCCCCGTGGTTCCTGAGCGTGACCTTGCGCCCCTCGGGGATGCCATCCAGCTCGAATTCCGCGCCCAGACACTTGGCGGCCTTGATCGCGTCTTCGGCCGAGCCGAAGGTGTAGCCGCCCTTCTCGCGTTCGACGCCCCCAAATTGCGCGCACGCGGCGTCCAGATCGGGATAGCGGTTGAAGTAGCAGGTCGTCCAACTTTGGCCGTCCTGGCTCCAGGTGCCGGCCTCCTTGACTCCCGGCGAAAAACGGTAGACCTGCCAAGCGCCGTCCCACAAGGGGATGAGGAAGCAGTTGGGCGTGCCGGGGTCGTTGCCCGGGGATTCCGTCTGGAAGAGACCGACGAGTCCGAGTTCCTTGCCCTCGGGGCCCTCCAGCAGGTTTTGGAGGGCCTTGGTGTGTGTCTGCAACAGGTGGCGATCGGGGATCCAGAGAGTGGTGAATCCGGAGCGCATCAGGGCCTCGATCTGGGCCTTGTGACTGTCGTCCAGGGGAGTGGTTGTCCGCTGGGAGGTCAGCCTCTCGAAGGAGTCCGTATCCTCTTCGGTGATCTCGTTGCTCCGGACCCTGGAGCCGCGTTTGACGACTTCAAGTTGATCTCGCCAGTCGTGCGGCAGGTCGCCCAGGGCCAGGTGCTTCTCCGCCGGCTTGACGATGGTGAGCCCCTGGTTTTCCTCCGTCATCTTTCGGTGCCAGACCCACATCACCTGGCCGCAGGCGTCGATGTGGCTGGCGAAGTCGAAGCCGGTGTCGCGGGACATCATCTCCAGGACGGAGCGGGCCAGGGCGGCGTGCTGCGTGTGGTTGTCGGTGGGGATTCCGTCGTCGGCGAAGTAGGTGTAGAGGTGGATGCCGCCTCCGCCGGTGCTCTTGCGGACTTCCACGTAGGGCAGGCCGCACGCCGCCTGCTTGACCTTCTCCAATTGCCTGTCGTCGATCCCGACGCCCTTGGCATGGTCGGTGATAGCGTCGAAATCGAAGCCGCACCAGCAGGACCGCTTCGCAGTCCACCGCCAGCCCGTCATCCCGATCCCTTCGACGTGGAGGGGCAAAGGGAAGCGGAGGTCGTAGTCATTCCACTCGGGCTCGCTGGCCGCGTGCTTGGGGATGCGGATGTTGAACCACTCGTTGATCCCGTCCGACCACGTGCTTCGCTTGCCGGCCACCGGCTCGCCTTCACCCGCGGCGACGTTGGCTTGGGTTTCCATCTCAGGGGACCAGCGCGCCACGAGATCAGTGTTGGCGGGGGTCCGGCGGGCATGGAGGATGCTGTGGATGGTCTCGCTTACTTTGGGCATGGAAGTCTATTTCTACAGCATCACTTTTTTGGAACCACGTTTGGATGTCTTGCGAGCCAAGTCTTCCGGTGCGAATCCGTAGCGCGCTTGTTGCGGGCCCGG
>Ga0153916_10000648_pt1 | contig 23840 bp, 25 predicted proteins | sample Opewatmetagenome_FD_109642 | JGI IMG/M metagenome (GOLD analysis project Ga0153916, IMG submission 109642) | Freshwater wetland microbial communities from Ohio, USA - Open water 3 Core 3 Depth 4 metaG | ecosystem: Environmental > Aquatic > Freshwater > Wetlands | place: USA: Ohio, Lake Erie...
CTGCGCATCTTCAAGCGCGACGAGAACAAGGACATCATGGCCGAGTTCCTCAACGCCGGCGAGTTCGAATCGATCCCCGTCGCCGTCTTCTACACCAGGGACCTCGAGGAGATCTGCCGCTTCATCGAGCGGCCGCAGCTCGCCTACGAGGAGATGCGCACGACGCTACGCCCCATGTACGAGCGCTTCCGCAAGCCTGACCAAACGCCCGAGGAGAAGGAGGCGAACAAGCAGGAGAACATCGCCTTCCAGCACGGCCCTGTCTGGGCGAACTGGCGCCAGGAAACCATCCGCCAGTGCCTCGCCATGCTCCAGGCGAAGCTCGGGGCGTAACGTACGTCTCGAGGGGCACGACCTGTCGGGGCACACGGCCGTGTGCCCCTTTACGTTCGTCTTGCATCAGGGGGCGCGGAAGAGGGCCATCCGGACGGTCGCGATGACCCGTTCGTCACACTTCCGTGCCGCCGCCGTCGCGTATCATGAAGCCGAAAGGACCGCCACCGTGGGCAGCTCCATCAAGCTCGGACGCATCTTCGGCATCGACATCGGCATCCACTGGAGCTGGGTCTTCATCTTCCTCATCGTCACGTGGTCGTTCGCCACCGGCGTCCTCGCCGACACCTACCCGGACTGGGGCGAGGCGCAGCTCTGGATCGCCGGCGCGGCGATCGCGGGCATCTTCTTCCTATCGATCCTCGCGCATGAGCTGTCGCACGCCGTTGTCTCGAACCGCGCGGGCCTGCCTGTGCGCAGCATCACGCTCTTCGTATTCGGCGGCGTCTCCAACCTGACACGCGAGCCGGACACGCCCGGCATGGAGTTCCGTATCGCCATCGTCGGCCCGGCGACGAGCCTGGCCATCGGCGTGCTCTTCGCCGCCGGCTGGGCCGCGCTGTACAACGTGAACGACGGCCTTGCGGGCATCTGCGCGTATCTCGCCGCGATCAATGCCTCGCTCGCCATCTTCAACATGCTGCCCGGCTTCCCGCTCGACGGCGGCCGCGTCTTCCGCTCGATCGTCTGGGCCCGCAACAAGAACCGCCTCCGCGCAACCCGCACGGCCTCGCGTACCGGCCAGTGGATCGCCTACGGCATCATGGGTGTGGGCATCATCTTCACGTTCTTCCTCAATCTGTTCAGCGGACTCTGGTTCCTGCTCATCGGCTTCTTCCTCCGCAACGCCTCCGCCGCCAGCTACGAGCAACTCCTCATCGAGACGACGCTCAGCGGCATCGCCGTGCGCGATGTGATGCAGACCGAAGTCAACCGCGTGCCGCCCGATCTCAGCGTCGAGGAGCTGGTGCACGAGCATGTGCTACGGCGCAACGCGCGCTCCTTCGCCGTGATGGCCGCCGGCGATTTCGCTGGCCTGATCACGCTGACCGACATCCGCAAGGTGCCGCGAGACGAGTGGCCCACGACCAGCGTTTACCGCGCGATGACACCCATCACGCAGCTCCACACCGTCGGCCCGGCGGAGAACCTGACCACCGTGCTCCAGATGATGGCAATGCACGACGTCAACCAGCTGCCCGTCGTCTACGGCCGCGAGTTGCTGGGGATGCTGAACCGCGCGGATGTCATCCGTTTCATCCAGGTGCGCCAGGATCTCGGCGATCGCGGCGGCGATGGCGCGAAGCCCGCACCGCCCGGCGAGGTGCCCACCGGCGCCCCTCCCGCGTAGGCCGCCCGTCTTATCCCCAGGGCGTCTTGATCCCCTCGCGCTGGAACGCCTCCAGCAGCCGCGCGCGGAGCACGCCGGCGATCTCCCACTGCGCGCCTGGCTTTACGGTGCCGTTGACTTGCACCGCCACGCCCATCATGTCGATGCTGTCGATGCGCAGGTACGCCGGGGGCGCGATGATCGCCTCGCGGTACGCCGGGTCGCCGGCCAGCGCGCGCCCGACCTCGTCCACAACCGCCCGCACGTTCGCCAGGTCGCTCGACGGCACGACCGGCACGGTCACGCGCACCTTCGCGAAGTCGCGCGTATAGTTCGCCGCCACGTTCACGCTGCTGTTCGGCACCGTGTACAGCACGCCGTCGACGTCGCGCACCAGCGTCCGCCGCAGCGTCACGTCCTCGACCGTGCCGGTGACGCCCGCCACCGTCACCACGTCGCCTTTCGCGTACTGGTTCTCCGTCAGGATGAACACGCCGTTGATCGCGTCGCGCACCAGCGACTGCGCGCCCAGCCCCAGCGCGATCGCCGTGATGCTCACGCCCGCCAACGCCGGCCGGATGTCGAATCCGAATTCCGGCAGGATGGTGAAGAACGCGAAGCCGACCAGCACGACCTCCGCCGTATGGACGATGACGCCGCTCAGCGTCTCCACGCGGCGCTCGACTTCCGCCTCCGGCCGGCCGGACATCTGCCGCGACACCGCCGGCCGCAGTGCGTGCGGCACGACGTAGCGCACAAGCAGCCACGCGATAACCGACAGCACGATCGTTCCGATCACCGCCGTGCCGTGGTCGCTGAACCAGTCACCGATACGCTGGCGGGTGACCGCCAGCAGCAACACGTTCATGTCGCGCAAGTGTAGGCCGACGGGCGTGGTGGAGGCTAGAAGAGGGATGCGGGACGCCGGAGGCTGGAGGCGGCCCGGCGCCGCCAGCCGTCGGCGAGGTCTTCTGTTACACTCGACGCGTCGGACATGCGACGAACTGCAACCTGAGAACTGTCAACCGTGAACTCGACCGCCATCGTCTTCGCCGTCTCCAGCAAGGAGACGCCCGGCATCCCGAAGCTCCCGCGCCAATCGGTGACGCTCGTTGCCGATTACGGCGTCGAAGGCGACTACCACGCCGGCAAGTTCGTCCGTCATCGCTCGCGCGTCGCGAAGGACCCCCAGCGCCCGAACCTCCGCCAGGTCCACCTCATCCACAGCGAGCTGTTCGAGGAGCTGGCGCCGCTCGGCATCACGGTGAAACCGGGCCAGATGGGAGAGAACATTACGACGCGCGGCCTGGCACTCCTCGACCTTGCCCCCGGCGCGCGCCTCCACCTCGGCGACACCGCGGTCGTCGAGATCACCGGCTGCCGCAACCCCTGCAACCAGCTCGACGCCGTGGACGAGCGACTGCTCGCGCAAGTCGCCATCAAGGCCGAGGACGGGAGCATCATCCGCAAGGCCGGGATCATGGGCATCGTCGTCCAGGGCGGCACCGTCCGCCCCGGCGACCCGATTCGCGTCGAGATGCCCGTCGGCCCGGCGCCAGGTTCGCTCCAGCCGGTTTAGGCCCCGTGGTGAAGACGGCGCCGGCGGCGGTTGAGTGCCGTCGTGATCCGGCGAATTGCTGACCGATTCGACTTCTCGAGCTCGCTCTCCCAGAACCGCAAGACGAGCCATCCTGCGCCTTTGAGATGCGCATTGACCTCGGTATCGCGCTCCACGTTGCGGCTAATCTTCTTTCGCCAGAATACCGAGCGCTGCATCCGTCTGAACTGCTCATCGAAGCTCTTGAGGCCGCGCACGCGCCAAGCGTTTCCATGCCAGAAATCACCGTCTACGAACACCGCGATCCTCTCGGTTCGGAAGGCGATGTCAGGCTTCCCGAAGACCGCAGCATCGTTGACCCGATAGCGGAACCCGAGCGCAAAAAGGGCCCTCCGCAAGCTCAACTCGGCCTTCGTGTCACGGCCGCGAACCGCAGCCATGATTCGGGACGTGACCGCAGGCTCGCGGCGTGCCTTGGTCACACGTTGGCGAGCCGCCTTGTAACCCATAGACTTATCCCGTGGCCGACGAAACCTACGACCCTCTGGAGAAGACGCGACTCGCCGCGAGTGTGGCCGAGGCACTCCTAACGCGCGAGATCGTTCCGCTGAACGCCATCGACAATTTCGAGGGCGCGGGCATCTACGCGATCTACTACACCGGGAACGCGGTCGATTACAAGCCCCTCGCCGACGCAAATCGCAATGGGCAGTTCCGAAGGCCCATCTACGTCGGGAAGGCTATCCCAAAGGGAGGCAGAAAAGGAGGATGGGGTCTCGGCATCGCGCCAGGGAAGGTGCTGGCGGCACGGCTACGACAGCACGCAAGAACCATCGAGGAATCAGAGGACCTCGAAGTATCCGACTTCTTCTGTCGATATCTAGTAGTTGACGATGTGTGGATTCCGTTGGCGGAGTCACTTCTTATCGAGTGGTTCAGGCCGTTGTGGAACGTTGTTCTAGACGGGTTTGGTAATCACAACCCGGGGAGGAAGCGATTTGAAGGCCAGCGGCCGGCGTGGGATACGGTCCACCCAGGCCGCAGTTGGGCCCGTGAGATGCAGCCGAATTCCCGAACGGCCGGCGAATGGCGCGAACTGATCCACCGAGCGCTCCAAGGCGATCCGGGCGCTCAACTTATCAGCGTCGAGCAGGCAGTACTCGAAGATCCGGACGAGAGCTAGGCACCGGGCTGTGGGCCTCCAAGGCGTGACGAATAGAAGCCGAGAACACCTCCGCAAGCTCAACCGGAACCGCGTTGCCAATCTGCCGCATCGCCTCTGTCCGACTTGACACGAACGTCCAGTTATCAGGAAACGTCTGCACGCGGGCGGCCTCCCGAACTGTCAGATACCTGAAGGTGCCTGTTGAGTCCGTAAGCGTGTTTTCGCCGCCGGGAACACCATGATCGCCCGCCTTCAGGGTTTTCGCTGGCCAGTCGAGATTGCTGCCAGTGTGTCCTTTGTAGGGCCGAGCACCCGGCACGTAGATGTGGTTCGGCACGACTTGCGCTTCCTCCCCGCACGGGTCGGGCAGCGCGGCCAATGCATCACGCAGAGTCTCCCAGCGCTCCATTGGCTCACCAAGCCGAGGCCGCGCGACGCGCACCAACTCGCGGCTCGGCGGTTTGAGTCCGTGCGCACGCCAATACGTCAAAGTGATTTTTTGAGACGCGATTAAGGCTTCCCGAGAATGCGTTGGTTCCGGCCATGCCCAGTCGGCAGCCTCGTCGGCACGGAATCCTACGATGAAGACACGCTGACGCTCTTGGGGCACGCCGTAGTCAGCGGCGTTTACGACGCCATAGCCAACGCGATACGTGAGCTCGCCAGTCGTGCTCTTGCCAAGCCGCTCATGATGCTCAAACCAGTCCTCACCGGGGCGAGGCCGCACTGTCGGCTGTCTCAACTGCGCGATGATGTAGTGGAAGTAGGGCAAGAAGCTCTTGCGGGTCAAACCACGAACATTTTCGATTAGGAAGGCCCTAGGCTGGAGTTCGCGAACAGCGCGGACGACTTCCGGAAACAGGTTCCTCTTGTCGTTCTGTCCGGCGTGCTTACCCCCAAGCGAAAACGGTTGGCATGGAGCACCCGCTGCCAGCAGGTCGACCCGGCCGCAGTACGCACGATATTCGATGTCTCGAACGTCCTGTTCGATGACCGCCCAATCAGGGCGATTGTGCCTTAGCGTCACACAGGAGTCGCGGTCACGCTCAATAAGCGCTAGGTGCGCGAATCCCCCACGCTCTACCCCCAGAGCCAGTCCGCCGCCACCAGTAAACAGTTCGAGGCTATTCATTCGCCGGCTCGCTTTCGTCAGTCCGTGAACGTCGGAGCCGTCCTGCCGGGGCGTATCATATAGCACGCAAGTTCGGATCGCCAGTCCCCTACTCAAACTCCCAGGCGCCGCCGGCCTTGAACGCGCGCAGAATGCGGCGCGCGACGACCATCCGGTGCACCTCGTCCGGGCCGTCGTAGATGCGCGCGGCGCGCGCCTGCCGGTACATGCCCTCGAGCGGCGTGTCGCCCGAGACGCCGCGCGCGCCGTGCACCTGGATCGCCCGGTCGATGACGTCGTGCAGCACCTTGGCACCGAAGAACTTGATCAATGAGATCTCGACGCGTGCCTCGTCACCCTGGTCGATCTTGTAAGCCGCGTGCATCGTCAGCAGCCGGCACGCCTGGATCTCGGCGGCGGAGTCGGCGATCCAGTTCTGCACCGTCTGCTTCTCGGCCAGGGTGCTGCCGAACGCCTCGCGCTTGAGCGCGTAGTTGCACATGATCTCGAACGCGCGCTGCATCTGGCCCAGCCAGCGCATGCAGTGGTGGATGCGCCCCGGCCCCAGCCGCTTCTGCGCGATGCGGAAGCCGTCGCCGACCTCGCCCAGCGTATTCGTCACGGGCACGCGCACGTCCTTGTACAGGATCTCGCAGTGGGCGCCCTCCGTCTCGCCCATCACCGGCACCGGCCGCACGATCTCGAACCCCGGCGTGTCCGTCGGCACGATGATCTGCGACATCCGCCGGTGCGACTCGGTCTCCGAATCGGTGACGGCCATTACGATCGCGAAGCTCGCCCCGATGGCGCCGCTCGTGAACCACTTGTGGCCGTTAATCACCCACTCGTCGCCGTCGCGCACCGCGCGCGTGCGCAGCCCTGTCGGGTCGGCGCCCGACACCTCCGGCTCCGTCATCGAGAAGCACGAGCGGATCTCGGCGGCGACCAGCGGCTTTAGCCAGCGCTCCTTCTGCTCCGGCGTGCCGAAGAGGTGCAGAATCTCCGCGTTGCCCGTATCCGGCGCCTGGCAGCCGAACGCCCGCGGCGCGTACGGGCTGCGGCCCAGGATCTCGTTCACGAACGCGTACGGAAGGAACCCCTTGCCCGTGCCGCCCGCCTCCGGCCCGATGAACATCGCCCACATGCCGGTCGCCTTCGCCCGGGCCTGCAGGTCCTTCATCAGTGCTTCCGACTCGGCGTCGTGCTGCGCCAGCACGGGCTCGTTCGGGATGACATGCTCGTCGAGGAACGCCTTCGCCTTCCGGCGCATCTCCTTGATCTCGGACGACAGCGTGAAATCGATCATGGTCGGCTCTCCGATCTGGACTGTGCTGTTGGCGGAGTGAGTCTAGACGGATCGCCTCTTACGATCTCGCGCCCCACGATGTGTGTCGTACAGGGAGGAATGAGCAGGTTCGGTGCTCAGAGATGGGCTGGCGTCCGCGTCAGGACTGAGCCACCACCTGCACCTGCAGCGTGACGTGATCCTGCACGGTGACGAAGCCGCCGATGTTCGGCGGCGCCATGCCGAAGTCCTCGAAGCTGAACTTGACCGTGGCCAGCGCCGTGATGACGTTCCCCTGCCTCTTCGCCTTCACGTCCCACGTCACCTCCTTCTGTACGCCGTGGAGGTCGAGCGTGCCTGTCAGTTGGAGCGTCTGCTCCGCGTCGCTCGCGAGGCTCGCGTCGTAGCCGGTGACCTTCGTGGCCGTGAACGTTGCCTTGGGGTACGTGCCCGTCTCCAGCGTGTTTTGCACGCGCCGGTCCCGCATCGCCTTGTCGCTCTTCAACGACGTCAGGTTCACCGTGAACGTCGAAGGCTTCGCCGGGTCGAGACCGAGCCCGTCCGGCGTCAAATGAAACGTGCCGTCGATCTCGGTCGTGGTGCCCTTCGCCGTCGATGGCAGCGGCAGACTCGCGAGCTTCTCGTCCGCGAAGTACGCCGCCTCCGACCGGTCCGCGATGATGCGATACGTCTGCGCATCGCCGGACGTCGGCGTGCCCTGCAGCTCTCCGGGCACGGCCGGCGCCGCCGTCGCCAGCTTGTTGTCCTCCCGGATGAAGACCCACCACATGGCCGCGCCGCCGGCAGCCACGATCAGCGCGAGCAGGACAGCGCCAACGATGATGCGTCGGGGTGAAAGCATCGGCATCCCTCCGGCGGGCGCCGCATCGTGCGCACCCACGTCGCGATATTCTACTCAGGCGTCGCGCGCCGGGAGTGTTACGAAACCGTTGTGCGCTTCTTACGCCGGCAGCATGGCCGTCGCATCGTGGTCGACGATCGCGTCGTTCAAGCGGTCGAAGATAACCTCGAACAGTCGGACGGCGCGCTCATTCGACTGCTCGAGCGTGGCACCGTTCACGACGAAGATGCCGAGGTACACCATCAGCGAGCGGCGGTAGTCTGTCATCAGCCGCTCGAAGGGATAATCGCGCACGCCGCCTGCCTGGAGCTGCTCGTGGTAGCGCCGGAGCGCGTCCCCCTCGGAGGCGCGGCGCTCGGCGGTGGCCATGGTGCCGCTGATGAAGTAGGCGAGGTCGTAGGCGCCCCAACCGCGGTTGGGACTCTGCCAGTCGAAGACCGCCAGCCTGTACGGCCCACCCCCGTTTCCGAAGAACATGTTGTCGAGCCGGTAGTCGCCGTGGACGATGGTCACAGCGGCCTGGCTGTCGATGTCATCGAGCATGACGAGCACGCGCTCGTGGAGGTTCGGCACGCAGGCCCGGACGCGGAGGTCGAGGCGGTGGCCGAACTGCGCCAGGAACGGCCCGCGGGCGTCACCGTAGGCTTGCGTCATTGACGAGCGGACGAGATCCGTGCCGCGCGTCAGCCAGGGGATTTCGTCGAGCCGGGGGCTGTTCCACCAGGCGGCGTGCAGCTTGGCCAGCTCGCTGAGTGCCAGCGCCGCCTCCTCGCCCGTGCAGCCGGCGAGCTGGTCGCCCACGCGGCCGTGTGGCGCGAGATCCTCGAGCAGGAGCAGCGAGCGTTCCTCATCTGCGTGCCAGGCCGAGAAGTAGCACTGCGGCGCCGTCAGGCCCGTCGCGCTGCCGACATCCTCGTAGAAGCGCACCTCGCGCTCGTAGAGCCCGTACAGGTTGCCGATAGCGCGCGCGCCCTCTTCGGGTGACGGGAGCTTCGCGATGACCGTCGCCGGGCCGCTCCCGCCTTCATACGTGAGCGACAGGCGGCAGACGACGCCGATGAAGCCGACCCCCTCGCCGAGGCGCTCGCTCCGCACGCCGCTGACAGCCGTGCCGGGCGCGATGTGGCCACCGGCGCGAAGCGCGCCGGTGAGCCAGCCGGGTGTCAGTTCGTCGATCGTCGCTGGCAGGTCCATGTCAGTTCACACACACAATCGAACTATCGGCGCCGTGCTTCCGTTCCGCCATGGCGATGGCATCTTCCACCGTCGCCGCGTACTCGAACCCGACGTGCCGCGGCACCGCCGGATCCTCCGCCCCCGCGACGATCACGCCGGCCGCATGCTTCAGCCGCCGCAGCGGGTGCGTCGCCAGGATCGCGTGCACCGGGTGGAACGCAACGCCGTGCCGGTACCGCTCGATGTACGCGCGGTGGGTCGCGAACTCCGCTCCGAACCGCCGCGTGATCTCGTACGGGTCGCGTGTCTGCGGCAGCACGCGGTGCCACACCTCCGGGTATGACGGGTGGTGCTCCATGTCCCATGTCTCGGGGCAGGGCGTCGCCAGGATCACCGTGCAGCCTGGCTTCCCCAGCGCCTCGATGTGTCCGCCCAGGTACCCCAGCCCTGACGAGATCAGCGTCAGGATCGGGTTCATCGTCCCGAAGACGGCGTACGGGCTCCACGCCGGCAGGCCGTACAGCACGATGTCGGCCGGCTCCGCCTGTGACCGCCGCGGCGGGTTCCGCGACGCCATCACCTCGATCGCCGCCGCGCGCGTCTCGCTCACACCGCCGGCCCAGACGTGGGCCACCTTCGTCGGCGATGCCAGCACACACTCGATCTTGTAGACGCGCTTGCCAAGCGACGCCTCAATGTGCGCGCCCATCTCGTTCAGCACGTCGTGCATGCGGTTGTTCAGCACGGACATCGACATGCCGTCCGGGTGGTGCGTGTGCCGGATCGACCGCCACGTGGACAGCCCGACCGCGACCGACTTCCAGCCCCCGCTGAACCCCAGGTGCAGCCCGGCGTTGACGTACACGCAGAGATCCGCTTCCGCCGCGTGCCGGCTCAGCTCGACGTCGTAGCCGCGCGCCGTCTGGCCCAAGTACACGAGGTTGTCAGCGTCCTCCGCGTCGTGGCAGAACAACCGCTCGCCGAACCGGTCGACCAACTCTTGCCCGATGATCGTCGACAGCTCATCGCGCGTGAACTTGCGGTGCAGCGCATTGGCGCAGATCAACGTCACGTCGCGTTCAGCCACGCCGGCTTCGGCGAGCTGCGCCAGCACTGCCTCGATCGCGACGTGCCGCACCGGGCCGAATGACGTGACGGTCGGGTCGTCAAACGCGATCACCACGCGCTGCCCCGGCCGCACCAGATCACGGATCGCAGGCAGCCCAACCGGATGGTCGAGTGCGTCCCGCATCGCGGCGTCGAGGTCGTCGACCGGCTGCGGGCCGCCGCCGGAGCCCGGCGCGCCGCCACCCCGCGACACCACGCGGGCACGCGACGGCAGCTCTGCCGTCACGCTCGTCTCGCCGAAGGGGATCGTAATCGCGCCCAAGGTGCTGGCGTCATACCACCGCGGAGACGGGAGCGGCAAGGCGCCCGGCCAGCCCGCGGCCGACCGGGCGCCGCGACGGCCGCCTGCACGGTACGATATATGGCACCCGAGCCAGCAAGGAGGACCGCATGCCTGAGGGCGGACTGCTCGCCATTTACGCCCACCCCGACGACGAGACGCTGTGCAGCGGCGCTATGGCACACTATGCCATCCGCGGCGTGCCCGTGACGATGGTCTGCGCGACGCGCGGCGAAGTGGGCGAGATCGCGCCCGGCACCGACGCCACGCCCGAGACCCTCGGCGAGCACCGGGAGCGAGAGTTGCGCGAGGCTTGCACGATCCTCGGTGTGAGCGACGTACGCTTCCTGGGCTTCCGCGACTCCGGCATGGCCGGCACGCCGGAGAACGTTGACCCTCGCTGCCTGCACCAAGCCGCACCTGAGCGGGTGGTCGAGCCGCTCGTCCGCGTCATCCGCGAGTTGCGCCCGGCGGTCATCGCGACGTGGGACGCCAGCGGCGGCTACGGCCACCCGGACCACATCGCGATCCACCACCACGCGACCGCCGCCTACCGGGCCGCGGCCGACCGGTCGCAGTACCACGGCCTCGGTTCGGCACACCGTGCAGCGGCGCTCTACTACAGCGTCATCCCCCTCGAGGAGTTCACGCAGATTCGCGAGGAGCTCGTCGCGCGCGGCATCGACCTGGGCGACCCCACCGACGGCGACGGACCCGACCCGCTGCCGCGCGTCCGCGCCAACTGCCGCATCGACGTCAGCGGCGTGTACGACCGCAAGCGGGCCGCTCTGCGCGCCCACCGCACGCAGCTCGACGAGTCGGGCATCTTCGGAGGACTGCCGGACGATCTCGCCCGCCGCCTCTTCGGCGCCGAGTACTTCCACCGCGCCGACCCACCGCTTCCGGACGGCGCCATGCTGGATGACCTGCTCGCCAGCCTGGCGTAGCGTCAGGCCGGCGCCGCAGTTTCCTCCGCTTCCTCGCTCGCTTCGACGGCGCCGACCTGCCGTTGCGTCGCAGCGGCCCCGCGCCGCGCCCGTTTTGCCTTACGGCGCTCAGCGCGATGCGCGTGGCGCGGCCGCGCCTCAGGTTCCGCGGCCGCGCTCGCCACCGTCAACGCCACGACGCGCTCGATGGCCTTACGCTTATCGAGAATCAGCATCGAGAGAGTTGATCTCCTGCCGCACGATCTGGCTCACGCGCTGCCGTGTGACGCCGAAGTGCTCGGCCAGGCGCGACTGCAGGCCCCAGCGGCCGCCGTTGCCCGCCACGCCCCGCTTGATCAACACCCGCGCTGCTATCCGCAGCTTCTCCGTCCTGGTCAGATCCTCCTCGATATGCTGGACGTCCGTGGTCATCCCTGCCCTCCCGTGAACGCCCGTTGCCGGGCCGCGCCTTGACACGCCCGCCGTGGCTTGACGGGCAGGAACGACTTTACGTCAAGCTTCTCACGAGCGACGTGCGCGCCTCTCACCAGCTTTTCCAGATTCAACGCGCACTTTAACCGAAGCACAAACCTGCCGAGCGGGCGCCGTGCTACGATCTCCGCATGAGGCCCCGCCTCCGATCCCTGCTCCCCGCCGTCGCCGCCTGCCTCCTGGTGCCGCTCGCCGCGGCCTGCTCGAGCTCCGGCGCCTCCTTCACGCCGACGCCCGCCGCCACCGACACGCCCACGGCCGTCCCGCCCACGCTCACGCCGACTCCGGCGCCGACGCCCACGCCACCGCTCGGGGTCGGCACGGCGATCGTCGTCGGCGGCGACCTCCGTGTCCGCAAGACGCCGTCAACTTCCGGCCCGGTCGTGAAGACGCTCAAGGATCAGACGCGCGTCACGATCGACCGCGCGGTCGAAGGCGAGGACGTGCTGGTCGGCAAGCAGACGTGGGTGGCGTCGCCGCCGCCCTGGACGCGCACCTGGTACCAACTCAGCGACGGCACCTACGTCTACGCGGCATTCGTCTTCATCCTCCAGCCCGGCGAGGAATCACCGCTGGCCGACCCGCAGGGGATGGAGAAATGGCTCGACGTCAACGTCACAGCGCAGACGGCGAGCGCGATGGTCGGCGCCCGCGCCGTCTACACCGCACCCGTCTCCACGGGCTCAACGCAATTCCCCAGCCCGCTCGGCAGCCACCGCGTCGAGAAAGACGGCCGCCTGTCCGTCGAGCGGATGACCGCGTCGCAGGCCGGCTACAACCCCTCGCAGGCGACGTACGACGTCGAGAACGTGCTCTTCACGCAGTACTACGACCGCAACGGCGACGCGCTCCACCTGAACTACTGGCGCCCGGCCTCCGTCTTCGGCCACACGGCCACGAGCCACGGCTGCGTCGGCATGCAGCTCCACGACGCACAGTACTTCTGGCTCTTCGGCGCCCCCAATATGCGCGTCGAGATCCATACGTGATGCACGCGCGTCCAGCGCCCCGCAACCCGGTCCGGCGTTGCGACAGATGAACGCCGCGGTCCGGCGGAGACTGTTCGGCACTTTTCGGTTTCGCGCCGCCGGCGGGATCATGGAGGCGACGAAGCGCCCAGCCGACGGGTGGTGCACGGCGAGGGTATCCCGGACGAGCGATGAACTCCAAACGCGTCATGTCACCATCCGCGGGAACGTCTCGCCTCCGCCTTCCGGCGCGCCCTTCCCCGTAAGTGCTCCAGCGTCGATCCTTTACGTCAGCGGTAGGTTGCTCGGGAAAGGCGCACGATGTACCTCGACCTCAACAAGAATCTCACCGAAGAGCAGAAGGCCATCAAGGCCCGGGCCCATGAGTTCGCGGCGCAGGTACTGCGGCCCGCGAGCATCGAGTTGGACAAGCTGCCGCCGGAGGACGTGATCGCCAGGGGCTCGCGGCTGTGGGACGTCCTCAAGACCGCCTACAGCGAGGGCTGGCACATCCGCAGCTTCCCGGAGCAGTTAGGCGGCGCCCACCTCGATACTCTCAGCAGCCACATCGTCAACGAGGAGTGGGGCTGGGGCAGCGCCGACTTCTCCATCGCCCTCAGCGTCACGTCGTTCCCCTTCGCCTTCGCCATGGGCCGCCGCGACCCGCAGATCATGGAAGAGATCGTCATGCCCTTCATCGAGGACAAGGAGGGCAAGTACATCGGCTGCTGGGCGATCACTGAGCCAGGCCACGGCTCGGACACACTGATGCCCGGCACGACGATGTGGAACAAGCCGGAGATCCACTACGGCCTCACCGCCACGCTTGACGGTGACGACTACATGCTTAACGGCCAGAAATCGGCGTGGGTGTCCAACGGCACGATCGCCACGCACGCCCTCGCTTTCCTCGGCGTCGACCGTCAGCGCGGCATGGCGGGCGGCGGCGTCGCGCTCGTCCCGCTCAACCTGCCGGGAGTGACGAAGGGCCCGCCGCTCAACAAGATCGGCCAGCGCGCGCTCAACCAGGGCGAGATCTTCTTTGACAACGTGCGCATCCCCAAGAAGTACATGTTCGTCGAGCCCGACGCCTACACCTTCGCCATCGACTCCGTGCTCGCCGGCGCCAACGCCTTCATGGGGTCGACGTTCACCGGCCTCGCACGGGCAGCGCTCGAGGAGTCGCTGACGTACACGAAGGGCCGCGTGCAGGGCGGTGTGCCGATAGCCGACCACCAGCTCGTGCAGAAGAAGCTCTTCGACATGTTCGTGAAAGTCGAGTGCGCCCGGCACCTGTCGCGGGCCACCGTGCTCTACAACGAAGGCTCCTTCCCGCCCGGCACGCAGTATTCGATCGCGTCGAAGGTCTACGCCACGCAGGCCGCGTTCGAGGTCGCCAGCGAGGCCATCCAGCTCCACGGCGGCTACGGCCTGACGAAGGAGATGCTCGTCGAGAAGCTCTTCCGCGACGCCCGCGCGTCGATGATCGAGGACGGCTCGAACGACATCCTCTCGCTCACCGCCGCGAAGAAGATCCTGGAGCAGTACGTGCCGTAGCGGCTAGGACGCCGGGGCTCCGAACACCCGCACCGCGTCCTTCTCGCGCAGGATCCGCGCGATTCGCGCGATGTCGTCTTCGTCCGACCGCACGCCCACGATCACCCGCCCGTCGACATCCGCCGACAGGAACGTCGACTCCCAGGCGTCGCCGCTGCTGATCGCCGCATAGGCGCCCCACAGCGCACCCGCGACGTGCGCGAACATCGCCCAGCTCGCCACCTGGAGCGCCATATTGTCGCCGCCGAACACCTCGACCCCGGCGAACGTGAACGCGAACCCCATCGCCACGCCAAGCACGCCGCCGGCGATGCTCCACCAGAAGCCGCGCCAGAGGATCCGCCAGATCAGCGGCGTGTCGCGCTCCGCCATGTTGCTGCGCGCGTCGGCGCGCCGCGCGGCCGACGCGGCGGCGCCCAGCAGCGCGATGCTGCCCGATTCGACACCGCTGAACTGCAGCGCGTCGATCGCGCGCCGCGCGCCCGCCAGGTCCGGGTACTCCGCCAGCACGGCGTAGCCGCCGAAGGTTTCGTCGCTCATCCAGCCCTCACCTCATGATAGTTATGATCAGCAGCCCGCGACAGCGCCTCCGCTTCCGCCACTCCGGCGCGCCCGCTACGCTGTGCCCCGTGGGCAACGAGGACTTCCTCGTCACGCCGATCGCGCGTTTCGCGCCGGACCCGGACGCGTCGCTGCGCTCGTTCGTCGCCGCGCTCGGCCGCACCGGCGGCCAGCCGCGCCGCCTGAGTGCGGCGATGGACCTCTGGAACGCAATGCTCTCGCGCGACCGCCTCGTCTTCTGCTCGATCGCCGGCGCGCCCGTGCCGATGGGGTTCGGCCCGTCGATCGCGTCGCTGATCTCGCGCCGCGCGATCGACGTGCTGGACATCACCGGCGCCCAGATCACCCACGACCTGCTGGAGGTGATCGGCAGCCTCCACTACCAGGGCCGCGTCACCGCCGACGACGCCGCCCTCGCCCGCGTCGACGTCAACCGCTTCTGGGACACCTTCGGGGACGAGGCCGACTACCGCCGCGTCGAGCCGATGATCTTCGAGTTCGCCGCCGGCCTGCCCGACCGCCCATTCACGACGCGCGAGTACGTCTACCGCATGGGCCTCTTCTTCAAGGGGATCGGCTCGCAGGCCGGCTTCATCACCGCGGCCGCGGAAGCGGGGACGCCGATCTACTGCCCCGCGATCGGCGACTCCGTCCTCGGCATGGACCTGGGCCTCTTCCGCGCCGAGGGCAACAAGAAGATCGTGTTCGACGTCGTCCAGGACGTGCTGGAGATGGCGGCGATCGTGCTGCTCGCGGAAGAACTGGGGGCGCGCTCGTCGACGGTGATCTTCGGCGGCGGCGCGCCGCGCAATCACATCCAGCAGTCGCAGATCGGCAGCTACATGTTCCTGACAAAGGGCAAGGGCCACGCCGAGGCCGTGCGCTTCAGCATCGAGCCCGCGGAGACCGGCGGACTCTCCGGCTCCACGATCTCCGAGGGCATCAGCTGGAAGAAGTTCGACCCCAACGTCGAGGCCGCGGAGGTGTTCCTCGACTCCAACCTCTCGCTCGCCATCGCCTCGGCGCTCGTCGGCGGCCGCGACGCCGCTCGCTGCTTCCAGTTCCGCCACGAGGATGACGGCTCACTGACGGCGATCTACGGCGGCAAAGCCTACAACCTCTCGGAGAAATACCACTTCTAGTCCCCGCGCCCGGCGCCGCTGCCCGTCTGGCATCATATGGCCATGGCTCGCAGCACGAGGAGCATCATCACGCCGCTCAACGGCCCGCGCGCGGCGCTGGCGGCGCTGCCGCGCCTCGCCCAGCCGCTGCAGGAGTTCCTGAGCACCGAGGCCGCTGGCGGCCTGCTGCTGCTCGCCGCCACCGCCGGGGCGCTCGTCTGGGCCAACCTGCCGTCGCACTCTTACGGCGACCTCTGGGGCGCGCACGCGGGCATCGACCTCAACCGCCTGCAGATCGACGAGTCCCTGCGCGCCTGGGTGAACGACGGCCTGATGACGGTGTTCTTCTTCGTCGTCGGGCTGGAGATCAAGCGCGAGTTGCTCCGCGGCGAGCTCGCGGGCCGGCGCAGGGCCGCGTTGCCCGTCGCCGCGGCGCTCGGCGGCATGGTCGTCCCCGCGATGATCTATCTCGCGCTGAACGCCGGTCGCGCAGGCGAGCACGGTTGGGGCATCCCCATGGCCACCGACATCGCGTTCGCCGTGGGAGCGCTCGCGCTGCTCGGCCGCCGCGTGCCCCTCTCGCTCAAGGTCTTCCTGCTCGCGCTTGCCATCGTCGACGACCTGGGCGCGATCGCCGTGATCGCGCTGTTCTACACCGGCGACATCTCCGCGGGATGGCTGCTTACGGCCGTGGCGCTCCTCGCCGGGACGCTCGTCCTCCAGAGGGCCGGCGTGCGTCACCTGTTGCCGTACGCGGCGATCGGCGTGGCCGCATGGCTCGCGATGCACCAGTCCGGCGTACACGCGACGATCGCGGGCGTGGCGATGGGCCTGCTCACGCCGTCCCGGCCCTACGCCGACGGCGCCGCACTCGAAGGCTCGGCGGGCTCGCTCGTGGGCGAGTACCAGGCCGCACGCGCGCGCGGCACGCGCGCCGGCGACGACGAGAGCCGCGCCGCCCTCCGCGCGCTGGAGAACCTCTCCCGCGACACGCGCTCGCCGCTCGACCGGCTGGAGCACACGCTCCACCCGTGGAGCAGCTACCTCATCGTGCCGCTCTTCGCGCTGGCCAACGCCGGCATCTCCATCGACGGCGCCGTAGTACACGACGCCGTCCGGTCGCCCGTGACCGCCGGCGTCGCGCTGGGTCTGGTTGCCGGCAAGCCGCTCGGCATCGTGCTCTTCTCGTGGCTGGCGGTGCGGGCGGGCGTCGCGGCGCTGCCGGACGGCGTGCGCTGGCCCCAGCTCGTCGGCGCGGCGATTGTCGCGGGCATCGGGTTCACCGTCTCGCTCTTCATCAGCGGCCTCGCCTTCAGCGACCCCGCCCTCGCCGACGAGGCCCGCATCGGCATCCTCGCCGGCTCGGCGCTCATGGCCGTCGCTGGCCTCGCGTTCCTGCGCTCGGTCCTGCGCGACCGCGAGGGGGAGCAGGGGTGAAGCGAAAAGGGGCCTCGTGAACGCTCACGAGGCCCCCTGGTCCGTATCCGGTTGTTTCGAGGTTACCCGACGCGCTCCGACGAGTCCGGCGGCGCCGCTCCCCGCACCTTCGTGTAGCACGAACTGCAGTACACCGGCCGATCGCCACGCGGCTGGAACGGCACCTCCGTCATCATGCCGCACTCGGCGCAGGTCGCCGGGTGCATCTGCCGCGGCGTGCGCCCGCCGAAGCTGGCGAACACGCCGTAGCGCACGTATCCCTCCTCGGGCTCGGACGTCCGCGTGGACTTGCGCGCCGACCGGCACGACGGGCAGCGTACCGGCTCATTCTGCAGGCCCTTGTTGGCGTAGAACTCCTGCTCGCCAGCCGTGAACGTGAAGTTCTGCTTGCAGTCTCGACACACGAGAGTCTTATCTTGGAAGCTCAATCGAAAACCTCTCCCTGCGGGACATGAATGTGCGGCCCTTCAGGCCGCACCGTCGTCATGCAAAGCCCCGAGACCACTACGCCAAGTATATCGGCCGCCGGGAAGCCCCCACAAGCTGGGGAAAACCCCTAACCTCCCACGTATGCGCGCAAGCGCGCCGGCAGCGGCATCCGCTGGATGAGCGTCTCCGCCTCGTCACTTCGCAGCAGCCGGGTGGCACACAGGAAGACGATCGCTCCCAGTACCATGCCGCCTATCGTCGCGAAGCCGGCGTCCACTTTGCGGTCCAGCTCCAGCAGCCCCGCCAGCCGCAGAGCCGCCAGCCATAACGCCACGACCTCCCCCATCAGCACGGTGGCGACCAGCGTCCGCGCGGTCGACGCGAACAGCCTCCCGCGGTCCAGCCCGTGCAGCCGGCGGTCCAGCGTCCGCCACAGCAGCCAGAACTCGACGATCGTCGCGACGGAGAGCGACAGCGCAAGCCCCTTGATGCCGAACGGCCACACCAGGATCGCCGACAGCACGAGGTTGATGACCATCGAGATGACAGCGAACGCGACCGGCGTGCGCGTGTCGCTCATTGCGTAATAGCCGCGGCTAAGGATCTCGATGCCGCTGTGCGCGAACAACGCGAGCGCGTAGAACACGAGCGCGGACACCACCAGATCCGTCGACGACGAGCCGAACGCGCCGCTGCGCAGCAGGAAGGCCGTCATGGGCTTCGCCAAGATCATCAGCCCGACGCTCGCCGGCACCGTCAGGTACAGGATCAGCCGCAGCGACCGCGACAGCGTCTCCTGCAGCTCGCGTTCATCGCGCGTCGCCTGCTCCGCCATACGCGGGAACACCGCCGTCGAGATCGCCATGCCGAACAGCCCGAGCGGCGTCATCACGATGAGCCACGCGTAGTTCACGGCGGAGATCGCGCCGTCGCGCACGGTCGAGGCGAAGAATGTCGCGATCAGGAAGTTGAACTGGAAGGCCGCCAGGCCGATCACGCGGGGCCCCATCAGCCGCCCGACCTCTCGCACGGCGCGGTCGCGCCAGTCCCAGATCGGCTCCCACCGCATCCCGACCAGCCGCAGCGCCGGCAGCTGCACCAAGAGGTGGAGCAGCGCGCCGATCACCACGGCGAACGCCAGCACTCTCACGTCGCCGGACATGAGCGCGCCCACGATGATCGCCGCGTTGTAGAACATCGGCGCGAACGCGGGCGCCAGGAAGTGATGCCGCGCGTTGAGGATTCCCATGAACATCCCGCTCGCGGCGAACAGTACCGGCGAGATCATCATGATGCGCGTCAAATCCACCGCGAGCGACGTCAGGTGCGCGTGCTGCCCGGTGTCCTCGCCCAGCCCGGGCGCCGTGACCGGCACGATGAGCGGGGCCAGCAGCAGCGCGATCAGCGCGAACACCAGCGTCGCCGCGAACACGAGGTTCAGCACCGCCACCGCGAGCCGCCACGCCGCGCGGTCACCCCTGGCGCTCAGGACGCGGGCGAACGTCGGGATGAAGGCGCTGCCCAGCGTCGCGCCGGCCAGGAGCTGGAAGATCAGATCGGGGAGCCGGAACGCGACGAAATACGCGTCGAGATCCGGGCTGGTGCCGAACTGGTGCGCGATCGCGACCGTCCGCACGAGGCCGAGCAACCGGCTGCCGAGGAACCCGAGCGCCACGACCGACGCGGCGGCGGCGAGGCTTGGCGGCTCGATGGCGGCGCGCCCTGCCGAAGCGTCATCCTCGTCCGTAAAGAAACGGGCTCTCAGGGTCCGCATCATAGCGATTCTCTGTCCGGGGGATTCTCGAGCCGGCGCCCGCGTCGTGCGTCGTGGCATCATACTACGCCCTCGTCGACGCCTACAATCGAAGCGGCTGGACAGAATCCGTGCCCGTCGGTAGCATGATTCGAACCGAATATCTGAGCGTGAGCCCGGCTCACCGGGAGGTCTTCCTTGGCACACTCGAAATCCGCGCTCAAGCGCTGGCGCCAGAACGAACTGCGCCGCGAGCGCAACCAGCCTGTGCGCACCGCTGCCCGCACCGCCGCACGGAAGGCGCGCGCCGTCATCGCCGCCGGCAGCGCCGATGAGGCGCAGGCCGCCGTCCGCGAAGCCACGGGCATCCTGGACCGTGCGGCGAAGCGCCGCGTCATCCACGCAAACGCGGCATCGCGGCACAAGTCACGACTGATGCGCCAGCTCAACCGCCTGACCGGCGGCGTCGCCGCGCCCGCCGAGGCGCCGAAGCGAGCCCGCAAGCCCGCCACCAAGACCGCCACGAAGTCGGCAGCCAAGCCGAAGGCCGCGGCGAAGACAGCAAAGCCGAAAGCACCGGCGAAGGCGCCCGCGAAGCCGCGCGCAACGAAGAAGGCCGCCGGAAAGGACTAACGCCGCCCACTGGCGACTGCCTGACGGCGCCCGCGCGGGCGCCGTTCTCGTTTCAGCCCGAACAGTCGGGGACGCTCCCCTTTTCCACCTCGTGGCGAGGGGCCAGGCGGTGAGGTGAAAAGGCCCTCGAAGTCGAGGGCCTTTCATCTTCAAGGATGACTTCCCAGTTACCAGGCACCCGTGGCCAGCGACCGGATCAGCGCTTGGTGTACTGCGGGGCCTTGCGCGCGCGCTTCAGGCCGACCTTCTTGCGCTCCTTCATGCGCGAGTCGCGCGTCAGCAAGCTCTGGCGGCGCAGCGCCGGCTTGAGGGATTCGTCCGACGTCGCGAGCGCGCGCGCGATGCCGTGCGATATCGCACCGGCCCAGCCGGTGATGCCGCCGCCCTCGACCTTCGCCTGTACGTTGAAGCGCCCCTCGGCCTGCGCCGCCTTCAGCGGCGCCAGCACGGCCGCCTGGTGCGAGCCGCGTGTGAACACGCTCAGGTAGCCCTTGCCGTTGATCAGAATCTCGCCGGTGCCCGGGTAGAGGCGCACGCGCGCCACCGCCGTCTTGCGGCGCCCCGTGCCATAAAAGTATCGCTCAGCAGTCGCCATCATCGTCCTCCGCTACGCCTTGGCCTGGCGCGCCTTGCCCTTGCCGGCGTTCACCTGCGACTCGTGCGGGTGTTCGGGTCCGGCGTACACCTTCAGGTGGCGCAGCAGCTTCGCGCCGTGTGCGTTGTGCGGCAGCATGCCTTTCACCGCGTATTCGACCACCCGCTCCGGCCTCGTCGCCAGCAGCTTCTCCTGCGTGATCGATTTGAGTCCGCCCGGGTACTGCGAGTGACGCCAGTACTTCTTCGCCACCATGTCGCCGGTGATCTTCACCTGCGCGGCGTTCACCACGATCACGAAATCGCCGTTCCCCATCGAGGGCGTGAACGTCGGGCGGTGCTTCCCCCGCAGCGTCGCCGCCACCTCCGATGCCAGACGCCCCAGCGGCCGGCCCGCCGCGTCCACGACGTGCCATTTCTCCTCGATGTCCTTCGCCTTCAGCGTGTACGTGCTCATCAGCTCTGTCCGTCCCCCTGCCCGGGCCCGAACGCGAGCCCGTCATACGCTATCCGCACCAGGTAGAGCCCGCAAGCCGGCGCCGCCGGCCCCGCGCTCGATGGCCGCGCCTCGCGCAGCCACGCCGACAGCGCCTCCTCCGGCAGCCGGCCCAGGCCCACCTCGACCAGCGGTCCCACCGTCCGCCGCACTTGGTGCGGCAGGAACGCCGGCGCCTCCATCTCGACCGTCACACGCCCGCAGCGCACCGCCACGTCGCAGCGCTCGAGCGTCCGCGCCGTGCGCCCCTCGTACGGCGCGGAGAACGCCGCGAAGTCGTGCGCCCCCTCGAGCAGCCGCGCCGCGCGCTGCATCGCGGCCGCGTCCAGCGGCCGGGCTACGTGCCACGCCCGGTCACGGTCGAGCGCCGGGCGCACCGGCCGGTTGTCGATCCGGTAGCGGTACACCCTGCTGCGCGCGTCGCGCCTCGGGTCGAACTCCGCCGCCGCCTCCCGCGCATCGCGCACCGCGACGTCGCGCGGCAGGAAGTGGTTGAGCCCGCTCACGAACTCGGCCGGCAACAGCTTCGACGTTGTGTCGAACGCCGCCACCTGGCCCAGCGCGTGTACCCCGGCGTCCGTGCGCCCGGCAAACGCCGCGCGCACCTTCTCGCCCGTCAGCCTGTTCACCGCGGACTCCAGCTCCGACTGGATGCTGGGTCCGTTCTCCTGGTACTGCGACCCGCGATACGCGGTGCCGTCGTACTCCAGCAACACGGCGATGCGCCGCCCCGCGCCGCGGGCGTCTGCTTCGCCGGACATCGCTCTACGCGCCGCGCTCCACGAGCTCGAGCTGCGCCATCGACGCGCCGTCGCCGTTGCGCGGGCCCAGCTTGATGATGCGCGTGTAGCCCCCGGGCCGCGACGAGAACCGCGGCGCGATCTCGTCGAACAGCCGCTTCACGACGTCCTTGTCGTTGATGTACGCCATCGCCTGTCGGCGCGCGTGCAGCGTGCCGTCCTTGCCGAGTGTGATCATCCTCTCCGCGATCGGCCGCACCTCTTTGGCCTTCGCTTCGGTCGTCTTCAGCCGCTCGTGCCGCATCAGGTCGGCGACCAGGTTCCGGAAGAGCGCGGCGCGCTCGTCGCTCGGCCGGTCGAACTTTCGGCCCTTGACCTTGTGGCGCATCGCTACTCGTCCTTCTCCTTGCGCTTGATCAGCTCCGACGGATCCTCGCCGGCCTCCCGCAGCGCTTCGATCAGTGCCGCCCCAAGCGGGCTCAGGTCCTCCGCCTCCTCGCCGCCACCCGGACCCGCGGGCACGCGGCCGATTGGCAGCCCGCCCGCGCCCTCCTCGCCCTCGTCGGACTGCGGCGGCAGCAGGCCCAGCTCCACCAGCTTGTCGCGCAATTCGTCGTACGACTTCCGCCCGAAGTTCCGCAGCGACAGCAGCTCGTCTTCGCTCTTCTCCAGCACCGCGCCGACGGTCATCAGCCCGCTGCGCTTCAGGCAGTTGTATGCGCGTACCGAGAGGTTCAGCTCCTCGATCGGCATGTTGTACTTGTCCGGCGGCAGCGACGTGCCGACGCCCAGCCCGCGGTCCACCGTCGGCGGCAGCGGCTTGCCGAGCTGCGCGAACATCCGCAGCTCGTCCACCAGGATGTCGGCGCTCTTGCTCACCGCGTCGACACCGGACATTGTGCCGTCGGTCCACACCTCCAGCGTCAGCTTGTCGTAGTTGGTCATCTGGCCGACGCGGGTGTGCGTCACGTGGAAGTTCACGCGCCGCACAGGGGAGAAGATCGCGTCGACCGGGATCACGCCGATCGGCAGGCCATCGCTCTGTCCCGCGGGGGCGTACCCCTGCCCCGGCTCGACGTTCAGCTCAACCGTCAGCCGCGCGTCCGGCGAGTCGAGCGTCGCCAGCTGCAGGTCCGGGTTCACGATCTCGTAATCCGCCGTCGTCTGGATCCGCTCGGCGGTCACGACGCCCTCCCCGTGCGCCTCCAGGTACAGCTTCGCCGGCCGTTCCGCCAGCGTGCGCAGCCGCAGCTCCTTGATGTTGAGCAGGAACTCGGTCGTGTCTTCCTTCATGTGCGGGATGGTCGAGAACTCGTGCTCCACCTCTTCGATTCGCACCGACGTCACCGCCGCACCGGGCAACGAGCTCAGCAGGATGCGGCGCAGGGCGTTGCCCAGCGTCGTGCCGAAGCCGGCGTTCAGCGGCTCCGCCACAAGGCGCACGTACGTCTCCGTCTCTTCCTCGACCTCGATGTGCGCGGGCTCTAGTTCGTTCAACGCATCCCCTCCTGGGCGAAAAGCGGGCGCATCGGCCGCGTACGGCCTCCGCGCCTCCTCCGCACGCATGGCCGCTACCGTGAGTAGTACTCGACGATCACTGCCGGGTCGAACTTCGAGGGCATCTCCGAGACGGCGGGCGGCGACATCACCCGCCCGGTCATCTGGTCCGCGTCGGCCGTCAGCCACGCGGGCGCCTGCTTGCTCGACATGTTCTCCTTGGCGATCTTGAAGTATTCGGTCTTCTTGCTGTTGGCCACCCACGCGATCACGTCGCCTGCCTTCGTCGACGCCGACGGGATGTCGGTCTTGCGGCCGTTGAGCATGATGTGGCCGTGCCGCACGAGCTGACGCGCCGCCTTCAACGAGTCGGCGAATCCCAGCTTGTACACCACGTTGTCCAGCCGC
>Ga0153916_10000649_pt1 | contig 23811 bp, 18 predicted proteins | sample Opewatmetagenome_FD_109642 | JGI IMG/M metagenome (GOLD analysis project Ga0153916, IMG submission 109642) | Freshwater wetland microbial communities from Ohio, USA - Open water 3 Core 3 Depth 4 metaG | ecosystem: Environmental > Aquatic > Freshwater > Wetlands | place: USA: Ohio, Lake Erie...
CTAGGAAGTGGATCCACCAATCCGCACGGACCTCGACGTCGTTGATGTTACGTACAAGTCCGATGAAATGCAGGTACTCCCGCCCGGTCAGGAAGGAGGGCGGGGACTCCACCTCTGGCAGAATGCCAATGAGGCTCTTCACCTTCAGCGGGTCCTTGGCCGGGTCCACGCCCAGAACGGTGCAGCTTCCCGAGGTCGGCTCCAATTGTCCGCTCAAGATCTTGAGCAGGGTGCTCTTCCCCGCCCCGTTCGCTCCCAGCAGACCGAAAAGCTCCCCCTTCCCGATACTGAACGAGATCCCATTGACGGCAATGACATCACCGAACCGCCGCACCAAGGAATCAGTCTCGATTATCGTTTCGGACATGACCAATGACCCTCGAGGTCGAAGAACCTGTACCCCGAGAAAAACCTTTCCCCAGTCAAACATGTACCTGTTGGAAGAACGGACCGTTCCCCGACGGGAGCAGTTCTTGACACTTCTGACAGTTCCTACGATTACTAGGGGGCATCTTTCATAGAAAAAAAGAAGGGAAAAGGTTTGCCCTCGGTGCAAAAAATGCCTTGATTGACGATTTTCTTATGACATCTGGATGCGACCGATTCCAGATTCCCACGAGCCCGCTCTCTCCGGCCCTTCTGACCGTTCTGACGGAAGAAAGCCTGCACACTCTTGTGTTAATCACAAAACAGCTCCTAGGATTCTTACAATGCGATCGTCTACATGACCCGAGACGCGGAATTCCTCACTTCATCCGATGCCTATACTTGACAGCGGGATCGAGAGACCTTCAGAGACAATCCTCCGATAGAAGGCAAGAGCGTCATCCTCGTCATTCATACCCTCAAGGACCGTCACGCCGCTCTTCAGCATGCTCCCTTTCATGCCTGCATCGATCTTGAAAGTCAGACCCAGTTCGGCCTTGACAGATATGGTGTGACTGCTCCTTTCCAGAAGGTTGGTCAAATCCTCCAGGTTCAAGTCGAGGTCGGTTCTCGGCGTGATGAGGAAGGTTCGGGCTCCGCTTCTGGCGCAGAGGTCCGTGATAAGTTCTTCTTTCAAAGGCAATGGAGGTGAAGAGGGCCTCGATCCACAAACCGGACAGCTTTCGGATCTCTTTATCTCCACCTCGTCGAACCTCATATCCCATATGTCGCAGCAGAACAGCTTGTCCGCCAGCCGGGGCTTTTCTCCAAGGACGATCCTGATTGCTTCAGACACCTCGACGCTTGCAATGACCCCCAAGACCGACGGATGAACGCCGACCAATGCGCACTTCTCGATGCTCTCGTCCTCGAGTCCTCCCTGGAAACATTCGAGACAAGCAGTCTCGTGCGGAATAACGGTCTTCGCAGTGCCATATGTCATTATTGCCGCTCCAAAGACGTACGGCACCTCTGCCTTGAGACAGGCCCTGTTCAGAGCGTATCGCGGCGTTATCCTGTCAAGACCGTCCACGATGACGTCCATGCCTCTCACGACGTCCTCCGCGGTTTCAGAATTGACGGACAGCGTCAGCGGTTCAAGCTCTATCTCCGGGTTCAAGTCATGGAGTCTCTCCGCAGCAACTTCAACCTTGGGATAGCCCAGGTGGCTTGCACCATAGAGGTGCTGCCTGTGCAGATTCGACAAATCAACAACATCGCAGTCGACCAAACGGAGATAGCCTATGCCCATGGCGGCCAGCTGCATCACCGCTGGGGAACCTAGGCCACCCAAACCTACGACGCACACCTTCGCATCCATGAGCTTCCGCTGTCCGCGATAGCCAATCTTGTCGAGGACGATCTGGCGCGAGTACCGTTGCAGCTCCTTATCCGAAAGACGACGCACACCGTCATTGGGCACCGAACTCATCTCCGTTTCCTTCTCTTCCTTGACTCGTGATGCACATCCTGCCCGTTGATTGTTTCTCCTCTTTCAATCGGTTCCTTCTGCCCAAGTCAGCGTATTCTCGACGACCTTCCAATCAACTATCTTGGTCCGAAATACTATTCGGTCCACAATTGACATGTCAGCTTAAGTGATTCTCAGCGCTTGTGGAATCGAGCACTGTACTGAATCCTGCCTGCAGTCGGTGACAACTCCTGCAAGTTTGCTGTATTCATCAAGTCCTTTATTTCTTTGGTCGGCATCCCGTGCAGCTTCCTCGTCGGTTCTCTCAGCCAAATCGACCCTCCACGTTTCAACTTCCTGGCAAGTTCCTGAACAACTGCCTGTCTTTTCGACGGATCGATGTCGTGAATCACATAACTTACGACAATAATGTCAAAGCTCTCATCTGGCAGTCCGGATGAGAATATGTCCGAATTGACGAAGTCGACATTGCCGAATTTCCTTAACCGCTTCCTTGCGACGGCCTGCCATGCAGCCGAGATATCAAGAAGAGTGACTCTTCCGGCTGACCCAAGTTGCCTTGCGATGTAGTAAGAATTATCGCCCCAGCCAGCCCCGAAGTCAAGCACCTTCTCATCGCCTTTAAGACCCATTTTGCCCACGAATCCATGATACAGGACTCTTCTGGATAATCGAGAGGCGAGAAGCGTGAATGCGATCTCTATCTTGCTCGGGTTGGTGATGCTCATGGTTTCCAGGCATTTTGTGTTTGAGTCCCAACTATATTATCTTTCTGCGTACGAGCGGACCTCAACTTCGGTATCTTTGCCTGAGGAATCACATCAAGTGTTTCGGGGGACCGAGATGAGAGGCTCCTTCAGACTAGAGCCCAATTTCATGGCCATTGAATTGGAGTACTTCTTGGCGTGATATATCCCTGGATTGTTTTTTTTACGTAGGGGAGGGTTTGTCCCTTAGGATGGATTGAGCGGGTGCTTCGTTGGTTGAAATCAAAGGAAATATCTGGACATGCTTGTGTCTAAGGCATGACGTTTCTGACAGGGGATGGGGAGGCAATGAAGGTGAAATGAGGGGGTCTCTAAGGATTCATCTCGTACGCATCTTGTCAAAGGTTTTATGTAGATGATGTTAGTTATAGATAACATAAAGCGATATTAATCTAACAAAAAGTTCGCATAAGATAACAAAAGAATATCAAGGAGCGGGACGACATGGATGAAAAAGCGAGGTTTCGGGCGTTTGTTGGGATAGTGGTTACGGTACTGGTTGTTGGTGCACTCTTCGTCATCTTATTTGCGAATGCTGGTGTCGACAACTGGGCGACGCTAATGTCAGCAGTGATCATTGTCAGCATGGCAGCGATCGCTCTCATTGTTGCTCGAATGAAACTGAAGGAGCTGAAAAGTGGAATTCCAAGCCAAGACGAGCGGACTCGTGCGATCAGGATGCGTGCTGGCTATCTTGCCTTCTACCTCAGTTTGTACTTCGTCTTCGGCATGAGCTTCTTTCATGCGATACTTGAGGACAACCAGATTTCATCACTACCCACATCGGAATGGCTCATGATCTACGTTGCAGCAATGGGGTCAATCTTCCTGGTTATGAACGCCTATCTTACGAGAAAGAGTGTCCTCCGATGAAGACCAGGATCAAGGAGCTCAGGGCGAGATACGGCATGACCCAAGAGGACCTCGCGAAGGTGGTAGGTGTGCGGAGGGAGACCGTCCTCTTCATCGAGAAGGGAGAGTACAACCCCTCCCTCAACCTGGCACACGCGATAGCCAAGGCGCTGAAGACGAGCATCGACGAGCTATTCATCTTCGAAGACTGACCGATTTAGAGCGCCAGGGGGGCATCCGACCTACGAGCTGCTTTCCCCCACCACAATCCCTTATGATACACATCAATATCCTTCCAATGGGAGCACGACGTATTAAGTGTCTAGAACCCTTTGGCCGTGTCAATCCCGATTCCTCCGATACTTCAGACGGTTCTGACAGAAATGGTCGAACAGGGGCAGAAGAAAAGGGGAGAATGTTCTTCCCTCGGCGCGAATTCGCTTGATTGAAATCAATGTCTCATCATCTGGATACGACGAATCCCAGACTACAACGGGCCCGTTCTACCTTCAAGCCAGTCGGCCAAGGAAGAACGCAAATAACGACTTTCTGTGCAACTGGATTTTCGCTGGATAGCTCAATATTCTGTTTCTCTCTTGGCTTGCCACTCTTTATCTGCATTCAGGCAAAAAGTCATAAGCATGGAGACTAGATGTCTGCGTTCATAAGGCAGCAGACATTGGAGCGTAGACTCACGCTATCTCTCTACAGGGAGATGAGCGAGGATGGAAAACGTCTCGAATGGCGATGCCGAGGTAAAGACATGCGCCGAATGCCCCCTCGAGCACCTCTACACCAACCTTGGAACAAGTCCAGACGGCCTCACGGCAGCCGATGCAGCGAAGCGGCTGGAGGAACACGGTCCTAACGTCCTGCCTGAGAAAAAGAAGCTTCTGAGCCAGAGCATTCTCATCCAGTTCAAGAACTTGTTCAATGTCCTATTGATCCTGGCTTCCATCCTCTCATTCATAAGCGGTGTCACGTCGAACGACATCGGCTCGATCAACATGGGTGTCGTGATCCTGGCGGTCGTGTTCATCAGCATTCTATTCGCCCTTTTCCAGGAACGCCGTGCCGAAAGGGCCGTCGAAGCCATACGCGAGCTTGTCCCGATGAACGCGAAGGTGATGCGGGACGGGCAGGTCATACAGGTACCAGTCTCCGAAATCGTCCCTGGCGACATCATATCCTTGGAGGAAGGAGATAAGGTTCCTGCAGATGCACGGATTACTACCAGCTACGAGTTCTCCGTAGATAACTCGCCACTCACTGGGGAATCGGAACCGCAGCCGCGTTCTGAGATCTATGACTCTAGCTGGTCGAAGGGTGAGCTCACTGGGTTTACAAACCTCATATTTGCTGGAACCACTGTAGTATCTGGATCAGGGACCGCTATCGTCGTGGCGACGGGTGCCGGTACGCAGTTCGGCCGGGTCGTAGTATTGACCCACGAAATCAAGGAGCCTACTAGTCCATTGCAGCTCGAACTCAATCGCACTGCAAAGTTGAACTTCGTCGTGGCCATCGCGGTCGGCGTAGTTTTCCTCTTGATCGCCTATCTCGGCCTGCACCTGAGACTCTCAGAGAGCCTGCTGTTTATGATCGGTGTGATGGTCTCTTTGGTTCCAGAGGGATTCCAGATCACCGTCACCCTCTCGCTAGCATTGAGCAGTCTCGCGATGTCGAAGCGGAACGTGATCGTGAAGCGTCTTTCCTCCGTCGAGACACTGGGCTCCACCACCGTGATATGTGCGGACAAGACTGGCACAATCACCGAGGGACAGATGACCGTTCGAGAGGTTTGGATGGGAGGGCGGTTTCTTCACGTCACTGGGGAGGGATACGAGCCAGAGGGGTCAGTTCTATCTGAAGGTCGAAAGCTCATGGCATCGGATCGCGCAGATTTGCTTACGCTTTGCGAAGTTGCCGCCCTTGACAACACGTCCGTGGTCGTCCCCCCGCTCGATAGACGGAAGTCGAGATGGACCGCGATTGGTGATTCGACCGACGCGGCCCTACTGGTCTTGGCCGCGAAGGCAGGAATCCAGTATAAGCAAGCCCTTGCAAAACAGCCTCGAATTGGGATGATCCCCTTCGGTTCGAGCCGAAAGATGATGACAAGCGTCCACAAGAATGAGAACGGCAAGGTGACGGCCTATGTCAAGGGCGCTGGCCTCGAAATTCTGTCTCGGTGCACGATGGCATTCTGGGGAGAGAATGTCGTTCCCATGACAGAACAAATCACGAGGCAAATACGATTCCAGATCGACGCCTTCGCTCGCGAGGCCTTTCGGGTCCTGGCCTTAGCCATACGAACGCTTCCAGAAGTGCCAAAGAAGTACGAATCCGCAGCGATTGAGACGGAGCTCACCTTCGTTGGCTTGGTGGCGATATACGATCCCCCGCGATTCGAGACTCCTGAGGCAGTACGGAAGGCCCGGAACGCAGGGATAAGAGTCATCATGCTCACGGGAGACCACGAACTCACAGCTGAAGCGATCGCGAAGAGGGTGGGCATCATCACCTCTTCGGAAGGTGCGGTAATCACTGGCTACAAGCTTGCTCAGACCTCTGATGAGGAGTTGTCGAAATTGCTCGACATCCCCGAGATCGTTTTCGCTCGGATTACTCCAGATCAGAAACTGAGGATTGTTCGTCTTCTTCGGACGAAAGGAGAAACGGTCGCGGTAACGGGAGACGGCGTGAACGACGCTCCAGCCTTGTTGGAATCGGACATCGGCATTGCGATGGGAATCTCCGGTACCGACGTCGCTAGAGAATCAGCAGATATGGTCCTTCTCGACGACAACTTCGCGTCGATAGTCAATGGTATCGAGGAGGGACGCTGCGTTTTCGACAATCTGAGGAGATTCATAGTCTATGTGTTCAGCCATAACTGGGCTGAACTCGTTGCTTTCATCGCCTTTGTCCTTCTCCAGACACCTCTCCCCCTGGCGGTCGTCGGAGTCCTTGCGATCGACCTGATCATGGAGATCCCTCCCTCGCTGTCTCTTACACTGGAGCCGCCAGAGCCAGGGATCATGGAACGCCTGCCCCGTCCCAGGGGGACGCGTTTGTTCAACCTCGGCTCCTTGGCAAGGTCGATGTACATTGGGATTCCCATAGGACTCGTTGCGCTGTTCTGGTGTTTCCAAACATGGTCGCAGGCCGGCTGGAACCTTGGCATGTCCTCGATCGCTGACCAGGCCGTCTATCTGAAAGGTACGACAATCGTGGTGGCTGGGATCATGGCGGGACAGCTAGGCACGTTGTTCGCGATGCGGACCAACGTAGAGTCTACGTTCTCAATTGGCTTGAGGCGAAACAAGTGGCTTCTCAGATCAGTTGCCATTGAAGTGCTGATCTTGTTCGCGATAGTATACGTTCCGTTCTTGGAATCGTCCCTTTCGACAGCGCCGCTTGCGCCCGCCGAATGGCTGTATCTCTACAGTTTCGCTCCTGTTGTGCTCCTTTTAGAGGAAGGCCGGAAGTATGTCCTTCGCAAGGTGATTTTGCCTTCGAGACCAGTCATTGTTCCAAGATTGGCACCGCTCCCGGCTCTTGCCGAATCGATGGAAGGGGTCGGTGTCGAGATCATAGGCCGCGTTCCTTTCACAGAGCGTGCCGCCCCTGTGGTTCTTCCTCTTTTCATCCGGTCGTGGGAGGAAGGCGCAATACCTATGTCGCTCTACGTCGGCAAGCACTCCGGGTCCCGAATGGTCATCATGCGCATCCTGGATGCTGAGATGGAAGAATCGGTGCTCAGGAGACTGGAGGATCAAGTCGAGAAGTATGCTGAAGATGAGGACGTACCCTACGAGTACGTGGACGTCCACTTGTCTGGTGAAGCTTCGGAAATGCAGTCGATAGTGAGCACCCTGGATAAGATACTGAAAGAGACTGGTTCAGATACGATTGTCCTCCCCGTGGAACCGGGCGTTCTATCTGGGAAGCGGCGTGCAATAAGGGAGATCAAATGGATCGAAGAGTTCTCTCATAAGAAGGTCGTGCTAGTTGGCGGTCTCACAGAACCGTCCGGGCCACCATTGCATCGTACTCCGAGAATTCTCATCCCGGTACTCCGCACGTTTCACTCAGGGCCATTCGAGCTGGCAGAAGCCCTCACGGCGGATGCGATCTTTCCTGATGTTGACGTTGTAGCAGCGAAAATCGTCGAGATTCCTCAATCCGTACCACTCTACTCCATATACAAGCCCGAGTCATTCGTTGATGCAGAAAAGGAACTCTCTTTCTTCAAATCGCTGCGGGAAGGTGCGTTCCTGAGACGAATTCGACCATTGGTACTACTCGTGCGGGAGACAGGCCGTGATCTTGTATATTTCGCGACACAACGGAATGTCGAAGTAATTGTCATGGAAGGAGATTGGACTGCGAAGAGACATGGCTTCCTAGCGAAGCAAGAGCGGGGAATAGCCATGAGGGCGGAATGCACGATTTTAGTGACGATGCCTCGAGACGCAGCCTCCTAAATGCGAAGAATGTTGCTGTGCGCCTCTTCTTGTTCGGTGAAGAGTCCGACTGGACCCGCCCATACAGATTGCTCGTGCTAGTTCCAATGCCAAATTGGGGATGGGAAGAGCGATTTGAAAGAAACATGAAAGGGATATCGAATCCATTGCCACATTCCTGTCTGATGAATAAGGTCTTGAAGACTTGCTCCTAGATCTGTCGACGAAGAATGCTGTCTCAGAGGAAGAATGAAGATATTTATCTCGGATATTTCATCTATCTCGATATGGACTTCTGGGCTTCGCTCTTCTACCGGTATAGAAGATTCGTCAAAACGGTGAAGATCTATCTCATTCTCGCGGGCCCGGGAATAATCGTGATGGTGGCCGACAACGACGCCGGGCGTATCACTACATATGCGGCCACCGGGGCTCAGTACGGATACGGTCTAATCTGGTTTCTCATTCTGCTTGGTCCTGTCGCCTATTTCATCCAGGAGATGACGATGCGTTTAGGTGCCGTCACGAAGCGCGGTCACGCCGAGGCGATATTCGATGCCTTTGGACCGTTCTGGGGGTGGTTCTCTCTTGTAGATCTAGGACTGGTGAACTGGCTCACTCTCATTACCGAATTCATTGGAATGACCGCAGCACTCTCCATCTTCGGCGTTCCTCCTCTTCTCACCGTCATCATCGTCGCCATCCTCATGATGGTCATGGTCCTGCAAGGTCGATACTGGACGTGGGAGAAGATCGTGCTCCTATTCTGCGCTTTGAATGTGGTCTATATCCCGGCCGCGTTTCTTGTACATCCTGATATTGGCAGACTTGGGGCCGGATTGATCCCGGGTTTCCCTGGCGGCTTCAGCGGAGAACTGTTCTTCATTCTTATGGCCAACATAGGGACAACGATAGCCCCGTGGATGGTCTTCTTCCAGCAGAGCTCCGTAGTGGACAAGGGTATGAAGGAAAAAGATATCCCGTGGGGCAAGTTCGATACCATGATAGGTGCCGTGTTCACGGTCACCGTGGCCGTATTCGTGATTATCGTGACAGGCACTCTGCTGTATCAGCCAGGTGGAACGACCATCGAGAGCGCTGCACAGGCGGCAGAAGTGATCATGCCCACCAACTCATGGGTAGGTACGTTCCTGGCCATCGGTCTGTTCAATGCAGGTCTGCTTGGGGCCATATGCATTTCGCTTGCAAGCTCATGGGCGGTTGGAGAGGTCTTCGGTTGGGCTCACTCGCTGAACAAGAAGGTCAAGGAGGCTCCTTGGTTCTACGGGCTCTACCTCTTCGCTCTTGTCACCGCCGGCATCGTCGTGTTGATTCCGCGGGCGCCTCTCGTCCTCATAACCTTGTTCGTTCAAGTCATAGCAGTCACTCTTCTACCTGCTGCACTGGTCTTTCTGATACTCCTGCTCAACAGCGAGGAGCTAATGGGCAAGCACAAGAACTCGCTGGCTCAGAACATAGTGAGTTACTCGATCGTGGTTATGATAGTCGCTTTGTCCACCTTGTACGGGCTCAGCGTGCTGTTCCCGGGGATGTTCGGGTGATCGTGAAATGAAGGGGAAATGAATATGGCAAGAAAAGCGAAAGGATGGATCAGTTCCCAGCTCTCCAAGATCAAGGAGATCAACATGAAGTACGCCACCCCCCGGATCAGGATGACAAAGGGCGTCAAGATCGCTCTTTTGTTGTTGAGAATCTACCTTTTAATACTGGTGCTCATACTTGGTTACAAGTTCTATACCCTCGTGACAGGAGGCGGATGAAGTCCAATGCAGAACGAAGCGGGCAAAGGGAACGGGCCGATCCAGGACTTCCTCCTGACCGATATCATAGGAGTAGATGTGGTCCTCAATGGAAAGAGGATCGGTAAACTCTCCGACATTGTCGTCGTCGACAGGGACAAGGTCGCTGAGGTCACAGACATCATTGTTACTCGTCCCTTTGGAAATCATTCACTGATAGTGCCATGGCCGAAGGTCAAGTCGATGACCGCGAAGGTGATCGTCATTGACCTGGAGAATATCACAAAGTACGAAGCCGAGCCTCCTGAAGGTTCGATCTTGTTGAAGGACCACATTCTGGACAAGAAGGTCCTGGACATGGAGGACAACATCGTCGAGATTGTCTACGATCTCAAACTGATGATGAAGAACAACAGACTCTATGTCACCTATGTGGATTCCGACAAACACGCGCGGCTGAGGAGGGTAGGCATGAGACGCTTGGCCGAAGTGATGCGCAAGCGTGCTGGTGAGACAGAGGATGTCATGATCCCTTGGTTTTACGTTCAGTCCATGCCGACCGACTTGAGCTCCTTCAAAGGAGATGTCAGGCTCAAGGTCTTGAAAGAGAAGCTGAACGATCTTCCGCCGGTGGACTTGGCGGACATTCTAGAGGAGTTGGATCACGATCAGAGACTAGCCGTTTTCCATCAGCTAGACACCGAGCAAGCCTCGGACACTCTGGAGGAGATAAATCCAAACGTCCAGAGATCCCTGATCTCCTCCTTGAGGAGAGAGAAGGTCGCAGAATTGATTGACCTGATGACACCCGGTCAAGCCGCAGATGTCTTGGCAGCTTTACCATCTATGGATGCGAGAGAAATCATAGATTTGATGAATGAAGACAATGCCGTCAAGATAAGATCAATTCTCGAAAAGCAGGACGAGAACATATTGAACTTCACATCATTGAATTTCCTGGCCATGTTTCCCGATGAGACAGCTGAGCAGGCGCGAAGCGAATATCAGTCAATCGCGAAGAGCAAAGACGTCGTCATGTATATCTATGTCGTCGACGAAAACGACAAGCTGCTCGGGGTGCTCGACATAAAAGAGCTTCTGAAGGCGGATGAGAAAGCCCTTCTTGGAGATGTCATGGTAAAGAACGTCATCAGTCTGGGCCTTGACAGCACTCTCAGGGATGCATCAAGGATATTCGCGCGTTATGATTTCAGGGCGGTCCCAGTAACCGACGATGAAGGACGGATCGTTGGGGTGGTCCCGTACCGAGACGTCATGAAGCTGACCCATCATTTCGTAGAGTAGGCGCAGTCCTGCTTGTGTCCAAATCGTCGGATATCCATGGCGGTCCCGATTGCGGATGGGAAGAAAAGGAAGAGAATGGGATGGAGGTCAATCCTAGACGTCAAAGTAAAGGTAGAACTCGTAAGGATGCGGTCTGAGCCTTATCTGGTCGTTTTCCCTTCTCCTCTTGTAGTCGATCCAGGTCTCAATGAGGTCTTTTGTGAACACTCCTCCCTTCAGCAAGAACTCCTGGTCTGCTTCGAGTTCCTCGAGAACCTTCTCGAGCGATCCCGGCACGGTTTTGATTTTCGCCGCTTGTTCGGGCGGCAGTTCGAATATGTCAACGTCCATGGGTTCGCCGGGGTCCATCCTCTTCGCCACACCGTCCAGACCAGCCATGAGTATTGCGGCGAAAGCAAGGTATGGGTTGCAGCTTGGATCAGGAGGTCTGTACTCGATGCGCTTCGACTTGGGGCTATGTGAATAGATTGGTATCCTTATGGCGGCGCTCCTGTTCCGCTGTGAGTACACCAGGTTGACCGGAGCCTCATAGCCCGGGACGAGGCGTCGATAGGAGTTCGTCGTCGGGGAGGTGAACGCGAGCAGTGCTGGGGAGTGCGCGAGCAGACCCCCGATGAAATTCATCGCCATGAGGCTGAGCTGCGCGTATCCTTCCTGATTGTAGAACAGATTGACGCCTTCCTTTGCGAGGCTTATGTGAACGTGCATTCCCGAGCCATTGTCCTGGAATATTGGCTTCGGCATGAATGTGACCGTCTTGTTGTGCTCCTTCGCGACGTTCTTCAGAACGTACTTGTAAAGCATGAGGTGGTCCGCGACCTTCGTCATGGGCTGGTACTTGATGCCTATCTCGCCCTGTCCACCGGTTGCGACCTCGTGGTGGTGCACCTCAACCTCTATGCCCACGTTGGCCATCTTCATGATCGCGGTCGATCTGAAATCCATGAGGGTATCGGTCGGAGGGGCGGGGAAGTATCCCTCCTTATACCGCGGTCTGTAGCCAAGATTCGCTTCTCCGTCCCTTCCAGAGTTCCAAGCCCCCTCTTCCGATTCGAGGTAATAGTAACCGCTGTGCTGGTTCTGGTCGAATCTCACGGAGTCGAAGACGAAAAACTCCGCTTCGGGTCCGAAGTACGCGACGTCCGCGATCTTCATGGACTTCATGTATGTCTCGGCCTTTTGGGCGATATATCGTGGGTCGCGCCAGTATCTCTCTCTGGTCACCGGATCATGAACGTCGCAAATGAAGGAGGCGGTGGGTACCTTGCACACGGGATCGACGAACGCGGTGTTCTGGTCCGGCATCAGGAGCATGTCGCTTTCCTGTATTTCGGCGAACCCTCTGATGCTGGACCCATCGAACCCGATACCACCTGCGAGCAAGTCAGCGCTGAACCTCTGCGCAGGGATCGATATGTGCTGCAGTGTGCCAGGTAGGTCAGTGAATTTGAAGTCCACTATCTTGACCTTACCAGAAGCGCAGAGATCCTGAATCTCCGAGAGCTTGGTCCTGTCCTTCTCCTTCTTCGATTCCCTTAAGGAGTCCCTTCCTCCGAACACGCCTCTTCACTTCCTGTCACTGGTATTGTTCCCGTTTCGGTCTTCAGCATTCCGCCTATCCCAGGTATTCTCTTCACGATGTCACTAAGTTTCACACCCGTCAGAGACTCGACGATGGTCGGAAGCTGAGCAAGGATCTGTGTTATGTCTCCAGTGATCTTGTTCGCACCAGTCGACTTTCCGTCGTTCGAGACTATCACTATCTTCTCCGTCTTTGCGAGCGGGGCGGCGATTGCTTCCGCCATCTTCGGCATCACGTCGACGAACATCGAGGTGATTGCGGCTTCGTTGTACTCACCCCATGCCTCAGCCTTCTTCTGCATCGTCTCGGCTTCAGAGAATCCCTTTTGTTTTATTATTTCGGCCTCCGCGAGACCCGTTGCCCTTATTGATTCTGCCATTCCGCCCGCTTCCTCCGTCAGCCTGTATTTTTCGGCTTCTGAGAGGATTTCGATCTTCTTCTTCTCGGCCTCGGCTGGCTTGACCACTTCAGCAAACAGCTCCTTTTCCTTCCTGGAGATTTCCTTATCCGCGAGTTCGGTCGACAGCTCCTTTTCCACTATCCCTACCTTGATCTCCTCCTGTTTTACCAGCTGTTCGGTTTTGAATTTCTGCAAGTCGTAGGACAGATCTGACACAGCCTTCTTCTGAGCGATTTCCGACTCATACTCAGCCCTTCTCATCTCGAAGTCCCTTCTCGACAGCTCGATCTTGGTGTCCGCCTGGAACCTGACCGTCTTTGCTTCCTCGTCTGCTCTGGCCTCTCCGATAAGAGCGTCCCTCTTGACCTGGGCTATCTTGGGACGACCCAATGCATCGAGATATCCTTGCGAGTCCGTGACGCTCTTGATTGTCAGTGATATGATTTCGAGCCCCATCTTGCCGAGGTCCGAACTCGCAGCGGTCTTGACCTTGTCCGCGAGATCCCTCCTCTTCTGGTATATCTCCTCAGGTGTGAGTGCGCTTATGGTCGCCCTCATGTAACCCTCTATCACCTGGAGGGCGGTTTTCATTATATCGTCCTTCGACCTTGAGAGGAAGTGCTCGGCAGCGGTCATGATTGACAGGTCGTCGCCCTTAATCTTGACTTGGGTGGTCGCCTCGACCGATATCGGAACGCCGTGAATCGAATAGACTTCTGGCGTCCGCACATCAAGGTTCATCAGTTCAAGGGACATCCTGCGGATTTGCTCTTTCACAGGCCATACGAATGTCCCTCCTCCCTTGATGACCCTATAACCGACCATCTTCTTTGCTGTCGCATCGGCGATCTTGTGCTTTCTACCAGATATTATCAATACTTCGTTCGGCCCGCATTTGGTATAGCGTGCTGCCCATATCATGAACAGAAGGGCAAGAACTCCCACTATAGTTCCAAGAATTTCGTATTCATACATCTCTACGACCTCCTCTTCTCAACCACTACTGATGTAGTACTCTGGACCAACCCCTCTTCCTTCAACCTCTCGGCCACATTGTTCCTGAGTTGCTCTCGATCCTGACCGAAGTATATCCTCGGTCTGTCCGCGGCGAGGTGCTCTTCTCCGATCTTGTAGACCGAGATCTCGCGCCTCTGACCCAGGCTCTCGTATCTCAGGCATACGTCTTCCTTGAGGATCGTCTTGTGCAACTCCTTCCAGAAATCGTCCTTCACATGGTTCAGAAATAAAGAATAGGGGGAGAAGATCGATCTGTTTGACATCAGGTAAGAGGAAACCTCCTTCCGAAGGGCCACCAGCTCCTCAATCTTGAAGAACTTCGAAGGTTTGTCTATGAGGTCGAAGTTCAACATCGTAGTCCCTGATTTCTCGTGGGAGAATATTGGGAGCCACACCTTCTTCCTGATGTCCTGGAATATGAATGCCGGTGGGTAGAGCTTCAGGTCAGCCCACAGGAATATGCTGACCCTGAGTTCATCCTCGCTCTTGATCACCTTCGTTGAAATCAACTGTCTGCTGAGCTTCCGGTAGACTTCCCCAACGTCTTCCCCGGTTACCTTAATGCCTCCTTCCTCGAGCTTCAGTTTCTCTCCTACCAGGAAGACTGGGATCCTGCTGTTGTTCGGAAGCGTAATCGAGTAGTACGGAAGGGTCCTATGATCGACCAGAGTCTCTATGGCTTCCTCCACTGCCATCGCGAGGGTCTGAAGGTTGCCCTTCTCGATCCTGAACCCACCGATGTCAGCGTAGTAGATCTCCTTCAGGATCGGGTGCGACCCATTGGGTCTCCAGTAGACAGGGATGGATGCCGTTCTCCCTTCTGCAACATCGTCGAGGTCGATCTTGAGAAAGTACCTTGGCGTCCCGTGTCCAGTCTCATAATCCAAGTTGTTGCAGAGCTCGACCGGGAACTTCAAATCGCATCCTCTCCCTTTTCTCCAGTTCTCACCCGCACGACCTCCTCGATCGGAGTGATGAAGATGATACCGTCCCCGACGCTCCCTGTCCAAGCGGCTTTCAATATCTCGTGAGCGACCGCTTCGGCATTCTGATCGCTGACCACCGTCTCGAGTCTGATCCGCGGTATCAAATGGACGGAGTACTCCGAAGCCCTCCATTGTTGCTTGAATTCCTTCTGCTCGCCGCTACCCGATACCTCGATAACATTCATGCTCGGTACGCCGATGCTTTCGAGCGCGTCCCTCACGTTATTGAGCTTCTCGCGTCTGATTACTGCCTCAACTTTCTTCATCACGAGCCTCCCTTCGATGTCCTGCTGGAGATCGACGTGAATGAATGAACCCCCTCTTCGCCCAAGACCGTGGGGCCTTCCTCACCAGTTCGTATGCGAACGGCATTCTCTACAGGCAGCACGAACAACTTACCATCACCAATCTCTCCAGTCCGAGCCGCTTCACATATTCCCGCGATTATCCGTTCGACGTCCTTGTCATTGACGACCACTTCCACCTTGGTTTTCGGGAGCATGTCGACGCGATAGGTTCCGGCACGGTGTGAGAATTCCAATCCTTTCTGTTGCCCCCTGCCCTTCACCTCGTAGGAGGTCAGACCCATTATCCCCATTTCGTCAAGGGCCAACCTGACTTGGTTGAACTTCTCCGTCCTGATTATCGCTTCGATTTTCTTCATCGTGTACCTTCCTACGAATAAGCGCTTTCGCCGTGCTGGATGATGTCCGCACCGATCCTCTCCTCGTCCTTGTTCAACCTGAGCTCCGTGAACTTGCCAATCGCTTTGAGCAGAACGAACGTCGCACCGAATGCGAATGCCCAGACCGCTGCTACTGCTATTAGTTGAGAAACGATCAGATCCGTGCCGCCGAAGAGCAGTCCGTTCTTACCAGCAGAGTTCACTGCGGTTGTTGCGAATATGCCTGTCGCGATCGCACCCCAAGTCCCTCCGACTCCATGGATCCCCCAGACGTCGAGGGCATCGTCCACTCTTATCCTGCGTCTCACTATTATTCCGAGATAGCAGAAGATGCCTGCACCGAGCCCGATGATGATCGCCCCGGTGGTGTCCACGTATCCTGCCGCAGGCGTAATCGCCACAAGTCCAGCGATTCCGCCAGTTATCAGGCCAAGAACACCGGGTCTTCCGAGATGCAGCCAGCTAATCGTTCCCCAGGTGACTGCAGCGGTCGCGGCGGCTATCTGGGTGACCACGAAGGCGTTGACTGCGACTTCATTGGCAGCAAGTGCGCTTCCTCCGTTGAATCCGAACCATCCGACCCAGAGTAGAGCTCCGCCCAGGATAACCAGCGGTATGTTGTGCGGAACATCGTTCCCGTCGCCTGCGGTGAACCTCTTCCCGAGTACCATCGCCGCCGCGAGCGCCGACACACCCGAGGCGATGTGAACCACGGTCCCTCCCGCGAAGTCGAGCGCTCCCAGCTTGCCGATCCATCCTCCGCTGCCCCATACCCAGTGGGCTATGGGGTTGTAGATGAGAATTGACCATATTACTATGAACACGATAAGAGCCTTTGATCTCATGCGTTCCGCAACGGCACCCAGTATCAGGGCGACGGTTACTATGGCGAAGACGCCCTGGAACATCATGAACTCGAGTTGAGGAATCGATGTGGCGTAGACGGGGCTAGGCGTGAGGCCGACGCTTCTAAGCATCACGAAGTCGGGACCACCGATCACACCGTTCATGTCAGGTCCGAAAGCCAGAGAGTAGCCGATTACTACCCAAATTACCGTGACGATCCCTATCACGATGATACTCTGGCCAAGCATCGAAAGAACGCTCTCCTTTCTCAGCATCCCGCCGTAAAACAAGGCTACCGCAGGGGTCATGATGAAAACGAGTGCCGTGCAAACCAGCACCCAGGCCGTGTCCGCTTTATCGATGTTGCCATCTGCTGCTGCGGCAGGAACTGCAAGTGCAGGGATAAGCAGAAGAAGAAACGCTGCAATGATCGCAATCCTCGCAACTCTCCCGATCATGATTTCACCCTTCCGATGTGCAGATCGTTTTGAGGAGCGCTATGTAGGGCAGACTAGCATTCGGTCTCAATAGGAGGTACTCGTCAATTGTAGGCAACATGAGGGGATTGTATAGACAAAAGACTAGAAAAGCATTTCGATTGTGTACATGTGCTTTGCAATTCATATATTACTAGACATATGTATGGAAAGAATCGCAATCAATCTACACCATTGGACGGACTTTTGTGGTGCAAAGCGCCGGATCGGTTATGACGCCGACTCCGATCCGGTCCAGTCACGGGATTTGCGGCGACGAGAAGGGGTCGAACCCTTCTTGAGTGCATGACCCGATACTGGTCGCTTTGCGCTACATATATCTAGTAATTACCTATTTCAATGTTCCTTTGACCAATATATTCATCACAGTATAGACAAACAGTGCTTGAGAGTTAGATCGAATCTAAACTGTGTCGGTATTACTGCCATGTATTTATTTCGAGATATCGTATGGAAGACAGCGCTCTGAGGGGAGCTTGCATGAACAAGAAAGAGGTACTGAGAATAGGACTCGCTCAGATTGATGGAGTGGTTGGAGACATATCTCGCAACGCCGCAAAGATCATCGAGTACTATGATGAAGCAAACGAGAATGCGGTCGACATCGTCACATTTCCGGAGCTTTCAATCACTGGCTATCCTCCCGAAGATCTCCTGCTAAAAGAGGAATTCATTGAAGACAACCTTTCTGCACTAAGAGAAATCGTACTACATACAGAAGAAAGAGACGCTGTTGCCGTTATCGGGTATGTAAACAAGGACAACGCGGGAAACGCATTCAATTCAGCTGCTGTCGTCTATCGTGGAAGAGTCTGTGGCAATTATCACAAGATACTGCTTCCGAATTATGGCGTGTTCGATGAGAGGAGATATTTCGTACCTGGAACAGAAGCGACCGTCTTCCATCTAGACGGTATCTGTGTCGGTGTTAACATATGCGAGGACATCTGGCACCCAGAGGGCCCATCACTCACGCAGGCTAGAATGGGCGCCGAATTGATAATCACGCTGAACTCCTCTCCTTATCATATTGAGAAATGGAAAGACCGGTTGGGTGTGTTACGGGAACGATGCAGGGAAATCCATCGATTCATCGCCTATGTGAATCTCGTAGGCGGGCAGGACGAGCTCGTTTTCGATGGCGACAGTCTTGTAATAAGTCCAGAAGGGGAGATGCTTGCCAGAGGTGCGAGGTTTGAGGAAGATCTCCTGATAGCGGACATTAGTCGAACTGACCTAGGATCTGTTGGGAAGCTAGATTTGACAATCTCTTGTCCAATTGACTATTCGAAATCAGAGTTCACAGTTATGACCGCGGAGAATGTCAGGAGAAAGAAGAAGAAACCACAGACGCGCGCAAGTAGAGGCGAAGCGCTTCCCAGAATCGCTGAGATCTATGCCGCTCTCGTCTTAGGGACGAGAGATTACGTAAGGAAGAATGGGTTCAAGGCGGTTCTTCTTGGATTAAGTGGGGGAATAGACTCAGCCCTGACCGCGGCAATTGCCGCGGACGCTCTAGGGAAGGAGAACGTCAAGGCTGTCATGATGCCTTCGCAGTTCACATCCAAGGAGAGTTTGGAGGATGCCGCCATGATTGCTGGAAATCTTGGAACGGATCTCTATAATATCCCGATAACCAGCACATACTCCTCTTATCTCGATTCCCTGTCCGATGTATTCAGGGACCTGCGGCAGGACGTCACCGAGGAAAACATACAGGCTAGGATTAGAGGCAACTTGCTTATGGCCCTTTCAAACAAGTTCGGTTGGTTGCTTCTGACGACTGGCAACAAGAGTGAGATGAGCGTCGGTTACTGCACCCTCTATGGAGATATGAGCGGGGGATTCGCGGTCATCAAGGATGTCGTCAAGACGGATGTCTATGCTCTGTGCCGATACAAAAATGAGGTCTCCGGGAGAGAAATCTTTCCGAGAAGGGTGCTTGAGAAGGCTCCGAGTGCTGAACTGAGACCCGGGCAGAAGGATACGGACACGCTTCCGTCATATGAGATACTCGATCCGATTCTGCAAGCGTATGTTGAAAGGGACGAGAGCCCGGAAGAGATAATCCAAAGAGGGTTTGGGAGGGAGACCGTTGAATGGGTGATTAGGAACGTTGATAGGAATGAATACAAGAGAAGGCAGGCGCCTCCAGGCGTCAAGATAACGCAGAGAGCATTCGGAAAGGACAGGCGAATGCCAATAACGAATGGATACAAACATTAGAATCCGTCTTGCAGTAATTTTCAACTCTGCGAGAATGCTGGTATCGACTCAATGTGGTCTCCGGGCCCTCATTCAGATCATGTATGCGACCACGCTCACTTGCTTGAGAAACATCATGCCAAATCTCCGTCGATTCGGCAAATGGAGATCTTGGACATCTCAATCGTTCGAGCAGAGTTCGAACATGAGCACATGAGAGCTCAGAAAGCGAGTAGAAGAGTTCACGACCCGTTGGCACATTTCTGTTACAATTCAATCGAGACAAGAAGATCTGGCTTGGGCTGGCTTAGTTCCTGCTGGTCCCACATCTCTAGCACTCCTGGATGAAAAATTCTGATTGAGAAGACAGCGCCGGATGGCATTGGCAAGTCCGTTTGAATTGGGTAGGCTTGATATAGTCGAATCTGTTGTCGTCTCTCAACGATGGTTAACAGAGGGAGGCAATTCGCTCTATGAGAGACGAACTCGACAATGGCGAGAATAACTATCGAGAATTAGCGACATTCAGCCCTGCATCTATACGAATATCGAAGATTTTGTTATTGTTCTGCGCAAATGTACGACAAATTATATGTGCCAAATCATCATTTAGCCCCTCTATCACGACCCATGATAGCAAGGGACACGTATTGTGGCCTTCAAAGTCTCCTAGTACGCGTTGACCTACGCTGGAATAGTATCAAATCAATTCCTGAGGAGTAGGACTCCATGGCTGACTCAAAGAAGTTCACCCCGATTACAGGTTGCTTGATTCCAAGCAAGTTTCCTTTCATAGAGAAATCAAGCAGGATGGGAGGGATGCGATGTCCCGAAGTGAACCTGCGTGCCGTCTCGATACTGAACGAGAAGATTCACCACGCCGCGAACGAGGGGTACAATCATATGATCTTGAAGAACGTGTTCGACATTCTGGCGCCTATCCCGATACTCAGTAGAAATGGACGCGATGACAACTCTGAAAGGGGGATGGAAGTCTTGAATGGCGTCGGGGAGGTCCGCGGATGAGAACCACCTCATCTGACCTGCCGCCCATTTCTGAAGGGGCAGTCATAGTGGAACCGAAAATCATGGAGAACTCGGTGAATAGGGCTTCCCCGATCCTTGCGCCAACGATCAACCCTTGGTCATTTCGCTCCGGCATGCAGGACCTCTTCCCTGGCGGTGAGGTCGGCCAGGAGACCGAGATCGCCAGGGGTCTAGAAGCCTTGCATATCCCTGATCTCAAAATCATCTCATCCCCCGGCTTGCTGGCTTTCTATTCACGCGACCAAGCGGATGTTCCCGATCTCCTCCGCAACGTCCTCTTCAACAGTCTACCAGATGCTGTTGCTCTGCCTTTCTCCGTAGATGCCATACCGTCCGTTCTGAGATACGCCGCCAAGAAAAAAACCCCCATCGTCGTCCGCGGGGCAGGCTCCTCGCCTCTCGGCGGCTCCATCCCTGTCAACAAGGGCATAGTGTTGGACATGAACGCCTTGGACCGCGTGCTTAGGTTCGATGCCAGCCAGAGGGCGGTCAAAGTGCAAGCGGGGATACGGTGGGCCGACCTGGACTGGCTCCTGGAACAGCATGGGTTGTGCGTACCCTGTACGCCCTCCAGCCGCTTCTCCACCGTTGGAGGGTGGGTGGCGACGGGCGGGATAGGAATTTCCAGCATCTCGGCCGGCCATCTGAGCCGTTCGGTGCTGGAGCTGGATGTGATAGACTCCGAGGGCGTCCTCAGAAAACTGACCCCAAGAGATCGCGATTTCAGATCCCTATTCGGAAGCGAGGGACAGCTTGCGGTGATCGCCTCAGTCACTTTGCAAACGAAGGCCAAACCGGCCTCGCCTGCGCCAAGATTGACCTTCTTCCCGGACCATGCGTCCGCTCTCAATTACTCTATGAGCCTGGCCTCGGCGGCACAAAGGTCCATGGACCTAACCTATTTCAGTCCGGCAAAGTTCGACGCCATCAACCGTATCCTGGGCAAGTACCACTTCCCGGTGGCGCATGGCGTCCTTTCATGCTACTAGAGCGAGGAGGACCCGGCCATGAAGACCGCACCTCCCCTACCTGAGCAGGCCAGGCCGGCGCACCAGTACCTGGCGCACCTGCTCTGGAACGAGCGCTTCTTCCCCATGAAGTCCAGGAAGCTCGGCCCCGGGCTCATGGGGGCGGAGGTTCTAGCACCACGAGCGCACCTGGTCGACATCGTGGCCAAAGCGGAGAAGGTGTGCTCGAGCCACGACATCGAACCGATGATCGAGATTCATTTCTTGGAGGGCGGGGACGGAATGCTGCTCTGCTCTTACATCACGGACCAGGCCAGGCAGCTCAAGTACACTGTGGACTCCTTCCGCGGATTGCTGATCACTAGCGCCCTATTGGACGCCGGGGCGCGACCTTACTCCTTCGGCGTCTGGAACCACGCCTTCTCCGACCACGCCAATCCAGAGGAGCAGGAAGAGAGGGCGAGAGCAAAGAGGGAGCTCGACCCTCGGAACATAATGAACCCGGGAAAATTCCCACGCCTGAAGGGGCGCTGGGGCGGCGTTCCGGCGACGCTATTCAGCCCAGGGATCCTAGGCGCGGCGCTCAAGCTGGTGAACCGTTTCGGGTTCGTCGCAGCGGAGGTGATCAAGCCAGTATCATCGAGTAATGCCTTCGACCGCCAAGCCGACGATCTTCTGCTCCGCACCGCTGACGAGTGCGCTATGTGCGGCGCCTGCATCGGGGTCTGCCCTGCTTATCTAGCCACCAAAGACGAGAGGGTGACAGCAAGAGGCAAACTGCTCACAGCCCGCCAAATGCAGAACGGCGGCAAGGTCACCAGGGAGCACGCGCACCGCACCTTCCTGTGCCTGCGCTGCAAGGCCTGCGAGCAGGTGTGCCAATCGAAATTATCGCTGATACCGGTCTATGACGAGCTGGAGCGAAGGCTGGCCGAGGTCCACGGGAAGAACGAGGAGGAGATTAAGCGCTTCGTGGAGCTTGTGGAGAATTCCCCCGCGTACGACGCCCTGATCGATCGGGGGCTGGTGCTGGGAGCGGCAAGCAAGAGTCTGGAAGGAGGGAAGTGAGATGTACGAGCGCTATCACCTACCCAAACAGGAGACCCCCATGCCAGGCGAGCCCTTCTCCAAGTCGGCGGTCATCCGCAGCGATCGTTGCATGAACTGCGGCCGCTGCATCAAGGCATGCATCTACAAGGTGCACGAGCGCGACCCCCGCGACCCGCGCCTCATGGCCGAGCCGAAGAGCCACCTGTGCAAGAACTGCCTGCGCTGCGTGGAGGACTGCCCGCAAAGGGCCTTGTCCGTCGAGCTCGCGCCGCAATACCTTGGCCTAGGGGAAGGGGTGTGGACGCCGCAAAGGGTCCACACGATTTGGAGCGAGGCGCAGAGCGGCAAGATTCCGGTCTTCGGAGCGGGCTACAGGGGGCGGTTTGTGGGCCCAGGGTATGATTCCATGTGGACGGACATGTCCGAGATCGTGAGGCCGACCCGCGACGGCATCCACGGTCGCGAGTTCATCTCCACCAGCGTGGACCTGGGGCGGAGGGTGGACCACCTGGAGTTCGATTCCTCTGCCCAACTCCTCACCAACATGCCCCGGTTCGTGGAGCTTCCAATCCCCATGCTTCTCGATGTGGGACGGCTACCTGACCTTGCAAAAGTTTCATTGGACGGGTTGATGAAAGCGGCGCGGACGCTGGGGACCTTGCTTATCGTCCCCGCGTCGGCCCGACCCTCGAACGGGAGCGCGAACGGGAGGTCGTCCCTGGTGCCGGTGCTCCCGGCTCACAAGACTCACTCACCCGTGCCTTTCCACGATCCCCGGATGGTGGAGGTGGAGATGTCACCCGACTGGCGCTCCGACCTGAGCAAGGCGAGGGAGCGCTTCCCCGGGGCCATCGTCGGCGTGCGCATGGAGGCGGGGAGCGGGATCGAGAAGACGGTGGTCGAGCTCGCTGTCTTCGAGGCTGACCTGGTCCACCTGCTCTACGACGAGCAGGGCACGGAGCACGGAACGAATGGCCGGCACGCCAAGGACTCCCTGTTATCGATCAACAAGGCCCTGGTCTCTGAATCGTTGCGGGAAAGCATCGGCCTCCTCGCCGGGGGCGGCCTGGCGGCGGCGGAGCACGTGCCGAAGAGCATCATCTGCGGCGCGGACGCAGTCGTGCTGGAGCGCGCGATGAAGGTGGCGCTGGGCTGCCACGCCTCCCTGCGGTGCCCCGTCTGCCCGATCCAGAAGGACGAGAATGGCGGCGATTGGACGAAATGGAGGGTGGTGAACCTGGTGGGCGCGTGGCGCGACCAACTTCTAGAGGTCATGGGAGCCATGGGCATCAGGGAAGTGCGCCGGCTGCGCGGAGAGATCGGCAGGGCGATCTTCTTCGAGGATGCGGAGAAGGACGCCTTCGCCAGCATCCAGGGAGGGGCCTGAGATGTGCGCCTCCTTCGAGCCAATCACTGAGGAGGACTTCAGCCAGGTTCCCCCTCTCCTGCTGAAGAAGATGAGCCGCTACCGGGTCACGCGCACGGACACCTGCATCGATTGCGGCCTGTGCTCTTCC
>Ga0153916_10000650_pt1 | contig 23794 bp, 16 predicted proteins | sample Opewatmetagenome_FD_109642 | JGI IMG/M metagenome (GOLD analysis project Ga0153916, IMG submission 109642) | Freshwater wetland microbial communities from Ohio, USA - Open water 3 Core 3 Depth 4 metaG | ecosystem: Environmental > Aquatic > Freshwater > Wetlands | place: USA: Ohio, Lake Erie...
AGCTCCTTGGCGAGCTTGACGCGCTGCGCCTCGCCGCCCGAAAGCGTGGTCGCCTGCTGGCCGACCTTGACGTAGCCGAGCCCGACCTCGTTCAGCATCAGCATCTTGTCGCGGATCGCGGGGACCGCCTTGAAGAACTCGGCGGCGTCCTCGACCGTCATGTCGAGCACGTCGGCGATCGACTTGCCCTTGAAGGTGACCTCCAGCGTCTCGCGGTTGTAGCGCTTGCCGTGGCAGACGTCGCAGGTGACGTAGACGTCGGGGAGGAAGTGCATCTCGATCTTCAGAAGGCCGTCGCCGGTGCACGCCTCGCAGCGGCCGCCCTTGACGTTGAACGAGAAGCGGCCGGGCTTGTAGCCGCGCGCCTGCGCCTCGGGCAGGCCCGCGAACCAGTCGCGGATGGTGGTGAAGGCGCCGGTGTAGGTCGCGGGGTTGGAGCGCGGGGTGCGGCCGATCGGCGACTGGTCGATGTCGATCACCTTGTCGAGATATTCGAGGCCGGTGAGCTTGTCATGCGCGCCGGCGACCACCCGCGCGCCGTTCAAGGCCCGCGAGGCGGCGGCGTAGAGCGTGTCGATGGTGAAGGTCGACTTGCCCGAGCCCGAGACCCCGGTGATGCAGGTGAAGGTGCCGAGCGGGATCGAGGCGCTGACGTGCTTGAGATTGTTGGCCGAGGCGCCGTGGACGGTGAGCTTCTTGCCCGAGCCCTTGCGGCGCTTGGCGGGCAGCGGCACCGCGCGGCGGCCGGAGAGATAGTCGCCGGTGAGCGAGGCCTCGTTCGACAATATGGCGTCGAGATCGCCCTCGGCGACGACCTCGCCGCCGTGCACGCCCGCGCCGGGGCCCATGTCGATGATGTGGTCGGCGGTGCGGATCGCGTCCTCGTCATGCTCGACGACGATCACCGTGTTGCCGAGATCGCGCAGGCGCTTGAGGGTGACCAGCAGCCGGTCGTTGTCGCGCTGGTGGAGGCCGATCGAGGGCTCGTCGAGGACGTAGAGCACGCCCGACAGGCCCGAGCCGATCTGGCTGGCGAGGCGGATGCGCTGGCTCTCGCCGCCCGAGAGCGTGCCCGAGGTGCGGTCGAGGTTGAGATAATCGAGCCCGACATTGTTGAGGAAGCCCAGGCGCTCGACGATTTCCTTGAGGATGCGCTCGGCGATCTTGCGCTGCTGGTCGGTGAGCTTGTCGGCGAGGGTCGAGAAGAAGGCGAGCGCGGGGCCGACCGCGCGGCGGGTGGCGTCCGATATGGTCTCGCCGGCGATCCTCACCGCCAGCGCCTCGGGCTTCAGCCGCGCGCCGTTGCACACCTCGCAGGGGGCGGAGGACTGGTATTTGGAAAGCTCCTCGCGCATCCACGCGCTCTCGGTGGCGAGCATCCGGCGGTTCAAATTGCCGATCACGCCCTCGAACGGCTTGGTGACATCATAGCTGCGCCGCCCGTCCTCGAAGGTGAGGCGGATGGCCTTGCCCTTGGTGCCGTGGAGCACCGCGTCGCGCGCCTCCTCCGGCAGCTCGTTCCAGGGGGTGGTGAGCTTGAAATCATAGGCGCGCGCGACGCTCGCCAGCACCTGCATGTAATAAGGCGAGGGCGGGTTCGACTTGGCCCAGGGCACGACCGCGCCCTGCTTGATCGACAATGCCTCGTTGGGGACGACCATTTGCGGATCGAAATAGAGCTTCTCGCCGAGCCCGTCGCAGGCCGGGCAGGCGCCCTGCGGCGCGTTGAACGAGAACAGCCGCGGCTCGATCTCGGCGATGGTGAAGCCCGAGACCGGGCAGGCGAACTTCTCGGAAAAGACGATGCGGTTGGCGGGGATGCCGGCGCCCTTGAGTTTCTGATCCTGGGCGCCCGATCCGGCCTCCTCTTCCTCGCGGCCGGGCACGGCGCCGTCGGCGAGGTCGACATAGGCGAGGCCCTCGGCGAGCTTCAGCGCGGTCTCGAAGCTGTCGGCGAGGCGGGCCCCGATGTCGGCGCGGACGACGATGCGGTCGACCACCACCTCGATGTCGTGCTTGTATTTCTTGTCGAGCGCGGGCGCGTCCTCGATGTCGTAAAATTCGCCGTCGACGCGCACCCGGGTGAAGCCCTGCTTCTGCCAGCCGGCGAGCTCCTTCCTGTACTCGCCCTTGCGGCCGCGCACGACCGGGGCGAGCAGATAGGCGCGGGTGCCCTCGGGCAGCGCCAGCACCCGGTCGACCATCTGGCTGACGGTCTGCGCGGCGATCGGCAGGCCGGTGGCGGGCGAATAGGGGATGCCGACCCGCGCCCACAAAAGGCGCATGTAATCGTAGATCTCGGTCACCGTGGCGACGGTGGAGCGCGGGTTGCGGCTGGTGGTCTTCTGCTCGATCGAGATGGCGGGGGAGAGGCTCTCGATATGATCGACATCGGGCTTCTGCATCAGCTCGAGGAACTGGCGCGCATAGGCGGAGAGCGACTCCACATAGCGGCGCTGGCCCTCGGCATAGATGGTGTCGAAGGCGAGGCTGGATTTGCCCGATCCACTGAGGCCGGTGATGACCGTCAGCGTCTCGCGCGGGATGTCGACATCGACGCCCTTCAGATTGTGCTCGCGCGCGCCGCGCACCGAAATATGAGTCAGCATGAGGGCGTTTGTTCCAGATTTGTTCGCTTCAGGCAAGGGTGTGCCGCACCCGCGCCGGACATGGGGGAGGCGGGGGCGGGTGGCAAGGGGGGAAGCTGTCCCTGTCATGCCAGCGCAGGCTGGGGGTAAAGCCAAGTTCGGATTGTAGACATGAGGCTACCTTGCGGTATTCACAGTCTCGAGTTGGCCGAAACCGGTCGTTCGCGATGGGCGTCCCGATGTTGGATTTCGGACATTGACGTCGCGCAGTCGGGGGCGGCTAGCTTCGGCCCCTTTCAGAAGTCGGCAGCCTCAAGCCCGCTGAAAGACGCACCAGTTGAAGGCCTGTTTGCTCCCTCCGGGGGTGGTATGCTCTTCGCGCCAATTGTCCACTAGCCTGAAGGCAGGCCCTAGCGCTTCCGATAGCATTGAAGCGTCATACCTCTGGACCGGTAGTCCGCTGCACCGCTCTGGCCCATCAGGCGCAAAGGTCGCCATGATGACCAGGCCGTGAGTTGCCACTCCGGCTTCCAGTGCGCGGCGGTATGCCTCTTGCTGATCTTGGCCGGTGAGAAAGTGAAACACGGCTCTGTCATGCCAGACATCGAAAGTCCGGTCCGGCGTCCACTCGGTAATGTCGGCGACCTCCCATTTTACGTGCTTCGCCGACGCTCCCAATCGAGCCTTGGCGACATCAAGAGCAGGTGCAGCGATGTCCAGCACCGTCAGGTCGGACCATCCTCGTTCAATGAGGCAGTCCACAAGGCTGGATGCGCCGCCACCCACGTCGATCAGCGAGGCGGTGTTCGGAACCTCGAACCGTTCAAGAACCCGAAGTGACGGCTCTGGAGCAGGCTGATACCAACTGACCGCACTTGGCGCCTTCGTTCGATACACTTCGTTCCAGTGTTCTTGTCTCGCAATTGGTGGGAGCATGGATCGCCTTATTTTCGCCCTGACATCAGATATTTGAATAGCGCAGAAAAATCCCCATTCCCTAACCCGCGCCGTCTATTTCCGTGCATAATCCTAACCAGCTCCCGTGTCTCAGAACACCAGCACCTTGTCGGCTGTAAGCGTCGCGTCCGCCAGTTCAGCCATACTGCTGCGTCGCGCACCCGCCACAATTTCGGTGTCGCCAAGGCCGCGCGCATCCATGCAGGCTCCGCACAGCAGGATCTGTCCCTTGCCTGCAACCACGCTCTTCAGCATGCGCTCGACGTTGTAGTAGCCGTTGGGGGTGTTCTGACCCACCTTCGCAGATACCACGGCGTCGGCCATAAGGAATACCGTGACGGCGGTCTCAGGCTCGCTCTTGATCAGGGCCAGCGCAAGGCGCAGGCCATTGTAGCAGCGCTCGGTGCCATAGGGCGGATCGTTAAAAATTAGCAGGACCTGCACAGGCATTCTCCCTCTGCGGCTTCGACCACGCTCCCGCCGAAAAGCATTCTTTCGACGATCAATCCTCTCGACGTGACCTTACTCGCTGAGGACGCGGCGGCGTTCCTCATACTCCTCTTTGTCGATCTCACCGCGGGCGAACCGTTCTTGCAGGATGTCGAGCGGCGTCCGGCTCGGTGGTGGAGGCGCAGCCCCCTGCCATGGCCCGCCAAGACTGCGGACAAGAAGGATCGCGACCGCGATCACGATGGCGAGCACGAGTATAATGAACAGCGGAGCGAAAAGCATGCCGAGCCAACCTCCATGCCATCCCATCATGTGCGGTCCATAGGGGTAGCCTTGCTGTGCGCTCGCCGGAGTAGCCAAGAGCAGCAGTCCTGACCATGCAGCAAGCAGCGAAAAACGCTGCAAGATAGCTGTCATTTCCGTTCTCCTCTTGATCGCCGGCATAGTTAACTCCCTCTACGACTCAGGGTCCATCCGGTTGAATACCTATGTGCCCTGAGAGATATGGTCGGGCACCGGGCTGTCGGCGAGGTCGACATAGGCGAGCCCCTCGGCGAGCTTCAGCGCGGTCTCGAAGCTGCGACGAGGCTCGTCCCCGGCGGCGCGGTTCGCTAGACTCGTCCGATGCAAGACGCGCGGACCGGCTGGCAGGCGCGGTATTGAAATGCGTGTACAATAGTGCCGCATATGTGCTTGATCTCGCGCAAGGTAATTGCAGCTTGGTTCGGGGAGTTCTTCTCAGAGCTTCATGTGATCGGGAGTCTGGCCCTTGCTCGTTCCACCTATGCAGCGTGACCCGTCGTGGTCGAACCGTTGAAACCGCTGCCCGCGTCGGACCTTTACCGGTTCGCGGATTCATCCGCCCTTACATTCTCCACCACCGCCGAACTCGCGCCGGCTGAACCCATGGCGGGGCAGAGCCGCGCGCGCGACGCGATCGCGCAGGCAACACAGATGCAGTCACGGGGCTTCAATCTCTTCGTGACCGGCTTGCCCGGCGGCGGCATGCGTGAGGCCGTAAAGGGCGCATTGTGTGAAGCAACGCGGACAAAGCCAAGTCCGTCCGACTGGGTCTATGTCTATAATTTTGTGGAACCCGGCAAGCCTGTCGCCATCGACTTGCCGACCGGACGCGCGGTGCAATTTCGCGATGCGATGCGCGATCTTGTCGCGGATCTCAGAATCGCCCTGCCGGCAGCGTTCGAGCGCGAAGACTATCAGACACGGCGGACGGCCGTCGAAGAGGCTATCCAACAGAAGCAGGACGAGGCGTTCCAGGCGCTCGGCGAGAAGGCCGGCAAGCAAGACATTGTCATCGTCAGGACACCACTTGGCTTTGCCCTCGCTCCGGCGCGTAACGACGAGGTTGTTCCGCCGGATGAATTCGACAGCTGGCCCGAAGAGCAAAAGCGCGAGGTGCAGGACAGGATTCGGCTGCTCGAGGAAGACCTGGAACATGTCCTGCGCCAGATACCGTCATGGGAAAAGGAACGGCGTGACCAGTTGCGCCAGCTCGATCGCGAGACGACGAAGCTCGCCGTAGGACGGTCTCTCGAGGACATAGAAGAGCAGTTCAGCGACATTCCGAAAGTCCGGGACCATCTGGTGCGGGTTCGCGACGATCTGATCGAGAATGCCGCAATGTTCATCGCTGGCGGCGAGAACGAGCAAATCAGGCCTGAGGATCATCGCGGCGTCGGTGGCCTGTTCGACCGTTACGAAGTCAATGTCCTCGCCACGCGTTCCGCCGGTGAGACGGGCTGCCCGGTTGTCGAAGAGATGCATCCCACCCTGGTCAATCTTATCGGCCGGGTCGAATATGCCGTCCGCCAGGGCGTGCTGCTGACGAACTTCAGGTTGATCAAGGCGGGCGCCTTGCATCGGGCCAATGGCGGCTTTCTGGTGCTGGACGCGCGCGCCCTTTTGTCGGAACCCTTCAGCTGGTCAGCGCTCAAGCGCGCCCTGCGCCAGCAGCAGATCACGATCGAGGATGTGGGCCACTTCCTGGGCCTGACCGGGACGATTTCGCTCGAGCCCGACCGCATTCCGCTCGACATCACGGTCGTGCTGATCGGGGAGCGGCTGCTTTACTATCTGCTGGCCGAATTCGATCCCGAATTCCACGAGCATTTCAAGATTCTGGCCGATTTCGATGACGATCTGAACCGTTCCGCCGAGAGCGAAACGGTGTTCGCGCAGCTTGTGGCCACCATGCTTCGTGCTGGCGGTCTGAGGCCCATGAGCCGCGACGGCGTGGCGCGCATGATCGAACATGCCTCGCGACTCTCCGACGACGCGGACAAGCTGACGCTGGTCGCCGATGACATCCGCGATGTGCTGTTCGAAGCGGATTTCTGGGCGTCGAAATCCGGCCGCGACACGCTGACGCGCGAGGACGTGCAGCGCGCGCTTGATGAGCGCGACCGGCGCGCCGCACGCCTTCGGGAGCGTTCGCAGGAAGCGATCCTGCGTGAAATATCCCTGGTCGACACGGAAGGGAGCCGGGTTGGGCAGATCAATGGCCTCAGCCTGCTCGAACTCGGCAAGTTCCGCTTCGGGCGACCGACGCGCATCACTGCGCGGGTGCGCCCGGGGACAGGCCGCGTGGTTGATATCGAGCGTGAGGTGGCGCTGGGTGGCTCTTTTCATTCCAAGGGCGTCCTGATCCTTTCCGGATTTCTGTCGGGGCGCTATGCGCTCGATACGCCGATGTCGCTCTTTGCCAGCCTGGTGTTCGAGCAATCCTATGGCGCGGTGGAAGGGGACAGCGCTTCCTCGGCCGAGCTCTATGCCTTGCTCTCCGCACTCTCCGAAATCCCGCTTCGCCAGGATCTGGCGGTCACGGGCTCGGTGAACCAGCACGGCCAGATCCAGGCCATCGGCGGCGTGAACGAAAAGATCGAAGGCTTCTTCGACATTTGCCGTGCACGCGGGCTCACCGGCTCGCAGGGCGTCATCATTCCCAGATCCAATGTTCAGCATCTCATGCTGCGGTCCGACGTCGTGAAAGCGTGCTCGGACGGGCAGTTCGCCATTTATGCCGTGGCGAGTGTTGACGAAGGGCTCGAACTGCTCACCGGCAAGCCGGCGGGGACTCCCGATGCAAACGGGCGATTTCCACCAGAGAGCGTCAATCGCGCGGTCGAGGAAAAGCTTCGCGCCTTTGCCGCGATCCGCCGGCAGTTCGGGGGAAGAGGAGAGGAAGGCCAACGAAAGCCGGGGCCATGATCTGCCGAACCGCTTTGGCTTCGTTGCGCAAGATGCAGACGCGACGTTGGTGGCGACCGCGACCGGGTGGAGCATGAGGGCGTGAAGCGGGTGGCGGCGCTAGATCATCAGATCGGGGAGATAGGGGCGGAGCTGGTCGGAGTAGAGGATGGCGACGCCGAGCAGCAGCAGGATGAGCGTCACCGCGACGGCGATGAACAGCCGCCCCGGCAGGCGGCGCATCCTTGTGTCGAGCGCGGTGAAATCCTCGTGCAGCAGCGCCAGATCCGGGGACAGCGACAGGACGAGCTCGGATTGCGGGGCCGCCCTGTCGTCCGCGACGTAAGCGACCGTGGGGGCGGGGCGCGCCGTTGCCGCCGCTTCGCGGGCGGCGGGCGGGTTGCCGGGCTCGGGGCCGGGCTCGGGTTCAGGCTTGCCCGTGTCGGCGAGCGGGGCGGGGGCCGAGCGCATGCCGGGGCCGTCGGCGCCTGAGATCAAAGTCAGTTTCTCCGACGCGAGGATGCGCTTCTGATCCTCGATCCAGCGGCCGATCGCGTCGAGATCCCGCACCGAATGGTCGGGCGGCGGCATGTCGTCGACAAGGATGGCGATCTCGCCGTCGAGCTGGACCAGGCCGTCGAGCGCCTCCAGCGCCTGCCGGCGGTCGCGGCGCAGCATCGCGAGATGGAGCCGCGCGGTCTTGAGGTTGCTGACCCGCAGCAATTGCAGCCCGATCGCGAGATCGGCGCGCGAGGCGGGCACCAGCAGCGCCTGCCGGTCCGGCCCTGTCCGGGCCCCGGTCTCCGTCTCTTCCGCCATCAAAGACGCCATGCGATTCCTCCTGCGGCGCCGCCCCGAACAGCCGGGCGGGACTCGGTAATCATGGTTAACAGAGCGCGGGGCGCTGCCTATGGGGCGGGCGCGCCAAACAGACCAGACGCACGGAAGCTGCGACGAGGCTCGCCGTACGCCGGTCGCTCGGCTAGGCAGTGACGATGCGAAACGTGCGGACCGGCCTGAGCGCGGTGCCCAGGGGGGTGTGGGCCCTGGGCTTCGTGTCGTTGTTCACCGACATCTCGTCCGAGATGATCCACAGCCTGCTGCCGGTGTTCCTGGTGACCGGGCTGGGTGCGAGCGTTGCGCTGGTTGGGCTGATCGAGGGGATCGCGGAGGCGACCGCATCGGTGACCAAGCTGTTCTCCGGCTGGCTGAGCGACCGGATCGGCAAGCGCAAGCGCATCGTGCTTGCCGGCTATGGGCTTGCGGCGCTGACCAAGGCGGTGTTCCCGCTGGCGGTGACGCCGTTCGAGGTGCTGGGCGCGCGTTTCGCGGATCGGGTGGGCAAGGGCATCAGGGACGCGCCGCGCGACGCGCTGATCGCCGACATCACGCCGCTCAAGGCGCGGGGCGCGGCCTATGGCCTGAGGCAGGCGCTGGACACGGTGGGCGCGGTGCTGGGCCCGCTGCTGGTGATCGCGCTGATGACGGCCTTTTCGGGGAACATGCGCGCGGTGTTCGCCTGGGCGGTGCTTCCCGCCGCGGTCTCGGTGCTGCTGCTGGCTATCGGGGTGGAGGAGCCGCGAAAGGCCGGTGGCGGGCGCGGGGCACAACAGCCGATACGCTGGGCGGAGGTGCGCGGCCTTGGCGCCATCTTCTGGATGGTGGTGGGCGTCGGCATCCTCTTCACCATGGCGCGGTTCAGCGAGGCCTTCCTGATCCTCCGCGCCGGGGAGGCGGGCCTTTCCGCCACGCTCGCGCCGCTGGTGATGGTGGTGATGAGCACCGTCTATGCGCTGGTCGCCGCCCCGGCGGGCAGCCTGTCCGACCGGATCGACCGGCGGCTGGTGCTGGCGGCGGGGCTGACGATGCTGATCGTCGCCGATCTCGTTCTGGCGCTTGTCACCTCGGTCGCTGGGGTGCTCATCGGCGCCGCTTTGTGGGGCGCGCACATGGGCCTCACCCAGGGGCTGCTCGCCGCGCTTGTCGCCGATGTCGCGCCCGAACGGCTGCGCGGCACCGCCTTCGGGCTGTTCAACCTCGCGACCGGCGTGACCCTGCTTGGCGCGAGCGGGGTCGCCGGGCTTTTGTGGTCGGTCTGGGGCTCCAGCGCGACCTTCCTCGCCGGGGCGGGTTTCGCGGCGGTCGCGCTGGTCGGAGCGATCGCGGCGCTGCGGAGAGCGCCGCCCTCCATCCCCGCTTGACCGGCGGGCGTTGGCGGGCCAAGCGCCTATGCAAGAAAAAACGAGGGAGGATCGCGCGTGACAGCGGCGGGGACGGATTCCAAGGTAGCAGACGCGCCATCGAAGCGGCGGGTGCTGGGCGCGAGCCTGATCGGCACCGCGGTCGAATTCTACGATTTCTATATCTATGGCACCGCCGCATCCTTGGTGTTCGGGCCGTTGTTCTTCCCGTCGAGCTCGGCCTCGGCGCAGCTGATGGCCGCCTATGCGAGCTTCGCCATCGCGTTCATCGCGCGGCCGGTGGGGGCGATGGTGTTCGGCCATTATGGCGACCGCATCGGGCGCAAGTCGACGCTGGTCGCCTCGCTGCTGATCATGGGGATCTCGACGCTCGCCATCGCCTTCCTGCCGACCTACGAGACGGCGGGCTGGATTGCGCCGCTGCTGCTCTGCGCGCTGCGCTTCGGCCAGGGCTTCGGGCTTGGCGGCGAATGGGGCGGCGCGGCCTTGCTGGCGGTGGAGAATGCGCCGCCCGGCTGGCGCGGCCGCTTCGGCATCTTCCCGCAGCTGGGCGCGCCGGCGGGGTTCGTCGCCGCCAACGGGCTGTTCCTGATCCTCGGGCTGGTGATGACCCCGGAGGATTTCGAGAGCTGGGGCTGGCGGCTGCCGTTCCTCGGCAGCATCCTCTTGGTCGGCGTCGGCCTGTGGGTGCGGTTGAAGCTCACCGAGACCCCGGCGTTCGTCGCCGCGCGCGAGAAAGCGCCGCCGCCCAAGGTGCCGATCGCCGAACTGCTCCGCCGCCATCCGGGCGAGACCTTCGGCGGCGTCATCGCGGTGATCGCCTGCTATGCGGTGTTCTACCTCACCACCACCTTCGCGCTGGGATACGGCACGACGACTTTGGGCTACAGCCGCGAGAGCTTCCTCGGCGCGCAGCTCCTCGCGATCCCGCTGATGGTGGCGGGCATCCTTTGCGCGGGCTGGCTTGCCGACCGCTTCGGCGCGCGGCGGGTGCTGATGTCGGGCTGCCTGCTGATGGTGCCGACCGGCCTCTTGCTTTCGCCGATGCTGAACAGCGGATCGCTGGTCATGATCTGGCTGTTCATGGGGGTCGCCTGGGTGGTGATGGGGCTGGTCTACGGCCCGCTCGGCGGGTGGCTGCCGGGGCTGTTCCCGGCGCGGGTGCGCTATACCGGCGCGTCGATGTCGTTCAACATCGGCGGTATCCTGGGCGGCGGGCTTGCCCCGATGATCGCGCAGGCGCTGGCCGATCGCGGCGGGCTCGCCTGGGTGGGGCTCTATCTCGGCGGCGCGGCGCTGTTGAGCTTTGTCGCGCTGATCCCGCTCACGCGGCAGGTGGAGGACGGCCAGATCAGTCCGCTTCCTTAAGCAGGAAGCGGACCTTCTTCTGCGGGAAATCGAGCGAGATCCGCTCGAAGATGCGCAGCATGTCCATGCCGAGCAGCATCGCCGGCTTGGACGTGATCCCGAACTGCCGGAAGGTGTGGACATCCGAATAGGCGACCGGCAGGTCGCGCACGGTCAGCTCGCCGAGCCGCATTTCGGGGATCACCGACATTTCGGCGATGGCGGTGCCGCCGGTGACGCTCACCAGTTTCGTCTGGATCGGGAAGGCGCGGCGTGCGGTCAGTCGCCGGCGGAGCGCCGAATTGGCGATCGAATTCTGCGCGCCGGTGTCGACGATCACATAGACCTTGTCCTTGCCCACCGCCGCATCGACGAGGATGAGCTGGCCGAAGCGCCGCTTCGCCTTGACGACGATGGCGCCTTCCTCCTCGGGTTCGTGGGGAGCGGCGGAAGGGATGACCGTCATCTGCTCCGCCCTGAAATCGATCACCAGCCGCTGGTCCGCGACCGCGTCGATGCCGAGCAGGCCCATCGCGCCGAGATAGCGTTCGAGCAGCACGGGAGCGATGATGTTGGTGATCTCGCGCGCCCCGACGCCCAGACGCGAGACCACCGCGGTCTCGACCCGGCTGGTCCCGGTGATGTCGTGGAGCAGGGCGGCCGGCCCGGCGGGCAGCACCAGCTGCCTTGCCAGCGTGTCGGAGACGACGCTGCGGTCGGCGCCGGTATCGACGACGAACGGGAAGGGGCCCTGGCCGTTGACCATGACCTCGACGGTCATCCGCGCGGCGAAGTCCTGCGCGGTGGCGAGGGTTTCGGGGGTCCCGGCGGGAGGCGCGGGCGGCGGCGGGGCCTGGAGCTGCGCCAGCGCCGGCAACGGCGACGACAGCCCGAGCAGTAGCGCGATGAATCCGACGGAAGCGCGGGTGGTGCGCGTCGCAGCCGGTGTCTGGCGTCCCGTGGACATCACATCGTCATAATCGACGCGGGGGCGCAGGCAAAGGACCATGCGACGTGGAGTCCTGTCCTTCGTCGAAGCCTCGATGTCGTTTGTCGGAGCGGGACGCGGCTCATCGAAGCGCGGGATGCGCCGGTCGAGCCATGCGCGCGGCGCCGCGCCAGGAGTCGTATTCAACATCGCAGCGGTGTTGGCCGCGGCTCCCACAAGTCCCCGGGACGCCCGGCCAGCGCCGCCCCGGATGAAGCCCCTCCCCCCGGGGCAGGTCAGAGAGGAAGTGCCATGTTGTCCAAGTCGCTTTTCGCAGCCGTTGCTGCTGTCACCCTGCTTACCGCGCCTGCGTATGCGGGCGATGCCAATGAGACCTCGGTCGCCGTTCATTATGGCGATCTGAACCTCGCCAGCGAAGCCGGGGTCGCCGCGTTCACCGCGCGCGTCACCCGTGCCGCCGCCAGCGTCTGCCGCCCCGACGACATCCGGCGGCTGGATCAGGCGCAGGCCTTCAACGCCTGCCGCATCAAGGCGATCGTCGATGCCAAGCCGCAGATGCAGCTCGCGATCAACGCCGCGCGCAAGGGCGAGGCTTATGCCCAGGCGGTGACCGTCAAGATGTGGTGAAAGAGGGACTGGCCGGTCTAGCGGTCGGCCAGTCGCTTCACATTGGCAAGATAGGTGCGGCCGATGCGGAAGCTCTTGCCGTCCGCAAGATCGGCGTGCCAGACGCCGCAGCCGTCGTGGCGCAGCTTGGCGATGCAATCGCGGCGCACGATCACCGACCGGTGGAGGCGGATGAAATGCGCGGGATCGAGCCTGCGCTCCAGCTCGCCGATGGTCTGATGCAAGAGGAAGGAGCGCGCGCCGATATGCAGGCGCATATAATCGCGCTCCGCCTCGATCCGCTCGATATCCTTGGCCGCGACCCGCACGACCTCGGAACGGTGCGGCACCCAGAATTCCTCGATCCAGGGCGAAGCGTCCGCAGGCTCGGCCGGCGCGGCGGCCTCGCTTCGATCATGCACCCGATCGAGCGCCTGCCGGAGCCGCGCCGGATCGACCGGCTTCAACAGATAATCGACCGCGCCGACATCGAAGGCGCTGACCGCGAAATGATCGAAGGCGGAGACATAGATCACCGCCGGATGCTGCTCGACGTGCCCAAGCGCGCGGGCGACGGCGATGCCATCGAGCCCCGGCATCGACACGTCGAGCAGCAAGAGATCGGGCTTCAGCGCTTCGACCATGCGCAGCGCCTGCTCGCCATCGCTCGCAGTGCCGACGAGATCGACGTCCTTCATGTCGGCGAGCAGGATCTGCAAGCGCTCGATCCCAAGCGGCTCGTCATCGGCGACGAGCGTTCTGAGCGCATGCGGCTCACGCATCGGGAACCACCGGGATCACGAGGTGCACTCCAAAGCCACCACCGGAACGGGGACCATAATCGCACCGGGCCGAGTCGCCAAAGCGGGCGGCGAGGCGATCGCAGACATTGCGCAGGCCGACGCCTGCCCCCTCCGGCTTGAATCCGGGCGCGGGATCGCCGTCGTCCTCGACAGAGAGATGGAGCTGGTTGCCGCGCCGCAGCGCAGCGATGCGCACCGTGACCGGCCGGCGCGCGGGCGACACGCCGTATTTGATCGCGTTCTCGACCAGGGGCTGAAGGATGAGACCGGGAACGGGAACGCCCTCCAGCTCGGCCGGGACATCGATGTCGATGATCAGCCGTTCGGGAAAGCGCACCTTCTCGACATCGAGATAGAGGCGCTGGAGCGCGATCTCCTCGCCCAGCGGCACATCCTCCAGCGGGTCGGTGGTGAGGCTGGAGCGGAAAAAGGTCGAGAGGTTGAGGATCATCCGTTCGGCATCCTCGTTGCGGCGGCCGAGCACCAGCGACGACAGCGAGTTGAGCGTGTTGAACAGGAAATGCGGATTGACCTGATAACGCAGCGCGCGGAGCTGGGCGGTCTGCGCCTCGGCGCGATAGGCGGCGGCGCGGCGCTCGGCCGCTCCCCTCTCGGCGGCGTAGGAGAGAGCGAGATAGAGCGCGAGCCACGCCGCCATGGAGAAATAATAGTTCACCGCGCCATCGGCGATCTGCACGATCGGAGACTTTTCGGGATCTTCGTTCTCCATGCCGATCTGGATCATAGGCGGTGCGGGCGGTGCGGGCGGGGCGGGCGCCACGGACTCGTCAGGCAGGGCCGACGCGGGGGGCGATGCCGGCGCCTGGGGGCCGCGGCGGATGACCACCCGGTCGCCGTTGATCGAGACGCCGGGGGCCTCGCCTTGCTTCGCCTCCCGGATCACGACGCGGCCGTCGTCCGGTTTGTCGTCGACCGGCATGAAGCCGTAGAAAGCGTACCAGTTGATCGCCGCGAACAGCAGCGCCGCCGGCAGGGCGATCAGCGCCGCCGTCCCGACCCGCGCGCGCACCGTGGCGCGCTCCAGCGGACGGAGCAGCAGATAGAGGACCCCGGTGATCGCCATACCCGCCGCCACGACGAAAACCCGCCGCCAGACGAGATCGAGCTGATCGTCGAACCCCAGCACCAGTGCGCGGATCGTGGCCAGCACGAAGTAGAACAGCCAGAAGCCGAGGATCGAATAGAGGACGACGCGGGGACTGACCCCCGCATGATCTTCCGGGTGGGGTGCGCTGCTTGCCATGACCCTGTTTAACGCGAAAAGCGTGAAGCGGCCCCTCCCAAAAATGTCGCCGGTCGAACGCTGGCGCGGGTTGATCGAAGCGGGAGCTTTCACCGCGAGACCAGAGGCTTGCCTCCCGTTCGGCTCCCCCGTCGCTTTCAGCCTGGCTTGGCAATGAACCGTTCGGACCGATCGTTAACACCTAGTAAAGATGTCATTCGTTACGATCTTATCCGAAATCGTCGATGAGACGGTAAAGGCATTGCGGAGACGGCAATGACTGATGCGCAAATGATCGCGGAGCTTGTGGAAACATTACGCAAGGCGCTCGGCATCGCGGAGCGGGCTCAATTGTTGCTGGTCGCCGCTCGAATCAATGATGTGATCGAGGAGATCGAGGCGATGGACTCCTTCAAGCGCCCTTCCGCGCAGTAATCCGCATAAAGATCGAGCGCCTCGATCGCGGTCTCGGTGAGGACGATATGGATGCGCCGGCCATCCCGGGCATCGGGCTGGCGATAGACATAGCCGCGATCGATGAGAACGGTGATCCATCGCAGGGTGCTCGTGCTCGACGTGCCCGAGAACAGGCAGGCGTCGCTGACGCTGACCGGACGCTCCTGGAGATGCGAGGCGTAGAGTTCGAGCAGGATGTTCCAGGCTGGATCATGGAAAAGATCGCTGGGGAAGACCCGAGCGCGGGCCCGGCGCGCTTCGATGACGGCGCTGATCGACTGCAGGCGCGATCGGGCGTTCCTTTGCACCGCGACTTTTGCCGTTTCGCTGCCGATGAGCTGGTTCAGCTTCTCCGCAAGCCAACCCAGATTGAGCAGAAAGCTGGAGATTTTCGCCGGCGACCAGAAGAGAGGTTCGCTGTCCAGCGGCTGAGAACGAGATTCCATCACCTCCCCCATGAAATGGCAAAGTTCCGAACGGCCATGGCCCGCATTAACCACCATTGATTACAATTAACCAGACTATTCCATGACGGGCAGCCCGCATGAGGAAAGGATTTCAAACTCAATCAGATGCCAGCCTTGCCGCTTCCCGATATGCGTCTCGCACAGAGGATTCAGCGCGATGAATGCGAACCGCGATCCTTCCTATCTTGAACCAGATGCTTGCGCCTTGGCGCGCTGGCGCCAGCCGTGGAGCAGCGGCTCGGTATAGCCATTGGGCTGTTCGCGGCCCTTGAACACCAGATCGCAGGCGGCCTGGAAGGCGATGCTCGACGCGAAATCGGGCGCCATCGGCTTGTAGCCGGGATCGCCCGCATTCTGCCGGTCGACCACCGCCGCCATCCGCCGCATCACCGCCATCACCTGATCGGCGCCGACCACCCCGTGGCACAGCCAGTTGGCGATGTGCTGGCTGGAGATGCGCAGCGTCGCGCGATCCTCCATCAGGCCGATGTCGTGGATATCCGGCACTTTCGAGCAGCCGACGCCGGCGTCGATCCAGCGCACGACATAGCCCAATATGCCCTGGGCGTTGTTTTCCAGCTCCTCGGTGATCTCCGCCTCGGACCAGTTGGTGCCGGGCGATACCGGCACGGTTAGGATGTCGGCGAGCCTTGCCGGCGGGCGCTTAGTAAGCTCGGCCTGACGCGCGGCGACATCGACCTGGTGGTAGTGCAGCGCGTGCAGCGTCGCGGCGGTGGGCGAGGGCACCCACGCGGTGTTGGCGCCCGCCAGCGGATGCGCGCTCTTCTGCGTCAGCATGTCGCCCATGCGATCGGGCATCGCCCACATCCCCTTGCCGATCTGCGCGCGGCCGGCAAAGCCGCAGGCGAGCCCGACATCGACATTGTTGTCCTCATAGGCCTTGAGCCAGACGGTGTTCTTCATCTCGCCCTTGCGGACCATCGGCCCGGCCATCATCGCGGTGTGGATCTCGTCGCCGGTGCGGTCGAGAAAGCCGGTGTTGATGAAGATGATGCGGTCCTTCACCGCGCGGATGCAGGCCTTGAGGTTGACCGAGGTGCGGCGTTCCTCGTCCATCACGCCGATCTTCAGCGTGTGGCGCGCGAGGCCCAGGAGATCCTCGATCCGGTCGAACAGGGCGTTGGCGAGCGCGGCCTCTTCGGGGCCGTGCATCTTGGGCTTGACGATATAGACCGAACCGGCGCGGCTGTTGCGGAGCGGGCCGGTGGATTTGAGGTCGTGGACCGCGAGCAGTGACGTGATGACGCCGTCAATGATCCCTTCCGGCACTTCCTTATCATCAAGTTTCACCATATCGGTTGTCATGAGATGACCGACATTGCGGATCAGCATCACGCTGCGCCCGGGCAAGGTGAGGGTTGAGCCGTCAGGCGCGGTATAGCCGCGATCGGGTTCGAGGCGGCGATCGACGGTCTTGCCGCCCTTCGTGAAGCTGGCGGAAAGGTCGCCCTTCATCAGCCCGAGCCAGTTGCGATAGACGCGGACCTTGTCGGCCGCGTCGACCGCGGCGACCGAATCCTCGCAGTCCATGATCGCGGTGAGCGCCGATTCCACCTGGACGTCGGCGATGCCGGCCTTGTCGGTCGCGCCGATCGGGTGCGCGCGATCGAAGACGATCTCCACATGCAGGCCGTTGTTGCGCAGCAGGACGGCGGTGGGAGCGGCGGGATCGCCCCTGTAGCCGCGGAAGCGGGCCGGTTCGGCGAGCGGTTTGCCGTCGACCAGCAGCGCGCTGTCGACGACCGCGTAGCCTGACGCATCGGCGTGGCTGCCGGAGGCGAGCGGCGCGATGCGGTCGAGCGTCAGGCGCGCCTTGGCGATCACCGCGCGGCCGCGCTCGACGTCGTAGCCGCCGGAGGGCGCCGGCCCTTCGAGGATCGCGTCGGTGCCGTAATAGGCGTCGTAGAGGCTGCCCCAGCGCGCATTGGCGGCGTTCAGCGCATAGCGGGCATTGTCGACCGGAACGACGAGCTGCGGACCGGCGAGGGTGGCGATCTCGGGATCGACATTCTGGGTGCCGATGACGAAATCCGGGCCTTGATCGACGATATAGCCGATCGAGCGGAGGAAGGCCTCGAGCGTTGCCGGATCGGCGGGCGCACCGGCGCGCGCCTGGTACCAGGCGTCGATCTGCGCCTGGAAGATGTCGCGCTTGGCGAGCAGATGGCGGGTTTCGAGGCAAAGATCGGCAAGGATCGCCTCAAGGCCGTTCCAGAAGCGCGCCGGATCGAGTCCGGTGCCGGGCAGCGCTTCCTCCTCGACGAACGTGCGGAGGGCGGGATCAACAATCAGGCGGCCGGAGGGCGTCAGGTCGGGCATGCGTATCTCTCGATGGGGGAAGCGACGTCATTCCTTCGCAGCATCGCCGCGCCGAGACAATCCCGGCTTATTCGGGCGGGGCGCTTCTGACGTAGATCGAATTGCGCGGCGCTGCGAACAGGCGGCGGACCATCGGCTCGAAGAAGGAAAGCGGCGCGGTGTCATAGTCCGGATCGAAGCTGTTCTGGTCGTAATGCTCGCAGAAATCGGCGCAGGCCTCGAAATGCGGGTGGCCGCGATAAGCTTCGCGGAGGTTCCGGTCGAGGCCGATATGATGGAAGTAGTAGTAGACCTGGAAAATGCCGTGCTGCTGAATGATCCAGTGTATCTCTTCCGAGACGAAGGGCTGCAGGATCGCCGCGGCGATGTCGGGATGGTTATAGGCGCCGAGCGTGTCGCCGATGTCGTGGAGCAGCGCGGCGACGACATATTCCTCGCTCCGGCCATCGCGATGGGCGCGGGTCGCGGTTTGCAGCGAATGGGTGAGGCGATCGACGGGAAAGCCGCCAAAATCGCCGTCGAGCAGCTTCAGATGGGCGAGCACCCGGTCGGCAAGGCCTGCGGCGAAGGTGGGGAAAGCGGCGGCGATGATCGACCAGTCCTTGCCCGTGCCCTCCTGCATGCTGCGGAACGTGGCTTGCGGTGCTTCGCGGTCGCTCATGCCCTTCTCCAGTGTTGTTATTTTCTTGGCCGGGGCCAAAAGGTTAACACCGAAGAAGGCATGGCGGGAAGCCACAAGATCGGGAATGGCGCAAAAAAAGAGGGGCTCCGAAGAGCCCCTCCCGAAGTTTCGATGATCGGTTTGATCAGAACTTCTTCTTGACCGAAACCGCCCATTCGCGCGGACGGCCCGGCTGGCCCTTGCGGAAGCCGGCGCCGGCTCCCCTCAGGTCGAAGATCGTCAGCATATAGTATTTGTCGAAGACGTTGGTGACCTCCAGCGCGACGCTCAGGTCCTTGTCGACATTCTCCCAGGTGAGACGCGCATTGGCCAAAGTGTAGGACGGGATGAAGGTCAGGTTGCGCACGCCACCGATCACCGTCGGGCCGGTATATTGCTTCGCCTGGTAGGCAGCGTCGAAGCGCGGCGTCAGAGAGCCGGCATCGCCCATCAGGATCTCGTACTGGGCACCGACCGACCATTTCCACTTCGGCGAAGCAGACGGATCGTCGTCCGTCGCACCGGCCGGGTTGGTCGGATATTCCGCCGCCGGGTCGAGGTTCTTTAAGTGGAAATCGAGATAGCTGAGCGAGGCGTCGAACATCAGCCCGTCGATCGGCGTGGCGCTCAGCTCGGCTTCGAAGCCCTTCACCTCGGCATCGCCGGCGTTGAGGCGGGCGGCGCAAGGCGTGTCAGGGCAGGCGAGGACAGGGATCTGCAGCTTCTTGTAATCGTTGTAGAAGGCAGAAACGTTCAGCCGCAGCATGCGGTCGAACAGGTCGCTCTTGAAGCCGACTTCATAGGCGGTCAGAGTTTCCGGATCGAAGGAAATGACCTGGCGGGCATTGAACGGACGCGGGTTGGTGCCGCCGCCCTTGAAGCCGGTCGAGACGTTCGCATAGACCATCAGTTCCGGCGAGATGCGGTAATCCGCCGAAACGCGCCAGTCGATGCGATCCTTTTTGTAGTGGGCGGCGTTGCCGGTCAGCGCCGTGACGATCTCTGTGGTGTTGCCATCAAAGTCGGTATCGAGCGTGTCGGCGCCGGAATAGCCCGTGCCATAGGCTGCACCGATGGGATCAAGGATGCTGTTGATCGTGCCATCCAGGTTCAGGCGGCTGTAATTATACTCCTTGGATTCATCCGTGTAGCGGATGCCGCCGCTCAGGTTCAGGCCCGGCACCACCTCCCAGGAGACATGGCCGAACACGGCCTTGGCGTCGGCCGTGATCTTGTCAGGCTGACGGAACTGAAGCGGGAAGAGGAAGTAGAGGTAGCGGATGTCCTGGACCGAATCGTAGACCGAGTCCTGCTTGAAATAGAAGCCGCCGAGCGTGACGTCCGCGGTGTCGGCAAGCTTGGCGCCGAGCCGCAGTTCCTGACTGACGCTCCAGTTCGTCAGGTCGTTCTGGCCGAAGTTGAGGTTGCTCGGCGAAAGGTCGTCGTCGGTATCGAAAATGGCTTCGAATTCGCGATAGCCGGTGATCGAATCGATCGACAGGTTGTCGCTCAGTTCGTAATGAATGCGACCCGATACCCCCCAGCCGTCATAGGTGCTCTTGTCGTCGCCCGACGTCGCCCCGACGGGCAGGCCGTTGAAGGGGGGAATCACACTCCCCGACCAGACGATCGCCGGCTGTCCGGTGCCAGCAAAGTTGCAGTAAGGCCCGCAGATGAAGCGGTCGTCATGCGGGACGTTCGCGGCGGCATTGGTGTTGGCGCTGTTGACCGTGTTCGTGCCCTGCAGCACTTCGCCGGCGATGGTATGCTCGTCGCGGATGTAGTCCGCGGACACAGTGACATCCAGGGTGTCATCCGGTGCATAGCGCAGGGTTCCCTTGACTGCGCCATAACCGATGCCGCCCAGGCTGCTCTGCTTGCAGTCCCCGGACGGCCGGAGGGCCGCAACGCCGCCTGCGGGGTTGCGCAGCTGCGTGACGCCATTCGCGTCGACGAAGGTGGCGCTGCCGCCGGCCGGATAGACGCAGCCGAAGTCGAGCCGGTCGACATAGCCGTCCTGCTTCTTGTAGGCGCCCGAAATGCGCCCATAAAGATCCTTGGCCACGGTGAAGTCTGCGCTGCCGCGTACGCCGATGCGCTGACGGTCGCCATAGGTCGCTTCGAGGAAGCCGCCGCCTTCGCCGGTCGGCTTGCGCGAGAAGAGCTTGATCGCGCCGCCTTCGGAGTTACGTCCGGTGAGCGTGCCCTGCGGGCCGCGCAGGATTTCGACGCGCTCGAGGTCGAGCAGATCGAACACTGCGCCGGTCAGCTGCGGGTAATAGACATCGTCGATATAGATTGCGACGCCGGGTTCGAACGCCGGGTTGAAGTCGTTCTGGCCGACGCCGCGGATCGATGCGGTGATGGAGGGGCCGAACGAGGCACCCTGCGGCTTGAAGGTCACGTTGGGCGCGCTGTCGGCCAGCTGGGCCAGGTTCGTCTGGCTCTTGGCCTCCATCATTTCGGCATTGACCGCGGTGATGGCAAGCGGCGTATCCTGCAGCCTCTGCTCGCGGAACTGCGCGGTGACGACGATCTCGCCGATCTGGTCATTGTTCTGGGCTTCCGCCGATTGAGCGGTTTCCTGGGCGTAGGCGGGCGCGCTCGCCAGGATGACGGCAAGCGCCGCGGCCGAAACGCCGGACGCAATGCGATTGTGGACAGGCTTAAAACTCATTTGGGCTCCCCCCCTGTTGTGCGGTTCCAGACTTTGGATGCCAGATTTCTCGCAATGGACCCCCGACGGTCGCTGACCGGCGAGGAACGCTCATAAGGCTATGCTTCGTTCGCTTTCTGTCAATGGACCGCGTGAAATTATATCAAACGTTGCAAAGATTCTGCGCTGACAGAAACTTTCGAGCAACAGGTGGCGCCGGGGTCGTCGTTCGCGTCCGCCGTCGGGAGGCGTGGAGAGAGCGCAAAAAAGAGGGGCTCCGAAGAGCCCCTCTCGAAGGTGTCCAATATGCGTTGGATCAGAATTTCTTTTTGATCTGCAGATACCATTCGCGCGGCTTGCCCGGCTGGGCTTCCAGCGAGGGCTGGCCGAACAGGCGCAGGTCGAACATGTTCAGATAATAGCGCTTGTCGAACAGGTTGGTTGCGCCAACCGCCACCTGCCAGTCGCCATCCTCGTTCGCATAGGTGATGCGGCCGTTGAACAGCGAATAGGCCTTCTGCTGGGCATCAGCCGCGAGGTTGGAGAAGGCGATGGTCGACTGATACTGCCAGTCGAGGCGCGGCGTGATCGAGCCGTTGATGGCCGGTGCCGGGACTTCATACTGGATGCTGCCCGACGCGGTGTATTCCGGCACATAGAGCGCCAGCTTGATCGGGAAGCGCTGCAGGTTGTCGGCCTTGAACTTGTTGTAGCCGCCGGTGAAGGTCATGGTCAGACCCTCGATCGGACGGGCCTCAACTTCAGCCTCGATGCCCTTGATGGTCGCCGGGCCGTTCACGTAGTTGGTACGCGGCAAGCAGACCGTGCCGATACCAGCCAAGATGTCCTGCGGGCCATCGGTCGCCGGATTATAGGTCCGGCAGTTCGGACCACCAACATCCTGGAACTGGGTCTGGCCGCCCGGAATGAAGCACTGACCCGCCCGGTTCTGGACGCATTCGGCGCCGCCGGCGGGAATGATGCGCTGTTTGTAGTCGGAGTAGAAGCCAGCCATGTTCAGACGCAGCTTGCGGTCGAACAGGTCCGCCTTGAAACCGATTTCATAGGCGATCATGTCCTCGCCCTCGACCGTGACCAGCTGGCTGGCCTGGAAGGGACGCGGGTTGAACGAGCCGGGGCGATAGCCGGTGGCCGCCGAAGCATAGACCATGACCTGATCGGTGACCTTGTAGTCAACGCCCAGGCGCCAGTCGAAGCTGGAGCCACGGACATTGACGTAACGCGTTGGATCGTTGCTGCCCACGGGCGCGAAGGAAAGATTGCCGTTGTTGAAGGCAACGTCCTTCTTGTCCTTCGAGTAGCGGCCGCCGAGCGTCAGCGACAGGCCGTCGATCGGCTTCACCACAGCATGACCGAAGACCGATTTGCTCTCGTTCTTGAAGTCGATGTAGGCGTTCTGGTGGAAGCCGATGAACGGGATCGACACGACCGAGGTCGTAAGGCTGTCCGCATCATAGTAGAAACCGCCCACCGTCACATCGAGCATGTCGCTGGTGTAGGACAGGCGGGGTTCCGCCGTGAACTGCTGGTGGGTGATTACCGACTTCACGGTCTGGATGCCGAGCGGCGAACCGTCGGTATCGTTGATGCCGGTGGTGAAGACATCGCGATACCCCAGCAGCACGGTGGCAGTGAGGTTGTCGGTCAGGTCGAACACGCCCTTGCCGCTGACGCCCCACTGTTCGACGCGCGCCTTGCGTTCGAGCTGCAGGCCGCCGCGGGTGCCGGTGCCGTTATAATAGCTGGCGGGCAGCGGGTTGCCATTGGCATCCCGATACTGCGTGCTGTTGAAGCCCGCCGGGATCGGATCGGCATAGGTCGCATAGGTGGTGAACGGGCTGTCGGTGACGAAACGATTGTCGTAGCTGATGCCCCACAGCGCCTGATAAATCGGGTTCAGCGTTGCTGCGATTCCTGGCGAGCGGTTGGGCTCGATCGCTAGCTGCTTGTCGGCCTGCACCGGCGAGCCGTCATTGGTGTAGTCACCCGAAACGGTGAGGTCGATGCCTTCACCCGCATAACGCAGGGCGGCGCGATAGGCCTGCATGTCCTCGCCGCCGTAGCGGTCGATCACGCAGTCATCGCGGCTCTGCAGCGTATTGCCGTTGGAGCTGTCGAGCGAGGGGAAGTTGCCCGCGAGTTCCGGCGTGCCTTCCTTGTACATCTGGCAGCGGAAATCGAGGACCTTCTGATAGCCCTTGCGGAACTTCGACACGCCGCTGACGCGCAGGAACAGGTTGTCGGTGAGCGGCATGTTGAAGCCGGCGCGCAGATCGAGGCGATCATAGCTGCCGGTCGCGACGTCGATATAGCCTTCCGGATCGGCGCTCGGCGCCTTTGAGATCAGGTTGACCGCGCCGCCGATGGCGTTACGGCCGAACAGGGTGCCCTGCGGGCCGCGCAGCACCTCGACGCGCTCAAGATCGAGAAGATCGAAGGTCGAACCGACGAGCAGCGCGTAATATTGATCGTCGACATACATCGACACGCCGGGTTCGAAGGCGAGGTTGAAGTCGTTCTGGCCGATGCCGCGGATGTAGGCGGTCACGGTGCGGCCATAAGCGGCCTGGGCCTGCTTGAAGCTGGCGTTCGGGACGATCGCGGCGACATCCTGCACGCTGGTGATGGCGCGCTCTTCCAGGGCCTGCGCGGTCACCGCGGTGATCGCGATCGGCGTGTCCTGAAGCTTCGTCGTGGCGCGCGTGGCCGTGACGATGATTTCCTCAACGCCGACGCTTTTTGCGGTTTCCTCCTTGACCTGCTCCTGCGCGAAGGCCGCGCCGGCGAGCGTTGGCGAACCGGCCAGCACAAAGGCGAGCGCAGCCGCCGATGCTCCGGACGC
>Ga0153916_10000651_pt1 | contig 23779 bp, 20 predicted proteins | sample Opewatmetagenome_FD_109642 | JGI IMG/M metagenome (GOLD analysis project Ga0153916, IMG submission 109642) | Freshwater wetland microbial communities from Ohio, USA - Open water 3 Core 3 Depth 4 metaG | ecosystem: Environmental > Aquatic > Freshwater > Wetlands | place: USA: Ohio, Lake Erie...
GAATTGAAATTTTGAGGCTCGAACAAATTGGGGTTAAAACCAGGCGAAGAAAGCATTGCCAGCACCCTGCCAGTATCCCGCTCCAGAACCACAATGGCACCCAACATACCATCGCTAAGGACATTGCTGCGCTGCAGGCCTTTCTGCAAGTTATAATCGATGGTGGTATAGACTGCCTCAGCAGGCTGCGGTTCTTTTGCTGCCAGCTGGGTGATGATATTATTATTTTGATCGACCACATATAAAACCCCACCACGCACACCTGCAAGCGACTTTTCAGCGAATAATTCCAGTCCATCGCGCCCCACGCGTTCATCGACCCGGTAACCCAAGCGTTTATAATAATCCACTTCCTTAGGCTGGATCAGGCTCATATACCCCAATACGTGAGAAGAAATGCCATCATCAAAATAATAGCGGGTGCGAAATGGCGACAAGATGACCCCCGAATAACCTGCCAGTACCGCCTCACGGGGAGCAAGGGCATCCACGGATATATCAGCGACTGGTAGGTAATATCCAAAAGGACGCCAGGCCTCAATCATCCCAGATAAAGTCTCCGGATGAACACCTGTCAGACTGTAAATTTCTCCAAGCAGCCCATCTTCCTGGTTGGGGTCCACCGCAGCAGTATCTAAACCAATAGCGACGGCATCTGCCTGAGCCACCAAGGCACGCCCATCACTGGAATATATATTCCCCCGCGAAGGAATGCGATAATCCATCAATAGATGATTCCCCCCACGCAATTCAGGAAGGATCAACGAATCGTCCCACTGGATTCGCCATTCACTGTTTTCCAGGCTCAGGTTCATCATGTTCTCGCGTTCAATATCACCAACAAGGATGCTGTGCAAGATCATTTTATAACCTACCTGACCACTTTCTGGATTTTTCAAGGAAGAGAGAAGCTCATAATCCCAACTGCTCAGGGCAGCTTCATTCGCCACAGCCTTGTAATGGGAGGTGAAATCTGCTTCATTGATCGCATCTTGACTGACTTTGGTTAACAAGGCATACATAGCGGGATATTCTTCCGCCTTCCAATGATCGAGATAGGATTGTGCCACTTCTCGCGGGTCTGGAACGCTGGTGGTCTCTACTTGTGGTTCAGGTAGAGTGGATGTTGGAAATGTAGTTATGGTCGAGGTTTGGCCGGGCAGTGTAGTCTGGCTGCACCCAAACAGGATGAATGCCATGACAATAAGGATCAAAGGGCGAATTTTCATAACTTTATGAATCACACATCTGCAAGGTGGCTAATCTTACCATTCAACTTCAAGCAAAATCCTGGGATTTCTCCTGTAAAATCCGATAGAAGACAGGACAATCATATCTAAGAGCAGCTTGACAAGCCTGAGGCACATCCACGATCGCGGTTATGCCTAAATGGGTTAAGCTGCGAGCCAGGTGGCATAAAGGCAAACCCATCACATTAGCAAAACAGCCCTGCAACCTATCAACGGGATGAAAGCCAGCATGTTGAATAGCATATGCGCCAGCTTTATCCATCGGGTCACCACTAGCGACATATGCTTCAATCTCTTCATCACTATAATCTCGCATCGGAACATCTGTAGCACACAAATCGGAAAGTATTGTACCATCCAGAGCGCGCAAGATTGATATCGCTGTGAAGACCTGGTGGGTGTGCCCGCGTAAGCTACGCAGCATTTCCAGCGCTTCATTTTGATTGCCAGGTTTGCCTAAAATCTCTGGTTTCCCGCTCATACCACGATTTATGACAGCTGTATCCGCGGCAATGACAACACCATCAACACCTGCCTGGCTGGAGGCTGTAAATGTCTTGCTTTTGGCTATCCTTTTTACATATTCCACCCCGTCTTCATTGGATAGAGGCGATTCATCCACCTGCAATTGCAAGAGGGTATACTCCCATCCAGCAAGGGAAAGTAACTCCTTCCGGCGTGGAGAATTGGAGGCCAGATAAAGCTTATTATTCACCCTTGTTCTAGTGAGCATATCCGGCGATTGTAACACAGTCTCGTACTGGTTCTTTCCTCGAAGGAGTTGTAAAATGAGAGGGAGGTTTTTGAATTAGTGCATTTAGGAGACACTGATGCGCGAATTAAAAGAACGGATCATGCGTGAGGGTAAAAACCTGGGCAATGGCATCCTCAAAGTGGATGGGTTCATTAACCATCAAGTGGACCCGATTTTGATGGATGCCTGTGGGAGAGAACTGGCGCGTCGTTTCAAGGACATCGAGGCAACAAAAGTGCTGACAGCTGAAATTTCTGGCATCGCTCCAGCAGTATCTGCTGCTTATCATCTAAAATTGCCTATCGTTTATGCTCGCAAGCACAAGCCAATTACGATGCCTGACCAGGTCTTCCTCACCCTCAGTCCATCTCATACGAAAGGGCGCATGGTCGAATTGATCATTTCACCAGAATATCTGGGTGTTGGGGAACGCGTTATCATTATTGATGACTTTCTAGCAACCGGCGCGACCATCCTGGGATTGGTCCGCTTAGCTCAAACTGCAGGCTCAACCATTGTCGGAGTTGGTACACTGATCGAAAAAACCTTTGAGGGCGGTCGGCAAGCATTATCTTCGCTAGGGGTACCGATCGAAGCGCTGGTACAGATAACTTCGATGGATGGTGACCAGATCATATTTGCCTCAGAAGAGGGGTAATGGACGCAATTGCAGTCCTCGATTTTGGCTCCCAATATGCACAGCTAATCGCCCGGCGGGTACGCGAAGCACATGTGTACTGCGAGTTATTTCCATGGAATACATCACAAGATAAGGTAATGTCCCTGAAACCTAAGGGGTTTATCCTATCCGGTGGACCTGCGTCAGTCTATGACCCTGAGGCACCGATTGTCCCGGCTTATATCCTTAAAAGCGGACTGCCAATATTAGGAATCTGTTATGGGATGCAAGCACTCACCAATTCCTTAGGCGGGATTGTGGAAGCCTCGACCAAGCGCGAGTATGGCCCAGCAGATGTGGAGACGATTCGTGCCAACCCGCTTCTGCCTGCAGACAAACGATCGGTCTGGATGTCACACGGCGATCGTATCGAGCAACCTCCTAAAGGATTTGTCACACTGGCCAGCAGTGCCAACTCACCCTTCGCAGCTATTGGGGATTTAGACCGGTGTTACTTTGGAGTTCAATTTCACCCTGAAGTACGTCATACGCAGGGTGGGAGTGAAATTCTACGCCGGTTTGCGGTTGAGATTTGCACTGCTCGACCTGAATGGACGTCCGAATCCATCATCACAGAAGCAATACACCGCATCCAGTCGCAGGTGGGCAAGGAACGTGTTTTGTCAGCTGTGAGTGGGGGAGTTGATTCCAGTGTGGCAACAACTTTGGTTTATCGTGCCGTGGGCGATCAGCTGATAGCCATATTCGTGAATAACGGTCTCCTGCGCTTGGAAGAAGCAACACAGGTAGTGAAGGTTTTTCAAAATACTATGGGAGCTGAGTTGGTCGCGGTGGATGCAGCTGACGATTTCATGAATGCCCTAAGAGACGTAATTGACCCGGAACAAAAAAGGCACATAATCGGCGAGAAATTCATTCGCATATTTGAAGCCCAGGCGCGCCAAGTTGGTAAGCCGCATTTCTTGGTCCAAGGAACGATATACCCGGATGTAGTCGAATCCAGTGGTCCTGACCGAGCCCAAGCTGCAAGGATCAAGAGTCATCACAATGTTGGGGGGTTGCCAGAAAACATGCACTTCGAATTGGTGGAGCCCTTGCGTTATCTCTTTAAAGACGAGGTGCGCCAGGTGGGCGAGGCTCTCGGACTTCCCCATGCGCTTGTATGGAGGCAGCCTTTCCCGGGGCCTGGGTTAGCTGTGCGCTGCCTGGGAGAAGTTACGCCACAACGATTGGAACGTTTGCAACTTGCTGATAACATATTTACCAGTGAGCTAGCGACAGCCGGTATGTTGTATATGGATGAAGAAGAAGGCACTGCCCAGGCCTTCGCGGTGTTGCTACCCGTGCGCTCAGTGGGTGTGATGGGTGATAACCGCACCTACCAGGAAACGATTGCTCTTCGCGCCGTCACCTCCGATGATTTTATGACCGCAGATTGGGCTCGCTTGCCTTACAACCTGCTGGCACGCATCGCCAATCGGATTGTTAATGAAGTTGCTGGGGTAAATCGTGTAGTCTATGATATAACCAGTAAACCACCAGCGACCATCGAATGGGAATAAATCTTAGATAATGTTTTTACCCAAATTGGATCGAACAAGCAACCAATAAACCATTATTTCGTATATTGGATTAAGGTTAAAGAGAGGAGCATACTATGGATTTCGGATACGTATTAAAAAGAGCGTGGCAGATCATCTGGAAATTCAAGGTGTTATGGATTTTCGGCATATTGGCCAGCTGTGGACAAGCCAGTGGTTCGGGAGGGAGTAACTCTGGATATCGTTTTTCAATCCAGGAAAACAATGTATCACCACAAATAGAACGTTTCTTTTCTCAGCTTAATCCTGGGATCATATGGATGCTGATTGTGATTGGTATCATCATTGTCCTTGCCTTGGTCGTCCTTGCCATTTTATTAGGAACCGTTGGGCGGGTCGGATTAATCCGCGGGACGATGAAAGCTGAGCAAGGTGCTGAACGACTCACCTTTGGCGAGTTGTGGCGTGATGGTCTGACTTATTTCTGGCGGGTCTTTGGTTTAAACCTGCTGATTGGTGTAACTGTATTTCTGATAATCCTGGCATTAGGCATTATCGCAGTTGTGCTCACTATAGGCACACTGGGTCTATTTATTTTATGCCTGCTACCCATCATATGTCTACTAGTTCCGGTGATGTGGGCTGTATCTGTGATCATTGAGCAAGCGAATGTAGCCCTGGTAGTGGAAAACCTTAGCATTACCGAAGCGATAAAACGCGGCTGGAAGGTGGTGTGGGAAAATATCGGCACCATGATTGTAATGTCGCTCATCCTGATTTTGGGTGTTGGGATCATCGGTGGGATAATCATCGGCTTGCCCCTGCTCATCGTTGCTGCCCCAGCAGTTGTCGGTGTGACTACTGGTACCACAGAAGCCATTCGAAATGGATTGATCGTCTCGGGATTGCTCTTTATTGTCTACCTGCCGTTTTTACTTGTGCTGAGTGGTATCCTACGGGCATATACCTCATCCGCCTGGACGCTTACCTACCTGCGTGTAACTAACAAGCCCTCAGCGCTACAGCTCGAGGCACCTGGTACACCAGAGAACCTAGAGACCCCACCTGCCCAGACTGTGTGAGAGCAGATAAAGCCGACGAATTATAGAAAATATTCAGTAACGCAAACTAACCCCTTGCGTTACTATTTAATTCGCCGGGTATTTAATCTATCGCTTAAACGTTAATCTTCAATCGAGATTATAATTAATCTGGTTTTAGTGTTCTTATAATTTAATATGGGTTCGCAAAAGGAGAATCCTATAATGGATGAACTGATTAAATTGGTATCTCAAAAGACTGGATTACCGCAAGACAAAGCCAAAGTGGCCGTTGAGACAGTTATAAACTTTCTTAAAAAGAAATTACCTCCCACCATCGCTGGACAGCTCGATACGATCCTAGCGGGTGGAAGCCTCCCAGACAATCTGACCAAGGGTCTTGGAGACTTGCTGGGCGGAAAAAAATAGAAACTACCAAAAAGGAGAGGAAAAAATGGCTAAGATCGCTGACGTTGAAGGGATTGGAACCAAATATGCCGATAAACTTACTAAGACAGGCGTCGGTACAACCGATGCATTGTTGAAGGCGGGTGCAACGCCCAAGAGTCGTAAAGAACTTGCCGAGAAGACCGGCATCGGTGATGCATTAATCCTGAAGTGGGTCAACCATGTTGATTTATATCGGATCAAGGGCGTAGGATCAGAATACTCTGAATTGTTGGAAGCAGCGGGAGTGGACACTATTCCAGAATTAGCCCAAAGGAAAGCCAGCAATCTCATCCAGAAGATAGTAGCTGTTAACATGGAAAAGAAACTGGTGCGAAAGCTACCGGTCGAGTCGCAGGTGGCAGACTGGATCGAACAAGCGAAAAAGTTGCCAAGAGTAATCAACTACTAATCCAGCAGTGATGACTGATCTCTCATCCTGAGAGAAACCGGTTTTTGTTATATGGAGGGTATCATGCCTTCTCTTAATCGCATCCAATTGATTGGGCATCTTGGGAAGGATCCTGAGGTGCGCTTCACGCCCAAAGGCAGGAAGGTTTGCACTTTTAGCCTTGCTGTAAGCCGACGTTGGAAGAGCAGTACTGGTGAAGCCAAAGAAGCCACCGACTGGTTCAATATTGAAGCATGGGGTCACCTGGGGGAAATATGCAAACAATACCTACATAAAGGTCGGTTGATATTTCTTGAGGGGCAGCTGCGCACAGATCGCTACGATCATGAAGGAGATACGCGCTATTACACAAAAGTTATCGCCACGCAGATGCAAATGCTTGATCGTAAGGCCGAGGAACTTCCAGCCATCGAGGCAGAAGAGCCATCTGAGGAAGATGAACTTTCGACCAATTCGTAATCATTAACAGAACAGGGATTTGGAGGATGTTCCTTGTGCTCCAAATCCCTGGATTTATTTAATAACCGGGATAGCCTCTAGCTGCTCGATAAGACCCCGAATGACATCGAAACCGCCTTGCCAGAAGCTAGCACTGTGCATATTAACCCCCGCATCAGACAATATTTTTTCTGGTGCTTTTGATCCCCCGGCTGAGAGCAGGCTTAGATAGCGCGGCTTGAATGATTCACCTTCTGCTTTAAACTGCTGATACAATGATAAAACCAGAAGCTGACCAAACGTATAAGCATAGACGTAGAATGGGGTTTGGTAAATATGGGGAATAGATACCCACTCCCATCGGAATTCATCATTGACTTCTACCGCTTCCCCAAACTGGTGGCGCAAATTATCCAAATAAGCGCTTGACAGATCATCCACAGTTGCGCCTTGCTGAACCATTTCATGTGCCTGACGCTCAAATAATGCGAACTGCGCCTGGCGCATGACAGAAGCATAAGCATCATCAACCTGACGGAAGAGTAGAGTTTGACGCACTGAGGCATCGCTTTCAGTCGCTAGCAGGCGATCCACCAACATCATCTCGCCAAAAGTGGAAGCTGTCTCCGCTAAAGGAAGAGAGGAACTGAACGTGAAAAGGCTGTGCTCAGCTGCGAGTTGGGAGTGAACGGCATGTCCCAGTTCATGGGCCAGGGTTGCCACATCATCTGGTTTTCCCTGGTAATTGACTAGAACCCAGGGGGTGACATCTGGCGCAACGGTCGAGCAGAACGCCCCGCTGATCTTTCCACGGCGCACTTCACTATCGAGGTGGTTTTGATCCAGTACCCGGCGAGCTAAATTAGCAATCCTTAGCTCGAAAAGCTGAAATGCATCAAAAACTATATCAGTGGCTTGGTTAAAATCGTACTTTTTATCTGTTTTGACCACCGGGGCATAGATATCGTAACGGCGTAAACGCTCCATCCCCAACCAGCGTGCTTTCAGGTCGAAGAAGCGTTGGAAAACAGATATGTTATCCTGGCAAACCTCCAACAAGGTGTCGACCACGTCATCAGGAATATCATTTGCCAGGTTGCGTACCGCAAGCGGGTCGGCGAAGTGCCTCATATCAAGGTTTTCATTATGCCAATCCCGTACCAGGGTCTGGTAGATCTGACCCAAGATGCTACCATCCTGACTATAAATGCGATAGAGTTCCTGATAGGCTGCTGCACGTAGCGCGGGGTCATAACTGCGTGCGTAGACCATTAATTCTCCGCGCGTGAGCTCCTGTATCTCACCATCCACCTCTAGATGGAACACATAACGATTCGTAAGTGTGTTATATAAATTAACCATTGCCATCGAACCGGTGACATCCTTTATATTGATGATCTTTTCTTCCGGTTCTGTCAGGGTATGTGGTTTGAAATGGCGCATCTCTTCCAGCCAATAGCGATAATCACCTGATGAAGCCATCAATCGTTCAGCCGGGGTAACATCCAGACCCTTCCACCACAAACTAAAAAATAGCGTGCGGTTGGTGATGACCGCCAAGTGGCTATCAACCTCAGATTGAAAAGCTTGAACAACCTGATCCTGGGTATCAGCTGAAAAACTTAGAAAGGCAAAATCAGCAATTCGGTTGGCCAGGCGTGAGATTGCTTCGAATAATTCGATCGCGTTAAGGAAAGCTGTCTCAGGGATTTCCGGAGATAGGCTTAAGCGCATTGCTTCGAACTCAACAACCATATTGTCCAGCTCGTCGAAGCCAGCTTTCATCTCAGGGCTATCCCGGGCTGGGAATAGGTCAGATAAACTCCAGGGGGATTGCGTGTATGTCATCGTAGACTCCATATTTTGATCAGATTTTTGTTTTAGATCGGTATTTAGATAATTACACGATCAGTGACTTCTAATAAAGTTAAACATTAAACCGGATGTGCACGATCTCGCCATCGTGCACCACGTACTCTTTCCCTTCCAGGCGCAAGCGACCTTTCGCCCTAGCCTCGGTCAGGCCGCCCAGGGCGAGTAGCTCTTCATAAGGGATTACCTCCGCACGGATGAAGCCTTTTTGGAGATCAGTGTGGATCTCTCCAGCTGCATCATAGGCAGAAGATCCACGATGTATAGTCCAGGCACGAACCTCGTCGGGGCCGACGGTAAAAAATGAGACTAAGCCAAGCAAATCGTAGGATACGCGGATGACCCGCGCCAGACCAAGCTCTGTGATACCATATTCCACCATAAAGATTTCTGCATCTTCTACTGTTAGCTGAGCGATTTCCATTTCCAGCTTGCCTTGCAAGGCAACCAGATTACAATGTGGGTGTGAATACTCTACAAGGGGCATATCCTGCCCCTCATGCAGGTTGAGGAACACCAGCATGGGTTTACGGGTGAGAAAGCCGAATCCTGAAAGGGTTTTTTCTTCCTCAACGGTCAATTCTATCTCCCGTAAGGGAATTTCTCGAGAGAGGCTGTCTTTAAACCGCTCAAAAAGAACCGCCTCCCGTTCAATTACAGATCTTTCTCGCCCGCCTCCCTTTTTACGTTCCTCTACCAGGCGTTCAAGCTTACGCTCGACAGCAATTATGTCATTCAGCAGCAGTTCAGCGTCCATGGTGGCTATATCGCGTGACGGGTTCACATTCCCAGAGGGGTGTGGAACATTGGCATCTTCGAAACTGCGCACCACGTGTAGCAATCCATCCATTTGGGTTAGCAAGTTGAGTAATTGACCTGAGATTGCACTCTGACTGCCCTCCAACCCAGCGATATCTGCGTAAGTTACCTTGGCGTAGATAGTCTTTTTTGGCTTAAACAACGCTGATAAACGATCGACGCGTCCATCCGGAACATCCACTACCCCAGTGTGCACATCAAACCGACCTCCACTGGTGGTCAATGGCTGATGACCCCGGGTAAGGGCATTAAAAACAGTCGTCTTACCCGATTGAGGTAATCCAATGATTCCAAGTCGCATTTCGTTTCTCCCACGTCAAACGAAATAATAACTCCGTTTGATTCTACATGGGCGATTATACTTCGGATGAGCGAACCCCTAAACTTTCATTTTGGTTTCGGGTATAATTTGTGCCATAGCTCGCCGAAGTGGCGGAATAGGCAGACGCGCACGACTCAAAATCGTGTTCCGTAAGGAATGTGGGTTCGATTCCCACCTTCGGCACCAAATAACACAAAACCACCCGAAGATTATTGAAAGCGGGTGGTTTTATTTTATAAATGCTTGATCAAATGTCTATGGCATCTCAACCATGGATATTATCTGAGTGAATACTTTGAACTCAGGCGGATTTTCAATGTGCTTCTTTACCGCACATAACTCAGCTGAGCGCACTAGGGATGGAAGATATTTTTCAGGGAACCCGGCCGGGATTTGAATCTCAAGGTCGACATTTTCGACCATGCCAGTCATTTTGTTCGTGTGGGAGTGTTGGATAATACGCATACCCTCCGTCGGCAGATGGCGTTGCTTACAAAACCCGAGTACGTAAATCCCTGCACAGGTAGCAATTGAGGCCAGGAATAATGAAAAGGGTGTGGGAGCTGATCCTGCCTCACCACTTGGGTTAGGTTGATCTGTCATCACCGTAAATGGTCCAAAATGAGCATCTACACGATCCCCCCCAGGAAAATCGACTATCATTTCCATGAATATTTTCTCCTTATAAGGTTGACTTTCTACAATCATTGCTTTGGATGCAGAACATCCTTAAAAGTTGCCCCCAGCATATATTCTACAGGCAGCTATCAATAAGAATATTCTATTTACAGGAAGCGAAAGCTCCTATTAAATTTTGTTCAAATTGAAGAATGGTTGACTATGTACAATAAGGTCGGTTATTCAGCGGCAATCTCCGGCAGCCCAGCCTCCCTCGCCTCACCTTTTCGCCACCAAAAGAACCAATACAGGAAAACTGAGATGATATAAAGGATGATGGTGCCCAGAAACGGGGGACCAAAACCGTAACGCACTTGAAGAATTCCACTGATCGTCGGGCTGATTGCCCACCCGAAGTTCCAAGACATGCTCACCAGGCTGGCGACCATTGCCCTGGATGAAGGTTCCACTTGTTCCATGACGAAAGTCTGATAAACGGGGCTGCTCATGTTCATCAATGCAACCCGGATGTAATAAGCCACCCCACTGATCCAAAATAACGGTGAGAACCCCAGGAGAATTAGAAATGGGATCGACAATCCCTGAGTAATTACCACAATCTGAATCTTACCCAAGCGATCGGCCAATGGAGGTGCGGCAAGCAAACCGATCCCCATCGCCAGGGAGCCCCAGGCAAATAAAACACCGATCACTTGGTCTGACTGATGATATTGGAGACGGAAAAACACGTTCATAAAGGGCATAATCAACCCGGCTCCAAATGAAGTGATAAGCATGGGCAAGATAAGCTGAGTCAATTTCTTTGGGTTTTTAGCTGCATAAGAAAAAGGCGCGAAGACTGTTCTTTCTTCATGATTGAGCCGCGGCATCTTGATCATGATCAGCGGAAGGACACTGATAGCTAACGCCATCGAAACCACCAGGATGGAGCTTCCATACGCCTGACTACTCACCGCCCCAACGCTGTGCATACTGGCCACCCAGCTAGGCAGGTAACCACCGATCCAACTACCCACGGAGGCAGAAACCATCTGTATCCCAGAGCTAAAGCTGAATAAATAGGTACGTTCATGTTCACCGCTGTTTTCCATCAGGAACGGGCTCATCGTCACCGCCGCCAGACTTTGCGCGGCACCGGAGATAACATTCATACTGTATAGGATGGACGGCATCGGCAAGATGACCATCATTCCAATGGTCAGGCAGATAACCACCCCTGAAATGAGCAGGGATGATTTCCGTCCTAAATAATCGGCTAGGTAACCCATGGGTAAGGAAACGATCAATGCTGTGAGGTTGCTGGTGGTGACCAGGTTACCTAACAACTTTTCATCAAAGCCCAGGCTGAGAACATAAAAATTAAATAGAAGACGGAAGATACCCAGGGCGATGCCGGCGATGATCCCGTAGGTTAAATACAAGCGTGCGTTTGGACGGAAAGCAACCAGGTGATCGCCGTAATCTTTCACGCTGCGCCCAATGCCTGCAATCATTCTTTAACCCTCGTCTTTTACCGATAAAAATTTTCGCAAAGTGTCAAAAGTGTCCGCAACTGCTGATTCCCTGACGGTATAACGCTTTTCCTCGTGCTCTTCCAGGGTCACATAGACCAGACCCGCCAAACGCAAAGCATTCAGGTGGTGAATAACTGTTGGTGCGCGCAGGCGAAGTCGTCTGGCTAGTTGTGAGGGCATCTGGGGTTTATCACTTAAATAACGCAAGATAAGCAGGCGAGTGGGATCTGAAAGTGCCTTAAGCGCTCTAAGTAAGGCATCTGGCACCACTTCTCCAGGTACCAGCGCCACCTCTGGCGGGCGAGCTCCGAACAACACCACCCAATGATCTACTATAACGCAATCATACATCACCAGGGGTGTGGTCCAGTAAGAGGGTACAAACATGACTTCGTCAGCGTCTTCGAGGGCAGCAATCTTTACTCCCTGTGAAAGCTCGACGAATAGTTTGGAAAAGTCGAGCCGTGATGCCAACTCCTGAGCCTTGGTCAGAGCTTGCTGCAGGTAAGGTTTTATACGCCGCTCTTCCTCAGCAAAGAAAACTGCTACATACGCCTGCAATGCAGCCAAATAGCGCTCACCAAACTCCTCTGGTCGAGACCACCAATTTAGTGTGGTGACCAAAACTTCGGGGGTAGGTGGTCCTTCTTTATGTTGACGATTAAGCCGTAATCGTTCAAGGTCGCTGTCGTTCCATGCCCGCCTTGCCATTACTTCTTTGAGGATCCCCAATATTTCTGGCTTCTCATCTGCATGAAATGCCAATGTGGGCAGGCGCTCTGCGGGTGAAATTTGACTTAGCGTCCAGAGAGCCGTGGTAGCATCCTTGGGCTCGGGTAGGTTAGAAACCCAAGCGAGTGGGCGGCTAAAAAATAAATCTTGGGCATCCTCCAGGATTGTTCGCTGGGGAGATGTCAGGCGCGACCGTACTCCCGCAGCCCAGGAACCTCTCAACCCAAATGCTTCCGGGTGATGTAACACATGCAGGCTGGCGAACAGATCATAGGCCGTGCCCCAATCCCATAAGATGTGCGGCTTGCTGTTCGGCTTCATAAGTGGCTTTCCGAGAAGCTGGACGAGACTGTGCAGTCTTGCAATGGAATATCTGGTACCACCAAATGGCGCGGCAGTTTCAGTCGTGAATGCATATATGAGTTTACACGCGCTTTTCTTATGAAAGCTAAAGCATGGTCTTTTTCAACTTCGCACAAAATTGCTTGTAAATGCTCTTTGACAAAGATATCAAAATTATGGTCCATAGTTTTTTCCTTAGACATTTATCTATGTTAGATATATATCTAACATAGATAGTAATCTAATCTAATTATTTTGTCAACCCCTTACCTATTTGTATTACTCAATTGGGTAAGAATCGGTTATGATAAAGCCAGGTCTTTACCAAGGAGGATGTATGTTGAGGAAGCTTAGGCATCGTATATTCCTTGCAATGTGCCTCGTATTTTCCTTATCGGGTTGCAGTGCCATTCGGGGTATTGGAAATGCCTTAACCAATAGTTTTAAAGGCTTTTCTATTCGCTTCCCGTAGATTAAGGGGTATCTTTCGAGAAAACAAAACTCAGTCAGGTGATCTTCTTTTAATATCCTGAGATTTCCGATAAACACTCGTCTAAATTTTTGGTATTGGCAATCTCCCCTTTATGGAGATCGGTCATTTGTGTTTTACCACACTACCGGTATTATTATCAGTGATTTTCCATAATTATTTATATTAGATCACTTCACAATGATTATTCACTAACCTGTGGATAACTCGGGGAATACTGTGGATAAGTCATCTTAATTGTGGAAAACCTGTCAACTTACAAGATATTTTATGACTCGTTGCCCCTACATATAGGGCATGTTTAGAGGATAAAACCAAGTTCTTTTTCGCAGCTTGTGGGATAAGAAAATCCCTCTATTTATCCACTTAGCTTCATCTAGCAATTGGGGAAAATCCACCTCACCTGTCACCCATATATCTATCCAAACCATCGTATGCCCCCACCTATGGTGTAATAAGCAGATTGAATTTTGCTTTTCCACATTTCCACAATCTCTACTAAGACTACTATATATATATAATAATACTATGTTGAGTATATATTCATCTCGTCTATCAATTGGCGGTCCATTATATTAAATCAAGTTCATTAAAAAGTCATAGTTGTCTGACCTTGGGGTAACGTAAAGCGACAAACAACCCATATAACAATGAAACGGCTGCACCAATACCGACAGTAATTGGAGCACCGAGCCAATCCGTTACAAATCCAGCTTGAAGACCACCCAGACGGTACATACTCTGGAAAGTCATTGTGTAAACACCCATCACCCGCCCACGCAGACCGTCGGGAGTGACAAATTGCAACAGTGTATTTGCCAGAGCATTCTGCCAGACGAAACTAAACCCGATGAACAAAGATAATATTAAAGAGATGGTGAAATGAGATGAAAATGCAAATAGTACCAAAAACAGGGGGAAAGCCAAGTTCCCTATAGTGAGCAATCGACCGCGCCTTGCATTTGCAGATAGCGAAGCAACCACCAAAGCCCCGACGACTGCTCCAACACCAATCATCGAATACAACAGACCCAGTGGTAGTGCTTCAGGAGTCTGGCAGCCCATAAACAAGCTAGTGGAATTACAGAGAGCTGCCACTAACGGTTGAGCACTTTGTTTAAGCACCACACTTGCAAAGACGGGCAGAAGAGTGGTATAGGGCATCGAGAGAAATGCACTGATTGCAATCAGACTGACCAACACGAGGATTTCCTGGCGTTGGACGATAAAATGCAATCCACCGACCATGTGTTTAAGTGGGTTTGTTTCACTCCCTATATGTGATTTGGGTTTGGGTAGACCGCGCATCATCATTAAACTGATGATGACGGCGATAAAGGTTAATCCGTTGAAGAAAAAAGCATTGCCCTCGCCGGTAGTAGCCACCATTATTCCAGCTAATGCAGGTCCAATGGCACGCGCACCATTAAACATAGCGGAATTCAAGCCGATTGCGCTGGTCAGGTCATCCTTACCCTCAACCATATCCACAGTGAAAGCCTGCCTGGCGGGTAAATCCACAGCCGTAGCGGCTCCCAAAATAAATGCCAGCAGGTACACATGCCAGATCTGAACTGTTCCACTCCAGGTGAGAAATGCCAACAGGAAAGCTTGTACCAGCATAATCACCTGTGTGATTAGGATAATCGTACGCCTGGGAAAACGATCAGTTATCGAGCCTCCCCATAGGGAAAGTGGGATGAGAGGTATCAGGCCGATAAAGCTGATGATCCCCAAGGATGCGGCGGAACCTGTGAGGCGATAGACCAGCACCTGTTGAGCCATGGTTTGCATCCAGGTGCCAATCAGTGAAATTCCCTGACCGAAAAACCATAGTGCGTAATTGCGATGAGAAAAGGCGCGAAATGGAGCAGGTAGTCGAAGACTGGTGTACATTTACTGGGCTAGCTTGGCTACCGTTACGCCTTCACCACCTTCTTTATCCCCGCCAGACTCGAAGGACTTCACGTGTGAGTTATGAGATAAGGATTCCCGGACTGCTAGGCGCAGCTTGCCGGTACCTTTGCCATGGATGATTCGTACCCATGGGAGCCCGGCAAGATAAGCTGAGTCCAGATAACGGTCAAGGGCATCAAGGGCTTCTTCGGAGCGTTGGCCTCGCAGGTCGAGCTCTATACCAGGGCTCTCCGCATAGATGTGTTGACCAGAAGAGCGAACGCTTCCCCTGCTCGCCTCGGTCGTTGAGCGTGATTGACTGGCAGTCATCAGCTCACGTGCGGTGGGCAACACGGTTGACCCAGATACGGAAGTAAGTTCCTCCCCAAGCAGTTGCAATTCTGCCAGCCTTGCCCGAATACGCAGCACACCCACTGACACCTCTGCTTCTTCTTCGCCCAAAGAGGTGACCAAACCTTGGGTATTTAGCGAGTGCAGACGCACTTTATCTCCGAGGCGAATGGCTCGATGCACAGGCGATATACCTCTTTCGGGTATTCGGCGTTCTACAGGAGCCACCACGTTTTCTTGCAGCTCTTCGACTTTTTCTTCAACCTCATCTATAACTTCCAGAGGTTGTCTGGTGCGTGCTAGCTGCCGGCGCACTTCCCGCAGCTCATCCTGCACAGATTCAAGCTGTTCTGCAGCTTGGTTACGTGCTTTATCAAGCACCTGCATGCGTTCATCTTCGATTTTCTCGAGGCGTTTTGCAAGCTCAGCCCTTATTGATTCCACCTCATGATGCGCATTTTCTGCTGCAGTACGGGCTTTGCGTGACAAGTCGCGTTGGCGATGAATTTCGTCGAGCAAATCTTCCGCCCTCAAGTCAGCAGGGCTCAACTCAGAGCGCGCATTAGTGATGATTGGTTCGGGCATGCCCAATCGTTGAGCAATCGCGAGGGCATTAGAACGTCCAGGCAAGCCAATGGTCAAGTGAAAGGTAGGGCGTAATGTTTCTAGGTCGAATTCAACACTTGCATTAACCACACCCGGTGTGGCATGTGCAAATGCCTTAAGCTCCGGATGGTGGGTGGTAACTAGTGTGGTGATGCCTCGCTCAAGTAAATGCGTGAGTAAGGCTCGCGCCAGGGCTGCTCCCTCTTGAGGGTCGGTACCAGCCCCTAATTCATCCAGGATGACCAATGATCTCCGGTCAGCATGCTCCAATATGCGGATGATATTGGTAATGTGCCCGGAAAATGTGGAAAGGGATTGTTCGATGGATTGCTCATCCCCAATATCGGCGTAAATGCTATGGAACAGGCTGATCTCGGATCCAGAATGTGCTGGAATGTGTAATCCCGACTGCGCCATAAGTACCAGTAAACCAATGGTCTTGAGGGTGACAGTCTTACCACCGGTGTTTGGACCTGTGACGACCATGGCGTAAGTCTGAGCATCCAATTCAACATCAATCGGTACGACCGTCACAGGATCCAGCAATGGATGGCGCGCCTGGTATAACCGGATAATGGTGCCCGGGTGCCGCTCTGATGGCTTGGCAATGGGGTGTAAGGCAGGTTCGCTGGCTGCAAGGTTATCGGAGTATTTGGCTTTGGCAAAACACAAGTCAAGATCTGCAACCCTCTCTACTGTATTTAGGATATTTACTGCTTGCACACCCACTTGTTGCGAAAGCTCGGTCAAAATTCGGCGTTCTTCATCCCGTTCAGCAAGTTGAAGCTCGCGAAACTCATTATTGTGCTCAACAACACTCAGCGGCTCAACGAACAATGTGGCGCCCGAGGCAGACTGGTCATGCACTACAGCCCTGATTCGTCCTTTAAATTCAGCTCGTAAAGGCAACACATAACGCCCATCGCGCTGGGTAATTAACGCCTCCTGTAGATATGGAGAAGTATGTGGATCAGAGACCATACGCTGTAGCTTGGTCATCAAGCGGTCATGAGCAATACGCAAATCACGTCGGATAGTTGCGAGGGCATCGGAGGCGCTATCTAAAACTTCACCACGCTCCGAGATGGCGCGGGTTATCCCATCCACCAAGCCCAGTGAAGTTGGAATCTGAGAGGCGATCTCAAACAGGGTTGGGTACTGCCCGCCCAAGCGCTCGAAAGTGCGCACCAGAGAACGGGCAGCAATCAACGTGGATTTGATATCCAGCAGGTCGGTGGGGGCAAGGACGCCAGCGTGAGCTGCCAAATCCACTGCCTGGCGTACGTCTCGTGCACCCCCGATGGTGAGGTCTGGACGGGTGACGAGCATGTGTACCGCCTCACTGGTCTCGGCCAGGCGGCGATGCGCTTCGTCGGTATTTGTGGTCGGTTGAAGTTTGTGCGCTTTTTCGGTTGATGCTGCAAAGGCACAGTAACCAGCCAGGCGTTCAAGTACCTTTGAGTACTCAAGTGTATGTAATGTTTTTGCGTCCATGTGAGTTTAACACCCTGGTTAAGATTAGGCAATCAGGGAGTTTACCACAGGATGATATCACGGATAGGAGTTATTTGACTTATAATCGGCCAAGACAATTCTCAGGAGGTTATACGATGGCATATACTTATGCAGTCTTGGGTGCAGGCAGGCAGGGAACAGCTGCTGCGTATGATATGGCACGCTGGGGAGAGGCAAGCAAGATCCTCCTGGCAGATAGGGATTTAGCCATTGCTGAGCATGCAGCTCACCGGGTAAACCAATTGATTGGCTCAAAGGTGGCCGATGCTGCCCAGGTTGAGGTGACTGACATGGCGGCATTGGAACATGTGCTGCAAGGTGTGGATGCATTCGTCAGTGCGGTACCCTATTACTATAACCTGGATATCACCCGTGTAGCAGTTAAGGTGAAAGCCAGCATGTGTGATCTGGGTGGCAATACGGATATTGTCAGACAGCAGTATGCTTTGGATGCTGAGGCACGAAACCAAGGGGTCAGCATCATCCCTGATTGCGGGCAGGTGCCGGGGTTAGGCTCGTCATTGACTGTATATACCATGAGTCTATTGGATGAGGCGATCGATGTATATATGTGGGATGGAGGCATCCCACAAAACCCGCAGCCTCCCTTCAATTATTTGCTTACTTTTCACGTTGCCGGGCTGACGAATGAATATGCTGAACCCGCCATTTTCCTGCGCGACGGAAAGGTTACCCAGGTTGAACCGATGACTGAGCTGGAGACCGTAGAGTTTCCCGATTCAGTCGGCACATTAGAAGCTTTTGTTGCAGGTGGGGGTACCAGTACCATGCCCTGGACGTTCGAAGGTAAACTGCGCACATTACAAAACCTCACTCTACGCTACCCCGGGCATTTTCAACAATTGCGTGCCTTCTGGGACCTGGGATTGTGGGACTTAAAGCCAGTATGGGTAGGCAATAAACAGGTAGTTCCCAGGGAAGTATTTCATGCACTGTATGAACCGATGGTGACCTTCCCGAATGACCCCGAGAAGGGCAAAGATATCGTTTTGGTGCGCGTGAAAGCCCTGGGGAAGAAAGGTGGTCGACCTGCCAAAGCAGAGGTTGAGTTGGAAGATCACTTCGATGAAACCACAGGCTTTACTGCTATGGAACGTACCACTGGTTGGGACGCGGCCATTGTGGCAGAAATGATGGCACACGGGTTAACTCTACGGGGTGCAGGTGGGGTAGAAACCTTTGTACCAGCGGTACCATTCATGAACGAGCTCAAACGGCGAGGCTTTCAAATCAAGGAAAAAGTGGAATAGGAAATTAATACATCGATAAACTCCCGTGTTTACGGGCGTAATTCTCAGAACGGCGGTAGAGAATATAACCCAAGGGCGGCATGATCAAGCCGAATAGGGTAGTGATCATGAGCTCAATTGGGAATGTTGCCAGCTCGGGGAAACCCACCGGGAATCCATCATGGTTGAGCGGAACGCATCGACTGCATAAGCCAGGGGGATTAACCGGGATAAGAATAAAATAGACGGGGCAATGCAAAGAAGGGGAAAAAGTTGGCACATAATACCAGTAAACTAAACTGGAGGAAGTTAGCTACAGTTTGAGCAGTCTCTTTAATGCGCAATGTGAGAGCAGAGATGATGAAACCTATCCCAAATGTGCCTGCTAGGGTCATAACTAGCAAATACAATCCAAGCCAGGGATTCTTAACCGGCAATTTTCCAATCATGGCTGTCATGAGCACTGCCGCGGTGAGGCTGAGAAGACTGGTCCACCATCCGGTCAGCAATTTCACTCAATTTAAGTAGCTCGATGATCTGGTTGGAACGTTTTCGACGGGCTGAGGGGTCGAGGTGGTATAAAGCCCCAAAGTATTCCAGGTTCTCCCGCCCGGTAAGCTTCCAATACAGCCCACGTTCACCCATCAACATGCAACCCACACTGGAGCGTACTTTGTTCTCTTCTTTGGTTACATAGTAGCCGTTGATCCAGGCTTCCCCGCTGCTGGGCAGGAGCAAGGTAGTGAGTATTTTGATCAGGGTGGTCTTTCCGGCGCCATTTGGGCCGAGCAAACCGAAGACCTCACCCTGGTTGACTTCCAACGTAATAGCTTTAAGCGCTTCCACAGAGCGTTTTTCAGATTTAAACAGACCTTTACGAGCACGAACTTCATAGGTCTTACTGAGTTTCACAGTGCGGACGGGACATGACATCAATGTTACCCTCCAAACAGATGTGGATTATACCTTTCAACTGATGAGGTGGAATTAAAAGGCTCCTTAAACCCATCCAAACATTCCTAGTCCCTTTTTCCCAGGCGCTTCCTTTCCTCTTCTGCCAAAATGGGCTCCAGCTTCTTGAATAGCGGAGCGGGCTGTTCCAAACGCTGGCCAGGTTGCAGGTTCGATGGCGCCCAAAGCCCTCCGGGTTGTGGGGGACGATATCGAAGGGTATTGTGAGCCCCCAGCTTGTCTAATTGTTGTTCAACGTACTGATCCCCAAAAAGGGGTTGGGTATAGCCCAAATATGTGTGCAAGCGTTCACTGCTGAAGGGGATAAATGGAGCAAATAAAAGCTTGAGCGAGTCGATCACACGCAATGCGGTATATATTGACTTGGCAGCTGCGGATTTGTCAGTCTTGATCTCAAACCAGGGGGAAGTCTTATCCTGATATTTATTGCCTTCTGATGCCAATCGGAGGATTTCGCCTAGGGCAGCGCGCAAGCGGACGACTTCGAGGTGCTCACCGACAGATTGAAAGCCACGCTCGACAGTTGCAATGATTTCTTTGTCAATTGGACGCAGCTCACCGGGGTCAGGTACGAAACCATCCCAGTGCTTGTAGGCAAAGGGAAGCGCACGATTGACCAGGTTGCCCCATGTGGCGACCAGCTCTCCGTTGTTTCGAGCAATAAATTCATCCCAATCCCAGTCAGAATCCTTTAGCTCCGGCATGTTAATCGTCAGATAATAGCGTAATGCGTCTGGATCATAACGGGTCAGGAAATCCAGCCCCCAGATTGCCCAGTTGCGACTGCCAGAAATCTTCTGCTTCTCCAGGTTCATGAACTGGTTGGCAGGGACATCGTAAGGTAAATTAAGCGGAGCACCACCATAACCTGTGAAAATCTCGACAAATTCATTTCCAACACCCTTTAGTTGTGCGGGCCACCACGCAGCATGAAAAAAGATATTGTCCTTTCCAATGAAATAAAACGCTTTCGCAGAGAGGTCTGTCCACCAGTCTCGCCATGCATCGGGTTGACCAGTAATCTGAGCCCATTCGATTGTGGCAGATAGATAACCAATCACATTTTCAAACCATACGTAAAGGCATTTTCCTTCCCAGCCTTCCATAGGGACAGGGATGCCCCAATCCAAATCACGCGTTATGGGCCGGGGACGCAGACCTTCACTATCTATTTGACCCAGAGATTGGCCCACCACCGTCTCGCGCCAGTAATTTTGCCTTTGACGCAGGAATTCAGCCACATATGGTTCTAATTTTGTAAGATCTAGGAAAAAATGTTTAGTCTCACGCAGCTCCGGGACGGAGCCATCCAGTTTGGAGCGCGGGTTGAGCAGCTTCTCAGGCTCAAGAACACTACCACACCGGTCACATTGATCGGAGCGCGCATCTTCGTATCCACAGATATAACATGTACCTTCCACATACCGGTCTGGCAGGAAACGATTGGCTGAGGGGGAATACCATTGTGGACGCGATTCCGTATAAAGATAGCCATTCTTGTTTAGCGCCAGGAACATTGACTGAGCCACCTTAAAGTGGTTGGTGGTATGAGTGGTAGTGAACAGGTCATAACTGATACCAACCTTTTGAAACAATTCGAGGAACTGGTCGTGGAAGCGCTGATACACTTCTTCCACTGGACGGCCTTCAGCATCCGCGCGTATCGTGACTGGCGTGCCATGCGAATCAGTTCCTGATACCATCAAGACACGGTCTCCCCTCAAACGATGGTAACGCGCCACGATATCGCCAGGCAAGTGTGATCCAGTTAGGTTACCGACGTGGATCTCAGAATTGGCGTATGGCCAGGCGATTGCGATCAGAATATTGTTGGACATCTTGACCTCCTTTTGGTTATCCAATTCATGGCTCTAGTAATTCCCTGCATAAAAAAGGGCTGCCTGGATTGGGCAGCCCTCAATGTTTTAATTTATTATGATCATTTATTCTCATCAAATGCGGCTGCCCCGGCGCGTTGAACAAGCTCCATCATGCACATGGACATAACATACACGTGATAGGATGATCTAACCATAGCGTCCAACCTTTCAAATGATTAAATAAGTCTAAACGGATGGTAATGATTTGTCAAGCTTCTATGAACCTATAAAGGTCTTCAAATCCAATAAATTCAAAGATATTCCCTGAGCAACCTTGCCCGATAAGGGTGGCGCAGCCTGCGCAGCGCTTTCCCTTCAATTTGGCGGATGCGCTCACGGGTCAAACCGAATTTATGCCCCACTTCTTCTAATGTATAAGGGTGACCGTTTTCTAACCCGAAACGCAAGCGTATTATTCGGGCTTCACGCGGAGAAAGGGTGGAAAGCACCTGGTCAACCCGCTCACGGAGCATATTTTCGTAGGTCGTTTGGGATGGCGAAGGGGTGATCGTATCTTCCACGAACATTCCCAATTCAGAGTCGTCCTCATCACCGACCGGGCTCTCTAATGAGACCGGGATACGGGCTACATCAAGCATCCAGCGGAGCTTGTCGTGCCCGACCCCCATCTCTAGGCACAGCTCCTCTTGAGATGGTGGTCGTCCAAAACATTGTTCCAGCTTATGAGCAGCTTTATACATCATTCGTAAGCGGTCAGTCATATGAACCGGTATACGAATGGTACGACTTTGATCCGCGATAGAACGTGTGATCGTCTGCCGGATCCACCAGGTTGCGTAGGTAGAGAAGCGGAAGCCGCGCTGGTACTCGAATTTCGTGACAGCCTTCATCAAGCCCAAGTTCCCTTCTTGGATCAGATCCAAAAAAGCAACGCCTCGCCCAATATATTTTTTTGCTACACTGACCACCAGGCGGGTATTAGCTTTGATCAGATGCTCACGGGCTAAAATACCATCCTGGATGGCATTTTCCAGCTCCCTGCGATGCTTCGTGGAAGCTTTTCCATTCATCTTAGCAAGCCTTGCCTTGGATTCTTTGGCATGCTCGATCCTTTGTGCCAGATTGACTTCCTCCTCTAGGGTGAGCAAAGGCACGCGAGACATTTCCTTGAGGTATAAACCCACGCTATCGTCTGCTGAAATGTTTTCCAGATTGGGTAATAGAGCGGTATCCAAAGCAGAAGAAGCATACTCCAGGGTTGAGCTATCCAGCTTGGGTAGATCAGGTTCCGGTTCTGTATCCTCTTCGATTACGATTTCCACACCCTGTCGATGGAGTAACCCAAATAGTTCTAACAGTCGCTCATCATCTTCCCCATCCCATGGGAAGACTTCCAGGATATCCCCCGTGGTTAGATAGCCCTGTACATCGGCTTTTTCAAGTAGAGTGTCGAGGGCTTCAAGCTTTTGTGGTTGTGGGCTTGGATTTGCCATTATTTTCCCTCATATAAGCAGCGATCCTATTTATCCAGAAGTGATTTCAAAGAGGCCAATCTGGGATCTCGAGAATCGTCCTCATGATTGCATGTACTTTCATTGAAGTTATTCCCACATATCGGGCACAAACCTTTACAATCTGGTCGGCACAATGGGCTGATGGGAATCTCTAATAAAAAGTATTCACGCAGTACAGGGGCGAGGTCAATAATACCCGTTTCAGGCAATAGTAAGCCCGAATCGGTCGCATAACGTTGGGAAAAGGCGTACAATTCGGTGAAGTCGATTTTAAGCATCTGCTGAAAGTCGGTCAAACAACGTACGCATTCAAGGTCAATCAAGGCTTGAAAGTCCCCTTGCATCAGGATACCCTGAGGTGTACGTGTCACCCGTACCACCCCGGTTAAAATGTTTAAATGCAAATCTGGTGGGACATTTATTTGCGGGAGATCGAATGGGAAATCCCGGCTGAATCCGGCAGACTGGGCAACAACGAAGCCGACATTCAGACGTAATGGAGAATGTGGGTCAGACACTGTGGTTTATGAAAAATACTTTGAAAATCGCAAAGTAATTTATTATATCTTTCAATTATTATAA
>Ga0153916_10000652_pt1 | contig 23768 bp, 12 predicted proteins | sample Opewatmetagenome_FD_109642 | JGI IMG/M metagenome (GOLD analysis project Ga0153916, IMG submission 109642) | Freshwater wetland microbial communities from Ohio, USA - Open water 3 Core 3 Depth 4 metaG | ecosystem: Environmental > Aquatic > Freshwater > Wetlands | place: USA: Ohio, Lake Erie...
GACGCATCCTTGTCCTCCTTTTGGCTTGGGTAAATGATGTTGCCATCAGGATAAGGATGCGTCTTCTTTTGGCAATCCCGACCAGCCCACCCACGGCCGAAAATCCTTTCCGCAACAGAAACTCATTAAGGACCCTGCGGAAGTGGTGGCCGTGGGAGACATCGTCCACGTGAAAGTCCTCCAAGCCGACGGCCAGCGAGGCCGGATCTCTCTGTCGCGAAAACAGGCCCTCTCCTGACACCCTGGCTTGAGCGCATATGGTGTAAGAACGTTGCCGAGCGTCAAAGCGTTGGACAACCGGAATTCGAGTTGGGCGAAATGTCGCAGTTTCGGCCGGATTATGGTTCGGAGCATGCGGTTTCCGCTGATGACGCCAGTGGGACCACCAAGCCGTAGGGGCATGTAATCGCTCAACCGCATTTCGAGTCCGGCAGGCGAAGTCGAGCCGTTTTTGCCCACCTTCCGTACCGCTCCCCCGACTGAGACCCTCTTTAATTGAGATACAGGGACTGCTAGGCGTCCGCCGGGAAATCCGCTAGAATTCCGGTGTCCGCAGCAATCGCCGCGGCTAACATTGCTCGAAGAACTAGCAGTTTTCTGCCATCAGCCGCGATTCGCATCGCCAGAAACGGTTGTGCGGGAAGAAGTTACGACTAGGTCCCCGTAGCTCAATTGGATAGAGCGTCGGCCTCCGGAGCCGAAGGTTACAGGTTCGAGCCCTGTCGGGGATACTTGCACTGATCCGCTCCTCGGGGCGGTGCAAAGCGATGCAGATCGGTGCGGATCGGTGCGATATCTCCTAGTCCTGTCGGGAGTTGCGGCGGTCCTGGTGCCGCCGTTTTCGTTGGGCTCGGCGGGGCCTTCGGTGCAAAGCGATGCGATCTGCAACGCTTTCGATGCGGGGCGTTGGGCACCAATTTGGGCACCCGAGGGCACCAAACTGGGCACCGAAAGATGCTCGTCCGACGGGCCCTCCGTCCCCGTAGCCCGAAGCTCGGCAACCTCGGTTCGCGGGGTCCCTCCTCCACATGGCGGGGGCGGTAGTGCGGCGATCGCGGCCGTCTGGTCGTGCAGCCCCACGTGCGTGTAGACGCCCAGGGTCAGGCGGACGTCGCTGTGCCGGGCCAGCGTCTGCGCCATCTTGGGCGAGAGCCCGGCCCGCTCCAGGCTGGTGATGAACAGGTGGCGGTTCGAGTGGAAGTCGGCGAACAATCCGCTGTCGTCCTGGTACTTCAGGAAGTCCATCCCCTCCCGGACCTGCCGCGCCTCGGGCGTCTTCGCCTCCTTCAGCCATGCTCTACGGGCAGCTTCCAGGTCGAGCCGCATCATCTTGTGGGTCTTCCGTTCCTTGCCCCCGGGCACCTGGCCAGACACGGGGAACAGGAGGTCGTCCGCTCCCAGGTCGGGCTTCGTCGCCATCCACTCCTTCAGACGCCGGGCTACCTCGGAATGCAGGATTTGCGTGTCCTGCCGCTTTCGCTTGCTGTAGCAGGCGGCGACCGTAGCCGTTGGCGGGTCATCGTCGAGTCGGAACGATCGCGGCGTCAGGCTTCCGACCTCTCCTTTGCGGAACCCCGTCCACGCGGCCAGCACGTACATCATCGCACGATCGGGACCACAGATGGCCTCGACCGAGGGTCCGCTCTCCGCGGCCGCGATCAGCCGGCCGAACTCTTCGACGGTCAAAGCCCGGCGGTCATGGCGGCGATCCGTGCTCACGTTCATCTTCGACAGGTGAGCCAATGGGTCAGTTGCCGCGCGGCGATCACGAACCAACCATCGCGTGAACTGCTTCGCGGACTTCAGATAGTGGTTATACGTCTGGGCGCTCAGCCCGTCACGACGAAGTTGGCCAAGGAACTCCAGCGCCCCGCTGGCCGAGATGTCGCCGATCAGCTTCCACTTGCGGTCGTCGCTGATCTTCTGAGTCTGGCTGATCGCCGTATGCACCTGTTTCGGGGTAACGCCTTTGTTCCGCAGGTACCTCTTGAACTCGGTCAGATGCTGGGCCAGCGGTCGCTTGCGTTGGTCCTCCGTGGGATCGATCAGGCCCGCCTTCTCGCGTTCCACCTTGCGGACCAACTCATTGAGCATCGTCTGCGCAACGCCCTTGTCGGTCGCCAAAGGCACGCGCCGGATCGTCCCAGAGGCATCGCGGTACTTGCCCCACCACTTCTTCGATCGGCCGCGGACCTTCTGGCCGGTCTTCCGGTCGGTTGTCCAAGCGGGTTTCTTGTACAGGTTGGCCACGTCATCATCCTCCGTCATCTCTCAGGCGCCAGGTCGGCCCCGGCACGACTTCATGTTCCCTCTTTCGTCGGGGATTGCAAGGCGAATTCCACCACATTAGAGCCCCACGGGCCGGTAGCCGGTGAACCGCCCGCACTTGGAGCAAGTTGTCCGAATGCGGCCGTCCTTGGACAGGTCGTCGACCCAAGAACCCCGGTCGCACGTCGCGCAGCTGGCGGCCACCGCACCCTCAAACGATTGATTCGGTATCGAGACTAACACCTCGCTTTTGTGGTTCTTCAGTTGCTCCAGTAACTGCCGCGACAGGCCTGCCGCAGGCCTGAGCCGCAGACGATTACCGCGGCATTCGATCTGGATTCCCAACTCCTTGAGCTGGCTCAACAGACGACGTGTCTTGTGGAAAGCACTCATATCTCCACCATCTCGCCAAGCGTCGCATCTTGCGCATCCACTCCGTCCGCCAACGCCGCTTCGGCGAGGACGACGTTGATGTCGTCCACCCCAGCCCCGCATTCCCGTAGTCCCCCGCATTCCCCGCGTGGCTCGGGAGATCTTAATTCTTCGCCCATGTACCCCGATCCGACCGGCTCCGGCGCATGAAATGTTGGAGTGTCACGCGGGGAATGCGGGAACGCGGGGTCGTCGGCCCGGGCCCTCCGGAAGAGGTATTCCTTGCGATCGCGGCCAGCGTTGTCGATGGTCTCCCGCCGCTCAACGACCAAGTGATCCACCTCCAACTCGCAGCCGGCGGGGCCGAAGCAGTTGGCGAGGCGCTTTCCGAGGCTGCGGAGCGCCTTATCGCGCGCGGCCGGGTCTTCCAGGTCGTCATCCTCGCCAGCGCCGGGTATCTCGAGGCCGCCATCCTCTAGGACGTCGAGCAGGTGGTGCGCACGAAGCCATTGACCGGTCTGTCCGGACCGCTCTACAGCCAGCGCCACCTCTCGGAGCCAGGTGAGCGCCGAGTTGGTCATGCGCTCTTGGGTCTGGCGGTGGCCTTCCATGATTGGTGCGGCGGACAGTACGTTCTGCACAATCCAGTCAAGCACGCGCGCCCACCGTCGGAAGTCGTGACGCCCCTCCTTCGTCGAGGGCTTTCCTGCGCGGCACCACGCCTTGATGACGGCGAATACGGCGCCGAGGTACAGCGGCTGGTTGGCCTTGATATGATCCAGCACGTCCCCTTCGGGAAACTCCTGAAACTTGTACCCCAACGGCTGCTTCAACAGGCGGACACAGCTCGACCGATTCGCCAGGTCGGGCGTCACCTCGGCCTTGTTGCTCGTGATCATTACGATCGTGCGCCTCGGATCGATCTCCACGGGCGGCTTATAGGGAATGCGAGCTAAGTAGCGGTCCTCGGTCAGGAAGCTCTCGATGGCCGGCGAGTCAACCTTGCCGCGAATGTTGTCCAGGGCGATGAAGGGCGCTCCGCTGATCAGGGCGGCGTTGAAGGTTTCTTCGAGGCTGCCCACCCCTCCCCGCCGCTGCGTGACGGTCTTGACCGTTTCCCGATAGATCGCGGTCGTGATCTTGTTGCGGTATCCCTTGCCGGCCTGAGATTGGTCCGCCTCGCCCAAGTCGACCGGGGCGCGACCTTTGAGCAGGCCGCCGAGCACCAGGCCCGGTGTGACGATCGCCGCCAGCGCCCGTGACCGATCGCCCGCCGTGGCGAATCTGAAATCGACCAGCAGGTTGCACAGCAGGCGCCGCGCATCGTCCAACGGGACATCCGGCGCCGGCTCTCCCTCAGCCAAGATTTCCGACTCGCGATCATAGTCGGTGACCTGCACGAGCTTTCCGCCGCGCTCGATGAGCACGGGGCAGCGGGCCACGACACTGATGGGCGGCAACGCCTGCTGAAACGGTTCAGAGTGAAGAAGGATCTTCGCCGTCTGCTCATTGCAGGTTGTGGCCACGTGCTCGGGCTCGCCGTCTTTGATCGCAACCTTGACTAGCCGCGCCACCTGCTCAAATACGGCGGGCATTGATGCAGGCTTCAGCGGCTGCAAGCGCCGCGCTCCCCATGCGTTTTGTACGAGCGTCACGACGGCGCCTCCACGCAGGAAATGACGTCCCGTCGCCGCGAGCAGCTTGCCGAATTGCTCCGCCGCATCAATGACCCGCTGCGACCCACCGGGCAGTATCGCCACGGGCAGTGCGCTGACCGCCGGGGCGCCATTGGGGCTGAATGGTGGCACGACTCCCGCCTTGGTCTTCACAATGTGCGGTTTGCGCGGGGTGCCGTTTCTCAGCGAGGAGTGAACCGTGCGCACCAATTCGGCGTCAGTCAGCGGTGGTTGATTCCGTTGGTTCCACTCCCCCAGAAGCTCGACGATCTTTTGCTCCTCGATCTGCAAACCATTCTCTGTCTGGAAGGCCGCTACATGACCGGCAAGGTTGAACGCCGTGTTGTTTCGCTGGCCTTCGGCGACGCCATCCGACTTCGCGAGGTAACGGGCTGCGGCTTCGATCAAGAATCCATGCTGTTCGGGATGCTGGGCGGCCGAATTGCCGCCGTGTCGTTTATCGGCTGGCGGAACGGACGCGAGCAGATCGACCAGCCACGATGGAAGCGGGGCCGGATCGAGGTCATCGGGGGCGCACCCGGTTTTCCAAGCATAGCGCCCGCCGCTGATATGCGTTGAGGGCGGCGCAACGATGTAGCCTCCGTCACTACGCACGTCGATTCCCGGGCGGACGTTTGTGCGATTGCGGAAATCGCCACCTGGATGCCGAAACACCAAATGGCGACCACCCCCGCCGGTCTCTGCTTCGACCGTGATGGGCAGTTCGCCGCTTTCGGCAATCAACGCATCGAGTGACTCGTTGCCGCCGTGGCGTGGGTCGATGTCCAGGACGACGATCTGTGAGTCCTTGCCCGTGCGGATTCCGACGTTGGCTTGTGGCCAGCGACGCCACCAGCGGTCGATCTTGCTCTGTTCGACACTGGCACTCTTCAGCCCCTCCCGAGTGCGCGGGTGCTTTGCCGGGCTATCGCAGTCGGCTTTGCCGCACGAACATTTGCCGTTCATTCCTTGGTACACGGGAAACACCGGCCAGCTGCGGCGTGCGTAGTTTGTGGCCGCGGCGCGAAGCGCATTGCCTCGATCACGGCGTTCTTGGCTGCCGCTCATTGGCGGGCCTCCCACTCTTGTCGGCGCAGGCAACCCGCCGCAACCCAGGCTCGGAGTTCGTCCAGGCGCCAGAGCGTAGATCGTCCGATCCGAATGGGTCGAGGAATCCAACCCGCCGCGTCCCATGCCCGCCACGTCCGCAACGACTTCCCGCACATCGCCGCCGCCTGTCGGGCCGTAACGAGCAGCGATGTCCCCTGCACTCCGGCGCAAGAGGAGTCATCCGGCAGCCGCACCTGCGTTGTATCCATCGAGTTTGTTCTCCCAATCGCAGGACCGGCATTGCCAGCGGCAGCCCGGCAGGACAGGATTCAGTTGTAGGAGGTCTGTCTCAGCGACCAGCCGGGCGGACCGTCCGTCCGGCTTCTTGAAGGGACCTGGCGGGAGTCGAACCCGCCGGACGGGGGCAGGAATGCGGTCCCGGCGACCGCGCCACAGGCCCGATCACGATTACGTCGTCGTGGATTCAGAGCTGCGGAGGTCGCGGTCCCGCGATCTCAGTGTCTCGATTCGCTCCAACTCGGCCGTGATCGACTCAATGGCTTCCTGATCGAACACCCGCGCGTTTCCTGCCCAGCCACACGGCACGATGTGTCGGGCCCGGATCACGTATTCGACACGGTGGGTGGGAACGGCAAGCCGGCGGGCAATCTCGCCGATGGTCGGCATCGAGGGGGCGGCCGTTGGCATGGTTACCTCTCCTTTACGCATTACCGATTGGCTCGTGCGACGTGCGCAGTACGCCGTGTCGCACACTACATAAGAGAGGCAGCCGGTCATGAAAGAGAGCCGTGACCCGGCTATTTCCCGAAGAAAACTGGGGCAGAAGTGGTCATGACCACTTTGCGGTGGTCATGGAGGCGTGAACTGGTCAGAGGTTCTGGCGGATCTTCCGGGTCCGGTCGTCTTGCTGCTGCTCTGCGAACTCTTCCACGAGTTCCCGTGCCTGATCGTCCGTGATGTCCCCCCGCTGAAGTTTCTCGATAGTGGCCTCGGCTTCGGCCTCGGGCATCGCCTTCGTGACCAAGTCGATTGTCTCGCGTCGGATAGCCTGATCGACTGCGGTTCCGCCAGCCGCTACCGCCTGCTTGTCCAGGGCGATCCCCATTCCAATGCGATGCCCTCGAGCGTGTCTGCTCTTCTTGGTGCGTCCACGCAGCCCCAGCTTATCAGCGAGCTCTTGCCAAACCGCTGAATTCGACACCATCGCCCGCGATTTCACTCCGAGTGCCCGCACAATCGCGTTCCGCCCAAACAGCTCGCGGGCGCTCTTCGTGGCCCCTGGGCTGCCGCGTTTTACCCCATCAACGAGATCATTGTAGGTGCTGGCCCGCTTCGCCTTGTATTCACGAATCGCCTCGTCCAGGTCGTTCTGCGTCCAACTACGTTTCGCGGACGCCCTTTTTCCACGTCTTTCCGTTTTGTCGGCTACTGGGGCTGGTAGTCCGGCCGTCGGTGTTGATTCGCAGGCCGCCCGTAGCATGGCCACCACTTCCGAAGTTTGCATCGCGCGCATTTGCTCGCGGTTCTTGTGGTATTCGGCTTGGAGCCAGTCTTCGAGTCGCTTCAAAGCGATTCCGTCGAACTCCGCCAGTGAAAACAGTTTGCAGGCAAAGTGCCTGATTGCTGGCCCATCGGGGAAAGAGTTCAGTTCCAGCGAGTCGGTTCGGAACTTCGCAGCCAGAACCCCAAAGGTTCCTTTTCCTATCCGGCAGCCTAGGCAACATCGCTGGTCACGAACGTCGTCTTCCGTTCGACGCCCGCCACACATGGGGCATACCAGATCTCCCTCATCTATTTCCGGCTGCTCAAGCACGATTGACTCCCCAGCGATTCAAGTACTTGTCGGCAACGACTCGCGACTCCTCGCGTTTGCTCTTGAGGTTGCTGGAATCCGGGAACGAGATGGCGAGGGTTAGCGTTTTCTGCCGGCTGTGCCCTGCATGGTGCGAGCGGAAGTGGAGTTGAGCACCCGTTACGATCCCGGCAGCTGGTGCCATTTGTCATAGACGACCTCGATCTTGTGTTCTGGCAAGGACTCCCAGTCCACACGATCGAGCACCCCTTTGAAGCATTCCTTGAGTAGCCGGTTTGACGCCTGGCGGAGGAACGTTTTGAGGGCGTAAAGCTGAGACACGTTTCACTCCGTTTCTGACAATGCAGCATCGCAGCGCCGATCAGTCTCCATCAGCCCATTGCAGATGCTGTTTGAGTCCGTTGAACTGGCGGTACTCGATGATCCCTTCTCGTTGAAGGCGACCAACGACGATGCCGGGGGCGATTCCAATCTTACGAGCGAATGCCCCGACCGATGGGTACGTTATTAGCCGACGCAGTTCCTGATCGAACGGGGCGGGGATCAGCATGGTCGCCGCGAAATGGTTAGCCCCCTTCTCTCGTGGATCATCCTCGTATTCAACGTCGATGAAGGTTTCTTTCTTGCTATCGTTGAGGATGTGTCCGGCCTCGTGGAAGAACGTGAACCAGAACCGGTCGTTGCACTTGCCTCTCAGGTTCAATCCAATCAAAGCCTTGTCGGAGGTCAGCCATTTGGCTGCGCCGCTGACGGGTGCCCCTTTGATCTCCGGCACCAGGACAACCGCAACTCCTGCGCTGGCGCACCGCTTCAACATCTGTGGTATGAAAACGTCCGGTCCCTCAACCGTCAGGCCTCGGATGGCCCGCAATTCTGCGCGGAACTTCGCCTTGTCGAATTGCCCGCATTCAACCTGCTGCGCCGCGATTTCGCACAGGCGCAGCCATGTGGCCATAGCGCCGGCCTTTCCCTTGAAGCTCAGCGACTTCCTAAAAGCGAACTGCGGAGTCTCCCACCCCTGTCTCCACGCATCGACTGTGGCCACCCCGAAGAAGCGCAGGACTTCTTCGAGCAGACTCGTCTGGTCGCTTGTGTCCCGGATGGCCCCCCGCGAGATCAGTTCCCTCGTGGGAATTTCCCTCAACCACGCCAAATCGCGTTCAAGACGTTCCCTTGCTTCTAGGCGGGCGACCTGTTCGCGGTACTGCGCCTCGAGATTATTCCACATCCGGGCAGGCACTCCCGTCACTCGCTCCAGTCGAATGGCCGTATCTTGCGTTAGTGGGGCAATTCCCCTGATGATCTGGTTGACGTGCTTCGCCGATAGCCCTGCTCGCGATGCCAGTTCCCGCTGGTCGATCCCCAGGCTGCTGATCGTCTCCTGCAACGTGCGGCCAGGGGCTACCGCATAATCTGGTTCGTATGGATATCGCTTGTTGCCGTTGGTCGGCCGCGGCATGGTGTTTTCCCTTTCGCCTAGTGGTAGTCCGTGATCTGGACGACCATGATTCGCGTGACCTTCGTCCATTCGAGGCCGCCATCGTCTTTCGCGGGGACTGGCTCGTGGTCGGGCACGAAGACCAGCCGCTTCGGATGGACCAGATCGACGGCGAGTTGGCCTTTGCGGTCCTGCTTCAGCTCGTGGCATCGGGCAGCCGGAACGGACCTCATGTCCTCCAACGTGTCCGCCGCCGTTAGTTCGACGAGCCGCTGGGCAAGTCGCTCCGCGTTTCGGGTGCCGAGGTCTTTTTGCATGTCCTTCTTGGAGTTGCACATCTTCTGCAACTTCCGCGTGCGGAAGGATATCTCCATAATCGTCCCTCGCAATATTATAGTTTACCTGTTTGGTAAATCGTTTGCAAGACCACAACGGACGGAAAGCTCGGCCCGTGGGTTATCCAGAGTTGCAGAATTCACGAAGAATGCCGATCGCGTGCCATCCGCAGCGTATTGTATCGCATCTGTTATGTCAAATCAACAGATGGGCATGCGACCTATCAATCGGATCGATTCGGGATGATCGCAAGACGTTACTAAATAACTTCTTACGTCTTCTTCCTCAGTGGAAACGGAACTCGTCTTTCACCTCGCCGAGAATGTCCCCAAGCTCCCCGGCCACCTGGGAAGACGGTATTTCTTGGCCATCACCCAGCTCAACCCGGACTTTGAACCGGATTGGCAGATTGGCCTTGGCCTTTATCTCCAGGAGCCGCGGCATGGCGTCGGCCAGATCCTGAATCTCCGATGGCTCGAGTTCGGCGCTGGCGACCAGCACCTTCGACGCACCACGCCCAGGGCCACCGCCGCCCTCTTCGCCGCCGCCGGCTGCGACCTTGAGTCTCGCCGATTTGGCCGCGTGGATTTCGCAGGGCCATGCCCCCGCGCCGTCGACCAGTTCCGTGAACCGGGCCTGGAGCGAAGCGGTGATCACGTCCTTCACCGTCTTCCAGGGAAGCGTCTTGCCCGCCTTCTGCGAGAGCGCCGTCGCGACCGCCAGGGCGTTCGTCTCATCGTCCTGCCAGGCGTCGGGCAGGTTCTCGGGCAGAATCTCAGCGGCCGAAATCATCGCCGGCGGGGCACAGAGTCTGGCTCCAGCCGTCAAGACCCCAGTTGGAATCGTTTCGCCCAGGATGCTCGCCGGCTCGGAGAGAAGCCACACAGCGCCGCTTTCAACCGCGCCTGCCACGGCCTTCTCCACGACTTCCTGGGCGGCTTTCGGCACGGGCACCGGTTCCTTGTAGCTGCCTCGATCAACCTGGACGATCTTGCCGCTGCTGAAGTGGCCGATGACGTCCTGGACGAGAATCTCGTCGGCTAGCCACAACTCGGGCAGCTTGTGTGGCGCCAGCAGATGGGGTGCGATCTCGCCCAATTCGGCAGAATCGGGTAGAACCAGTTCGAGAGCCGGGTCCTCCAGCGCCGTCTCATCCGGACGCGACCGCCACCACGTGCGGAACGAGCCGTCCGGCCGGGTCACACGAAGCACGAAAGAACCCTGTTCGCACCCGTCAACCAGCGTATCCACGATGGCCTCGGCTTTGAGCATCTTCGGCAGGTGCGGTAGCTGGGCAAACGCCCCCGCCAGGTCTTTCACGCGCCGGCTGGTGTCGCCCGTTTTCCACAGGTCGTAAGGTCCTCCCGGCAGCAGCGCCTCGGCCGTGATCGCCGTATCCTGAATCCGCGCCCGTTTGTCGGCCTTGATCGTCGTGAAATGTGGGTCGTCGGTGACGGTCAGCTTGAAGGCATGGACGTCGTTCTTCTCCGATACTGTAACGACGGTGCAATACGCCTGCCGTATGGCCTCGTGAATACGCCCCTTCGCCTTCTCCAGGCTGATCAGCAGCGTCTGCATCCGCGCGGCGTCAACACTGCCTTCCTGCTCCTGCTTCTTGATCTCGTCGCGCACTGTCTCCCATGCTAGATAGTCCTGAATCCGGGCTTCGGCCACTTCGAGCCCGTCGTGGGAGGGACAGAGCAAGATCACGGCGTTGCGGTAGACGCGGGGGTTGTCCGGTCCGGTGTTCTCGTCTAGATACCGCCGCGCCTCGGGGCTAGGCTTGCCTGAATCGCACGCCGCGCCCGGGCCAAGCACCGCGTACCGAAACGTCCCGTCGTCCTTGACGTCGCTTGGCCGCGCCGGCAGCGTGTGGACCGACACGCCAGCCGTAGAAGCCCCCGCGGTCAGCCTCTTAGCCTTGGGGTTGGGGATTTCATCGAGGAGACGGGCCCGCACGATCTCGGGTGATATGTTCTTCGACGCCACGGCGTGCATCTGGTTCAGATTGGGCCGGTTCCCCAATCGCCACGTGCCGGGCACCTGCCCTTCGTCCACGGCCGTAAAGAGGTCGTCGAGCCAATGGCTTACCTGCGCCCAGCGGGCCAGCCCCTTCTCCAACTCGATCTTGTCGGGCCGAGTGGCACTGATCATCACGGTCAGGTCGCGGGTCTTGGCGCTCTGCCCGACCGGCTGGGAATTTAGGAAGGTAGTGACGACCGCCTGTTCCAGCTCGCGGAACTTCAGCCCGACCGAATCCTTCTCCAATTCCCGGGCCCGTTCCATCTCGCCCACGAGAATGCCGGTCCACGCGGTCTTTCGGCCCTCGTGCTCCTCGGTATCGGCCACGGTGACCAGTTCGCGCATCGCCTCCGACAGATCCTTCCGGCCAGGGGCGTTCAGGAGTGCCGCGGGCCCAATCAGCGGGCTTTGATCCCAACTGGCCGCCTCGCGCAGCGCCAAAGCGAACGTTCGCAAGACACCCCTGGTCCGCTGGAAGCCGTGCATCCCCGTCCATTTCTCGTAGAGGACGTCCGTGAGCGCGGGGTGGAATGGGTAGCTATTCCGAAACCGTTCCTCGGCCGCCGAGCCGGCCTTGGCCGTTTGCTCGTCGACCGCCTGGATGCCCTTCAGCGCGGCGATCACGTGCTGCCGAAACGTCTCGCGCTTCTCAATCGATTTCGGCGTGAAGAATCGCCGCCTGAGCACCTCGGCCACGTCTTCCTTCACGACCGGCTCGACGCCCTCTTCCTTCTCGCGGCGGAAAATGTCGTAGAAGTCGCTCAGGAGTTGCCGCCCCAGGTCGTCGCTCTTCTTCGGGTCGGTGGCCAGGAGCGAGGCGACGATGCAGCAACCCTTGACCTTCGTGGCCGCCTGGGTCAGGCCCTGGAAGAAGTTGCCCAAAGCGTCGCCGAAGCTTCGGTCCTGCCGGACCTTCTCGCGGGCGTACATCAGCACCTCGTCTATCAGCACCAGCACGCCCAGGCCCTCCTTTCCCGGCAGTTCCAGGAGTTCCATCAGCGTGCTCTCGGCGGGCACCGTGTTGCGTTCCTGGGCCTTGCCATCGGCGTGCAACACCTTGAGCCCCTCGTCGCCTGCAATCTGGTAGGCCAGCACGCTCCAAGGCTGCTTGAGCCGCCGCGTCTTCCCGTCGGGCGAGCGAATCTCCATGCCCTTTTCCACGTCGAGCTTGTCGAAACAGAGGCCGGCCACGCGGGCCTTCGGCGGCGTCTGGCCGATGGCCTGCTCGAACTCCTTGACCGCGGGCAAGTCCGGCAGGTTGTCCGGATCGTTGACCAGGTGGTACAGCGCGATCAGCGTGTGCGTCTTGCCGCCGCCGTAGGTCAGTTCGAGTTGACGGACCGCCTTGTCGTTCTTGCCCGCCAACCGCAGCGCCACGTCACGGACCAGGTTCCGCAGATTGTGCGTGGGGAACGTCAGGGCGAAGAAGCTCTCGGGGTCTTCATAGACCGGCTGTTTGCCGCGACGCATGATCGCCTCATACAGGTCGGCGGCGAACATCGTCAACGACAACTCGCCCGTCTTCAGGTCTTCGCGGAGCGAAACCACTCCGTGCCACGGTGTCCACGGAAGCTTTGCCATCGCAGGGGTCTCCAATGATTATTCGTCTTCGCCGTAGGCCAGGGCGCGCTGCGGATCCTTCTTCTTCGCGCCCTTGGCCCCGATGTGATTGCTGAGGCTTTCCAGCAGCGATCGTTCCTCGCTGCCGGCTTTGGCCAATTCAATGAGCGATTGCAGCACCCGGCGGAACAGTTCGTGCCGGCGCAGGCCGTGATCGTCGAGGTATTCGTCCACTTTGTGGACGTCGCCACCCTTCCACAGGTGCATTAGCCGGTGGATGCGGTCGATCAGCGGGACCGGTCGGCCGCCCGGGGCCTCGTAGCCCATCGCCCGGCCGCGGCGCTGGTTCCACGGCTTGAGCTTGACCCTGCTCCCGGAGCCACTCTGCTCGACCAGCTCGTCGTCGCCCTCGCTTTCCGCATCCTCATCGTAATCGGCCGCCGTCTCGTCGCCAGCCGTTTTCACGAGCAGGTCCCAATCGCGCACCAGTTCCTGGTCCGACAGTCCACACGCTGTGGCGTACAGGATACACGCGCCGACGGGGGCCTCGTCGAGGCCGAAATCGTTGCGGTGAAGCAGATAGTACGCGGTCGGCTCATCGAGGCGATCGCCAGCCGCGTCGTCTCCCTCTCCCTCGGGGAGAGGGCCGGGGTGAGGGCTGTCGGCGTGAGGGCCGCGACTGAGAACACGGCCAACGACAAAATCGACGACCATCCGCCGGGCGTGGTTGAGGAACTCGGTCACCGTCAGCGTCGCGTTCGGCTCGTTGGCCATCTTCACCACGGGGTGCTTGCTGTACGCCTCTAACGCCGGCCCCGTCGCAGCCCAAATGAAGTCGGGGCCGCGAATGCCGGCGTCCCAGTACTCTCGAAGCTTGATCGCAACACTTGCCCGCATCTCATCCAAGACCTTATTGTCCCAACCCAGCCGTGCCAACGGATCTCGCTTCCGACATGCGAGCCAGACTGATGAAGCCAGTGCAGAAGACGAAAGTGCTCGCATTCTGCTTGCCTGTTCTGTCTGGATTGGCCAGCTTGCGTCAACCAGAAATCCGGCCCGAATCATCGCGCTGACGAGTGCTTCCCAGGCGTTTGGGTCCTTGTGCGCAAAGACAATCACGAGCCGCCCCTCTTTAGCAAGGAGGGAATGGCACTTGGTAAACACTCGTCCCATCCCACTCTCGTATGCTGCCTTTGATTTAGTTGCATCACCCCCGTGACGGCTGGCATCATCAACGAGCTCCCCATCTTCCTTCGCGGAATCCCATTTCGGCGTCAGGGGACGCGAGAACGCGTCATCAAACTCGCTCGACAGTCCGTACAAGGTGCGCCGAAGCCAAACGTAAAAATAGTCCATCAACACCGCATAGCCGATCGAGTTGTAGTATGGTGGATCAGTTACCACGGCATCGAACGCACCCTCTAGAGGCGATGAGATTGCTGAGTCATTGACGACGTGTGACCTGTTACAAAACGTCCACTTTCGGTAGGAATCGAGCGCGACTGCAATCTTCTTCATGCAGATCTCGTAGCTGCCTGGAAGATCACCAAGCAAGTTTCCTTCCGCGAAGTCCCAACTGATCGGCAACGCGTATCGAACGAAAAGGTGGTTGATCGTCGCACGGTCCAGTTTCCATTGGGCGCCGCAATTGAAGAAATCCCCGAGGCGGGAAATGGTGCCCGCCAGGTAACATGTGAGTGCCTCGTTCCAGAGAGGCGAATAGTTGAGTCGGCCGGTTTCGTCCCGCACTTTACGCACGTTCCGCACGAGCGCCCCCATGCCCACTAGTTGGCGCTCAGTAAACAGCTTGCTGAACCGATCAACACCGTATTGGACGCACCACGTATTTCGCTTAGCATCCTCGACCAACTGCTCGTCGGGTGGGCCGAAGGGAACCTCCGAGAAAACTTGCTGAATTGACTCAGCTAGATCATTTGCCACATTTCTTTCGTACTCTGTGGGCAGGCGAAAGTCCTTCCCGTTAGCAGTATCGACCGCAACCGCGGTCATCACTTTGCCCAATCGCCCGCACCGTCCCTCTACCTGCATATCCTCCATCGTCATAATCGTTCCGCAACAAAGGCATGTTGCGCCGGCGCGCGACATCGTTGCCTGCCCAAGGCGTTTGTCGTGCTCTCTTCGCTGTGCGTTGTTGCCGCCAGACCGCGGCACGCCGTTCACGAGCTGAAAGCCGACGCCCGTTCGATCGGCAAGGGGGGTGATTTCGAGAAGCACGCGCTGTCGTGCCGTCCGAGCGAGCCAGCGGGTCTTGAGCAGCGGCGCGGTTGCCCGACAATTCTTACAGGTCACCGTTCGGGCCCAGAGATAGGCGACCGTCGGCTTGGCGACCCAGCGGGGGTTCGCCTTGACCGAGAGATAGTCTTCGCTGTAATCCGCGTTGAGTGCGTCGATGTCGGGCGTACCGTCGTCCCTTAGCGGCACCAACCGCATCGGCTGCCGCTCGTAGGACTTCTTGTCCTTGTCCAGCGGCTCGAGGTCGGCATAGACGGGGTAGAATCGGGCCAGCTCCCGCCGGGCCCGGTCCAGCACCCACTGGCCCCACGCGCGGACGTGCCAAGCCAGGTCGGCTTCGATATCGCCGCCCGCCAGTTCCATGCCCGGCAAGCTGGCCTCCTCGCTGACATGTCCGAGTTTCTCCAGTGCCCGACGAATCTGGGCCTTGGCCAGCCCCTGGGCCTTGAAGAACGCCTCCATGAAGGCTCGGTTCTTCAGGATGAACACCGGCAGGGGGCGCTTCTGCCCGGCCAGCCTCTGCGGATACTCCAGCGTACACTTGAGGATGAACCAGGCGACCGGGTTAATGTCGATGGCCGTGGCCTCACACCCAAGCCGCATGGCTTCCAACGGAATCGCCCCGCCCCCGGCGAACGGGTCGAGCACCTTGGGCGCGCGGCCGCCGTAGGCCTTGCGGATTTCCTGGCGGAACCACTCCAGCGTCTCGGCGTTTTCCGTTTCCCGCCCCCAGTGCAGAATGCCCCCTTCGGTCTCTTCCTTCTCCCGCTCGACCACCTGTCCCCCAGGCATTTTCTTCTTCTCGACCCGCTTGACCACATTGCCGCCGATCTTCTCGCACAGCTCGCGCCGTCGGCGGACGATTTCCTCCTGCCACTGGTCGTCGCTCACGCAATCGGGCTTTGGCTCCGCGCTTGGGTCGGGCAGCAGCGTGGCGATCAGCGCCGCCCGGCACGCCGCCAAGGGCCGTCTGGCCGGCCAGATGTGCAATGTCGAGATGTGCCCATGGCGCACGTTCTTCTCATGCACGCTGTCCAGCGACGCCTGCTTGAGCGGAAAGGCGAATTCCATTAGTCGGGGTTTATCGGTCATCAGTCATCCTTGCATCGTTCGTGTCATTTCAGTCGGTTTTCGAGGCTGCGAGAATCTGCTTGGGTTCGATCAATACACTGCCCTTGGCCTTTGCCAGCAGGCTGCCAAAGGGGTCCTGCACGCGCACCAGTCGTGGATTCGGCGTGGCGCAGTCATAGACGACGTAAAGCCAGTACGCTTCCCGGAGATTGCAGGCCCTAGCCCACTCGTTCGACGAGACCTCCACATCGCCCGTTCCCGCCCGGCCTTTTACTTCGATACTCCGTTTGTCACCCCGACGCCGGGTTGACAGCAAGTCGAACCCAGGGTTCTCGGTGAGGCCGGCCGCAAGGGCTAGGTCGGGCGTGTGGACGTCCTGGACGGTGGCCTCACAAGATTCCTCGTAGGCCCAGGCTAGCGCCATCGCCACTTCCTCGGTCTTCTTGTCGTACTGCTCGCGGTCGACCGGATCGCTGGACGGAACGACCAGCGCATGGGCGATGAATTCGACCGAGCGGGGCGCGATCAGTTCCGGCTCCCGGCGAAGCACCGCCAGCGACTGCTGCCGGCGCTGGGCCAGTTGCTTTTGCTGCTCCTTGATCCGCGCCAGTTCTTTCTGGGCCACCGAGTTGCCGGCGCGGGCCTTTTCGGACTGCTTTGCCCGGGCGGCAGCGAGTTCGGCTTCCTGGTAGTCGAAGCCGCGCCGGACGAAGCTTTCCCGCTCGGCCAGCGTGCTCAAGAGCGACTGTCGCCGCTGGACCGCCGTCTCGCGTGCGATGCGCTCGACCAGGAACGCCCGGGCTTGCTCCACCAGCCCCTTGGCGGTCACGGCCAATCGCTGCGCGGAGGCCGGCAAGCCATGCCCGCCCTTCAAGAGAAGCAGATGCTCGATTGGGCAGACCTGCAAATCCGCGCCCTCGAACTGCTTCACTCCTACCAGGCGACAATCCAAGACCTCATCCTGGTTGAGGTCGGCCAGTTCGAGATCGGCGTCCCGGGCCACCGACACGACGGCCAGATGGAAGAGGTAGGGCTTCTCGGCCGCCGGATCGACGAACACCGCTCCGCGTCGCGCCTGGCGTCCCACGCGCTCGCCGACTAAGCCGCGGAAGGCTTCGAAGATCGGCTCGCCCGGGTGAATCCAGACTGCCGCTGTGTGGTTCACGGGCCGCACGAACGACAGACAGCGGCGTTGCTCGTCCGGATAAGTCTCCAGGACTTGAAGCAACGCATCAACCGCCCAGCGCTTCGTGGGTCGAAGCGAGAAACATTCGGCTGGGTCTCCCTCGATCTCAATGCCAGCCAAAGGGGCCGCCTTCTCGAAGTAGTGGCGCACATAGCCGGGAAGCAGGCGGGTGTACGTTTCGCGGTCCATTTCGTCGCGCAGGCGAGGAAGCTCCTCGGCGACGTCACCGCCGGATGCGTACAGCTTGCGTTCCCGTTCGACCAGGGCGGTGACCTGCTCGGCGGTGAGCCGGCCTTCGAGTTCGCGGGCGACTTCATCGGCCCGGTCGTCCGAGACGGCCATTTCCATGTACTGCTTGATCGACACGCCTTCAAAGATGCGGCCGATCACGTCGAACACCTTGTCGGATCTCAGTTCCTTGCGAATGCGTTCCAGCTTGTCGAGCAGCGTACAGAGCACTCGCCCCTCGCGGGTCTTCGGGGCGACGAGGTTCAGGATGATTACGGGATCGTGCTTCTGGCCGTAACGGTGAATACGTCCCATCCGCTGTTCCAGCCGCGCGGGGTTCCACGGGACGTCGTAGTTGATCATGATCCAGCAGAACTGAAGGTTGATGCCTTCGCCCGCAGCATCGGTGCAGACCAGGAATTGTGCCCCGCCTTCCGCCACCGGCGTACGGAACCGCTCCACCTGCTCCTCGCGCTCGACGTAGTCCATACCGCCGTGAATCTGCCCGATTTGGCCGGTGAACCCGAGCCCACCGAGCCGCCGCACTAGGAAGTGGAGTGTGTCGCGGTGCTCCGTGAAGATGATGAGCTTCTGGTTGCTGTACTGCGGATCCTCGATCACCTCCTGGAGTCGCGTGAACTTCGATTCTCTGCCCGCGTCGTAGACCTTCCGGGCTAGGTCGCGAAGGCCAATTACCTGTTCGCGCTCGGCCAGGATGTCGTTCACCGAGGCGGCAACCACGCCCTGCAGCAGTCTCTCCTCGGCCGTCTCGTTCTCCTCACGGCTGTCTTCGGCTGCCTCGTCATCGGCAGTCTTTGCGTCGAGAACGTCTTCATCCTCGCGCATACGGCGCTGAAACGTGATGAGTTGCTCGATGGTCAACTGGCCGTCACGAATCTGCTCGATCAGATCGCTAAGCTTCTGGATGCGCCGTTCAAAGGAGCAGAGCAGTGCATAGGTGGAACTTGCCAGCCGACGCTGAAAGACGCTCATGGCCAGCCGAGCGGCGGACCGGTTCAGCAGCTTGGCCTTGTTGTAGACGATGCGCAGATACTCGGTCGTCTCATCGTAAAGCCGCTGCTCGCTGGTCTCGCCCTGATTCAAGTCGTAACCCAAGGTGTCCGAAATGCGGACCGGATAGAGCGGCTGGCCATCCAGGTAGACCATTTCCTCCTTCGTCCGGCGAATAAAGCGGTGTCGCCGCAGTTCCGAGGGGTAGTCGCTGAACGCGTCCACCGTGGACAAGACCGCAGGCTCGAGTAGCCGCCACAAGGCGTAATAGGGATAGTCTTTGCCCATGTGGGGCGTGGCGGTCAGGAGCAGCAAATGGTGGGCGCTCCAGTGCAGCTTCCAGTGCGAATCGATGTCCTTCACGCCAGCCAGTGCCTCAGCAAGCTTGTAGCGGTCGGTGCGCCGCACGTGGAGGTCGGCTTCACGGTTGGCCGAAAGCTTGTGGGCCTCGTCGAACACAACAAGATCGTAAGGGACGACCGCCGCCTCCGTCAGCCGTGAGAAGACGGGCCCCGCCAACGTGTCGACGCTTACAATCACCCGGTCGCTAGCTTCGCCGATAAACGGATTGCCCGCGCGGGCATCGGCACCCTTAATGATTCGGAAGCAGAGGTTGAAGAGCTTCTCCAGTTCTCGTTTCCAGTTGCCGACAAGACCGGCGGGAGCCACGATCAGCACGCGTTTGAGAAGACGCCGGTTGAGCATTTCCCGGATATACAACCCGGTCATGATCGTCTTGCCGGCACCGGCATCGTCGGCAAGCAGGAATCGGAGTCGCTCCTGCTTCAGCATGTAGTCGTAGACGGCAATGCGCTGGTGCGGAAGCGGGTCGATCTTCGATATCTCGGTGGCGAAAGTGGGGTTGGCCATGTGGCCGTAGGAGAGCCGCTCACCTTCGGCGACCGCCAAGACCGCCTCGGGCGAAGCTGTGAAGTCAAGTGGTAGTTCGCGTTCGGGTTCGCGCGGCGCCTCCGAGTCGGCCGCCTCAGGCTCGCCTGCCAACTTCTGCAACTGCGCCCAATAGAGTCGCGTCGGTTTTGTCTGGCCGTTCTCCCAGCGATTGACCGTAGCGAAGGAAACCCCGAGTTGGTCTGCCAGCGATTGCTGCGTCAGCCCGAGCCGGCCGCGCAGGCGACGAATCCGCTCAGAGTAGTCGCCCGGGATTGGGGTTGTGGGAAGATGCGAGGCCATTGCGATTAAACCGTGCAAGACAGCTCGTGTGGTATGAAATGGCTTATTATAACACATGCTATGACACTGTCAATGCGCGGACCGCGATTTCTTGCGACGGGGTGATCATGCACCAGTCCGCAATGGCTTCTGAGTTCACGCAACCTATTTCCTAGTAGTCACTTGTGGCACTTGCCAGCCGCTTTGCTTCACTGCCATTCCGCACCAGGCGCCGGTGACGATTGATGATCGGCGAGAAGGGTGGCTGGTCTGCTACGCCGTCCCGTGCGAATCCAGCGATCCTGAGACCGCAACTGTGATTCGGGCGGCGGCGAATTGATCGGACGCGGCAACGCGGACGGCCTGACGGGCCACTCCTTGAGCTTGGCAAATGGCGTTGAGATATGCGGCCCGTGCCGCTTGGTCGGCGTCGCTGGCCAGGCACTGGCGGCCGGGGTGGGAGGCGGTCGACGATGCAGCCCGTGACGCCGTGCTGGACGAAGGATGCCCCGCTGCGAACGCCGACGGTGGGGCAAGCCCTAAGACCCGTCGAGGCGGTCGTTCGCAGTCCAGATCGCGGTTCAAGACCAAGCGGGGGCGAAACGAGTCGAGCCGCCGGCGTCACGTTGGGCCGTGTGGTCCACCTGCTCGAGGGCGCCCACGGTCAGGCTGTCCCGAAATGGGTAGTCGTGGTGCCGAGGAATCGCCTCATTGGTGCAACGTGTTTCTCGCCATGCCGATAGGACTTCGCGGTATCGAAGATGGGATAGAGTCAACGCCAATGGCCGCAAATGGAGACTCCCGACAACGGGCATTCTCTTCTTCCGGGGGCGGTAGTTGCCAAATCCCTGTTTTTGTGATAGGTAACACGGCTGCGAAGTCGGAGCTTCGCCCTAAGAGTTTCCGCCCGTGCTCGGACTGGCTAGACGGCTGGGAACGGTGGACGGGCTTTGGTGCGCATCTGCTGGGGTTTCATCTCGGCCGCACTGCCGATTCTTGGCTATCCAGGTCCGCGCCCCACGGACAGAGGGCCCCTAGTCTGCTCGTTTTTGGATCGCGGCGCTGGGCGTCGATGCTTGGGGCGCATGCTTGAATTCGCGGGCTCCAGCCCGTCCGGACTACGTCTCACTTTGGACCAGGACACTGGCGGCGAGCCGGAAGACGGAGCCCCTCTGCCGGGTGCTTTTCATCGGTTTTGACGAGACGCCATGGGTCTATCGAAGGCACGCATGTGCTGGAGGAGGTTGACATGCCACAACCCGAGTTGAGCCCCGATCAGGGCATTGCCTCCGCGGAACTCCTCGAGCGGGAGGCCGTGTTCGAGGACGCGGTGCGCGTTGCGAAGGCGATCGATCCGGGGGCCGTTCCGGCTGACCTGGTGGCCGACGTGCTGGCCCAGTTTGAAGCGCTCCGCAGCCAGTTGGCCACAGCGACTGCGGACCAGCGCGAGGCGATCGAGGAGCGCGCGATGGCCCTCGAGCGACTGTGGGCCTACGTGATGCCGCCCGCCGCGGTCGTCGCCGAGGCCAGGATGATCTACCGTGAACTCCGCGACCTGAGCCCTCTCGGCCAGGTGCTCGGGGACATCAAGGCCAAGGTGGACGAGTTGGAGAAGACCAAGGACGACGCAGCCAAGTTCAATCGCGCGGTTTTTGAGGATCTGCTGGACGATGGCCAATACTGGAACAAGTACATCGACTGGTACGTCGATTGGAGAAGGCAAATCACGATCGTGCTGGCGGTGATTACCGTCGTCGCGTTTCTCGGCTCGGGGGCCCTGCTCTGGCTCGAGCAGATCGTGCTCGGATTCGTGGTTGCGGGGATAGCCGGTACCGGCGTCAGTATCTTGGGGCGGTTGCCGCAGTTGACCGTCTATGGCGAGGTCGCCTTGCTCGGGTCGCGCGTCTTGGCCCGGTACGTCGCCGGGCTTGTGGGGACGGTGGTCGTCTACGGTTTCCTTGTGTCAGGAATCCTCACCATCAGCGCCGGGCAGATCACGACGAGACTGGAAGGGACGTCCGGCGGCGGCGATTGGCCCTCGCTGGCCGTTATCATGGCGATCGGGATCCTCAGCGGGTTTTCAGAGCGTTCGCTAACGTCGTTCGAGGAGATGCTCTTTGCCCAGCATGGCGAGAGCCTCCGACCAACGTCGTGACGGATGGGGGAGAATCGGTGGCGGAAACAACTGGCGTCCGCCAGGGACTTCGTGCCTGTGCATTGCGGCCGCCGGGTGGGCGGCCGTAGATTCCGAACGCACGTTTGGAGGAACCAGGAGATGAGCCGGAACAAATGCCTGATCGCGTGGCTGCTGGTGACGCTCTGCCTGTTTCAGCGGGCGTCCGCGGAGGTCCGCCGGCGGACATTTACGGCGGGGCCTTCGTACCTGGTCGTCGAAGTGCTGGATGACGACCTGATCCACGTGGAGGTCTCGGCCAAGGGGGGCCCACCTCAAGCGGACCGGCCGATCTACACTTCGCCCATGGTGCTGAAGACCGATTACTGCGGGCCGAAATCCCTGGTGGAGCACAACGGCGCGCTGGAGACCGATCGTGTCGTTGTCCAGGTCGCAGGGGACGACTTGAGTCTCAGCGTCTGGGAGAAAAGGCCCGGCGGCAATCGCTTCCTGACCCGCCTTCGCCCGGCGGCCCTGGAGAACGACTGGAAGGGCGTGGACATCGACCCCGGGACGACGCAGTACGCATATGGCCTTGGCCAGCAGTTCAAGCAACTCCGTTCGGCCGACGGCGATTGGGTCCGGCACCGCGAGCGCCAGGCCCAGCCGCCGAAGCAGGCGCAGGCCCACGGCAACGGTTTCATGCCCTTCGGCGACGTGGGCATGGTGGGGAACGTGCAGATTCCCGTGATGTACGCCCTGGGAAAGGAAACCTGCTTCGCGATCTTCCTCGACAACGTCTACAAGCAGAACTGGAGTTTTTCCACTGCCCCGTGGCAAGTGCGGATGTGGGGGGATCAGGTTCGCTACTACGTCCTGGCCGGATCCACAATCCCCCACCTACGACAGGACTACCTCCGGCTCGTCGGCACGCCGCCGGTCCCCCCGCGCAAGGCTTTCGGCTTATGGGTGTCGGAATTCGGCTACCGGAACTGGAACGACATTGACGGTCTGGCTTCAGGGCTGCGGTCGAACAGTTTCCCTGTGGACGGGTTTGTCCTGGACCTGTACTGGTTCGGCGGCGTGAAGGAACATGATCCGCAAAGCGCGATGGGGAACCTCGACTGGGATAGGCACGCTTTTCCCGATCCGGAGGTGAAAATCAAGTCCTATGCCGACGACCACCTGGGCCTGGTCACGATCGAGGAGTCTTATGTCAATCTGAACTCGCCGACCTATCAGGCGATGCAAGCGGCCGGGTCTTTCTTTGCCGGGCAGGAAGCGGGGCCCAGCAACCCGATCGAGCTCAGCGAGTGGTTCGGCAAGGCGGGCATGATCGACTGGTCGAATCCGCAGGCCGGCGCGTGGATCCACGAGCATCGCCGCTTTCCGAACCTGGCGGCCCTGGGAATCCTGGGACACTGGACCGATCTGGGCGAACCGGAAAAGTACCATGGGGCCGCTCTTTATCAAGGGGTGGAGCAGACGGCGTCCGGGATCAAGAACCGCCACGGCGACATCCACAACCTCTACAATTTCCTCTGGAACAAGTCGATCTACGACGGCTATTACGGCAGGCGGCAACAGTGCAGCAGGCGCCCCTTCATCGTGACGCGCTCTGGGGCGGCCGGGACCCAACGTCTCGGTGCGGCCATGTGGTCGGGCGATATCGGGTCGAACCTGGAACTCCTCGCAACCCACAGCAATGCCCAAATGCACATGTCCCTATCGGGCATCGACTACTACGGCGCCGACGTCGGGGGCTTCCGCCGGGAAGGAATGCCCGGCAACAAGGACCATGCCAACACCCAGTATGAGAAGGAACTGTACACCCAGTGGTTCGCCAACGGGGCTTGGTTCGATCTGCCGGTCCGCCCCCATACCGACAACTCCTTCCAAGGGGCGAGGAAATATAACACCTCGCCGCACCTGGTGGGCGATCTCAAGAGCAATCTCGCCAACCTCCGGCAGCGTTACGAGCTGATCCCCTACTACTATTCGCTGGCCCACCGCGCGTACCTTCTCGGGGAGCCGGTCGTGCCACCCCTGGTCTATTACTACCAGCAGGACCAAACCGTGGCCGAAATCGGGCACGAGAAGCTGATCGGGAGGGATTTTCTGGTGGGCATCGTGGCTAGCCACGGCGAGTACAAGCGGAACATCTACCTGCCGGCCGGAAC
>Ga0153916_10000653_pt1 | contig 23764 bp, 21 predicted proteins | sample Opewatmetagenome_FD_109642 | JGI IMG/M metagenome (GOLD analysis project Ga0153916, IMG submission 109642) | Freshwater wetland microbial communities from Ohio, USA - Open water 3 Core 3 Depth 4 metaG | ecosystem: Environmental > Aquatic > Freshwater > Wetlands | place: USA: Ohio, Lake Erie...
CTTTCCATCTTTGTATCGACCAAGACGCCACCCAAGGGACCGACTGCCAACCCCAGTTTCTGTGCAAGACTCACACTGGGCACGACCCCTGTCATGAACATGACGGCACCAGCATTGATTGTCTCGTCTTCCGTCACCAATCCCGTTACATGGTCTTTGCCTGCTACTGATTGCGGGGACTTCGTGTGCAAATGGATATCACGCGGCATTCGTGCAACCAGTTCTCTGCTCATCGGTTCCTCCAAGAGCCTACGCAAGACTCTTGACCTCACGACCAGATGCACTTCCTTTCCCAGATTTCGAAGCCTTTCTGCAGTCTCAAGTCCGCTAAACCCCGCACCGACGATGACCACGGGACTCGCTGACTTCAGAGACTCAGAAATGCGTCGAGTATCTGCCAGTGTCTGTATCGTAAACACGCCGGGCAGGTTCACACCCGGTATTTGCGGAACCACCGGTTTCCCGCCAGTTGCCAGAATGAGTCGATCGAACTCAGCTCTATTCGATCGGCCCTTCGAATCGACTACATCTAGGAACCTTGACCTGACGTCTCCACCGACGACCGAGACTCCCCTGATTACGTCAATCTTCCTCTTTGACAGTGAATCGGTGGACCATTCCGGAATGAACAGGTTGGTGGATTCAGGAAACTCAAGAGCAAGCGATATGCCGGGTCTCCGATGTGATTGAATTCTCTCTTCCGTGAGCACTGTGACTTCGGATTCGGGCGCCAGCATCCTAGCGGCATATGCAGCCGCCACACCTCCGGGCCCGTAGCCAACGATGACGATTCTCATCCACTCTCAGCTCCCTGTTTCTTTGACAAAAAGCGCGGCAGGAACTTGGCAGCCACTATCACGACTGCAACTCCGACAACAATAACAATCAGCATTGAATAATCAGTCAATACGAGCACGCCTGCAAACAGCAGCTCAACCTTCAGAACAGATGGACCAGCAGCCACTGCGTATACATCGTAGTCTCCAGCCGAAAATCCTGAAGCTGCTATGTCAATCAAATATACGCCAAGGTTTCCCGACAGAGTGAAGTTCAACCAGACCCCCATGCTTGAGTGGAATGCGACTCGGACACTCGACGCAAGCAGATAACCCTCCAGTACAAGTCGACCAGTTATCCTACTTGCTATGAAAGGCCCAACCGCAATAGTGGTTTGGTCGAGCGCGGTGCTAGTAAACCTAAGTGTGGAAGAAACCCCAGACGACAGAATAACTGGAGCTAAGGACAGTGTACAACTGCCATCACTTACATTAAGCATGACACTCACGACGTAGGGTACTGAAACATCGCTGAGGTCGATTGTTGAATTGAAAGAGACCTCTCCCGACACGAGAGCCGACTCGAGTATGTTCAGCTCTCCGTCCACCAGGCTCCAACCAATGGCCATCGACTCACTCGCATCGTCTCTGTCAGAGACCTCTGCGCGAATCTGGTATGTTGCGCCAACTCCGCTCGACGAGAAATCGGTGAAAATCGGTCTCCATTGATCAACGAGATCAGCATAAGGAGTCACGTCCGCATAAGCTAAACTCACATTGTGCGTGCCGACTCGTATTCTACCCCGGACCGGTGGACTAGTCTGATCAATCGTGACGAATGCAGTTCTTGAATCATTCCAGTAGTGAGCTGTCTGTGCCGAAACAAAATACTCCCCGCCTAACCACTCGTAGACAACGGCAGATCCTCCTGTAACGTTCACTAGGATGTCGGCCCCATCTGATCCCGTTCCTGAGTTCATATCGGTATCCCATTGAATCATAAGCACGTCTTCAGATGCAAACCGAGGAGTCCCCCTCAATGTGACGGCCATACTGATGTTTGCCACCTGCTGGTACACTGCCAGATTCAGGATATCAAGGCCGTCATTAACCGTGAGGTTCTGCGGGCTCGTCGATAGACTCTCGATTCCCGCCCAATCCGATCTGTTTGTGCCGGTCCCTAGTGAGATAGCTAGCACTTCTCGGACCGACAAAACCGAATCGCAGAGACCGTAGCCCCAGTCATTCAATGATGGCGAATGATGCTCGTCGTAGCCACCAGCCCCTTCCAGCAGTGCCGTCAGAGAAATCCAACCTCCGCCTTCTCCTGAGGCTTGTCCTATCAGGGCCAGCAATCCTGCCACATGCGGAGCGGCCATGCTCGTGCCACTCTTCACAGTCCATAATTGCGTTAAGCTGTTCAAAGCCGCATTTATGGAGATTCCAGGAGCAGCTACGTCAGGCTTCTGCACTCCGTCAATTCTCGGTCCTCTGCCCGATGAAGAGCTGATTAAGTGAATCCCTTCATCATAGGAGCCAACGCATACTCCATAATCAGACGTTGAAGGAGAGCTAATTGTGCGACTATTGTCTACCTGGCTCGTGAATCGTAGATGATTACCAGTCCATTCGTTGTCCCATGCGTAGGCATCAATTGAAACAGAATCACCAGAGGGATTGGATACGTCAAGATCCCATTGACCTGAAGTCCAGTTATGTCCGGTCGTAGAGATCTGCACAATGAGCCTATTGGTTCCACGGACACTTGTGTCAGCAAAAACGTAAGCGTTCAGCTCAGGTTTGGTAACTGAGAAGCTCGATCCAGAAATAGAAGCGAAAGCACCGAGATCTATTGCGGTCCCGACTGGTGGAACGAGAACGACGTGCTCATTCGAGTCATCACTATGCCACAACACACTAACGAATGAATAAAGAGGAGGTGATAGGACTGAGAGAGTGGCGCCATTGGTCTCACCGGGACCGACACCGAAGCCTGCATGCTTAGAAGTCTGCCCGAGATTTCCAGCAGCAAGTGTAGAAATGGTATGGTTCTTCAGAAAGGCCTCACTAACAGCGAGGTCTTCAAGGTCAGTGCCGTCCAAGAATCCGAGAAAGCTGCTGAAGCTCATGTTGATTATATCAGCGCCATTCACTATGGCGAAGTAGATACCTTCCAGGATATCACTTGACTCGAGAGGGCTCTTTATGACTATTAGGTCAGCACCCGGTGCCACGCCGACCATTGATGTATATCCGATTTGCCCACCTGCGACTATCGATGCAACATGAGTACCATGGCCATTTGGGTCGCCCACACCGAGGGCTCCGGTTGTCAGATTGACGCCACGTACGTAAACATTATCGTACTGTTGATCAAACAACATTGACACTTTCGACTCGCCAAGAACCACGACCTCTTCGTCTGGCAAAGAAATGAAACCATCAGCATTTGTATCAATACCCCCGAGCCATCTATCGCCTGATCCGTACTCAAAGAAATCATTCTCATTTGTATCGATGTACATATACTCGTTGGCGATGTCGATGTAACTCGAATTCGTGCCGGTGCTCGCTATTGGTCCCTCGTCAAATGCAGAATCGTTGTCTAGGTCAACGTAGTTCTTTCCGCCTGAATTTCGTACTTCAAGTGGATCGGTCGACTGTCTCCAGAATGATGGATGCAGCCAGTCGACACCTGTGTCAATCACTGCAACTGTCATGCCGGTCCCGGTTATCGCTTTCCCGTCTCTACTGATATTGTTCCAGACGGTCGGCGCACGGATGGCCCACACAGATGTATCAAGTGAGGGAAAGAATCTCTTGTTGCCTGAAGCCGCCCTTGTGAGTCCGATGTCGGCAAGAGAACTCAGAACTGCAGTATTCGACACGAATGCTGAGTATACGTTTCCCACATGAATCACGGAGCCGGCCCTCGTCGCAAACCGAACACCCATTGTCTGTGCTGCGGCAATATCGTATGTGGACAACGCCCTTTCAAACTGGAGAAGGGCACTGCAACCAGATGAACTTGAACTAGGCGCGAGCGAGGACTTGGACGCCAGCTCCATTCTAAGCATCGAATCAACCTTGAGTCCGGATCCCTCAGGGTTGTTCACCTGCTCTCTCTGTGTGGCTAGAGGAGCAGGTACCAGCAGCGATACTAACAGGGCGGTGAGAAGTAGGTATCGGGCGTACATCATTCTACCTCGGAGGTGGTCACGGTGTAGGCGGAGCCTAGTTTATCCTTTTGCCTTCAATGGGAATCAATGCTGTAGGTCGCGGAAACAAGAGGCCATCGTAGACAGTATTAGGAGCCAATCATCATTCCTTTACAACTACCTGTACGTCTTTGAAAACGACTTCGGGCCCTATAGTACCTTCTAGGTAATGAGGAGTCTTGGCAGTCTCCACTGCGTTTTTGAGCAATTCATAGATGTTGCCTGCCAGCATCAGACCGTCTACTGCACCCTTGAGTTCCCCGTTCTCAATAAGAAATGCCGGGTTCCCGACGATACTGAAATCGCCCGATTCGGGGTTCGAACTGTGTGCACCCTGAAGGTTCCGTACCAAGTAGCCTTGCTTAACTCCTGAGATTATCTCAGCAATGTCCCTCTTGCCCAGCCCAACAACGAGGTTGCTCGTCGCTATCTCGAGAAGGCCTTGCCGCATGTTTCTCTTGGCGTTGCCAGTACTCTTAACACCCATCTTGTTTCCCCAATATGTATCCCAGAGAAAGGAACGTAGCACGCCCTTCTCTATGATAGGCGTTCTTTGGCGAGGGACTCCCTCATCATCAGCAACAGACGTATGCATACCCTTGGGTGTGGTGCCATCATCCGTGATTGTCAGAATCGGAGAGGCTATAGTGTCGCCTATCTTGTCAGCTATTTTCGACTTACCTCTGGCTACGTTGTCACCGCGAACGGACATGAGCAGCGTGTACTGCAGAAGCTCACTATACGCTTGGGGATGTAGTATAACTGAAAACTTCCCTGAATTCGCTTTCACTTTCTTCTTACATAGTCGGATATTCGACGCGACCTCATCAACAACCCTGTCCATGTCCAACTGCAAACCCCGCTTGACATCATATGATTGAACAAGTGGAGTCATACTTGCTCCGGTAGGTGCTACGCCTGCCAAGAATAGATACGCCGAGGTAAGCTTCTGGGCAACTGCAGTGCCGCTGCTATTCGCATATGCCATGACATGGATACTTGTGCCACTCCCACCATAAGCAGCAATCAAACCCTCCTCAGCCGCGGCCGCTTTCTTAACCATATCAGCTGTGAGCCGAACCACCTTGTCGGGCTCGCATTTGATGACCGCCTCTTCCCACAGACCTGGTATCTCCTTGTATGTTCGAGGCTCAGGCAGTCTCTGCCAATCCTTGTCTTCAGTTGTAGCCTTCGCGGCACTGAGAGCCATTGAAACACCCTCATCAAGTGCCTCGCGCGTTGGTATGTTAGTGAAGGCAGACCCCATCCTCTTGCCCAAATAGAGCCTTACTGCAAACTCTGTGCCGACGCTTCTGCTAACACTGTTGACCTCTCCGAGCTCGATTCCGGCATCCAAGTCGATTCGTGAATCACATTGCACCTCGATAGCATTAGCTCCTCTTTTCTGTCCTACTGATACAGCGTACTGGCAGAGATCCATCAGCTCTCGCTCGGTTTTCACGTCGATATTCCTCCTACGTCTTCCCTCCAAAGGTGATGCCACCCTTGGAAAATCGAATGTCCGGGCCGCCAGACCCAACTAGTGCCTCCTGACCCTTCCCACAACGACCGTTCTCGAACGGAAATTCCTTTCTCGAAATCAACTCTATCTTGAACAATGAGTCTGTAGCAATACCCGAAATAGACAGGTCGGTAATCGGACGCCCAATCTTCCCATTGACCACTTCGTATGCCTCTTGTATTCCCACTTGGAAGCTGGCGTTTGTCTGCGCTTGCCCCGCTCTGAAGTCGGCACAGTAGTACCCGAAGTCGATGCCTTCAAGCATCTCGTCTTCGGTAGCGTCCCCTCTCTCAAAATACGTATTGCGCATGCGGATTATGGGTGGAAACAGATAGCTCTCAGCTCTTGCATTGCCGGTCGGCCTAAGCCCGTTCTTGGCAGCGTATTCACGGTTTGTGAGCAGCTCTGTCAAGACAGAATTCCTGATTATCTCGACCCGTGAGGTGGGGGTGCCTTCATCATCGTATTTGGCACTGCCAATCTCGCCAGGTATAGTGCCGTCATCAGTCATGTAGACCCCTTCAGCCGCGACAACCTGCCCAAGCTTGCCAGCAAATGCGCTGTTTGCTGTCAGGTCGGCTTCTGATAAGTGACCCAGCGCTTCGTGCGCAAGCACACCGATCACTCTTGGTCCGAGCACGCACGGGAACGACCCAGCCTTTGCTGGGACTCCTTCTAGCTGCAGTTTCGCTTTTCTGGCGGCCTGTTGCCCGACGAACTCCGGGGTGGCTACCTTTTCCATATACTCCCATCCTTGATGCGTAGATGCTTCCTCGAACCTAGCAGCACTCAGTCGCGCGCCCTCTTTCGCTGTGACCCAGGGATAGACCCAGACTAGAAGCTGACGGGACCGAATCTGAGTTCCCTCACTCGTAACAACATACTTCAAACCTGATGCTGTGCGAACCTTGACGGTCACTGCAGTAATTCTTGAATCATAGTCGCGAATGACTTTCGTCATCTGCTCCATGTACCTAATCTTCTCGGCTACAGGCACACTACGAGGGTCTCGTTTCATCTTGATATCAGCGGTGTCCTTGTAGGGCTTGGTCTCAGCAATCTTGATGGGCTCATGTCGCGTCGGCGCAGCGGCCTTTGCCATTGAGTAAGCGTCTCTCACTGCTTTGTCAAGCACATCCAGTTCGCTCGTAGTGACAAAACCCCAGGCACCGTCTGCAAGAACTCTCACTGCGACGCCGCGCTCAATCCGCTGGGTCAGAGCGTTGATGCGACCGTCGTCCATCTGAATGTACTCAATGAAGCCATCTTCCCCGCGAAGCTCTACATAAGTCGCTCCGAGGTTTCGGCCAACGTCCACTGCCTTCTGAAGCACATCGAACAATGCAAACCCTTCCTCACTTGGGCTGGGTGTGCCAGACAACCGCACATCTAATAAACTTCCGTCTCGCGCATGACTTCACGCCAGCACCAAGTCCTACGAAAACTGGAGGACAATATCACCGCCCATCATAGAGCCGCGGAAGCCCCAATGCTAGATACAACAAGCATCCATTCTCCATTGATGGAACTACATGATATTACGGGATAGACACTGACTGGGTCCACATCATGCATTCGGGGTCCTCGGGGAACACGTCTTCTTCACGAAGCACTCCTCTTGGAGACGTGATGTGCGTCACCGGAAAAAGAACTAGCCCGTTGCTCAAAGCCGCTCCAACCAGTCGCTGGCCCCAACTTCCCGGCGCCGAAACAATGGCATGAGCATCTCGCTCCCTTGCCAGTATTGTTGCTTCAAGGCAACAACCCCGAACTGTGTTACGAATGTCCTCAATGACCCCATACAGCAGCCATTCAGGTCTTATGCCCAAGTGGCCAAAATCGGGCAGCAAGAGCACATTGCCTGATTCCACCAATCTCACAACGCGGTGTAGAGAACCGGTGATACTGTTCGCCAAAACCTTCAGTCTGCCTTCTAGCAGTCGTTCGAGAACAGCCTCCTCCCCGGTATCGAGACTAGCTTGCTTGAATTCCAGCCTAGCTTCGTGAGTGAGGGCCTCATCAGATTTCACGCCAATGGATTCGAGCGCCCACCGCAAGAGATCTCTACCCTGTGACAGGATACCTCCTGGCTTGGGCACAGTGTCTTCGATATTCAAGTAGTACTCCAATGAGGTGACAGGTGACGCGGAACTCTCTCGGAGAGTTAGATTCTTGAGTTTGGATCCATCGAGATAACTAACCGTCAGCCATGAATTGCCAGTATCAGTCGGTGTGTCTTCCACAACAACGGATAGCACCTTTCCCAAAGGAACAGTATTGCATACGGCACGAGGGGCCAAGTGAGCTGACTCAAGCAGATGCCTCCGTTCATGCAGCTTTCTCGGGTTCTTGAGACTGTCGCAGAATGCTCGAATATGATGGTAGTCATCGGTTCCAAGAGGCACTTCATAGCCGTCATGAATCACGCCAAGAGCGGCAGCGCATTTGTCAATCGAGAGGTCAACCGGAATGCTCTCGAGCAACGACAAGACTCTTTGAAAGCCTCTATCTCCGTAACATTCTGAGTGCTTAACAAAGTGATTGACAATTGGGCGAAGATCCTTGCCGGCGGTGTTCTTCCTCCATACATCAAGCCACTGCTCCCTTTGAGGGCTCTTCAGAAGGGAATAGGCGATTCCATTCGCCGCACATTGACTAAAGACTTGGCCCGCACGGTCAGTGCCCACAAGCAGAAGAAAGCTCGCTCGCAATACTGCGCCCTCTGACCAACTTGCGCTCGCCACAGCCTCCTCAAAAAGAAGAGTACCATCCTTCTCAACCTGCATACCGAAGCTCTGCGCACCTTGACCGAGTCTCTCCTTCGTGACGAAGATGTTAGGGAATCTAGGATCGGGTCGGCCAAGGGCCCTTGCAGTTTTATGCATGGCTCGTGACAGTGAAGACCTGAACTCCTCTGTGGCTTCCATTCTTAGTTCTTCTACAGTCGGTTCCTTTGGCTTCTCGAACTTCGCTAGGAGTCTAGCCGCGTTTCTAATCATCTCATATGTGGAATTGTCGACATTCTCAGCACCTAGCATGATGCCGGCAATGCTGAAGAAGTACAGCCTGACTCGGTCCTGATTAACGACTGCAGCAACGAACATTACGCCGTGAAGCTGTTTGAAATACTTCCTTAGAGTCGATTCTTTGATGCGAAGCACGTCGACCGATAGTGCCCCGGCTTCCGAGAACTGCTTCTCTCCAAAGGCAGCGATTTCCTTCGGTACATCTCTAGAGACTCGGGACATCTGAGAATCCTTCCAAACGATCGGCGGCCTGCAGTTCTGTTGATCTAGGCTTAAGCTAAGATTCCTTGAAGCAGCCGCCTTAATTCGTTTTGGTCGTCACGGGTATCAATGGAATAGAGCTGTACAAAGGTTGCAACGAAAAAGAGGGAGGAGAAGGGCGGCCAGAGGCACGGCTCAGGCCGCAAGGAAGATTATCGAGAGAGAATCATGCTTCAGGAGATACTGCCACGGGTGCCATTTCGGTCTCGTACATGGGCAAAAGAATGTCACGAGTCGGTGGTGTGTTCATGACAATGTCCAAGACCTCGGCGTTCCTCATGAGAATACAGCCAAGGAACGAGTAATCGAACTTGTCAAGGCGAATGTTGACACCTCTTCTGGGGACTTGAGTAAGGAGAAGAACAATACTGAAGTCGCCCCTTGGTAGTTGGTTCAGAATACCCCGCTTCATGTCTGGCTCCAGTTGCCCTTCGAGTTGACGGGTCATCGAACCGCGTTCGATGAAGTTGTAGCGGATCCTCTCGAAATCGCCACTAGAGCTCTTCTTGGGTCTAATGAAGGAGATTGAATAGCCGAGTCGTTTCAGAGAGTTGTACCCAATGAGGGTTCTATACAAAGGTGGACTTACCGGTTCCAGTTCCACCTTCCTAAGTTCAACGACGTCTTCGTTTCTCTTGACTTTGAGGTTCAATAAATCACGTTCCCTTGTGGTCTTGGTCCCGATAGTGAAGGTGGTCTGGCCACAAATAAAACATTATGAGTAAATAATCCGCAACATGTAATACTAGCTAAATAGTCCGCGAAAGAGATTGCTACTTGATTGCCCCTTCCAGTCTCAGTAGTTCGATCTTCCTTCTTACATCGCGACCATAGCCACCGATGCCCGTACTAGATACGACTCGATGGCATGGAACAAGGGGAGAGAAACGGTTCGTGGCCATGACATTGCCTACGAATCGAGCTGCACCCGGTATGCCGGCGCGCATCGCGAGTTCTCCATAACTCACGGTCTCACCCCGGGGAATCTTGCGGGTTGCCTCTATGACACTACACGCCTTTGCCGTTAGACCAGTCATATCGAGCTTAACGTCACTTAAGTCCAAGTCAGGTAACCCTTGAGAAACAGCAAAGACCTTCTCTAGGATTGCGACATGGTCTCTCGAATCCTTCCTTTCCAGACCAATTCCTTCCGCAGAAGCTATGGCCTCAGATTCAGAATTCCTAGGACCACATGTGGAGTACAATCCATCTTCGATGAATACACCTGCCACATATTGATTGCCTTTCTTGAGAACAGCAACAACCCTTTCAGGCACAGTATGTCACCCGTCGTACTCTTCAGACGCGACTGCACTTCATAACAGCATAGACCAGCAAAGAAGTGAGCTCAGGGTCACTCTTCTTCATTCCCATCTGGCACCATCCGCCGTCACCAGTCTGTGATGACAATACGAGCTCTATGCCCTTCTTTATGATGTTCCTCTCCAAATCGGATTCTGGATTCGGAACACCTGCGAGATCTACCATATCGTTAGTGAGCTTTTGCTCCAACGATGATTTAAGATGCTGCATCAACGCAGCTCTGCCGTCCTTGTAGATCTTGTTCTCCGATGTGATGCCAATCGCGGCCAATGCTGGCAGGATATTGCCGGTCCCCAAAGGATCCGATTCATCGTAGCCCTTGAAATCCGGCCAGTGCCCGTCTTCGTTCTGCAGCCCCATCAGGTAGTCACGAGCTTTCTTGAGCCTAGACTGATCTTCGAACCCGACATTGCAGAGAGCCTCAAGCGCTTTTCCCGTGAGCCAAGTGACGCTCTTTCCCACCGGGTACCAGTCTCTGCCGCCTGTCCCGCCGTACTTTGATTCAATCAGAGGGTCTAGGTTCAGAGCTTCGGCGAAACCACCATCCCTTTTCTGTCTAGAGACAAGAAAACGTGCCATCTTGTCAATCAGGCTCACATAGGCACTCTTGAACGGCTTCAGCAGCATCAATACTTCAGACGTTTCCTTGACGGAGCTGGGATTCCCCTGTCTTATGTTGAAAGGCATTCCGCCATCTCTGTTAAGGAGACCCGCTAACTGGGAAAATATCTTCTCGGTCTCTTGTTTCGGGATGTCGTAACCAGCCGATACAAGCCTCAGCTTGTCTACGACACTTCCGTTTGCCATCAAGTATCTCTGGGTATCATAAGGGAATTCAATCGCTTGTTTGCTTTGCTTAGCCATCTCTATTCCTCCATGTCAGATGTCGTCAAAACTAGGGACTGCTACTCCAGAACAAGGCAAGAACCTCTTCTGTCTTCTCGCGCTATACAGTATATTCGAGGACAACTAAAAACCTGCTGGACCCTACCCTTCTGGTTCTCCTTCATCCTCGTAGAACTCGAGAACCTCTTTGTTGCGTTCTCGCCTCTCGTCCTCTGTGACCTCTTCTTCTTCACCCGTTGCTTCCTTATCGACGACAACTATTTTCTCGCGAGGGGTGTGACTCACTCTGTAGTCCACGTGATACTCAGGGGCTTTCTTCACGGCTTTCTCCCAGCCGCATTCCCTGCACTTGAGTACCGCCTTCTTCTTCTTCTCGCCTTTCTTTGGGAGCATGAGGGCTCCGCACTTCTCACAGAACTCCAATGATCTCGTTCTCCCCGACTATGTTGGCCGCACCGCTCGTGCAATATGCTGATTTAACGTTTACGGCAGATAGCAGAACCTCGACGCAGAGGCAGGTATGGCCTGCCCTGTTTTTTAACAAATGCGAAACTGACCTGTAAATACCTATCAAAAGCGGTAAATACTTAACAATAGAAAAGACCGATTGAGGGATGTGGAAATGAACATGATTCTTTTAACCCCATACACCCTCGGCGATCTTGAGCTCCGAAATCGCATGGTGATGGCGCCAATGACTCGTAGCCGTGCCGTCGAGGGCAATGTGCCGCATCCGGCAGCTTTCACATACTATGCACAGAGAGCAACTGCTGGTCTCATTGTAACCGAAGGTTCGCAGGTGAGTCCTCAGGGTGTGGGGTACATACGCACGCCTGGCATCTACTCTCCTCAGCAAGTTCGAGGCTGGACGAAGATAACAAGTGCAGTTCACAAAGCCGGTGGGAGGATGTTCCTCCAGCTATGGCATGTAGGACGGGCCTCGCACCCCGACTTCCACGGCGGGGAATTGCCTGTCGCCCCTTCTGCGATTCCTGTCGAAGGAGAAGTCTTCACTTTCGAAGGCAGGAAGAAGATTCCTATCCCCAGAGCTTTGGAAACAGGCGAGATAGCGGATATCGTGGAGCAATACCGGAAAGGGGCTGAGAGTGCAAAGAGGGCTGGCTTCGACGGCGTGGAACTCCATGGTGCCAATGGATATCTGTTGGACCAGTTTCTGAGAGATGGCTCCAACAAGCGAGACGACAAGTATGGTGGAAGCACGCAGAATCGTGCGCGTTTTCCCCTCGAGGTTACCCACGCTGTAACCGATGTTTGGGGCCCGAAGAGGGTAGGGTACAAGATGTCTCCACATTTCACCAATCGGTCGATGTCAGATACAGACCCGCGGACAACATTCTCTTTTCTCGCGAAGGAGCTGGACAAGATTGGTATCGGTTATGTTCACTTGGTGGAGTTCATCTCAGGTCCGTTTGCACCGCCACCGCAGGCAAGATTGGCTTCGCTGATTCGCCAGACCTTCAAAGGAACACTCATCCTGAACGGAGGATATGAAGCTCAGAGCGCAAACCAGGCAATTGAAACCGGCAGTGCGGACTTGATTTCGTTCGGATCCTTGTTTCTCGCAAACCCCGATTTGCCGGCGAGATTCAAGATTGGTGCGAACCTTAACGCGCCTGACAGTGCCACCTTCTATGAAGGTGAGGAGAAAGGATACATAGACTATCCTTCGATGTAGTTCAGGTCAGTCGGAGCTCATTTCCTCCTCGGAGGGGGTCTCCCAATAGGTGACTCTTCGCAGTCTTTCTCTCCGATAGAGCAAAACCTACATATTGGCCATGGGCTCGTTCGTCCACGCCGCTCTAAGTCAATCGAGGAGTGTCTGCTATGGTCAAGGTAATCCCGTTTCGAGCCTACAGGTACGACAAGGCAAAGGTTGGCGACCTTTCAAAGGTCGTAGCACCTCCATATGACGTGATTAAGGACAAGATGGTTGACACGCTCCAGTCGTCGTCCCCATACAATATGGCTTGGATATCCAAGAACAAGCCAACAGGGTCTGACAACGACTCGAATAACCAGTACACCAGAGCGAGAGACATCTGGAAGAAGTGGCTGAAGGAAGGCGCGGTTAAGCAGGACTCGAAGGAGTGCTTCTACGTCTACGGTCATGATTTTGAGGCCGCGGGAAGGAGACTGTTCAGGTTCGGATTCATAGGCCTTCTGGAGCTCGAGGACTTTGCTGCAAAGCCGCCAGCCAAGGGACCATTTGCCGGCGTCCTTCAACACGAAGAAACGTTGCCCAAGGACATAATGGACCGTCTTAGTCTTTGCAGGCAGTCAATGACGCAGTTTGGGCTCATTTTCGTCATCTACCCCGATCCAAAGCGTGAGGTCGACTCGGTGCTTGAACGATATATCAAGAATGCACCACTGCTCGACGTGACCGATACGGAAGGCGTTCGACACAGGCTTTGGGCAGTCGACAATCCGACAGACACCAAGAAGATCTCCGAGTTGATGAAGGACAAGTACGTAATCATAGCAGACGGTCATCATAGGTACAAGACGGCGCTCGCGTTGTCGAAAGAGAATCCCGGCGTTCCGTCTGCGAAGTACAGAATGCTTACGTTCGTCAATATGGCTAACCCCGGCCTTGTGATTCTGCCGACGCACAGGTTGGTCCAGAATCTTGAGAATTTCTCCAGGCAGAAGCTGCTCGACGGTGTGAAGCAGAGTTTCGAGGTTAGGGACTTCAAGACAAGGGAAGACATGTTTGCTTTCATGAGAAAGCAGAGCGACGGCAAGCGTCATGCATTTGGTTTGTTCTTAAACGATGGCAAGTTCTACGTGCTTACGTTGAAGGACGTATCTCTAATGAACAAAGTCGTTCCAGACAAGTCCCCGCAATGGAGAAGCCTAGACGTCGCGATACTCCACTCTCTCATCCTTGACAAGGTTCTTGGCATTGACAAAGAAAAGCTGTCCCAAGGTACAATGAAAGGCGAGGGTTACGTCATCTACATCAAGGATGTCGGCGATGCAGTAGATGAGGCAATCAGGTCAGTGAAAGAAAAGGCTCAGGCTGTATTCTTCATGAACCCGCCCAAGGTCGACGAGGTCGAAGCCGTCTCCAGGAACTTTGAAATCATGCCGCAGAAGAGTACATTCTTCGCACCGAAGCTCTTCGACGGTTTGACTATGAACAAGCTAACATGATAGACGGGTTCAGCTCCTGCGTACAAGTTTCGTGTTTCACGGGCGATGCCCGTGTACAGGACTGGACAGATGACCCCGGATTCTCGCCCCTCGGCGTGTCTACTGGTGTGGGTAGAAGGGCTCGGAAGGGCCCTGCTCCGAGCATCTTATATCGGTGCTATTGGGGAGATTCCTCAAGCATTAAGCATCCCAAATCAGCAGCTTGCTATGGGATTTGTACAAAGCGAATCTAGGTGAATAGAATGGGAAAGAGAGTATTCAACTTCAACCCCGGCCCAGCGGGTCTTCCTCTGCCCGTCTTGGAAAAAGCCAGAGATGAGTTGCTCGACTATGCAGGAACGGGCATGTCTGTCTTGGAGATATCTCACCGTTCCAAGGAATATGAGAAGATCAACCAAGACGCCACTGACCTCTTGCGTGCGGCCATGGGCCTGCCAAGCGACTACAAGGTTCTGTGGTTGGGTGGTGGTGCATCGACCCAGTTCTTCATGGTTCCGCTCAACCTCCAGCTACCGGGTAAACCGATGGAGTACGCTTTGACAGGTACGTGGGCTCAGAAAGCGATAGCCGAAGCGAAGCTGTACGGCGAAACCAAAGTTGTAGCCTCTTCGGAAGACAAGAAGTTCTCCTATATACCGAAGAATGTTGCATTCTCGGCCAACACAGCATTCGCCCACATGACCATGAACGAGACAATCCATGGAGTAGAATGGCCATACATACCTCAGGTGCCTAAAGAGGTGCCACTTGTATGCGATGCCTCATCCGATTTTCTGTCGCGCGTTATTGACCCCAAGAAATTCGGCGTAATCTATGCTGGAGCGCAGAAGAACGTCGGTCCTGCAGGCGTATGTGCAGTAATTGTAAGAGAGGATCTGCTGACACGCGTTCCTGAAAAGGTCCCCTCAATGTTGAAGTGGAGCACACACGCGAAGGAGAATTCCCTATACAACACTCCGCCAGTGTTTGCAGTTTACATCTGTAAGCTCTGGCTTGAATACATGAAACAGATCGGAGGCATCCCCGCAATCGAGAAGATGAACATTGAGAAGGCCAAAATCATCTATGACGTGATCGACAAGTCCAAGGGATTCTACAAAGGCCATGCGCAGCCCGATTCCAGAAGCCGGATGAACGTAACTTTCAGACTGGCGAATGAACAACTTGAGGAGAACTGTGCAAAGGAAGCGACAGCCAAGGGGCTGATTGGACTCAAGGGCCATCGCTCAGTTGGAGGCATGCGCGCATCACTTTACAATGCCGTGACGATTGAGGCAACTAAAGCACTTGCTGAGTTCCTCAAGGACTTTCAGGCCAAGAATCAATAGTCTTCGATTGGGAGTAGGAGTTGACCCACTGTCTCTCCTACTACCTAGCTTCTTTTGTCTCTTGACGAGAATAGACAGAGACAAACGACATCGAGATCTTGTTTCATGGCCGCTCATGCGACCTGGCGTTTCGAGCGTTAGCTCGACTTGCGCTTGCTCGAGAACTCTGATACAGCATTCTCAAGTAGTCTCTTCATGTCATCGAGGATCGAACCATCGATGACACCTTTGTAGGTTCGCCTCATGAGAGGCCCGCTCGCTTTGACACCTACGTTTCTCATGCCATGGTCCTCGAAGAAATCCTTGAGCGCAGATGCGATAGGTATCAAAACCCCGCCGGGCAGCCTGCTTGCCAGCAGCTCTTTGCAGCATTGACAGTCAATGACGACTATTGTGTTTGTACCATCAATAAGAACCTGAACAGGTAGCTGGTTCTGCGATGCCTTGCTTTGTCGGCCATTCCCATTATCCAAGCGAAGTGCAAAGCTGGCAACCTGCTTCATGTTCCGTCCTTCGTGAGATTGATTCTGGTACTCCGCACGTTGCTCGGCAACGAGGAGGGCAGCACTCATTGGCTGCCCCCGGTAAATGGAAATCAATACCAAATCAACCTGTCTGTTTCGGCTGACGCCTCGCACGCTTTGTCATTGCGATAAAGGCCGGAATCAGCACTAGGGCCAAGATTATACCCACGGAAGATGCAAGTCTTACGAAGTCAGAACCGGGCTGCGTCGTCGTGGTTGTAGTAGTCGTTGTTGTAGTTGTCTTCGTTGAAGACTGCACGATGTACGGGTAGGTTGGTGAAGTGGCCCCGTTGTTGAGCGTGTCATTTGCATGTGGTCAGTAAGACTACTTGACTATCAGCACAGCGCATCCAGCCTTGTGGGTTACCAAGTCAGTCGTGCCACCGATATGCGTTCTGTCTTCCCGTCCTAGACCTTGAGAGCCAATGACTATGATATCCGCCTTTCTCTCATTTGCCACGTGAACGATCTTGTCAGATGGTTCGCCCCTTTCGAGTATCAGCTCTGTCTGAAGCTTGTAGCCGGACGCTGCAGACTTGTAGCCATCCAGAAGCTTGTTGCCGTTGGTTACGTATTGCTGAAGAGCGGACAGGAAGTCAGATCCCGATGACTTGGCGACCTGCTGGACAGCACCAAGGTCAACCACATGGACTATGAGCAACTTTGCGCCCATCATCTCAGCAAGCTCAAAGGCAACTGTAGCCGCCCGAGCGGCGTTCCTGCTGCCATCGACCGGCAGGACTATGGTCTTGATTGTACTGATAAGCCGCCCTGGCTCCCGGTAGAGAATATCTTGCATATCCGAATGACATTCACATTCTGGCCTCAAATATCTTGTCTTTTCGGGGACACATTCGGGCCGATAGCGGGACGACGCTGCGGCAGTCCTGAGCCGCGAACTCCTCGCCGGCTTGGCAGGTCAGAATCGGCCCCATTATTCCTTGAGTTTCCCAAACTTTAACTACTGACTATGTTTCAAGAAAGGACACTTAGTCTTAGGAGACACATTCCTTGACAGATGTGGACCTTATTGATTACTATGAGAAGAAGAAGTACCCAAGTCACAGCAGAGCGATAGCTGCCATCTTGATTGTTTTTGGTGGCTTTGTTATCTTGGGCGTATATTCAATATGGCAACTCTGGCCGAAATTCATAACCGAAGTCGTGCCTTTGATAATGAGCATAGTAGCGACCCTAGACCTACCCAGTATCCTGACCACAAGCCTGTACGGTGTCGCCTTAGTTGTCGGCGGGCTCTTTCTCTTTGGAGTCTTGATTGCCGTAGGAGCATCAGTTCTGGCTCGGAGGCTTGGTGGAACCCTCATTTACGTCGGTGCTCTCTTTATGAATTTGATGACATGGGGAATCGTGATTCTGGTCCTAGCAACCGGCCAGCTCTCGTTGGGCGATCTTGTCGCAAACTGGCCAATCATGATACCGGGGCTCCTGACTCTGTTCACAACGTTGCTCTTGTTCACGGTTTTCAAAGACAGGATACGACGCGCCGGACAAATCATCAAGCTGACAGGGCAAGTCTGTCTTGATGAAAAGGGGGTTTTTGTCCCACCGCTTTTCACGATGATATTCACTCTCATTTCGGCAGTGCTCTTTGGGGCAATCATATTCCAGTTTGCCGGAATTGACGTGCTGCTGGGCACCGTACCTTGGACTGTGGAGAGCGAAGCCTCCGTCGGTATTGGGTTGCTGCTCTACCTATTCACGACTCTTTTCTTCTACAACATCGCATATGGCGCAAGCTCAGGAATCGTGTATATCTACATGAGAGGGCAGGACCCAACTCTCGGAGACGGAGTGAAAGCATCGCTTGGCGTAGTGGCCGGACTAGCAGCTCTCGCAATCATGAGCGTTGTCATAGTCCTGGTCAGAATCGCCCTGCAGAGGGCAGGACGGCAGGTCGGAGGCGCCGGAGGCGAAGCTGTTGGCAGAGCGGCGGGTGGAATCATTGGCTGGATCTGGGCCCTTGTCAACTACTTCACAATTCCAGCAATGGTCGCCGAGGGACTCGGTGCAAGGGCGGGCATCAAGAGGAGTGCGGGTCTAGTTCGAAAGAACTTCGTCGATGTGATGATCAAAGAAAGCGCAGTACGTTGGGCTTTCGGAGTGCTCGCATTGATATTCTTCATTGCTTTTGCAGTAGGCGGCGCGGCAATCGGGTGGGTCGTATCATCAGGTGACCTCATAACCGCGCTGGTGCTTGCCGTGATCTTCATCGTGTTCGCCGCAATCCCTTGCAGTCTAGTGCTACGCACTTTCGACATTGTGTATGTGACCTTACTCTATGTGTTCATTCGGCGGCAAGAAGGAGAAATCACTGGCAAGACAGCGTTCTCAGCCGACATGAGTAGAGAACTCGAGTCAGCATACAACGCCGCAAAGCGCAGTGGCAGCTAATGAAACCTTTGTGGGCGATGGTGCTCCAGCCACCGCCCTGTCTTTTCTTCTATTGGCGTTCACCCTAAGAGTATAAAGCAGGGTTAGGTCAACACACGAAATCGAGGAAGAGACTTTGGAACCAAAGACAGCAGCTGCTAATGCCCTTGAGGCGGTGCTGGAAGCGAGACCAGGAGAATCTCTGCTAGTTGTGACAGACGACGTGAGAAGCGACGTTGGCAGAGCTTTTGCACAGGGAGCAGTTGAACTCGGCTTATGGACAAGAATGGTTGTGTTGACAACGCAGGAGAACACATTCAGGTCTGCAGTCCCTGACCACCTCATAGAAATGATAAACGGAGCAAACCAACCGGACATATTCATCAATACGCTACGGGGACCCTCTCAGGAGACGCCCTTCAGAATCAAGATCATCAAGCTTGAGACGAGGAAGGGGCGTTCTAGGTTGGGGCACTGTCCGGGAATCACCATGGACATGCTCACGGATGGAGCACTAGCAATGACCAAGGAGCAGCATGTCAAGATGCAATCAGAGGCCCGGGACCTCATCGCTCTTCTACAGGATGTGACTTCAGTTCGCGTTACAGCTCCTGCCGGTTCTGATTTCACTCTCAGCGTAAAGGGTCGGACTTGGTTCTCTGATACCTACGTGGACTGGAAGACCATGAAATGGATGAACCTACCTACGGGCGAGGTACTGGTCGGGCCCGTCGAGACCGCAATGCAGGGAACACTTGTTTGCGACCTAGCATACGGAGGAGGCGCCGGAGCACTGAAGAGGCCAGTACGAATCGAAGTGAAGAACGGTCTCGTCGTTAAACTCGACACTGACGACAAGGAAGTGCTCAAGGCGATAGAACAGACACAGGCGACTGATGAGATGGCCAAGCATGTGGGCGAGTTCGCCATTGGTCTCAATCCCAAGGCAAGGATTGTCAGAGAGTTTCTCGAGTCCGAGAAGATTGGCAATGCAATCCATGTGGCATTCGGAAACAACATGGATTACCCGGGCGTCGTGGCGAATAACTCGGCCACGCATCAGGACTTCCTCGTTGGCAAGCCAACAGTGACTATTACGTATGCAGACGGCCGGTCAAGAATCATAATGGAGAACGGTGCTCTGCGAATGAAGGAATAGTCAGCACCCGAGATTGGAAGAATGGGCTCCTGAAGAGAAAGTGACTAGGGCTTTGCTCACAACCAGTCAAACGCGATATTCCAAGTGACGCTGGATCCTGAGAACGGATTCAGGTAGAGGACCTTGAAGAAATCTGCAAGTAACCCTCTCTCTACTGCCTTGTCGAACGTGGGCATGACAAAGTCTGTCTTTCCAACATGATATGTGAACACGTACGGAGCCCAGATGTTGACACGGCCATCGTCTGTCTTGGGCTTGAAGAAGTCGGTTGTCGCTTTTGCAGAATCTGCTGTCCTCAATCCCCGCTCAGCAATATATGGAGCAACATCCTCTATTCCGAGACCGCGATCGTTCATCATGATTGCTGCATTGATCGAGACCATTCTCCTCAGCGTGCTGAGCACTTCCATTGCTGTTGCCGTTGGACTCTCGTCAGCTATTCCTAAGAACTCCTTTGCAGAATCGGCTGTGCCTTCGGATATCACGCTGCGTCCGGTGTGAAGCGGGACGACGCTCAGCTCAGCATACCGATTCTTGAGGTAAGCGCGCTCCCGACATAGATTATTGACATGGTGTTCGTATTCATGATAGATGACTGATAATGACACTTCTCGGTTCATTGGATGATCAACGTTGAACTCATTCATCGACTTGAAACCGCCCAGATAGTAGTTGTAGCCGCCCCAAGGCTTGTCGGTCACTGCCTTGTAGCGAACTCCGTTGTCGCGTATGCGTCCCCCGATTTTGGAGAAGACTCTCTCCTTAAACAGGCGGCCGACCTCGGAGACCTTGTCTTGAAGCTCACCCTCGATTAGATACCTCAAAGGCTCGCCTCTGAGCTCTCCGGTCGTCATGAATCGGTCGACTCTATCCCTCACATCAGCTCCGGGAAAAACAGCAAAAGCCTCACTGACGCGCTGCATCTGTTGATCGATAACGCTCTCCGGGTAGGCCTTCATATCGATGCTGAAGAGACGTTTCACAAGCTGACCATAGGAGATGTCAGCGCCGCTCAGCCACTCAACTACCGTTTGGAGGGAACCAATCTCGCCTAGGAGATACTCCCTCCTCAATTCGTTTCGAATACTGCCCTTGACTATGTCGATTAGCGAGCCAATATCCTGCAGGATCGACTCTGGCTCCGTGCACTCGGCTTGCTTCTCCGGGGCTAGACGAGGAGGACCGAAGTACGCGTCAACAATGCTTACACCAGCGAGGCTTCTGCTGAGATTGCCGACTCTGCCACACAATCGCACGTACTGTTCAGCTGCTTTCACGCAAAATGCCTCGCTTGGTGCCGAATTGCTGCATCAGAATGTAACTGTTTTGGACTACCATGTCCTGCGCGGGAGCTAGAGACACCTGCTCGGTCGTCCATGTAATAGAGGTGCTCAGGAGGTCTCGATATCGTCCTTGTGGCTGTCCTTGGTTGCGTCTTTAGCCGCTCGATTGCCCGGCAGAGTCCGTGGGATTGGGCTTGCCCAGTGTCCGATACAAGGCGAACACTGCTAGACAAATGCCGGCCCACGCAATCAAAGAGAAATTTGCTATGAGAAGGATTTCTATAAGGGTTGAGAGGAATGCATGTCCAATGACGAACTGAACCATCAGAAAATAGCCAACAGAACCAATCAAGAACAGCCCCACTCCAGCTGAAGGATTGACTTTCCGTTTCCAGTCGACATACGCGGCACTCAATATCAGACCGGCGACGAGGAGTACCGACCATGAAAGTCTAAAGATCATCGATAGCGTTTCTGGAGCGATCTGGGAAATGAATGAAAGAATGATGCCGGTCTCCCCCGTCAAAGCAACGAACATGCCGACCAGGCAAATCCAGACAGGTCTCTTCATGTTATGTTTCTCCTCAACTATGCCCGTTCCTCCAACATCATGGAAAGTGTAGACCCAAATTAAAGGATACTGATGTCGGTAGGTGAGGGAAGAAAGCATTCATGTGTGAGTTCTGTCACCGACCAACCAGGGAAAAGACCTCCCGATGATAGCGGCCCACCACATTCATTAGAGGCGAGACTCACTGTTCCATCGGTTGAATTGAGCATGCCAAAAAGCAAGTCAAAGCGCAATATCGTGATTCTCTTGGTCATAGTCTTGATTGGAGGTCTTGGGATTATCGCTTCACATGACGGGCTGATTGGTACAACGAGCATAATTGACATCAACAACGGCGATATTGCCATTGGCACGCAGGTGACTGTCAAGGGAGAGCTAACTCTTCGATTGGGCAATGCGCACACGATTACGGTAGTCGGCGGCAGCAACACCCTTGGCTTCATTTGGTCAGGATCCTCACCGCCGCTTCACTCGATCATAGTGGTCCGAGGCACAGTGAGCTCCGTGATTTCGCTATCCGATGTCAGCTCTGTTGACGTCGTCTGGCTCTTCAGATGAACAAAGCGTTACACGCCCACTAGACCTCGACGTTGCATCAAGGCTGACCAGTCATTGTCCGTACTTGCGATCTACCATCGCATGCAATGGCAGGATGAGCAGCCAAAGGAAGATCATGACAGAAGCAGCAGTCGGAACATACGTGGACGCGAGAATGAAAAGAGGAATCGAGAAGACGAAAACAGCGGGCGAAAGCAGGTACTGAAGAGTCAGATATCGTATCAGTCTTGGACTCAGTTCCTTGTTCACGAGGCGATGCCCTCTTGATGCATGCACCCAGACTAGATCGAGTGCAACTCCCGTCGCAGCAAAGAATATGGAAGCAGTAATCACCGAGAAAAGCTCCGTGGAATATCTTCCTATTACGTCTGCAGGGAACGGCAATAGCACGATGAACATCAGGAATAGAAGGCTGGCGCGAATTAATCCACGATCGTATTGAACAATGTAAGAGAACAGCCGATGGAAGGCAATCCAGTAACTGGCAACAATCCAGAAGGTGATCAAGAAGCTGGTAATCCGCGGCGTCAAATTCGCCAATGCCAATGGCAGATCGGTCGCAGAAAGCCCATCAGGGATTCTGATATCAATCGCCAACAGAGTCATTGAGAAAGCGAAAATTGCGTCAGCCAGCCAGGTTATTCTCTCTACTCGAAGTCCGCCTTTGGGCCACGTATCGCTTTGTGCAGACATGTCAGACATCAGACTCTCTGAGAGGAATCTAACACAGTGATACTTGAATTGCTCGTTTCTCAATGGGACTGTAGGAACAGGTTCAGTCACAGAGATTTCATACTCGAAGTGTGGCACGCCCGAAGACGCGTTCTGAGCCGTCCTTCTGGCGCAGAGTGAACGTCGCATCGTTCTTGGATATGGTGATTTCTGACATCACCTGCGTGGTTGCTCCTCTCACCCTCCTGGAGAGCAGCGTGCCCGTATTGTAGAGAATCATGTCGTTTAGTCGCCAGAACCACGGAACGTGGCGGTGACCATTCAGGACAAGGGAGCATCTCGTCTGATCCAGAACACCAAGAACATCTCCCGCGTCTTCGACGACGTTGTGCTCGCGCCCAGTGAACGGGACAGCAACTAGGTGATGATGAACGGCAAAGACCCGCACCTTGTTTCGAGCATTGTTGAAGAAATCTTGGATGAATGGATACTGAGCCCTTCCCACATGACCTGCGTCGTTGTCAGGCTCCGCGCTGTCTGCCGCGTAGATCGCCACGTTCTCGTCTTCGTATCTCTTGAAGCGAGGACCAAACAGGCGTTCAAAGTGAGCTGACCCGTAGTTGCGCTCATCGTGATTGCCAGGGATTATGACCTTGGGAAGTGAGATTGCTCCGATCGCCTCTGCGAAAGCATCATATTCCTCCTTCAGACCATCAGATGTGAGGTCACCTGTCACAAGCAACATCGGAGAGACAACGTCTCTTGCCCGCCTCTCGACGAAATCGATTATCCTCTTGAAGTCGTCAACGGTCACCCCAACTTCTCCGACGTGGACATCGCTCATGTGAAACAATGTCATTGACTTGTCGGCCATCTATCCGCCACCCTCGTAATAGTCGCACTGGCTCAGACTAACCGACAGGGCTGCTTTAATCTATTCCCACATCTTAGCGTGCTAGGGCGGAATTCAACAATCAGGGGCATCGGCTTGCCATTCTTCTCTGCGGGATCTCGCGATATCGACAGGACCTAGGGGCTGAGACCTATGGCCTCCCTGCTTGTTCGCTCGCAGCTGCTTTCTGCTGCTGTCCAGCATGAACCACACGGCGCCGAGCAAGCTGCATGAAGC
>Ga0153916_10000654_pt1 | contig 23743 bp, 20 predicted proteins | sample Opewatmetagenome_FD_109642 | JGI IMG/M metagenome (GOLD analysis project Ga0153916, IMG submission 109642) | Freshwater wetland microbial communities from Ohio, USA - Open water 3 Core 3 Depth 4 metaG | ecosystem: Environmental > Aquatic > Freshwater > Wetlands | place: USA: Ohio, Lake Erie...
CCATCCACAAAGTGACGATTATCCCCCGCGGGCTGGCCCTGGGCCTGACTCAACAGCTCCCCCTCGATGACCGCTACACCTACAGTAAGGAGTATCTCGAGGCCCAGCTTTCCGTGCTTCTGGCCGGCCGGGTGGCCGAGATCCTGCTCCTCGGCCAGACCACCACGGGCGCCGCCAACGACTTCGAAAAGTCAACGGAGATCGCCCGCAAGATGGTCTGCCAATGGGGGATGTCCGAGCTGGGACCCCTCGCCTACGGCGAGCGGGACGACCTCATCTTCCTGGGCCGCGACCTCGCCATGAACAAGAATTTCAGCGAGCGGACCGCCGAGCTGATCGACGAACAGGTCAAGAAAATCATCGGCAAGAGCTACAACCGGTCCCAGGAACTGCTCGAGAATAATAAGGAAAAGCTGAACGAGATCGCCAAGCTGCTGCTGGAGAAAGAGGTCCTGGACTCGGACGAGATCGAGAAGATCACCGGCGTCATCAAGGCGCCACGGGCGGAGGAACAGACCGAGCGACGGAAGCCGGACACCCCGGCCTCCGAGACTCCCGGACAAGCCGCAGAATCGGGTGGGCCCCAGGTGGTCAAGCCGCTGGACAAACCCGACCTGGTGAAAGCATAGACGTTGGGAGTGACTTACAGATTCCGAGCCAGAGGGAAGACCTTTGAGCTGGGCCAGAGGACCTGGCTCGTGGGTGTCGTCAACGTCACGCCGGATTCTTTCTTCGACGGAGGGCTGTATTTCGAGCCCGCCCGGGCCATCGAGCGCGCCCTGGCCCTCGCCGCAGAGGGCGCGGACATCATCGATATCGGAGGGGAGAGCTCCCGGCCCGGCTCCAGCCCCATCTCCGCCAAGGAAGAAAAAAGTCGTATCCTGCCCGTCGTCGAGGTCCTGAAACAGAAGAACGGCATCTTGGTCTCGGTCGATACGACCAAAGCCGAGGTCGCCGAGGCGGCCCTGGCCGCGGGCGCCGACATCATCAACGACATCAGCGCCGGCCGCTTCGACCCCCGGATGCTGCCGCTTGCGGCAGAGAGCGGCGCGGCGCTCATCCTGATGCACATGAAGGGCACGCCGAGGACGATGCAGGTCGCTCCGCACTATGACGATTTGCTCGGCGAGGTCAAGGCTTTTTTGAGGGAGCGGCTGGAGGCCGCCGAGTCCTGCGGAGTTCCCCGGGAAAACCTCCTCCTTGACCCCGGGATCGGCTTCGGGAAGAAGCTCGAGCACAACCTCGCTCTTCTCAACAACCTCGGGGCGTTGGCCGACCTTGAGCGGCCGCTTGTCGTGGGCATCTCCCGCAAATCGTTCATCGGTAAGATCCTTAAGCTTGAGGCACCCGAAAGGCTCGAGGGAACGATCGCCGCGGCGGTCGTGAGCCTCCTGCGCGGCGCCTCACTCCTCCGCGTCCACGACCTCCAGGCCGTTAAGCGGGCCATCGCTGTGGCCGAGGCCATTCTGAGCCAGGGATTCGCCGGTACCCCATCGGAGGGACAGGGAAAGGCTTATGTTCACTGATATCCTGAGCGCGCTGCGTCACATGACGCTGGTCGACGTCCTGGACATCCTCCTTGTTGCCTTCATCCTTTATTCTTTCTTCCGCTTGATCAAGGACACCCGCGCCTACCAGATGGCCATCGGTATCGTCATCATCGGGCTTTTCTACTTGATCACCCAGTGGGCCCGGCTTGTGGTCTCTCACCGCTTGATCAAGAGCTTCACGACTTACTTCATCATCGCCGTGATCGTTCTTTTTCAAGGAGAAATCCGGCGTTTCTTGACGGGGCTGGGTTCGCGAACCTTCCGCCGGCCGTTTTCGCTCCGCTCCCTGGAGGAGAAGCTCGAGGACCTCTTCCTGGCTGTGGACTACCTGTCGCAGAAAAAGATCGGAGCCCTGATCGCGGTGGAAAAGGAGATCTCCCTGAAGGTTTTCGCCGACCGGGGGACGCGGCTGGATGGATTGCTCTCCAAGGACCTTTTGGTGAACATCTTCTTCCCCCACTCTCCCCTTCATGACGGCGCCGTCATCCTCCAGGGAAACAAGATCCTGGCCGCTGGCTGCCTGCTGCCCCTCCCGGCGTCGCACAACCTGGGTGAAGAATTCCTGGCCCGGACCCGGCATCTCGCCGCGCTGGGCCTGTCGCAGGAGACGGATGCCGCCGTCATCGTGGTCTCCGAGGAAACGGGCAGCATTTCATTGGCTACCAAGGGCACTCTGACCAAGGTCGGGGACAAGGACCAACTGAAGGGCGCCTTGCTTAGCTATCTGGGGCGCGCATGATCAAGACCCTCCGCAGATTGCTGCTCCGGAATTGGGGGCTCAAACTCCTCTCTCTCCTCCTGGCTTTCGTCCTCTGGGTCTCCCTCATCCCGGAGGAGAAGACATTTTCCGAGAAGACGCTGACCATTCCCCTCGAAACGCATAACCTTCCGCAAGACATGGAGCTCGTGGAGAAGCCTGATCCGACGGTGGACGTGACCATCCGGGCCCCCAATAGGACGATCAACGGGATAACCGCCGCCAATGTCTTCGTCAAGCTCAACCTCAGCACGGCCTCCGTCTTCCAGCAGGAATACCCCCTGAACGAAACCATGATCAGCCTCCCTCCCGGCGCCGAGGTGGTCCGCATATCTCCCACCAAAGTCCGGCTTAAGCTGGAGCGGACCCAGGAAGTCATGCTCGACATCGTCCCCACGGTTATCGGCCAGGCCAGGGAAGGATACGGCATCTCCAAGATCGAAATATTGCCTCCCCGGGTCCTGGTCAAAGGTCCGGAGAGCAAAGTCCGGCGGAATGACAAGGTTACGACGAGCCCCATCGACATCTCCGAGCTCACCGCTTCCGCCGAGATCGAGGCGGACATTATCCTGCCGAAACCCGAACTGCGGCTGGCCTCTCCCCGGACTCGGGTCAGCGTGAAGATCTTCCTCGAGGAGATCAAGACACCGGGGAAGCCAGGACCCAAAAGAAAATAATGAAGCGACTTTTCTGGAGAAAGCCATGAGATTGGCGGTCAATGTCGATCACTTCGCAACGCTGCGTCAGGCGCGGAAGAACACCGAGCCTGATCCCGTCCTCGTCGCTCTCCTGGCCGAGCATGCTGGGGCCGAGGGGATTGTCATCCATCTGCGCGGCGACAGGCGGCATATCCAGGAGAGGGATCTCCGGCTGCTGCGCGAGGTCGTCAAGACCAAGCTCAACCTGGAGATGGCGGCCAGCGAGGAAATGAGGAAGATCGCCCTCCGGGTCAAACCCGATGTCGTCTCCCTCGTCCCCGAGCGGCGCGAAGAACTGACAACCGAGGGCGGGCTGAACGTCGCTGCGGCCAAAACCCATCTCGGGCCCTTCATCCGCGGGCTGCAGAAAGCCGGCATCCGGGTCAGTATCTTCGTCGATCCCGACCCCGGACAGATCAAGGCCTGCGCCGAGGTCGGCGTTGACCTCATCGAGATCAACACCGGGAAGTTCGCCGACCTGAAGCCGGGCGCAGCCAGAGACAGGGCTCTCCAAAAGGTCAAAGACGCGGCCGCGCTGGGGCGCCGCCTGGGTTTGGAGGTCCATGCCGGGCATGGACTGGATTACCGGAATGTGGCCGAGATCGCCGCCCTGCCCGAGGTCGCTGAATTGAGCATCGGGTTCTCCATCGTCGCCCGGGCCGCGATCGTCGGCCTCGTTCAGGCCGTTGAGGAGATGAAGGGACTGCTCGAAAAAAACCGGGAAGCCCGGGGAGATAAGACGCCTTTCTGAACCCGGCGTCCCGTCTCTGGTTTAATAAAGTGAGCCCAATGGATATCAATATTGACCTTGAACGCCTGAAAAAAGACCTTGAGACTCTGGCCAAGTTCGGCCGCGACCCCAAGGGCGGGATCAGCCGGCCATCCTTCAGCCAGGCGGACCGGGAGGCCCAGGCCTGGCTCAAGGAGAGAATCTGCGAAGCCGGGCTGTGCCACAGGCGGGACGGAGCCGGCAATACTTTCGGCCGCCTGGGCGGAGATGGACGGGCTGTGCTCGTCGGTTCCCACATCGACACTGTGATCAACGGCGGTGCCTATGACGGTGCCGTCGGGGTCATGGCCGCGCTGGAGTGCCTGCGCCGGATCAAGGAGTCCGGCATGACCCTGGCGAAGCCGCTCGAGCTGGTTTCTTTCACCGACGAAGAGGGCAACCTGGTCGGCGATTTCCTGGGCAGCCGCGCATTCGCCGGCCTGTTGAACAAGAAAGAGATGGAAAGGGGGGTCACACCGTTCGGCCGCCCGCTCAAGGAAGTGTTGGCCGGAACAGAGTTCAGCCTGGAGACGATCCTGGCAGCCCATAAAGACAGACCCGAATTCGAGGCCTATCTCGAGCTCCATATCGAGCAGGGGGCAACGCTCGAGACCGAGGATATTCCCATCGGGGTCGTGGAGCGCATCGCCGGCAAGATCTACCGTCAATGTTCTTTCGTGGGCAAGGCGCAGCACGGCGGCACGACACCCCTGGAACTCCGCCAGGATGCCTTCCTGGCCACAGCCGATTTTGCGCTCAAGGGGACGCAGCTCGTGGCCACGAAGCATTACGGAAGCCTGATCACCGTCGGGAAAGTCACGGTCCAGCCGGGCTCATTCAGCGTTGTCCCCGGAAAAGCCGATTTCACGCTCGACGTCCGGAGCGTTTCCGGCGAGACTCTTGAGGTGCTGGACAGGAAGCTTCAGGCCCTGGCCGGGGATATCGCCTCGACCCGGGGCGTTACCTTCTTTTCAAAGATCATCGACAGAACGGTGCCCATAGCCTTCTCCGACCGAGTTATCGGGGTCATCGAGGAAGAATGCCGCAGGCTCAGCTATCCCTTCATGCGGATGACGAGCGGTGCCGGACACGACGCCCAGATCGTCTCCGGACTGGCCGATGCGGGGATGATCTTCATCCCCTGCCAGGACGGCGTCAGCCACGCCCCGGATGAGATGATCCGCTGGGAGGACCTGGAAATGGGCGCCAACCTCCTGCTCCGCGCTTTGATTCACCTGGCTGGCTGAAAGCCCCCCCGCAACGCGGGGGATTCTACATTTCCTCTCGATCGGGCCGGAAGGCCCTAAGGAGCTTCACTTCGGCGTGCGCCTTCTTCGCCTCCAGCATCTTCTGCTTGGCCCGCCTCGACCTCCTCCTTTTCTGCCGGCGGATCTTTTCGACCCGTTGGACCGCTTCGCTCTGCTCACCCAGGATCTTCCTCTCTATCTTATCGGCCAGGATCCGCCGGGCAAGGAAGCGGTTGAGCAGCTGCGAGCGCGAGGCCTGGCACTTGACCTCGATCCCAGTGGGGAGGTGCCTGAGATAAACGCAGCTCGAGGACTTGTTGATCTTCTGGCCCCCCTTGCCGCCGCCATGGATGAATTTCTCCAGGATGTCCGGCTCACGAATGCCGGTTTTCTCCATCTTCAGGCGCAGCGCTTCCTGCTTCTCCGGCCGGACCCCAAAATTGATCACCTTCTTATTTTAACATGGAATGGATCTGACCTCGATGGTCGCCTGTAAATCGCAGTTTCCCGACGGAAGGGGTCCGTTGACTCGACGAAGTCAACGCGATAGACTCCCTTCACTGATATAGAAAAGGATGAAGAAGATGAGAAAGATGTCCTGGCCGTGGGTCCTCAGCCTCACGTTGTTCCTGACACCGCCCATTTTTTCCTTCCAAGATGTGCCGCAAGGCAAACCCTTGACGGTAGCCGAAGAGAGCCAATGGAAGGCGACTTCCCGCTTTGCCGACGTCATGGCCTTTGTCCGCTCCTTGCAGGGACTCAGCCCGAATCTGCAGGTGGAGACGCTGGCCACCAGCCCGGAAGGAAGAGACATCCCTCTTCTCGTTATCGGCCATCCCCTTCCCCCTTCCCCTGCCTCGACGCTCCGGGACGGCCGCGGGATCGTTTACATCCAGGCCAACATTCATGCCGGCGAGGTCGAGGGCAAGGAGGCTTCGCTGATGCTCGCCCGGGACATCCTGCTGTCATCCGACCTTCCCTACCTGGATAAGCTGGTCATCCTGATCGCCCCTATTTTCAACGCGGACGGGAACGAGCGGATCCGGCCGGAAAACAGGCGCCACCAAGGAGGACCGGAGCAGGGCGTCGGAGTCCGCCATAACAGCCAGAACCTCGACCTCAATCGGGACAGCATCAAACTGGAAAGCCCCGAGCTCCTGGGGCTCGTCCAGAACGTCCTCCTCCGTTGGGATCCCCTTCTCCTCGTCGACTGCCACACGACGAACGGGGCTTATCATCAGGAGGTGGTGACCTATTCCTGGGGCCTCAACCCGAACGGCGACAGCGCGATCCTCGCCTACCAGAGAGACAAAATGATGCCGGAGATCGAAGACCGCTTGGAAAAGGAGTACGCCACTCCGGCCGTCGGCTATGGCGGGTTCAGGGACTTCAGGGCGCCGGAAAAAGGCTGGGAAACCTTTGAACCCCAGCCCCGCTTTGTCACGAACTACGTCGGCCTGCGCAACCGCTTCTCCATCCTCGACGAGAACTACGTCTATGCCGACTTCAGGACGAGGGTCATGGGGAATTACCACTTCCTGAGGGCCATCCTGGATTATGCTTCCGCTCATCTCGAGGAGATAGAAAAGATCGTCGCTGAGGCCGACCGCAGAGCCATCCTTAAGGGACTCAGCCCATCAGACAAAGACACTTTCTTCGTGGAATACGACCTCCTTCCTCTCAAGGAGCCGGTCACCGTCCACGCCTATGAGACCGAGGTCATCCCCCGGGGCGAGGGCCAGAGACCGGAGATCCGCTCCACAGGCATACTCCGTGTCCTTACCGTCCCCTACTTTTCCGATTGGGTCGGGAAAAGAGCCGTGCGGTTCCCCTGCGCCTATATCATCGCAGTCCCGGATTCGGAAGTCCTCGGCAAGCTCAGGCAGCACGGACTTGTCGTGGAAAGGCTGGTCAAAGCGGCCACGCTCGAGGTCGAAGCCTTCCGGGTCAAGGAGCTCAAGTCGGCGGAGAGAGCCTTCCAAGGTCATCACTTGAACCAGGTCAAGGGGGAATACGCGGTCGAGACAAGGGAATTCCCCGCGGGCACGCTCATCGTCCCGACCGCCCAGCCGCTGAGCGCCCTGGCCGCGTATCTCCTCGAGCCGGAAAGCGATGACGGGCTTCTCGTCTGGAACTTCTTCGACCGCAGCATCGTCCCCCAGTGGAGCCGCGATCTGCAGACCTATCCCGTTTACAAGCTGATGAAGCGGGTGAATCTGGCCAGGGAAACGGTCCGCTAGCTACTTCTTTTTCTTGCGGGCGGCGACCAAGAACTTGCCGCAATTCTCGCATATATAGATGTCGTTGCTGCCTTCAATGGCCGAGTTCATCTTGGTGGCGAGCCTCATGTTGCAGCCCTGACAGGCTCCGTCCAGGACTTCGGCCACGGCGAACCCGTATCTTTCCATGAGCTTATCGAAGCGGACGAGCAGGGCTTCGTCAAGCTCCTCACGGATGAGCTCGGCATGCTTTCGCAATTCCCGGAGCTGGTCCTTGCTCGCCTTCTTCTTGCGGAGCTCGATCTCCTGAAGCTTGTCCAACAAGCTGGCCCGGCTGATGATCCGATCCTCCTGGGGCATGGTGAGCTCGATCTCGGAGAGGACCTTGAAGAGCTGCCCCTTGTTCTCAGCGTCAAAAAGGCGCTGCCGGTATTCCGGTTTTCTCAGGAAGCGGGCCAGCCCGGCGAAGAGGTGGTTGAAAAGACCGGGCAGGCTGGGATTCCAGACGACCAGGATGATCAGGTGGACCTTCTTCTTGTCGGCGGAGTCGAAGTCGATGCCCTTCTCCGACCGGCCGACGGCAATGGCGATGTGGCCGCCCGAGTCCACCCGGGCGTGAGGCAGGGCCACGTGCTCACCGATGGCCGTTGATTCCAGCTGCTCCCGGTCGACGAGCCGGGTGAGGATGAGCTTCTTGTTCTTGATCAGCTTTTCTTTCAGCAGCACGTCGAGCAGCTCTTCGATGGCCCGGACCTTTTCTTTGGCCCGGAGCTCGTAGACAACTTGAGTGGGTTTGAGGAAATCGGAGAATTGGTGACTCGTCCGAAGATCGGCCATGGATAGTGTGTTCTTTATTCTATCACAAATATTTCGTCTGTAAAGTGAGCTCAGGCCGAATAAACGCGATCCCTGACCAAACGGTAAGCCGCTTCGACACCTGAGACCCCGGCCGCTTCAGAGGCGAGCTCGGCGCCGAAGGCGGCCGCCTCGACCGGGTCGGCGCCGGAAGCCAACAGGGCAGCCGCGCCTGCGCAGAAGATGTCGCCGCAGCCGGTCGTGTCCACTACGCTCCTGGCTTCGACCGGGGCGATCGTCCTCAGGCGGCCGGGCAATAGGACGAGAACGCCTTCCGCGCCGAGTGTTATGAAAGCGGCCCGGATCCCCAATTCGAAAGCCTGTTCTCCAAAGCGGATCAGCCCATCCTGAAGGGGAGTCCTTTCAGGCTCACCAAGCATCGAGGAAACCTCCTTCAGGTTCGCCTGGAGATAAGCCGTTCCCTCGGCCCACTCCCGCCATTCGGTAAGCGGCCGGTAGCGGCGAGCCGTGTGCACCTCGAGTGTCAGGGCTAGAGAATGAAAGTCAAACCAGATGGGGCAGCCGGCGCGACGGACGACTCGGCGCCAGTCACGAAGGGCGATGTCGAAACCCGAGTTGATGACCATGATGAGAAAACCAAAGGTCGGCAGCTCCTTGAGCAACCGGTCGGGCCGAAGCGGCGGAACAGGGGATTCGAGGACCTCGATCCGCTCCCCTTTTTCGGGGTAGTGAAGAAAGACGTTGTTCCCGGGCCCGGGCACCACGCGGATCCTCGAGGAATCGCAGGTCGGCCAGCGGTCGAGCACCGGCTTGACCCGGGAGAAGATCTCCTTCCCGACATGGGCATAGAGCGTGACCTCCTGACCAAGGCCGCACAACCCCGCGGCTTGATAGAGGATCCCGCCTTCGCCCGAAATAACGCGTCCGGATGCCTGGGTGATCACGTCGTGGGTGATCGTCCCCAGCAAAGCGAACCGGGGGGGCTTTTTCCCGGGCACGGCCTCAGGCAATCTCCACTCCTGGTACCGAATCTTATGAAACCGCGGACAAAAAAGCAATGGCTCGGGGGACCTTCTGTGCCTATACCCCTCGCCTTAATAGCTTCAATTGCGATATAATAGTGAAAGGGAATCAGGCTCGACGCTGATGGCTGCGACCTATCATCTCGGGACTTCGGGCTGGAGCTACCCGGGGTGGAAAGGTCGGTTCTACCCACCCGATCTCCCCGCGGCCGAATGGCTACCCTTCTACGCCGGCCATTTCCCCACTGTCGAGATCAACATGACCTTCTACCGCTTCCCCAAGCCGGAAACCCTCCGCGGCTGGCTGGAAAAGACGCCCGCTCACTTCCTCTTCACGCTCAAGGCCAACCGGCAGATCACCCACCTTAAAAAGCTACGCAACGTCAAGAGCGAAGTCCGCTATTTTACCATCCTCGCCGGGTCGCTCCGGGAGAAGCTCGGGTGCCTGCTCTTTCAACTTCCTCCGTCGATCACCCGCGACCTGGAGCTGCTCGAGGATTTCCTCTCGACCCTTTCCCCGGAGTTCAAGAATGTTATCGAGTTCCGTCATGAAAGCTGGTATGACGAATCGGTCTGGGAGCGGCTGCGGGCCCACCGGGTGACATTTTGCACCGTCTCTTCCGGCCAGGTGCCCGGCTCCCCGGTCGAGACCTCACCCCTCTCCTACTTCCGGTTCCACGGCCTGACCGGCGGACACCGCTATAACTACGCGGACGAGGAGCTCGCCCAGTGGGCTGAGATTATCAAAGGCGTGAAAGCGGAAGAGTGCTTCGTCTACTTCAATAACGATTACCAGGCTTTCGCCGTCAGCAATTGCCAGAAGCTGGCCGGGTTCCTGAGGTCCTGAAAGCCCGTTTCCTCCGGTCCGCCTCCTCGCCCTCCGCCGGCGAGGCGGTGACCTTTCTCCCGAGAAGCGATATCGCCTCCGGCCTCTACTGACCGGTCGGCTCGATCTTTACGAACCCGGTTTTCTCCAGCAGCAGGATGTAATTCTCGACGCCCTCGAGCGCGATAGGGCCGTGTTCGGCGGAAACCGCGTTGCGGATATCAAGAATGCTACGCCGGCCGTCGATGGTGTTCCGGACCTCGTAATCGGCCCGGCCGATCCGGAAGGACGGCGGGACCTTCATCTCTCTGACCTTCTGATAGAATTCCCAAGCGTTGAAATAGCCGCGCATCTTCTCGGTCCTCACTGGGACGAGCTTGCTCAGCCGGGCTTCCTGCTCGGTCGGGACGGGCTGCTGAGGCTTCACGTTTTCTCTCAGGCAGCGCAATCGGTAGGCCTCATCCACATCCCTGAGAAACGGAGCCTGAAGGCCTTCCAGGCTCTTGATCCTGGTCATCAACATCGCCTCCAGGCCAGCCTCACCCTTGATGAAAAAACGGATCGAGGCGAGGGCTTCTTTTTCTCGCTCGAACCCCTGGTTGACGACGTTCAGCGCTTCTTTCAAAGCCGTGTGGATGTCTTTCGGCTCCGCATCGACGATCATCCTCTCGGCCCTGAGTTTTCCCAGGCCCAGCCGTCCGGCCGCCCGGCTCGACGTCTCGGCGACCATTTTCTGGACCTCGACCGGCCCGGCGTTGGCCAGGAATGCGGCCGCCGCGATCCCGATGAAAGCGGCCCGCTTGAGCTGGGTGGGATCGGACTTATCCGGGGTGTCGCGGTTCGTGTGGTACCACATGTCGGGCCAGCAGTTGAAGGTCACGGAGGGCACTCTCACCCCCCCGTCATTGAAAACCATATGGTCGCTGCCGCCCGCAAACCCGATGATCGAAAAGGTGAAGGGATCCCCGGTTCCGTTCGGGGAGACGATTTCCAGCCTGTCGCCTTCTTCCCCGAACCCGGCGTTCTGGGTTGCCCCGACCCAGCGGACGATGGATTCGAGGACATCATTAAGGCAGGACGGCAGCGAATCCGGCGTCCGCTCCAGGTTGAAGAAGGACTTGTTCATGGCCAGGGCTTCCCCGACCATATCTTCATTGATGTTGGCGAAGAACCGCTTGGCGGCCTGGGGATATTGTTGGATATAGGCGGCCGTGCCACTGATCTCGGGGACGAAAAGGAAACGGACCGACCGGCGGAGCGGCGGGATCCGGCCGGCGGCCACGAGCTTCCCGAGCGTGCGGGCTGTTTCCAGGACGGCGGCACAGCCGCTGTCGTTGTCGTTGGCTCCCCGCATCGTCAAGCCTTCAAAAAGATGGGCCGTAAAGACCAGCTCTTCCTCTGGAAAATCACGGCCCGGAAGGAGGGCAGAGACCATCTGCTCTTTGAAGGGGACCTCCTGGGTCTTGCAGAAAGCCCGGACCTCGACCGGCGCTCCCCGCTCCAGCGAATCCCGGAGCCACTGACCTTGCCGGGTCGACACCATGAAAGCGAAGGCCGGCTTTTCTTTCTCGGCGACCCGGATGGAGCTCCATCCCACCTGGTCAGGATCGTGCTCAGGATGGCTGGAGTCATAGCCGACGAGGCCCAAGGCGCCGAATTTCTCCACGGCCAGTCGTCTGGCCATCTCCGGCATCCCGTTGACCAGGACGATCTTGCCTTTGACTTCCTTTCCCAGGTAAAAACTTTCCCGGTTCCCGGGCCCAACATAGATGAGCTCGGCGGTCGTGTCGGTGGTCACGCTTCCCGAGCAGAGTGAAGCGGGGATCTCCCTGAGGTCGGCGATTTTGAGCGGACTGGGTTTGGTGATCCAGAGCTCGGCCGCTTCGGCATCCCAGGTCTTCTCTGAACGAGTCGGCAGATCGATGATCTCCGATCGCTCAAGGCCGTACTCCCTGAGCTTCTGGAGGATGAAATTCGTCTCAAAATAAGTGCTCCCGTATTCCTCAGGCTGCCGGTTCCGATAGACACCGGAAAGCAGGACCTCATTTTGGAAGGCCAGGTCGCCCGAGACTTCATTGATGATGTCCTTGAGCACGGACAGCGGCAAAACCGTGTCGGGGCCGGATGGCGATATGGTCTGGCCTGACCCGGCAGAAATAACAAGGACTGCGACTAAATAGGTGGCTGTGCGCTTGAGCATGAATTCCTCCTCGGGGCATCCATTCTACGCTTTCGACGGGGGAAAAGGAAGAAAAGCCAGCCCTTGGGCCCTGGGGCTTTTTCTGCTATAATGCGCCCAGGGGAAGAGGAAAAAAAATGCAAGTTACGCTCCTCAAGAACATCGTTCTCGTCTTGCTTTTTCTCTGCCTGATCGGGATCATCCGGGTAGTAGTGAAGCGGGAGTTTGAGCATCTCCTCAGGGCCGTGCTCATTCTTCTTCTACTGGGCGGCGTCTTTTACTACCTTGAGACGACCGAGTCCGAAACCCTCACCTTCGCCGGGATCCGGGATCAGATCAGGGACAAGTTCTTCCCGGAAAAAACCCCTGATTATATTTATAACAAAGAAGAGGGGATCTCCGGCGGCACCAGATATGTCCGCTATTATTTCGAGAGCCCAGGGCCGAGGCTGTCCCTGACCTTTGATTCTAAGACCCAGTATTTCCACATCAAGGACGTCCATTCAGTCAACCGGATCCTGGAGTATCTCGGCCTTCCCAAGGTCAAGACCGCCGTCCAAGAGCTGGCCTCGATCACCGGCTCGCGCAACCACATCAACCTCTACCGCTGGGAGGATTATCCGCGCGGTCCGCTCACGATCGAACGCGGCATCTGCCAGGACAGGGACAGAATTGAATCCTACCAGTGCATCGTCAGCATCATGATCTCACGGCAATAGCCAGGACGGCAGCGGACAACAGAAAATAGGCCCCCGCCAGTATCAGGAAAACCTTCCGATCGACTTCCTTTCCTTCAAATATGGCTCCCTGTCCCGGTTCAGGCAGGGGCGCAGGGTCCCAGGGAAGTCCGAAGCGGTCGCAGAGCCCTTTGACATAAAGGAGATGGATCACGGGAATGCGGCGGGCGGCCATCTCGAAGATGACCCCGCGCCGCTCGACAGGAGGGATCTCGGAAAACGACGCCAGCCCTGGGCCGACCTTCAAGATCCTCGAGTCCGTCCCCATATTCGCGTAGCTCCCCCCGACGTTAATGAACGCCCGGATCCCGGCATCCCCGGCGGCCGTCTCGAGGGTCCGAAGGCGTTCGCGGACGTTGGCTTCAAGGTCGCGCTCGGCGATGAAAGGGAGTCCGGTCTCCCTTCCTAAGCGGAGCAGCAGGGCTCGGCCCTCCGGGCTCATGTCCTTCCCAACGTCTCCGTCCCCGCCTAAGGAAAGCCCGACGGGTCTGGCCGATAAAAAATGGGACCGCCCCAGACAGGTCATGATGTCCAGCCAATTGAAATCCGGATGGTTAGCCCCCCATTGGGAGGCGCCCAGGGAACAGATCAGGAGCCCCCGGAGTTCCATGGCTTCGACGGCGCAGAGCGAGGCGATGATCAAAGCGGGAAATGAGCTCGATGCCCCGATGGCCACCGTATCTCCTTTGCGGACCCCCGCCTGATGAAGGAGCATGGTGACGAGCCCGGCAAAATTGGGGTTGATGGTCGTCCGCTTGGCCTCCAGGTTGCCGAGAGAAGTCGTGATCGGAGAGGTCTCCAGGCCGATAAGCCCCGTGCTGTTGATATCTCTGTCAGGGTCGATGGCGACCCCGCTTCTCTCGCGGCAGTCGCGGACCGCCTGGATTGCCTCCGCCATCCGGCGCGAGGCGGCCAGCATCTCGTCCTTGGGTTCGAGGGGCTTCCGGGTCAAAAAGAGAGCCCCAGACAAAAAAAGGAAGCCGCAAATTCCGAGCGCGTAGAGCAGGCCCTCCCTGCGCCTCACTCTCATGGCCTCATGCTCAAAACACCATCCGGAAGAGCCCGGCGAGAAAATAGGTGATGGTGGTCACTATAACAAGGGAGGCAAGCGTCGGGAAGAATTTCTGCCGCTCCAGATTGTTGGCCAACAGCCCGGGGATGATGAAGCCGATCACCTGGAACTCCAGGGGGGCGGCCAGCAGCTTGGGCATGGCCAAGGCCAGGATCTGAGAGAGCAGCCCGCCGATCAAGAGCATGACGACAAACCGGCGCTTGCCGAAGAGGATGAGATAGCGAGCCAAAAGCTTATAGAGGAGAAGGCTGATGCAGGCGACAGCGATCGTCGCCAGCGGCCGGGCCGGATGGTCGAGGGAGAGGGCCAGGAATGCGGGGACAATGATCCCCCCGGGATAGATGCCCGTAAGCTCGGCGTACAGGAGAGCCACAGCCAAGCCGATGAAGATCGTCTCAAGATGCATGAGGCCTCCCGATCTTCTGCCAGTGCTCAACCAGGTCCGCCCCTACCCCGCCGATATTGCCGAACCCGATGACAACGCCTCCGTCGCTCTCTGCCGCGATGATTTTTGCCATGATGGCCTGGGGAGTTCGGGCCGGGAATGGAGTGATGGGAGGTGCCCCGGAAGTCCTTCTTCGGACCTTCAAGGAATGGACATGAGCGCCGACAAGGTAGACATTCCGGAAACCGGAGAAAAAACCCTGCTCGTGGGCATCGAGCCACTGGAGGGTGCGGTCGCCGCGGTCGGCCCGGAAATTCAGGATCCCGATGAGCGGCCGGTCGTTGGGGACGACTCCATCCCGGAGATGGCTGAGGATCAGGCCGCTTGACTCCGGCTCATTGGCGGCGAAAGCACTCACCAGGGTCCAGGTCGCCGGCGGAACGCCAAGCTCAGCTTGCCAGACTCTTAAGCTCCCGAAATCCGCGGCCGCCGCGCCGATCCCCCGCAGGGCAACGGCCTCCGGGACTCCGAGATGGGAGACCACCGCCGCAGCCAGGCGGCGATCTTCGTCAAGAAAGGAGCCAGCCGCCGGATTCTCGACGGTGATGACTCTAGCGCCGGTGCGTTCGGCGGCGATCTCAAACTCCCGATGGCGCTCGGTTCCCAGAAGGAATACCGTCATCCCGGGCCGGATGGCCATGGCCAGGCTCCGGGCGATCTCGGGCCTGGTGTGTCCCATCTCTTCCCGATGGTCCAGGCGGACGTTGGAGATGACGAGGAACTGGGGATGGAGCAGGCAGCGGGACTCGGCGCTTAGATATTCAGGTTGGATGCTCATCATCTCTATCACCAAGGCCCGGACGCCGAGGGCGGCCGCTTTCCTGAGGACTCTTTTTTGCTCCAGGATCGTGGGCAGCCCGCGGCGGGCGATTTCCTCCTCCCGGCCGTCGGGGAGGATGAGGGCGGTCCTGGACCCGGTCGTCTTGGCCAGCACCGGGAGCCCCGCCTCTTTGAGCCCAGCGGCGATCAGCCGGGTGACCGTCGATTTTCCCCTCGTCCCGGTGACGGCGACGCGGACCGCTACGCGCCGGGCATTTCGCAGAACAGCCTGCCGCTCCAGAAAAAGCAGCAGGCAGAGCACCGCAAAACAGATGGCTGTCGTGGCGAGTGCTCGGATGGGCCGTCTCCTGCGTCCTTCAATCGCTCCTGGAGGACCCTTATTATAGCCAAATTTATGGTCCGGTGCATGAGGCTTGACAGCTATTCTCGGTCGGCCGTATCATTTGCTGGGGTCAAGCCTCCGCTTCCCCAAAAGAACCGTGAAGAAAAGAGGGACCGCCCACCCGAATCTCTTCCTTGCGTGCGGTTGCCTTTTCTTCTCTCTGGCGTTTTTTCACGTCCGGGGCCATCAGACTGAGTCTTCTTCCCTTAGAGAGCAAGACGATCCGAGACTCGCTGCCGTCCTAAAAAAAACAGCACAGTATTGCCTCCGGCTCGACAAGGCCGCGCTCGATTTCGTCTGCCTTGAAGACGTGGCCGAGATGACCCGCCGGTACACTCCGCAAACAGACGTCTATCTCTATGACTATCAATTCATCCGCAAGGGCCGGGAGACCAAAGAGAAAAGAAACCTCATCTCCGTCAACGGGAAAAAAACGAACATCGGGGACTCCCAGCTGTACACGGTCATGTTCCAGTACAAAAATGTCCTTTTCGGGCCCGTCGGCCTGTTGAGCCAAAACTGGCAGGCCTATCATGACTATAAGCTCGTCGGAGAAGACACCTTCTCCAATGACAAAGTCGTCGTCATCGAGGTGAAACCCAACGCTTTCCTGGTCACCCCCCATTGCTACGGGAAGGTCTGGGTCAACGAAGAGGACGGGAGCGTTCTGAAGATCATCTGGGATCAACAATCCCTGGGGAATTTCCAGAGCGCCGAAGAATGGGCCAGGATCCACGACGCCGAGCTGCAGATCACCGCTTATTCGGAATACGGGCATGAGAAGAACGGACTCCGGTTTCCCAGCCGGAGTTATACGGAATACGCCACCATCGAGAAAAACAAGCGGAAGTTCGTCAGCGCCGAAATAACGATCACCTACAAAGACTACAAGTTTTTCACGGTGGAGACCGAGATCAAGTACGATTAGGCCACAGGCTAAGCTCCCGGCTCCGCCCCTCGGCCTTTCTTTTTCGTTCCAAAAGACCCGAACAGCACCGGCAGGACCAGGAGCGTCATCAGGGTTGAAGTGACCAGCCCTCCCACGACGACGACCGCCAGCGGGCGCTGGATCTCCGAACCCGGGCCCTGGGCAAAGAGAAGCGGCGTCAGGCTGAAGATGGTTATCGTCGCCGTCATCAGCACGGGACGCAGCCGGTTCGCGCATCCCTTGAGGATCGCTTCGCGGGGCGGCCTCCCCTCGTCACGAAGCTGAGTGATATACGAGACGAGGACGATCCCGTTGAGGACGGCGATGCCGAAAAGGGCGATGAATCCGACCGATGCCGGGACCGAAAGGTACAGCCCCGAGAGATAGAGAGAAGCCACCCCCCCGATCAGCGCGAAAGGCAGGTTCATCAGGACCAAAAACGCCAGGCGGAGCGAGTTGAAAGTGAGAAAAAGAAGGAGCAGGATGAAACCGATCGTCACCGGTAGGATAATGGCCAGCCGGCGCATGGCCCGCTGCTGGTTCTCGAACTGGCCTCCCCAGGTGAGATAGTAGCCCTCGGGCAGGCGGACATTCTGCTCGATCGTGCGCCGGGCCTCGACCACGAACCCGCCCAAGTCCCGGCCCGTGATGTTGCATTCAACCCCGATCCGCCGCTCCCCCGATTCCCGGCTGATCTGGACCGGGCCCTCGGACATAGCGATATCCGCGAGTTGACTGAGGGGAACCCTCGCCCCGTTCGGGGCTCGGACGAGGATGTCGCCGAGGCTCTCGACTGAATCACGGTGGCCCTGGGGGTAGCGGAGCTGGAGGTCGAAGTATTTCTCGCCCTCGTAGATCCGGGTGATCGTCTTGCCGCCGACGGCCGTCTCAACGATCTCCTGGACATCGGCGACATTGATGCCGTACCGGGCCACCTTCGCCCGGTCGGGCCGAACAGAAATATAGGGCTGTCCGGCGACCGTTTCCACAACGAGGTCCGACGCTCCTCGGATTCTCCTGAGGACGACGGCGATCTCGGCTGCCTTCGCCCGCAGGACATCCAGGTCCTCGCCGAAAAGCTTGATGATAAGCTGGGCCCTTGTGCCGGCCACGATCTCGTCGATGCGGCAGGCGATGGGCTGGCTAAAGGAGAAGGAAATACCGGGAAAGACGGCCATTGCCTGGCGCATCTTTTCGGTCAGCTCTCCCCGCGATCTTGCCGTCGTCCAATCCCGGCGGGGCTTGAGCACACCGACATAGCCTGTTTTTTCGACGCCCCGGGCCTCGATGGCGATCCCGGTCTGGCCTGTCTTGCCGACGATGGTCACGAGCTCCGGGAAGCCCATCAGCCGCTCCTCTACCTTGCGGCTGACCTCAACCGACTCAGCCAAGGATATCCCCGGCAGGAACTGGAAATCCATGTCGAAGGCCCCTTCGTCCATGACAGGCATGAACTCGGTCCCGAGACTGGGGATGAGGAGAAGCGCCCCGGCCAGAAGGGCCGCCGACACCAGGAGAATGATCACCTTATGTCCCAGGGCCCAGCGGAGAAGAGGAAGGTAGGCTTTCTTGGCCGCTTCGATCACCAGGATGTGTTTTTCCCGGTGGGCCTTAAGAAAGAGATAACACAAAGCCGGGATGACCAGAAGAGACAGGAGGAGCGAGCCGAACAAGGCGATGATATGTGTGAAAGCCAAGGGAAAGAACATCTTGCCCTCGATCCCTTGAAGGGCGATGATCGGGATGAAAGTGAGGGCGATGATCGCCTCGCCGAGGATGCTCGGCTTGCGGACCTCGAGGACCGCCTTGGCGACGGTAGAGAGCTTTCTCGCAGCCGTACCCGCTTCGATCAGATGGCGCTGGACGTTTTCGACCTGGATGATGGTCGCGTCGATGATCATTCCGATGGAAATGGCCAGGCCTCCCAGGGACATAAGGTTCGCCGAAAGGCCGAAAAGACGCATCATGATGAAAGTGAAGAGGGCCGAGAGCGGGAGGGCAAGCACGACAATGAAAGCGCCCCGGAAGCTGCGCAGGAACAGGTAGAGGACGAAGACGACGAGCAGGGAGCCGATGATCAGAGCCTCAGACACCGTATGGAGGCTGTCGCGGATGATGTCCGAGCGCATATAATAAGGGACGATCTTCACTCCCTCCGGAAGGAAGTTCCCGGCATTGATCTCGGCCACCACTTTCTCGACATCGGAAACGACCTCGCGGCCGTTGGCACCCCGGAGCATCATGACAACGCCGCCGACGACTTCGCCTCTCCCGTCCTTGACGGCCGCGCCCTGCCTGACCGCCTGGGCCGAACGGGTCTCGGCCACATCGTGGACGAAGACCGGGGTGCCGTCCTCGGACTTGAGGACCACATTTCCGATGTCTTCAGCGGTCTGCAGCAAGCCGATGCCCCTGACCAGGTATTGGATGGACCCCTGCTGCAGGATGTTGCCGCCGACGTTGAGGTTGTTCTTCCGCAAAGCCTCCGCCAGTTCATCGAGAGAAAGGTCATACTTGAGGAGTTTGTCGGGATCGGCAGTCACCTGGAACTGCCGGATGTAGCCGCCGAAGGAGTTGATCTCGTTGACTCCCCGGACGGACTTCAGCAGGGGGGCCAGCGTCCAATCTTGGAGGGTCCGCAGGTCGGTCAGGTATTCAACCTGTTCGGTCTCGTCGGCGGGGAGGGGACCTTCCAAGGTGTACTGATAGATCTCTCCCATCGCCGTCGAGACGGGGCCCATGGTGATTTCGACGCCTGCCGGAACCACCTCCTTGGCTTCGCTCATCCGTTCGTGCACGTTCTGCCGGGCAAAGTAGATGTCCACGCCATCCTCGAAGACGGCGGTAATAACGGACAGGCCGAACCGGGATACCGAACGGAGCTGCGTGAGGCGCGGCAGGCCGCGCATGGCCATCTCGAGCGGATGCGTCACGAATTTCTCGACCTCAAGGGGGGACATCCCGGGAGCAGAGGACAAGACCTCGACCTGGATGTTGGTCACGTCCGGGAAGGCGTCGATGGACAGCCCCACGAACGACCAGATGCCCAAGCCGGCCAGGATCAGTACGGCAATGACGACGAGATTGCGCTTATGCAGAGAGCCGCCGATGAGCCTGTCAATCATGCTCATGTTCGTCCCCCATTGTCTTCTTCAACATCTCCGACTTGAGGAGGAAACTCCCTGAGGTTACGACTTCTTCTCCTTCGGCCAGCCCGCGGAGGATCTCGACCCGACCTTCGGTTCTTTGTCCGATTTCGACGAGTCGGAGGTCATAAACACCTGGACCCGTCTTGACAAAGACAACCGGCCTGGACTGGAAATCCTGAAGGGCGGACTCGCGGACGACCAACGCCCTCAGCTTCTCCCCGGTCGCGATCAGCGCTTCGACATACATCCCCGGCTTGAGCCGTTCCCCCGGGTTGGCCGCTTCCATGCGGGCAGCAACGGTACGCGTCTTCTCGTCCATGACGGGTTCGATGAGGACCAAGCGGCCCCGGAACTCCTCTCCGGGAAAAGCCGGAGTGCGGAGGATGGAATCGAACCCGGTCCGCACGGCGGCCAGGTCTTTTTCATAGATGCGGATGACGGCCCAGACCGTCGACAAGTCGGCCAGCCGGAAAAGGGAGGTCCCCGGCTCAACTCCATCCCCTAAGACCGCCGCCTGTTCGATGATCCGACCGGCAAAAGGAGCCCGGACAGAGAGAAGCGGCCGCACCGATTTCGCCGCCATCAGAGTCTCGACTTCGGCCTCGGTTATGCCCAGCGGCAAGAGCTTTGCCCGGGCTGAATCCAGGAAGTCACGGGCTGCTTTGCCGTCCTCTGTGCCCCGCAGCCGGCCTTCCCGCTCCGCGGCCTGGATGACTTCGGATTGAAGAGCCAGGTATTCCTGGCTGTATATCTCCGCTAAAACCTGGCCCTGAGCAACACGCTCACCCCGGAAGGCGAGAATGCTCTCGATCCGGCCCCCGGCCCGGGCAGTCAGATGAGCCAGACGCCGGGCGTTGAATTCGATCTCTCCCACTGCGGCGATGAGGCGGTCGTTCTCCACCACTCGTGCCGGCTCAACGGAAATGTTGCCTGTTCGCACGGCCTCGTCGGAGAGCCGGATGGAGCCAGGCTCTGCCTCAATCCCCTCCGCCGGCCGCTCTGCAGGCTCTCCGGGAGGAGAGTTCCGGCAGCCGGCCCCCGCCAACGTCAGGAAGAGGACCACTATCAGGAATGATTGAGTCCGGGGATTTCGCATAGAGTTTCTCCTTCAATCTTCTTCGCCAGCGGCTTCAAGGCCGGCAAGGCCGGTTTGATAAAGATACAGGGCCTTGAGACGCTCGAGCTTCGCCGCGGCGTAGGTGCGATAGAGGTCAAGCAAAGCGTAGGCCTCGAGTTTCCCGTATTGGTACTGATTCAGGCCGGAGCGAAGCTCCTCCTCCATTTCGGTCAAGAGCTCCTGCTCAAAAAGGCGAACCTGATCGGCCGCGGCACGGATGGCCGCATAGGCTGTCTCCAGCTCCATATCCAGCCGGTTGGCCCTGGCCTTGACGGCAGCCGCGCTCGCAGCTTGCCTGGCGGTCGCTTCCAGGCGTTCGCCTTCGGTCCTAGCCCGGGAGAGGGGGAGGTTGAAACCAAAGGCGATCCCCCAGGCATTGAAACGGATGCTCGGGAAGAATAGCCCCAGAGAGAAATCCGGAAGGCGGTTCTTGCCGGCGAGCGCGGAGGCTGCTTCCGCTTGCTGGGACCGCAGGCCCGCCATCCGGAGCGATGGGCTGGCCGTCCGAGCCGCTTCCTTAACCTCGTCCAGCGTTCGGTCAAAGGGGACGAAGACCAGGTCCGATGTCAGGACGAACGGACCCTCGGCTGGGGCGCCGAGCAGAAGGACCAGCTCAGCCATAACCGCCTCCCTCTCCTGGCGCGCTTGGATCGTTTCGTTCTGGAGGCGAGCCCTTTCCACCCGGGCTCTCAGGACATCGCGGTAGGCCGCCGCGCCGGCTTGGTAGCGGATGCGGGAGGATTCAATGATCGACTCCAAAAGCTCAGCCAACGTCTCCAGCGAGGCGACTGTGCGGTCCGCAAGGACGGCCTTCCAGTAGGCTTTCTTGACTCGGACCGTGATACTGAGTTGGACACGGTCAAGCTCCAGAGAGGCGGCGTCCTGACCCAAGCGGCCGATTTTCACCCTGAGCGGCCGCTTCCCTGGGAACTCGATGGGTTGTTCAAGGCCGAGGTTGATCTCTGTCGTATCGGCTGTTTTCAAGCTGAACGGGATTCCCTCCGTGCTCATTCCCAGATGCGGCTCCGGCCGGGCCTCCGATTGGAGTCGGCGACCCTTTGCTTCCTCCAGAGCCTGCCGGGCCCCGATGATCTCCGGATTGTTCTGAAGGGCGGCGGAGACAGCTTCCTGGATCGAGAGGGGCTTCTCCTCTGCCGCCATGGGCTGGAGAAGGACGCTCCACAGCAGAATAAAGGGAATGGCTTTTCTCGGCATATTGAACTCCTCTGATAAAATGGAACGGCGATGCGGTCAGGGAGCGAGGGAGGGTCAGGCCCGGGGGGGATGGAATATGTCGAAGGCCAATAAACGGACCCGCTGATCAGAGGGCGGCGCTTCCGCCGGGAGGGACAACCGTTCGACGGCCGAAAACCCGCCTTCCACAGGGGAATAAACGGCATGCAGGAAACAGAGACACGCGGTCGTCCGGCAGGAAAGTGTCGCCTCCATGGCCTGGGCGGTGTGATCACTGTGGAGAAGGCAGGGGTCGCCGAGAAAATGGACATGAACGAGCATAAGGAGAATGAGCAGACTGAGGCTCGAGCTGACCCGCGTTCTCAGTTGTTTGGACACTTAATGAACTAAGGTACAATATCAGGCCCTTTTCGTCAACTGCCTCACCCGGCTCGCCTTGGCGGGCGCGTCAGCCCAGTCTCCACGGCGTAAAGGGAGTTTACAGGCTTAAAAGAGGCTTTACCTGAAGCCCCTTTGAGCTCGGCGGACGGACTTCAGCAGGTTTGAGGCGCTTGTGAGGAAGAGGGAGTCCCTGCTGAAGCTATTTATGAGAGAAGAAAAGGCGCATTTTCAAGCCAGGAAGTAAAAAAACATCATCAGGAGAGCCAGCAGAAGCATCAGTTTGGACACGTTTCTGGCCTCCTTGAGAATCTCCTTCGCCAGATAAGCAGCAAGGTTTATGCCAAACGAGGCTCGGGGCATAGGCTCGAAGGCCCGCGAATTTCCCCCCGCGAGAGAAATTCGCTTACTTCCTCGGCTCGCTCTCCTCTTCGAGGAACCCTGCCCGCTTGCCTCCGGATGACCTTCTGCGCCTATGCCCTTCGCCTTGGCTGAAAAGGAAGTGCCCGCTCACTCCTCATACGGGTTTCTGCAGTCACTGCCCCTCGCCTTAGGCAAAAAAAACAGGGTAAACATTTCACTTCAGAGAGTTTTCGGAAGGGACTCCGGTCCCGAAACGCTTACCGTTTTTAGGCGCGGTGGGCGGCGAGAGTCCGGACGCCCTCCACCAGGTTCTCGATATCCCGGGTCGTTATATAGATCGGAGTGGATACCCGGACGGCCAGGGTCCCGGCGTCCTTGTTCCCGATCGTGCGGACGACAATGTTATATTTCTCCCGAACGTAGTCGACGATCCTCTCCGGGTTGACCCCCTCCAGGGAAAAGGCCGTCAGGCCGCCCGAAAGGTAAGGATCATCCGGCGTGTGAATCTTGACACCGGGGATTTGGCGCAGTCCCTGTTTCAAAAGTCCGGCCAGCGACTTGATCCGTCGCTCGATCCGCGCCCGGCCGATGGCATTCTGGAAGTTCAGGGCTTCGTCCAGGGCAAAGATCAGAGCGTCGGCGTCCTGGCCGTGCGTCTCATACTTCCGCGCGTCCTGGTAGGTGTCCCAGCCTCCGGTGACTATTGTCGGCCAAAGCTTGTCTTGAGCTTCCTTCCTGACGAAAAACAGCCCGATCCCGGTCGGCGCCCCGAGCCACTTGTAGGGGCTCGAGGCAAAGAAATCGATGCCCATCTCCTTCATGTTCAGGTCGAGCATGCCTATGCCGTGAGCGCTATCGCCCATGACCAGCACACCCTTTTCCCGGGCCATGCGGCTGATCTCCTTGAGCGGGGTGATGAGTCCGGTGATGAAAACAGTATGCCCCAGACTGATGATCTTGGTCCGGGGGCTGATTGCGGCGGCGATGGAACCGACAACCTCATCGACAGACTTGGACGGCACCCCGAAGGGCACTTCCTTGATCACGATCCCGTGCCTTTTTTGCCTGAGCTTACACGGATTGATGGAGCCTGGATGTTCCATATTGGAGACGAC
>Ga0153916_10000655_pt1 | contig 23727 bp, 22 predicted proteins | sample Opewatmetagenome_FD_109642 | JGI IMG/M metagenome (GOLD analysis project Ga0153916, IMG submission 109642) | Freshwater wetland microbial communities from Ohio, USA - Open water 3 Core 3 Depth 4 metaG | ecosystem: Environmental > Aquatic > Freshwater > Wetlands | place: USA: Ohio, Lake Erie...
GTGGGCTTTTCTATGCGGAGTACAGTTGGCTGCTTTCGCCATTCGATTAGTCTTTGGCGCATGAGCTCGTCTACGTAGGATTTCTCTGGCTTAGACCATGCTTCGGCTATGTACTTGTATGACATCTTTCTTTTTTCACCTCTCATCTTATGCTTATGGTTCAGCCCGGTTTGGGCCACATCCCAGCGGACACGGTTGTCCGCCTGCAATTTTGAATGTTAGCGCCGTGGTTGAAAATAAACCTTTTCCATGATGTTTCAATCATTTTCTAGTCTTCACTTTGGTTTACGGAATAGCTTGAAGCCGCCCATGTCACACACGAACTCGAAACCAGCTTCAACGAGCTTTCTCGCTTCCTCGATCGTCTGAGCGGTTTCTGAATAGTAGGCGTCCGCCTCAAAGTTTATCAGGTGCGTGTAGATGGTCGTGGTTAGAACGCTTTTGTGCCCAAGTCTCTCTTGGACGTGTAAGAGCGCCTTTGTTTTGTGGTATTCCATTGTCGCGTACCAGTGGCGGAAGGTGTGAAAGGTGATTCTGTTTATGTTGGGGTTCTGCATTTTTTGTGCTACTCTCTTCCTGAGATTTCGGAATGTCCTTGAGAAGTGGAGCAGCCCAAAAGGTGTAGGGGGGTCTCTCTGGAAAATGTAGGTGTCGGATGTCTTTGGCAGAGCGTTTAAGACTGCTATTAGTCGCGAGCTGACCTTGAACATTCTTGGTGTGCCATGCTTCAGCGTTTCATTAAGCGTTATGCTGTTCCTTTCAAAGTCAATGTCTCTCCACTTCAGGTTCCAAGCCTCTGAGCTTCTCATTCCAGTCTCCTTAAGAAGCAAGAGATATGCTGAATGCTTGCTGTAGGCAGCGTTTATCAGGCAATCAAGCTCTTTCTCAGTTGGAACGTAGGGCAGTTTTCTTTCAACCTGATATTTCGGTGGTTTCCACGTTCCACCAACAACCTCAAGATATTTGCTGTATGATGCGACTGCCCAGGCTTTAGTTGCAAGGTTCCATTTTTTCTTCGCTATTGCTGCTTTAACCGATTCAGGGTCTAGTAGATTGCCGCCTGAACTCTCAATTCTTTTCAGATATGCCACATAGAGTTTAGCTGAGCTTTCATTGATACCATCGTTCTCTAATGTGCTCAGGAACTTGACAAATCTACCTTTGCTTTTCTGGAGTACCTCTAAGTCTCCCGCAACAGTCTTTGTTTCTGTTGCAGTCCCCAAATTTTTCGCTCCTGTAGCGCATATTTGGTGCTTTCTATTATAGAAAGAAAAGCTATTTAACCCTTTTCCTACAGTTGAAACATCATGCGAAGCTACATCTTTACCCAAAAAGAAAGAAAAGTCATTCGAAGCTTCCTTGACGGAAAGGTCGTTCTTAACGATCCCGCTTTGGAAGTGATCCGGTCCAGAATGAAGACTTTTACCGAGCTTGCCAGCGACATTGCTCTTTACGCTGCGCTCAGAAAAGCGGTATCCGCACGCTCGACATAGCCAACGCTGAATTTCCAAACCATCCGACAAACGTCGAAGGCCATCACGATACAGTCTTTGACTATCACATTGAGGACAAACAACAGCGCCGGCTTCACTCATAGTCTTTTAACTCTTCTGTCAAAATTGTTTACTCTGACGTTTCACCTTTTCAGTAGAGCGTGAATAACCACATTTATCATGGTTGACCCCAGATGATTGTTGAGCTGGCTGCTCGTTTTTAGTTCCTTCAGAAATGCTGGAACGGTTATTCTCTAACTTCCTCAACCTCTTTACGATCTTAGCTTTTTCTTTCGCTCCGAGAAGCTGAAAGCCTCCCTTAGATAGGCGAGTCCCGATTATGCTTATCGCTTCCCTAATTTTGGCACGAAAAAATTCTGACGCTGAAGAGTAACCAAGAGCAGGCAGTACAGCTAGAAAACGCCTCCAAAGTTCTTCAGGAATGTTGAAATGGACCTCAACAACCTTGCCCTTCAGCGTTTTCGCAGCATTCTGCTCGCCTTGACCTAAATCTTTCTCTGAGCCAAATTTCAGACGCTGCGCATCACATTTCTCGGCTACCCGGATCCCCACCTGATGATGGCCCTCAATCTTTGACGCCTCCTGTAATGCCCTTCTAACGGTGTCTCTGAAGAACTCTGACTTCGTAGAGTAACCTAGACCTGAAAATATTTCGAGAAACTGTCGCCACAGATTTTCGAGAATCCAGAAATGCACTTGTGTCTGCTTAATTTTTCTCACCTGCTAATCAAAATATTAGGGGAAAAGTTTATAAAATTTATTTAAGTAATTAATTACCTAATATTTCAAAATATGTTAAGGTTGCGCGAAATGAAAACAAACAAACTCATAAAAATTGTTGGTCCGCGTTGGTCTCTCTTAGAGAAGCTTTATGAAAGGGATTATTATGTGACGGAACTGGCCACGACCCTCGGTAAGAAAACCTCTGAGGTATCCAAGCAACTCCACGAACTCGAAGAAGCCAGACTTGCAGGATCCACACAGGAACACGGCGAGAGACGTAAGACATACACTTTAACGGCGCTTGGGAGAAAAGCGGTTGAACTCGCTCAAAACCTTGAACGAGCAGAGCCTACGCCTACCAAGCTCACAGAGCCGGATCGAAAATATTGGGAGAACTTGAGAATGAAACTCAGCTCAAGGAGTGAGTGGGTTACTATGGCAGCCCTTCAAGACCTTACAATCTTATGTCACAATACGCGCGTCTGGAAGTTAGGCGACGATTTCTGGCAATACTTAATCGAACAGTTTAATACGGATGGAAACTCAAACCTAGGAAAGGTCGTAGACTGCATAGACATAATATTTCGGAATGCTTCTGCTACTGAAGAAAAGGAAGTTGCGGAAAAAATCAAAGGGCTCTTTTCTGAAAGGCTCGCCGAGCTAATAGGTGCAGACCAGCATAAAAATGAGTGGAGAGCAGCCTTCAACTGCTTAAGAATGATGCTCTCAAACGCAGAACTGCTTAGGCTTATCCAGGAAAAGTACGAGAAAGTCTTCAAAAGTGAAGAAAGCTCTGGGAAAATATACTTGCTTCTAATGGACGAGCTTAGAAAACTATACGAAACCAACGCCGATGAGGTCAGAGAATGGCTATACAGATTGATGGAAACTTCAGACCCTAAAGCCGCAGAAAGCGCCTGTTATCTCTATCAAGCCTTGCTCTAAAGCCCATCAAGCGATTTGAATATTATCGCAGGTCCAAAAGATTGGAAAAGCCTCCACAAGCCACCTTTTTTTCTGTCGTCTTATGACCTTTGGTCAAGACCAAATTTGGAAACGAAACGAAATTTTTGGGGTAGAATGTCTGTGAGAATCTGTTTTTGTGTCTGGGGCGTTTCAATCAGTGTGTTTTGTCTGGAAATGTGTTGGTATGGTTTGTTGGAGACTTTGGTAGCAGCTTGTTGTTTCTCTTTGTGGGCTTCATCGTGGGATACACCATTAAAAACATGGAAATACGAAGCGTAACGTAAACCAATTTGACTAACAAGTTGTTAATAATTTAGTTAGCAATGTTCTGGGCTTCTGGTTTCATCAGTCTTTCAGTATTCCAGCACCGTTTTTTCTTCGGCTGTGTTTTCATTCAGTTTTGCCGCTTCTGAGTTTAATCCCGTACTTTCCTGAAATTCGTGCGAGGATTTCTTCTTCGGGCACGCCCGCTTCAAGTAGGCGTAAGACTCCTCTATCAATTGTTTTTCGCAGGCGCTCCGTGACTGGCTTAGCTATTCGGGTGGCCCTTTCTTTGGATTCAGTCTTGACTAAGTATTCTGGGGGGACGGTTTCTTTAAGTCCAAGTTCTATTAAGCGGTAAAGGGTTCGGGGTCTGATTGCCTCAACATCCCAGCACCGGTCGCCGTATTTTTCAACGTATTCTTTTGCACGTGAGTCCTTCATGTTAACGGGGCGCGAGGGAGGTCGAAGTCTTTTGATTTATTCCAGTGTGATGGCTAATCTGAAGAAGCGGATTCCTATTTTATGATCCATTTCTTCCTGCGCTACTCTCTCTATGAGTAAGCCGGAAGGGTCGAAATCCCCAATGTACAAGACCGTTGTGACTCCTCTTTTCTTCGCCCTTTCGAGGGCCCTTCTGAACATGGATAGGCTGGCGAAGCCTCTTAGAACCTGGATGCCTAACCTGTATTTGGCTCCAAGGTTTGCTATGAAGTTGCGGATTGAGTCCTTTTCGGCCCAGATTTCCATGTGAGGGTATGGTAGAGGTGGAGTGACGAATCGTCTGGTTGGGTCTATGAATTTTTGGTGGACCGCTGGGTTTGCGCGTCTGATTTTTGAGAGGTAGCGGTTCATGCGTTTATAGAACGCTCTTGTAGCAGGGTACTCCTTTGGAAATCTGGAGATGAGAATGTAAAAGAGTTGTCTTACTGTTAGAAGCGAATAGCCTTTCACGGTTTTGAGTATCCTCCATACCAGGAGGACGTTGCTTCTACCTTTGATTCGATACTGGTCTCGAATGAATCTGAGGTTTTCAAAGGCTTCTCGCACAAGTTTTCCATAGCTAAAATACAACGAAGCCTGATTTATACCTGTTTGGATAGAAAATGGACAGGAAATGTCTATCTGTGAGTTTGAGCCGCAAAATAAAGACTTTCTTTTAAACGCCTCCTGCTTAATTACTGTTAAGCGAATTGAAATTGAGTGCTCCGAAGCCTTAGTGCGTGGGGTTTTCCATGAGCCTTTAACGCAGTTCCAGATGATTGTTCTCTGTTTGAAGAGGGCAGTGATTTATTCGTTATCCGCTGATTCATGTAGTGTGTGAATTTTTTGGATGAACTCAGTGGCGTTGACTACTGAAAGAGGCTTTTCGGACAACACCAGAAGAGCCATGCTTTGAGGAGATGTCCGTTGAAAAGTCAGCTTGAGGTCATTTTGTAGCGCAACAGCTTTCAGTTTTCTAGCTGCGGCTTCAAAATTTCGGTAGTTTAACGTGTTTAAGGAAGTTGTAAATGACATTCGGTCGATTTCCAGTCGGAGGTCTCCCTGGACTGAGCCTTTGTCCATAGTTATTTTTATGGCTCTGATGGGACCGTTGAACCAGAAACGACCCTCATTTGCAGCCCACTCAAGCTGGCTCAGATCTAAGCCCTCCGCACCGCAAGACATTCGGCACGGATAGATGTCGTTGCCGACTGCTCTTTCAATTACTACATTTTCGGGTTGAGGGGAAAAAACGCCTTGCTGAAGCAAACTCCCAATTACTGTGTAAACCGTTCGTGCCAGGTCAGGCTCTGAAGAATCCATCCTTGATCCTCCGCAAATGACCAGTTTCTCTCGCTATGAGAATTGTTGTGTCGCTTCCTGTGTTTTAGATTTACCATTATGGCATTTTACCACTTAGCATTATCTACCAAATAACATAGTATATTTGAATGGGTTTCACAATTGGAAAAGGTCTTAGGAAGCACAAAAGTACAACCAAACAATCGAATAACCGTCATAAAGCAAGTTCAAAAGAAACTAAACGTGAAGATAGGTGACATAGTGATTTTTGTGGAAGACGAAAAAGGAAATGTCATCGTTAAAAAAGGGCAGCTAAAACCAGTTTAACCTAAAATGTGCATCTTAAGTTCAGTTCTTTCAAAGTGTCAGCATAGCTTTTTATCTTGGGGAACAAAAGAGAAAAAAGAACGACCCTGTGTTTATATCACAATGAGTGGATGAATCGCCGACGTAGTCATCCTTCAGGTAGGTACGCCTACATAAAGGAGAAATTGAGAAAACGAATCCATCCGAATTTCGGGAAGGTGAATGTGCCGTAATCGGTACCGTACTAATCCGTTTGCCCCCTTTAATGGAGGATGAAGAAGGCAACATAAGGATTGTTCCTCTTGGTTTTAGGAGACTTGAACTGAAGACGTTTGTGAGAGATTACAACGACGCCAGATTCCAACTTTTGGCGGTTTCAGAAAGGATTAGGAACTATGTGGCGTACGTGTTGCAAGCACGTTTGCCCATAGATTTTAATATGGTTGGAAAAAGGCAAGATAATGGTCAATGGTTTCCTTTTCCCGCGTTGTTTGATGGAGCTACCCGACTGCCCATCACCGACGGCGGAGTTAAAGACATTATGGTATTTAGGACGAGGTTCGGCTCCCACGATGGAGTAAGGCCGCCTGACGAGGCTTTAAAAAGCCCAGAAAACCTTATCAGGTGGACCAATGAGATTAACAATAAACTCTCACAAACCCAACGGCTTCTTAATAGAATCGAGAACGGGACTCCCTTGGACGTTGCTGTCAGTGCCCTTAGCGAGTCGATCTGGGCAGAAGAGGCAAAAGACAGGTTTTCCGATCGCTGGAGGGCGGTAGAGGCGATTACTAAAAATGATTTTCCAGATTGCTTCATCACCGCTCAACTGATAAATGAAACAATAAAGCGAAGAGCGAAGAAACCTATATCATCAGGGCAATTCGAGCGTCTACGGATTCTACGAAACCTTTCCATACATTGGAAGCCACATGAGAAGACAGCCAGGGACATACACGACGCCGCTGAGGAAATGTTTACCTTTGCATATGGGGTAATCGAATCGGCACTGAGAGACGCAGGTTTGAGCGAAGCTACCAATAGTTGAATGCGCTATAGCATAGATTTCCCGATACAAGCTGGATTTCGTGGTTATTAACGGAATGAACAAGATATGGCGCGCCCCTTTCGGGTTCAATTCCCATCGGCTCCGAACTTACTTAGACCCAGGAAGAAAAGATCCAACGCACAAGCAAGTTATAGGGATTCGTACCAGTTTCAAAAAATGGCTAAAACCCTGAGAGCGGAATAGGTGTTGCTTGGCAACAGGATATTAGCTTTAACCTTTCGTTTAGGAAAACCTATCCAGTTCCTGCAACCGAGATTCCATCTGGAGAATCGTCTCAGTTTCGGTTTCCGGCAGAATCTTCAAGCATTTTATCAAGTATTTTCTTTCGAGCTTTGTGTCGCAAATTCTTCGAGATGTGACAGCCAAGTTCCTCATGACACCAAATCGTTACTGATGGAGCCGTCTGCTGCAAGATATGGCGACTACAGCCGAACCCCCAAACTTGATTTATGGGGGGATCCTAACCAGCAGACAAAGCACAGATTATATGATAGGAAGGAAGTTAGAAGTTACTTGCCAAGAACTCTGCAAACTCTCGAGCAAGATGAAACAGAAACCCAAGATTAGCTCGTAGATAGATCACAATCCACATCATATCTTTCGTTGAGACTGGTGCGACGTTAATCTTAGTTTCATGTGCGTTTGTAGCTGGTAACCCAAGCTTGTTTGGTGCAGCGACTTTTCCCGCAAACCTACCTTTTCTAAGGGTCATCAATTTGCAGTTCCAGTTACCTTTCGGCTGAGCCAGGTTACCTTTCACCTAATGACCTCCCAAGCCAGCAGGAGTCGAACCTGCACCCAGTTTCTACAGCACTGGACTAACTACACGAGACTAAGGTAAGCGGAATATATTTGGATTGGCACGTTTTTCTCGAAACGAGCAGTTTTCGCTATTGGCTCGACAAGAAGGCTTAAAAACGGCGCATGCTAAAGGGATTATGTGGATTGTATGGGCAAACTCAAAGACATAGTCTGTAAATTAGCACCTGACGAAGTAGCCCTCAAGACCCCCAATGCCGAAATTAGATACAAGAACATTCCAGAACGGTTAGGTTGCCCTACTAGTGGTAAGCCTACAAAAGAAACGTGTTTCAAGCTGACTAACAATACGAGCGTTTGCATCGTCGATGAGGTCTAATCAAACCTACGCTTAACGCGAACTCAAACCATTACCAGTTCTATTGTTTCCATCCGACATGTTTTTAGCTCATTAACAAGGCAAATATCTCAGTTTCCAGCTTTTTGATGTGACGGATTTGACCGCATTTGGGTTCTATTCCCTTTGGATTATGACTCAAATCGAATCATGGTCATAATATTCTGCGCGCCTTTTGTGAGAATAGTAACACTATGAATGCAACATACACACCGCTTTTATAATCAACTGCTAGAATCCTTTCTAGATAAGATTGCCAATTCTTTACGTCTGCAGAAAATGCGGCAAAAGCCACTCGAAACAGGATTATAATGAGAGCAGGTTCTGCAAGATGTGCGGATCTTTTCTGTTGCCAAGGTTCTTTGCTGATCATGGTTCCGTGACGCCTTCTGGAGAGCAGTCTGCAATTATTCGTCCTTTGAATCCCTTCATTTCCACTAATACAAACACATTGTCTTTCAGAATTAGAGCATCTGGATGCCTAGGCATTTCACGACCATCTAACAGCTCTGGAATCGTTGGTTCAATGATTAGGTCACACTTTTCGTTTTCTCTTGAAGAAAATGTTGAAAGGAGATATCCAATTAGTTTGTTCATTTGAATTCTTTCCCGCTCGCTGGAAAGATATCCCGCTTTGAATATTCGAACTGCCAACCAATTATCCCCTACAGGTTTATGTTGGGAAATTAACTCTTGATTTCTTAGCGCGCGCTATTCTTAAGTTTTACATGTAAGGAATGCTCCAAAATGATTTTACTGGTAAATTTGTGCTAGTATCCTCCTATCAGCATTATTTTTTAAAAAAAAGGTTTTGAACCCATTTGGGTTCAGGGACGGGCAGCCTTGAAATAGCTTGTTTTAAGCGTGAGATACGCATGAAATGAAATAGCGGCTATTGGACTCGTACCCTTTTGGGACTAAGTCCGGTCCGGCTCATCTAATGAGTTGGTTAGAGCTTTCTCAGTTGACCTTTTCTTGTGCTTTTTTGTAGCGCGACGTTGTCCTTTTACTCGTACGTAGCAAGCGTTAGTACAGAAACCTTGAGTCAATAAATCTTTACAAAAATCCTTTTATCAAAAGCATGGGTTATTCTAGTTAGAGGAGTGCGTTGTGAACAACAAATTACTCTCTAGCGTATTCTTGACAGCTATAATTCTTAGTGGATTGATTAGCTTTGAAGCGGGGATTGCAGTTTGAGTAGAAAATTTTTAGCCCTCTTCATCATCATTTTGACATTGCTTTCAGCACCGCTTTCGTCGTTGGTGAGAATCTCACAGGCAATGACTGGTTTTTTGCTCGTAGAGATCGGGCGGTTCAATCTCAATTGCTGCGCCTTCCATAGAGTTGGAATTCTAGAATCAAAGTAAAGTGTGATTGAAATGGAACAAGTTGAACTCTCCATGGTGGTTCCAGCCTTTAACGAGGGAAATTCTATCGAATTTGCCCTCATCAATCTGGATGATGTATGTAAACGCGAAAAACGCAGTTACGAAATTGTGGTTATTGATGACGGTAGCAAAGATAACACTCTGCTGACAGCATTGCTTTATGCCGGAAAGAATGGTCATGTAAAGGTACTTAGCTATGATGAGAATAATGGCAAAGGTTATGCTGTGAAAACAGGTTTTATGAAGAGCATTGGTGATGTGGTGGTTTTTGCTGACAGCGATCTAGAAATAGATATGGGTGTTGTTTCAAAGTACATTGAAGCATTAAATCATGGTGACATAGTTATAGCCTCTAAATGGCATTCTGAGTCTCACGTGGAGATATCAATGTTGAGGAGAATTCTCAGTCATTGTTTTAATGTTTTGGTCAAGATATTGATTGGCTTAAATATTAGAGACACGCAAGTGGGACTTAAGGCGATGAGGAAGAGTTCTTTTGAAAAGATTATTCCCAAGTTACTAGTCAAGCGATTTGCGTTTGATGTTGAATTGCTTGCTGTTGCAAGCCTTTATGGATTGAATATTGTTGAGATGCCAGTACGGCTTAGGCTAAACGCATACCCTAAGTTTAAAGAAATTCTCGAAATGTTCGTTGACCTCCTTGGAATAACCTATAGAGTAAGAGTACTTCGGATGTATGGAAAACCTGTTCCCCTTTTCAACTATGAGCCCGTTCAAAGATAAGCCAAGGTTTTGCAAACATGAGAATTTTGGTTTTTAATTGGCGTTGTTGGCTTAATCCTAGGATGGGAGGGGCGGAGGTTTTCACTCATGAGGTTACAAGACGATGGGCTGATGCGGGACACGAAGTAACGTTATTTACCTCCATATTTCCTGGATGCAGGAAGGAAGAAACTCTGGATGGAGTGAGAGTAATTAGGTCTGGTGGGCGCTTTTCAGTTTATAGGGAGGCCAAGAAGTTCTATTCAAAACGTTTCAAGTCTGAACGCTTTGATCTTATAGTTGATGAAATAAACGCTAGACCTTTTTTTGCTCATAGTTTTATCGAAAATGGCGAGCATGTGGTAGCGTTGATTCATCAACTAGCTAGAGAGTATTGGTTTTACGAAACAAGTTTCCCTTTGAATGTCTTAGGCTACTACTTTGAGAACAAGTGGCTGCAGAGATATGCTAGCATACCTACAGTTACTGTATCAAACAGCACCCGCGAAGATTTGGCTGCTCTGGGCTTTGAGCAGGTATTCATTATTCCTGAAGGATTAAATTTTGAGCCTTTGGCTAAACTATCTTGCAAGAACAATCATCCTGTTATAGTATATGCTGGGCGACTAACGAGAGCTAAAAGACCAATCCATGCTATAAAAGCGTTTGAAAAGATGAAGGAAAAATTACCTGACGCAGAGTTATGGATAATTGGTGATGGCCCAATTAGGCATAAATTGGAAGATATGTCTGGCCACGGGATAAGCTTCTATGGACGATTAAATGATTCCGAACGCCGACGACTAATAGAGCAAAGTTGGGTATTGGTTAATCCAAGCATCCGTGAGGGTTGGGGTTTGAATATTATTGAGGCCAACGCTTTGGGTGTGCCTATTGTTGCATATTCTGTGCCTGGACTCAAAGATTCAGTTCAAGACCACCATACTGGCTTTCTAGTGAAAAACGGGGATATTCAAGCCATGGCAGACAGGCTATTAACTTTACTCACCGATGAAAGATTAAGAGTCCGTTTTTCTAACAACGCATTAGAGTACGCACACAACTTTTCTTGGGATGTTACTGCCTGCGAATTCCTGCGAGTTGCGATGAGTACAACTTATAAAGCGCATGCGCTGAGATAGGTGGCATATGTTCAAGGCAACCAAAAAATATGTTTTGCTATTAGTAATCTTCGTTTTCGCGTTTGTTTACCGTATAATTCTATTGCTTTGGCAAACATATCCGCCAGGTGCTGATATTGGCTTTCACGCCAGTGTCATAAACTCAATTACACACTCAGGCAATACAAATTTTCTGTGGAATTATTATCAGATGGGCGGAGGCGTGCACCTTGAATTTCCAGGATATCACATTTTCGCTTCAGCAATAATAATTATGACTGGCATGCCCAATTATTTGGCGCAGGCTACTATTGTGGCTTTATTCTCATCACTTACCGTGTTGGCTGCTTTCTTAGTAACTCGAATAGTATGGAATGAATCGGCCGCTTTCATTGTAGCCTTTTTTGTGGCCGTCTCACGGTTTGACATTGAAATACTCTGTTGGGGAGGCTACCCCAACATAATCGCGTTGCTTCTGATTCCTTTGATTTTCTACTTGTTTCTTAAAAGAGACAAACTTACGCCAACGCCTTTTCTTGTATCAACCTCTTTTTTAGCTGCATCAATATTTCTAACTCATTCTTTGAGCGCCGCCGTTTTCGCAGGCATAACCGCGATTACTTTGCTCATTGCGTTAGTTTTTACTAAAATGTTTAACGAATCCAGAAAAAATGTCCTCTACTTGGCGTTGCCGATATTTATCGGAGCCATTCTTGTTTCGCCTTTTTTGGCAAGCGCAACGCCGCCCTACTTGAATGAAAGCTTAACATTAACAGGCGCCACTGCAATTAAACAAGTTTTGCTTGCAGAGCGAATGGTTTCTCTTGATATGGTGTTGGCGTCTTTTGCTTGTATTGTGCTGTTTTTCTTACTATCGAAAAAAATTAAAGGACGGTTTTTTTCGCTTCCAGTGTTTCTTTTTATCATGTGGCTTTTAGTTCCATTACTGTTAACTCAGGGCTACTTGGTTGGATTGTATGTGGATTATATTCGGTTTCTATACTTCCTCATTTATCCAGTGATAATTCTCTTTGCTGTAATGACTGATTATGCCTCAAGGTATTTTGCAAAGGTATTAGATGCCTACTATGGTTTAAAGGGGCAAAACAAGAAAACAACCCAGTCCTTTAACAAGCTAAGGTCGAGAATCTTAGCTAGAATAAAGTATAAAACAGTTTATGCTGCCTTTCTAGTAGGCTTCCTGCTTATCTTGCTCTTTGGTCTTCCAATCTTTCGGTTTCCTTGGGAAAGCGTCCAAGTTCAGAGTTTTTACCAAGTTATGAATAACGACGGCTACCAAGCGATAGAGTGGGCTAAGGAAAATACGCCAGCGGACTCAGTGTTTGTTTCTGATCATGGTTTCGGCTGGTGGCTCGCAGGTTTTGGCCAGCGACCGACAATAGCTGCTGTTGACTTACAGTGTCTAACTCTTGCCCGTGAAGTGAGTATATCGAAAAACGCTTCTTACCTGCTGGACACGGACTACGTGATTGACAACGGTTACATTCAAGTTCGCGAAGACGGCGGATATGTAGGCAGACATAACCCCATGTTCCTAGCAGATCTAAACTGGACTAACTCCCCCTATGGCTTTTTCCAATTTAACAGCCGCCAAATCATCTTGCTTTCCCACTATGGCAACAATACGGAATCAACCAGTGTCGCTGAACTGCCCGTTACTGATATGCAGCTTGTTGGCGCAAATAGTGACAGCCCAGCCATAATTGTCAACAAAGCAAGCAGCGACTTTAGCTATTCAGAAATCATAACAGTCACGAAAGGAAGACTGTTCGCAAACATGACAATAACGGTTCAAAGAAACAACCCCAACGTTTCTTTAGACTGGCTTAACTTCGTCATCAACTCCCAAGGCATATTCCAACAATCATTCAACAACACCCTTGCAATTTTGGATCCAAGCATGAAGTTATGTGGACAGCTGATTTTTGCGCAAACCCAGCCAACAATAAGCAACTTTAACCCTCAAAACCCCTGCATAACTCAACTATCATACAGCCTTCAAGGCAAATCAGAGGCTGAAATCCAAATACTGGTTGGAATATACGTAGTATCTGAATACGACATTCAAAACCCAATGAGCCCGTCTGGTCTTAGAGGAACATTAAGTGCTAACCTGCAAAATCCCAAGACAGTTCCAGATTTGCCAATAACCACGTTTGACTACAAAATAGCCCTACAAGAATACAACGTTTCATACGTTGCAAACCGTGATTTTGAGTTAAACCGTAAATATGCTAATGATCCGGCGTTTAGCCTTGTATTTATCAACAATGAAGTTGCCATCTTTAAAGTTGAAGCTAACCCCACACAATCAAAGGATAACTGAACTTATGCTGGATAAAATGACAAGAGAGAGAAAACTCGAAGTAGTCTTTCTCAGCGTTTTTTCCGCGTTAATTGTTGTCCTCTTCTACGCGCTTATATCGATGAATGGTCTAGTTTTAGGAAATGACCCTGCTGTCCACTTAGCGAAAGCTCAAATCTTTCTGAAAACAGGGCAAATATCATTAGGCAACATAGGCTGGGTACCGCCGCTCTTCGAGATTATTCTTGCAATGGTTATTTCTTTTACTGGAGCAAGCAACATTGGGCAACTGATTTTTTTAGTAAAAGCATTAGCTGTAATAGTTGATTGGCTACTGTTCCTCTCTGTTTATTTGGTCGGCAGCAAATTTTTCAACAAAAAAATCGGTGCAGTAGCTGCTGTTTTCTTATCAATGTGCTATCCTATGTATGAACTTAATACGTGGGGTGGTTACACCACCGCACTTGGCATCTCTTTTCTTCTTTTGCTATTTTGGCACTCTTATTTGGCAGCCAAACAATTCGGGTACGTAGTGGTTGCTTTTTTCGTTGCTTTTGCCGTTGTGCTCTCTCATCAACTTACCGCGTTCCTTGCAGTCGTTATAATGCTGCCTGTCCTGTTTTTGATGCTGATAAAATTCAAGGGCGCCTATCTCAAAGGATTCGTTGCGATAATTCTTGGCGGAGCAATAGCCTTCTTCGCCTTTTATTTTCAAGCTATCGTAAATTACCTTGATGTTGCCATTTACCATGTGTTTTTGGGCGTTAAAGCTTACATTGTTCAGATTCCCTCTACAAACTTTCAGTCGTTCCTCCTCTACTTTGGCTTCATACAATTCTTTGCGATAGGCGGCATAGGCATCAGCTATTACTTGCTTAAACTGCAAAAGAAACTGATTTTGTTTGTTACGTTGATGCTTAGCCTTTTTGTTCCGCTTTTCTTTGCAGAATCTTACGTTTTCGGCTTCCTTCTGCCTTTTGAATTTTTCACTTACTATTTGATGCCTCCAATAGTAATTCTTGCAGCTGTCTGTGTTGTCTTTATAGCGGAAAAGTTCTCAGCATACTTCACCAAAAATAGACATATCTTGCATAAAAAATGGTTAAGGATAGGTACTATCTCTTTAATTGTACTAATGAGCTGCACGATAATTGTTTTTCACATTTACAACACCTATGGAAGAATAATGCATGCTGGTGCTTTCAACTCGACCTCCGACATAAACGCATATGACGCTGCAGTCTGGCTTAATCAAAACTATCCTAGTGACGCAACCGTAGTGGCTACCAAAAATCCAGGCGATTGGTTTGCAATTTTTTCAGGCAAACATGTAATTTCGCAAACACACGATTGGGAGGGAAGAAATGAAATTGCCGATTCAGTTTTAAATTTAGATTATGAAATTCAGGGTTCTCAGACTCTGGTGAAAGCTTATGAGACGAACGGTTATACTACCGACGAAAATTACGTCTCCATAGATCAAATCTGGTATCGCGTTTCCTACTCTTCTATGGCTGGAGATTTCTTATCATTTAACCAAAATGGCGTAAGTTACTCTTTTGTTCTTTCAGATTTAAGCAGAACAATATCTTTTGATGATCAGAGCGATCCAAAAGAGATAGAGCTCAGGTACTTCAATAACCAAGTGGCATTAACGCAGACAATACTTGTTCAAAACGATAGTTACCCAATCAACGTTTCCTGGTCCATCTCTCCCTTAAATGGCGACATCTCCAATGTAACATTATACTTAACTACTTACTTTGACCTTCAATTTCATTTTGATAAAGCTCAGATACCTCAATTAATGAACTGGGTTAACCCATGGGATATGCCTTCAAAAACCACTAGCGGTGAAGCGTGGGCAACTGTTAATTTTTCAAGCTTAGACATAGTTGACCATTATATAGGTCTCTATGATCAACAGAAGCAAACGGCTTTCGCCTTTTACTTTACTGACTTGCCCGATTGGGGAAACATCGGCGCGCTAACTAATCATCAAATTGACGCGGTAAGATACCAATATGACTTTAAACAAATTGGCACCAACCAAACTATCATGCGGCAATACCAAATGTTGACGCTTACAAAGAACAGTTACCCAACTTTGCAGCCAGACGAACTGCAAAGCCTCTTCAATTTCAAATTTAGTCAATTTCCGGCATCGATCCACAACTACAAGGAGTATATCGCGGAAAACAACATTGGATTTATTGTTTATGACAAAAATCAGATTGATGGTCATACTTCTTTGCCTTTAGGTTCTTCATTTTTGCCTCAAATAGCTCAATGCCGATTCTTGGAATTGGTTTATTCAAACAGCAGATATGCTGTTTTCAAGATTTTGGGCAATTACACTCAAACTCAAGTTTGGAAATAGCTTTAATAGTAGTTGCCAGCTAGGAAACGCGCATCCTTCACCGCTTATGTTGAGTGTGTGATAGGCAAAAGATAGGGCTTATGTAGAATCTCATAAATCTGTTTATTATTGAAAAAGCAAGAGGGCTGGTTACATTGATACCCCATTTGTCTTCTCTCATCAATGTTTTTGAACTTTCGTCTAAAGTCTTGGTATTTCTTGGAAAACCATAATGTACTGAAGTCATCTTTTCTGATGTTTCCAATTGCACAAGACGGACTACGATCTTGAAAACAGCATGGATATACATTACCATCTGCCTCTATCACACTAAAAAGCCATCCATAATAACAAGGCACATCCTTTTTAACCTGAGTTTTTTGTGAACCTGTCCATTCCGCCCATTCCATGTCCACGTTGGTATCGTGTTTTTTTGCAGATTTTACGGCTTCGACAAGGTATTTTTTCGTTTCTTCTTCTTGTTCAGGTGTTAATTCTAGTTCCTCTGCGATTTCTTCTGAGGAGGTAATAAACCTTTTTATGAGGGTGTTCTTCACACCGATCTCTTGACACAATTCCACAAATTTTACAATGTCGCGATAGTTTCTATTGCAAACTACCATTGACAACCTGGTACGAGGAAAATTTGTTCGTTTCGTTTCTTTTAGTTTTTCGATGAGTGATACCATCGAAATTATCCTTTCGAAGGTTTCTTCGGTTTCGGTCACGTGTATTGTTGGATACATTTCAGGTGTTGCCGCATTTATACTTACGTTTAGGTAGTCAAGCTTCAGATTAACGATCTCCTCTGCGTTTTCTTCGTTTATCAAAGAGCCATTTGTTATTATGAAGCATCTCAGGTTGTACTGTTTGGCGTATTTAATCTTCTCAATCAGCTGGGTATCCATAAATGGCTCCTCAATGTTGCCAATTAGAATGATTTTGGTCCCTAGTGTACTTAGCTCTCTTACTAACCCTCTGTAAACATCCATGCTCAAATAATTTGGACTGAGTATCTCATTTCTCACTTTCTTCACCAGGGGAGAAAACCATTCACAGAAAATACATCTATAGTTGCAACAGTACCTGTCCCCTATAGCAACTAAATATGGGCCTACAAATGCTCTTTTTGACAATATTCCTGCGAAAATCTTTGATTTGTACAAGAAGTCTACGTCGTTCAGGTTGAAGAAAGGATCACTCAAATGTTTTCACCGCTTTAGGAAAACAACTTTTTAGTAATTCCAATCTATTCAAATATGCAATATCAAATGACAATCCCACACCTTTGCTTCCCCCAGCAATTTGGGAAAGAGTTGCAGTATCAATTTTTAATTTGTTAAGGAAGTCATATAGGATCCGCATCCTTTGCCTAACATATAACAAATGAAATTCAAAAACCCTTCCAGTTTCGGACGATTCCAGTAAAATCTCAACAGCATTTTTTTGTAAAAGTGTCTGATCGTCTAAGTAAATTGGTAACTCCACCAAATTGTATTTATCAACTCGTTGCAGAGCCTTTTTGGCACTTACATTAGACACGTATGTCAAGCCAAGCATCTGAGCTGCACGATACGCATCTGTATTCGCAATTAACCACGGTGCTCTAAAACCTTTAACGACGACTCCCATTTCTCTGAATACAGAAATAGCTTGATACATATCTCTCACCATCTCAGCACATGGCATATCATAAGGCACATGTCTGTAGCCATGTAACCCTATCTCATGGCCTGCATCTTTTATCCTAACTATCTCATCTTTATTTTGCTCTGCACAAACCCCAGATATAAAAAATGTCGAGGCAACATTATGCCTTTCAAGGAGAGACAAAAGTTCATGTAAAACTTCCTTTATATTGGGAACAGAGGCCCAGGCCCACATATCCCCTCGCAAGCCTTTCAGGTCTATTGGATTTGAAAGTAACCAGTGAAGATTTGAAATCATCTCGGGTAAGGGATACAAGCAGAGTCGCCATCAAGCTGGTGATGCTTGGAAATTATATTTAAGAATATCTAGAATACGTTCGTTCAATTCAAACTGGATTAAGCTGCCTGAGTGATCTGCGACATGTTCCGATGAAAAAACGTTTTAGCTTACAAGTTGGATAAGATGCAAGTTGAGGAAATAGCAAAATGCTAAGGACAAGCAGAAGCTCGCTGCTGCTATTCTTTATAGTTTTCTTTTCCGCCGTTTACCGAATTGTCTTGGTCTTGCATGAGGGTTTTCCTCCTGGAGCTGACATCGGCCTCCATAACAGCCTCATTCATTCAATAACTCAGGGGGGCACCACGAACTTCTTGTATAATTACTATCATATGAGTGGTGGCAGCTCAAGCACGTTCCCAGGATACCACATATTTGTTTTATATGTTATCTTTTTTACTGGCTTGCCTGATTATTTGGCTCAGGCATTTGTAGCTATTCTTTTTTCTTCCTTGGTAGTGTTTGTGGCTTTCTTAATAACTCGGAAAGTTTTGAACGAATCTATCGCTTTAATAGTTGCCTGCCTAGTGGGTCTCTCATATTATGACATTTACATACTTTTATGGTCAGGTTACCCTAACATCGTAACATTGATGCTTATTCCATTGGCTTTCTATTTACTATTGGAAAAATCCAGATTTCCACGGCTACCACGTATAACTGTTGCTTCGCTACTTTCGGCTACCATATTTCTTGCTCATTCACTCAGCTCTTTCATGTTCATAGCGATAATTTTCGCGTTAGTCTTCATTGCTCTCTGTTTTTCACGTAGAGTGGGGGTTGACAGAAAAGACGTTTTGGAATGGCTTGTTCCCCTTTTCATCGGTGGGTTGATAGTCTCTCCTTTCCTCATTCAGGCTGCTCCTTTCTACCTAAACTTGAACTCACCTATGTACACGGGTGGCTTGCCAGATATTCAAACAGCGCTACTTCCCATGAGGCTCGTTCCGTTGGAATTTGTTTTACCTTTTTTCGTTTGTTTCTTCTTATACTTTGTATTTTTCAAGTACCTGCATGTAAAATTATTTCAGTTTTCCACGATTCTTCTCGTTTCTTGGTTGATTATCCCAACTGCTCTTACGCAATCTTATATTGTTGGTTTTTACACGGATTATGAGCGCTTTCTCTATTTTGCAGACTTGCCACTAATCATTTTAATCGGGATAGGTATCTTTCTTGGCGCCCGCCTGCTAGCAAAAAACACAAATTGGCTTTTATCAACTAAAAGGAGGTTGCTCCAAAAAAGATTTGCCGAAAAAAAGATTCTAAGACGCGTTAATTCTTATCCATCCAACCAAACTACGGTGGTCCTGTTTGCGACCATCTTAATACTAGTTGCCTTTTTTGAGTTACCCCATTTCTCTATGACTCTTTCTGATGGCTTCCGGATGCAAGTTCAACTTCAGGTCATGAACAAACCACGTTATGACGCAATACAGTGGATTAAAAATTACACTCCAACAAACTCTGTTTTCGTAGCTGATGCATTGTATGGCTGGTGGTTAGGAGGCTTTGCCCAAAGACCAACTGTAAGCGCAGTTGAACCAGTGTTTCTAACTAGCTCACGAGAGTTCGAACCAGCGCTGTTAGCTACCCGACTTCTTGACACCGATTACTTGGTTGATAATGGCTTGGTTCAGGTTAGGGAAGATGGAGGCTATATGGCTAAGCGCAATCCGGAGTTTTTGGCCAAGTTGAGCAACTCATATTATCCGTTTCCATTTCTTAACTTCAACAACAGCCAAATAACCATTACGTTTAGGAGAAGCGGGGATGTAAACATTGTTAAGCTTTCAGAGCTTCCGGTCAGGGAAATGTATGCTGAAAGCTCCTCCACCTTTGCAACTATATACGTTACATGGGGAAACGAACTTCTCAATTTCACTCAAAAAGCTACAGTTTACCAAGGTGTACGATTTGTCAACATGACTGAAACCGTATCGAGCGACAACCCAATGGTTAGCTTTGTTAGCATGAGTTTTATTGTGCAAACAAGAGGTAACGTTGTTAGTGGAAATGGCGCATCCATCGCGTTGGTGGACCCTTACGTGAATGTGGCTGGTCAACTGATTTTCACCGGAGCCCCACCCACGGTCACACAAGTCTCTGAGGGCCCTCTCGAAATACTCTACAACCTAAAAACCCAATCTGAAACTGATATTAACTATTACGTTAGCGTTTTCGAGTATCCTAACCTCGGCTTAAGTTCCGCAACTAAAACAGGTCTTCATGAACTCTTTATGAACAACACAAAGAGTTATGCAGACAAGGTTGCAGAATTTCCTTTAGATGTTTTTGATTATCGCCAAGCAATTGTAAATCTAAATGCTTCCTACATTGCCATACGCGATCATTTGCAGATTTCGAGGTTTGCGAAAGACCCCCTGTTCAGCCTGTTGTTTATTAACGAAGAAGTGGCTATTTTCCAGATTCACAAGTTCGATCCGCCTTACACCTAATAGCCTCTGCAGAGCACGAAAGCCCATTTAGCCCAAGAACGTTATGACGTGGATTTGGTAAGGCTGATGCCAAAGACTGTTCCTGAGGCTATGGTGCCGTTGCTCAGCAACGTAGGCAAGTTGCCGAAGCCACCTGTTTCGTTGAGTTGTTGGTATACATCCATAGGTGTCAGCGTCATGTTGAAGTAGGGCACTTCGGCACCACACTCGTACATGAGCACAAACTTCACATTGTGGGCTTGACATTGACTCACGAACGTCGCTATGTTAAAGTCCGGAGTGTAGGCATCCGCTGCTAGGTCAGGGTACTGGTAAACGGCGTTGTCTTTGCCTTCTGCGCGAAGATAGAACTGCACGATTTCAGCGCTGAACAAATTCTGGCTCAACATAACCATGACCGATTCGTTCTCAGCAAGATGGGAGCCGACGAAATCAGCCGCTTCTTGAACAGGAATGTGCATGTTGCTGTCCCTTGATACCCAAGTCGCTGCGTCAGCCACGCTGAATGCAGTCCCCATGGCCACTGCTGCTACAAGGAGAACGGCTGAACCCTGAAGGAGGCGTTTCCTGCTGATGCCAATGCGGCTGCTTCCCCACCGCTCATGGAGCGCAATCAAGGCTGACGACAGCAGGCAAGCGGCAGACAGCGCCAGAACTGGGAACAGGGGCACGACGTAGCGCCACTCCTTGTTGGGAATGGCAGCAAAGGCGACGTAGACGATGATGAACCAGATGAGCTGGTACTTGTCCTCGGGCTTGCGCCTCCACGCATAAAGCGCCAGTCCAGCCAGCCCAAACACGTAGAGCACGAAAGAAATTGGATGCACATCGTAGTAGGGCGCGGTCATCTCGAGGAAATAGAAAATCGGCGCCTGCACCCAACTCGGCACAGCGTAGTACCATAAGGGGAAGCGGGGCTGTCCCACGCTGTTGAGCCCCATGCCGTAGAGTACCTTATCGGCAGTGCCGACATCTAAGGCGTACAGCCAAGAGTTCAACGTGTGGGAAGCATACACGTAAGACAACATAATAAAGGGAACGGCGATGGCAACGGCTGCAAGAAGAAGCACGGAAAAACGTGGAAGCTTCTTCAGGCGATCCCATCCTAGGAAGACAAGCCCTGCTAGCATTATGGCGCCCGCGATCACCATCTGGTACTTGACCAGGACACCTGAAACGAGCGTTATCAGGCTCAGGATGAGGAACTTGCTTTGCTGTTTTTGCAGCCACCAAAAGAAAGACAACGCCGACACTGTGAAGAAGAACACCAGCATAGTTTCAATCAATGCTATGCGGCTGAGCCAAACGTAACCTGGCATCACTGCGAAGAAGACGCTGGCGACCAGAGCCGTTTTGGCTCCGTACATTCGCCTGCCAAACTCGAAGACGACGCAGATGGACAGCAGCGAAAAAGTCAGAGACACCAGCCTGCCCATAAAGACGCTAATGCCCCCAATGAAGAAGAAGCCGGCTGCGAAGAGGTCATACACGGGCGGGTAGAAGGCATTGGAGTTTAGGTATTCGTGGAAGTTGCCACGGAGTAGCAGCATCCCACCGTTAAAGTGGCTGACTTCGTCCCAGTGAATCGGCATCCCACCTAAGTTAACCAGCAAAAGCGTAGCGTAGATTACAAGGAAGATTAGGAAGATGAGTCGCAATTTGTCAAAGTAGCCTCTTAGCCGTTGCTCAGGCGACTCCACATTTACCCCTCACTGATCAGTTGTGGATGTACTTGGACCCCCGATATAAAATTCATGCTACAAAGTGGTCCCCAAGCCAAAAAAGCTACTGCAGGTTCAGGGTTCCGGGTGAAGAGACCCATACCCATTTGGGAGTAAGTCCGGGCAGACCATAACTCAGACAGAGTCGAGCCTACATAAAATCATTGATTTTTCACTTTAACTGCACTCTGCACAGAGCAAGCTAGTAGTTGCTACGTTTGTCTTTTATGCCATTTTACAGAAATGCTGTTTGGAGTTTGGCGGTCTTGCTTTCATCAGAGAAAGGACGATTAAATCCCCCTAATTCCACATGCGTGAATTCCCATTTTCTGACTGCAAAGCACATATCGGTCAACCTCCCTCCTTTTATAGAAAAAACAAGAACTGCTATAAATCCTAGGAAACTGATACATAAGGCGGGATAGACTTGAAGACATTGCGAGTTTCAGACTCTGTTCACAATGAGCTAACGCGTTTGCTTGGAGAAATGATGGCAAAAACTGGAAAGCCACAAACCTATAATGACATCATAGACACTTTAACTGCTCAGTCTGTAATCATACCCACTAAATTGCTTGAGAAAATAGACGCGGTGATAAACGCAAAACAGTTTGGCTACAAAACCCGGGAAAAATTCATTGAAGACGCTGTAATGGCGATGCTTCAACACCTTTCTGGAAAATGTTAACAAGAAAACTCTTCAAGAAAAGCGTAAAGTCAGGAAAATTAGCAAACGATTTTTAAAAAGCTGCTGTTTGAAGGAAACGCTTGCATTCTTTTTTCAATTTATGTCAATGTTTTGCGCATTTGTCATCTCTTTGTTGTTTTCCAAGAGACGCTTTAGGTTTCTGCGGAACTGCTTAAGGTCGACAGAGTTCTCCCGAATCTTCAAGAGCTTAAGCAAAACTAATGTTCTTTCATTCTTAAAATTCAAACGGATAAAACGCTTACGCCCAGCATATCGTTGAGTAACGATTCCTTCGCCTTCTAAAATACGCAGGTTACGGTCAACCTCGTTAAACGTGCCGTTAACAGTTCGCACCAGTTTCATTATGGCGATTTCCGTTTTCTCCGATAATGCTTTCAAAATCTTCTGGCGGCAAGATGACGCTAATATCTCGTTTAAGTTCAAAGCAGTTATATGCCCCTTAAACGGCTAGTTTTGGTTAAGTTAGACCTGACAGGGAAAAATCCAGTAAATAGGACTAAACTCAAAAAGAAAACTAGCAAATAATTATCCTCTCCAGTCTCTTTGGAAGACGCCACAAAGTATTCACTAATAAACACTCCTATTGAAATGTTCAACACACAGGCAAAACACAAACATTATGCAATTGTACTCTTAACATGATTCTTTGGTGACGATGAATGTTTTTGGGCGTTTCTGCTTCTTTTTGTTCAACATGTTTCTATAATGTTAGGACGTGGGTTTGTCGAGTTGCGGGGGTCTGTTTTTGCTTGTTTGTCTTTCAGGAACTGAGTATTTTCAGTGCTTGAAGCAGAAGCAACGTTCTCGGGTTTTCCTTATTTAGCTTTATCACTCGCATTCGACCTACATGCTCATCAAAGACAATTCCTTCCTTGCGCAGAATTTGCAGGTTTGAGTTAACTTGGTTGTACGTGCTGTTTACTCTCCGCACGAGCTCGATGACGTTAGTTCGCCCACTGCTTGAGAGAACCTGCAGCATTCTTCGCCTGCATGAAGAAGCCATCAACGTCTCCAAATTCATACAAAATCTGCAGTAATTTTGCATGTTTCAGCTTATAATAGCTTAGGAGAAAAGACTATTCTCAGCTGTAGAGAGACCAGTTAAAGTGACAAATAGTTCAAGACCATGATATTGAATTTTATGTCGAGCCCGCA
>Ga0153916_10000656_pt1 | contig 23692 bp, 25 predicted proteins | sample Opewatmetagenome_FD_109642 | JGI IMG/M metagenome (GOLD analysis project Ga0153916, IMG submission 109642) | Freshwater wetland microbial communities from Ohio, USA - Open water 3 Core 3 Depth 4 metaG | ecosystem: Environmental > Aquatic > Freshwater > Wetlands | place: USA: Ohio, Lake Erie...
ATCACCCGCAGCCGGCGCTATCACAATCCGCTCTCGGTGATCCGCCTCCACATCGACAACCTCGCCGACATCGACGCCGCACACGGCAAGGGTAACGGCGATGCCGCCTTGACCGCTATCGCGCAGATGTTGAAGGATCAAACGCGCTGGGCCGACCTGGTCGGCCGCTTCGACAAGGATGAATTTCTACTGGTGCTCCCCGAAACCGGCGTGGACGCCGCCACTCATCTCCTGGATAAACTGCGCCACCGCATCGCCCAGCTCGCCCTGCCCGCCGGCGACGGCCAGCCTATCGCCGTGGTCGCCCGATTCGGGATAGCGGATTGGCAACAAGGCGATGATCGCGTCAAGTTGTTGCGCCGCGCCCGCGAACATCTGGAAAAAAGCAGCTGAGAATTATCAATCTTCTACGCTACGTGCGCGCCCGCGCCCGCTGGATCGCCGCCCGCACTTGGCGCGGCGCGGTACCGCCGAGGTGGTCGCGCAGGGCCACCGAACCTTCCAGGCTCAACACCTGAAACACGTCTTCGGCGATGACAGCGGAAAATTGCCGCAACTCCACCAGCCCCATGGCCGCCAAGTCTTTACCCTGTTCGATGCCATAGCGCACCGCCTTACCCACCACCTCGTGAGCGTCGCGGAAGGGTATGCCTTTTCTCACCAGATAATCGGCGAGATCGGTAGCCGTGGCATAACCGCGCAAGGCCGCTTGGTACATATTATCGCGCTTCGCTTCGATGGCAGGGACCATATCGGCATAGGCGCGCACGCAAGACTTCACCGTGTCCACGGCATCGAACAACGGCTCCTTGTCCTCTTGATTGTCCTTGTTGTAGGCCAAAGGCTGGCCCTTCATCAGCGTCAGCAGCGCCACCAGATCGCCGTTGACCCGTCCGGTCTTGCCGCGCACCAGCTCGGGCACGTCGGGGTTTTTCTTTTGCGGCATGATGGACGAGCCGGTGCAAAAGCGGTCAGGCAGGGCCACGAAATCGAACTGGGCGGAGGTCCAGAGGATAAGCTCCTCGGAGAAACGCGACAAATGGGTCATCACCAGGGCGGCGGCGGCGGTGAATTCGATGGCGAAGTCGCGATCGCTCACCGCGTCCAGGGAATTCTCGGCCATGGCATCGAAGCCCAGCAGCTTGGCGGTGTAGGCGCGATCGATGGGATAACTGGTCCCCGCCAGGGCCGCCGCGCCCAAGGGCATGACATTGACCCGCCGGCGGCAATCCCGCAGCCGTTCGCGGTCGCGGACCAGCATCTCGAACCACGCCAGCAGATGGTGGCCAAAGGTCACCGGCTGCGCGACTTGCAGGTGCGTGAAGCCGGGCAGGATGGTGTCCGCCTCGCGCTCCGCCACATCGAGCAACGCGGCCTGCAAGCGCTTGAGCTCTTGGTCTAGGGCATCGATCTCATCGCGCAGATAGAGGCGCACGTCGGTAGCAACCTGGTCGTTGCGCGAGCGCCCGGTGTGGAGCTTCTTGCCGGCGACGCCGATGCGCTCGGTGAGCCGCGCCTCGATGTTCATGTGCACGTCTTCCAGGGCAAGCGACCAGGCGAAGTCGCCCCGCTCGATCTCGGCCTGAATCTCCTGTAGGCCCTTGACGATGGCCTCGCACTCCGCGGCGCTCAGCACCCCCACTTGCTGCAACATGCGGGCATGGGCCATGGACCCGGCTATATCATGGCGGTAGAGGCGCTTGTCGAAGGCCACCGAAGCGGTAAATTCCTCGACGAATCGGTCGGTCGCCTCGGTAAAGCGGCCGGCCCACGGTTTAGAGGTGTCGTCTTGCGCCACGTGATTCCTTTCTATATAAGCTTGCAGTATACCAAGTTTCGAGAGAGGGCCGCCCCAGGGTTTGCCCTGGAGCGCAACACGCCGTACGATTAGCGGCCACACCGAACAGCGGCCAGTTCCATGACCAAGAAAACGCTACGTATCGCCACCCGCAAAAGCCCCTTGGCCCTGTGGCAGGCCGAGCATGTCCGAGACCGTCTCCTCGGGGCGCACCTGGGTTTGCAGGTAGAGCTGGTGCGCATGACCACCCAGGGCGACAAGATCCTCGACAGCCCGCTGGCCAAGATCGGCGGCAAGGGTTTATTCGTCAAGGAACTCGAAGATGGACTGCTGAACGGCCGCGCCGACCTGGCGGTGCACTCCATGAAGGACGTGCCGGTGGAACTGCCCGCCGGCTTGCATTTGCCGGTGATCTGCAAGCGCGAAGACCCGCGCGACGCCTTCGTCTCCCGGCGTTATGCCGCGCTCGATGATCTGCCCCATGGAGCGCGGGTGGGCACCTCCAGCCTGCGCCGCCAATGCCAGATCATGACCCGGCGACCGGACTTACAGATCGTCAGCCTGCGCGGCAACGTCAACACCCGCCTGGCCAAGCTCGACGCCGGCGAATTCGACGCGGTTATCCTCGCCGCTGCCGGACTGATCCGCTTAGGCTTTGGCGAGCGCATTACCGCCTACCTGGATACTGCCGTCAGCCTGCCGGCCATCGGCCAGGGCGCGGTGGGCATAGAGTGCCGCAGCGACGATCCGGAGGTGAATGAACTCGTCGCCGTGCTCGACGACCCGGACACCCATATCTGCGTCGCCGCCGAACGCGCCATGAATCATCGGCTGGAAGGCGGCTGCCAAGTGCCCATCGCCGGCCACGCCGTCCTTGGCGGCGACACGCTGCATCTGCGCGGACTGGTGGGCGCCCCCGACGGCAGCCGGGTAATCCGCGGCGAGACCAGCGGTCCGCGCACCGAGGCGAACCGCTTGGGAGTAGCGCTGGCGGACGATCTCCTGGCGCGCGGCGCCGCCGCCATCCTCAAGGCGGTTTATGCCGTCGGCGAGAAGGCTTAGGACTCACGAGTAACGTTGCGGAAGGGACATGCGCGGCGTCTGCCGCCCTATATCATGGTCGCACCACAGCCATTGCAAGGACTTCGTATCTTGGTAACCCGTCCCGCTCATCAGGCCGCGCATCTGTGCGAATTGCTCAGCGCAGCGGGCGGCATCCCGGTAGCGCTGCCTGTGTTGGCGATAGCAGATCCGGAAGATTTGGGTCCCGCCCGCGCCTTGGCGGCCAAACTTAGCGAATTCGACATCGCTATCTTCATCAGCGTCAATGCGGTGGAAAAGGGCTTGGCGCTCATTCATCAGCACGGCGGCCTGCCCCCGCATCTAAAACTGGCTGCGGTGGGACAACGCACCGCCGCCGCCTTGCAGCATGCCGGCGGCAGGGTAGATATTCAGGCGCCGCCGCCCTACAACAGCGAGGCCCTGCTCGCCGCCGCGGAGTTGCAGGAGGTCAAGGGAAAAAACATCGTTATCTTCCGGGGTAGCGGCGGACGGGAACTGCTGGCGGAAATGTTGCGATCGCGCGGCGCCACGGTCGCCTATGCCGAGGTCTATCGCCGCGTGAAACCGGGAGGCCGGCCGGCCGATATGTTTGCTCAGGCGGGCGAGATTGATGTCGTCATAATAACCAGCCAGGATGGCTTGCGTAATTTACTGGAGATGGCGGACATGGAACATAGGCGCGATTGGTTATTGAACAAGCAACTGGCGGTCATCAGCGCCCGTGTCGCGCAACGGGCCGGCGAACTGGGGTTCAAGCATCTCCCGCTGGTGGCGGCCGAGGCTACGGATGAGGCGCTGGTGGCCGCTATCGAAACCTGGCGGCGCGCTTGAGGACCATCCAATGACGCACAAGGAACCGGTATGAGCGAGGCATCCTCTCCCAATACTTCTCCCATGGTGCCGAACCCGGCGGCGTCCGCACCCGCCAAACACGGCGCGGGCCATAGACTGGTTGTGCTGCTGGTCTTGGCAGCGGCAGGTGCCAGCGCCTATTTTTTATGGCACGCCCTGCAATCGACCCGGCAACAAGTTGATGCCGACATGGCATCCAGCCGCCAACAGCTGGAGGCACTTGCCCGCCGCACCGAACAACTGGAGCATCAAGCCGGCGAATCGCTGCCGGGAAGCATCGCGGCCCTGCAAACGCAACAACAGTCCCTGGAAGAGTCCATCGACAAACTCCGGGGCGAGACGATAGGCGACGCTAGCTGGGTCCTTGAGGAAACCGCTGCCCTGCTGGAGACCGCCAATGAGCGCCTGCGACTGGAGGGAGCAGTCGCTCCCAGCCTGGCGGCATTGGAGGCGGCCGACCGCCATCTGCAGAAACTGAGAAATCCCGCACTGTTCGAAGTCCGCCGCCGCCTCGCAGAAGAGATCAATACCCTGCGTTCCGTCGCCAACCCGGATATCACCGGCATCGCCCTCAGCCTGGGCACCCTCATCGAGGGCATCGACCGCCTGCCGCTCGCGAACGGCGAAATTACCAAGGACCAGGCCGCCGCTCCCGGCATCAGCGAAAACGGCTGGCGCGGCGTACTGCATAGCCTATGGGAAAAGCTCAAAGGCCTGGTAGTCATCAAACACCGCGGCGCGGCCGACCGCCCCCTGCTCGCCCCGGATGAACGCTATTTCTTGCGGCAAAATCTGCGCCTCGAACTGGAATCGGCAAGGATTGCCTTGCTGCGGCGCGATAGCCGAACCTATCAACAAACGCTGCGTTCCTCCCAGGATTGGATCGGCCGGTATTTCGACAATGAGGCGCCCGGCACCGCAAACACCCTTAAGGAACTTGCCCGCCTTCAACAAATCGACATCGCTCCGATCCTGCCGGACATTTCCGGATCATCGAATGCGCTGCACACCTGGCTGGAGCAACAGCGGCGGCAAAAATCCAGCGCAACGGCACAACCATGAGAATGCTCGCCATCAGCCTGCTGATATTGATCGCCACGGTGGCGGCGGCGCTGTTCGTTCAACAAGACAGCGGCTACGTCATGATTGCTTACCGGGACTGGACCGTCGAATCCAGCCTGCTGTTATTCGGCATCGCCATGGCGATTCTGTTTGCGGCGCTTTATTACACACTGCGCTTATGGAGCGGTCTGCGTTCCCTGCCGCAACGCCTGCGCCGCTGGCGGCGTCGGCGCCGTGAAGCCAAAGTGCGCATGACTTTCCTGCGCGGCATGACCGCCGTGACCGAAGGTCAATGGGCCACGGCGGAGAAATGGCTGATCAAGGAAGTGCGCCACAGCAATACCCCGGCCCTGCACTATCTAGCCGCGGCGCACGCCGCCGAGGCGCAGGGCTCCACAGTACGCCGCGACAGCTATCTGCGTGCCGCCCTTGAGCATGACCCCGAGACCGAGGTGGCGGTAGGCCTGGCGCAAGCCGGGTATTATCTCGAACACCGGCAGGCGGACGCGGCGCGCCCCATTCTCGACCACCTGCATCTCGCACAACCCAAACAACCCGCAGTGCTCGCCAAGCTCATGGAGACCTATATCGCCCTCCAAGAATGGGAAGGACTGCTGAATCTGATACCGGACCTGGAACGCCGCAGCGTGATTTCCGGCGGCAAGGCGGAAGAGCTGCGCTGCCAGGCCTACCGCGCCTTGTTCACGCAGGCCGGTCTGCACAATGACAAGGAGCGGTTGCGCAAACTGTGGGACGGCGTCCCGCGCGGAGTGCGGCACAACGAGGATGTACTCTTTGACTATATCCGCGCCCTCATCGCCATGGACACTCGCGCCGGCTCGCAATTGGAGACGCTGCTCGCCGACGCCATCAACCGCCGCTGGAGCGATGCCCTGGTATACGCCTACGGCTTGATCCCTTCCGACAACCTCGGCGCACAGCTCAGCGGCGGCGAGCGCTGGCTGAAACATCACGCCAACAGCGCCGTATTGCTGCTCACCCTGGGACGTCTGTGCGTTCGCAATCAACTGTGGGGCAAGGGCCGCAGCTATTTGGAGGCCAGCATAGCCATTGATCCCCAAGGGGAAACCTATCGCGAATTGGGGGCCTTGCTGGAGAAGCTCAACAATCAAGACGCGGCGCTGGACTGCTACCGCAAGGCGCTCACCTTGGTCCCGCACAAGGCTTTTCCTGCCGTCGACATACCCATACAAAATACAGACTCTCTACCACCGCTACCGGCGCAGATGCGTTGAACAGCCTGCGATTAGGGACGAAGCTGCTGCTGTTTCTCCGCCGCATCAGCGGCAAACTCGAAAGGGTCCGAGAAAAATTGTTCCGGCGGCAACCCCCTGGCGATGCACGTATCGCGCGCGGCCCGCACCATGGCGGGCGGACCGGCGGCATAAACGTCATAAGCGCCGAGATCGGGATGATCCGCCACCACCGCCTCGTGCACAAAACCGGTACGCCCCTGCCAGCGGTCACCCTCCGCCGGCGCCGATAGCACGGGACTATACTGAAAGTTGGCGTACTCCTCCGTCCATTGCCGGGGCAATTTATCCAAATATAAATCCACCTTGGCCCGCGCCCCCCAGTAAAGAGCCATGGAACGGGTCACGCCGGCGGCGAAGGCATGCTCAACGATGCTCTTGATGGGCGCAAAGCCAGTACCGCCCGCCACGAAGATCATGGGCCGAGGCGAGTCCTCGCGCAGATAAAAATCGCCGTGCGGGCCTTCGATGCGAACCATGCTCTTTTCCTTCATGTAATCGAAGACGTACGCGGTAAATTCCCCCTTCTCGACATGCCGGATGTGCAGCTCGATGAATTCATCGTCATGGGGCGCGTTGGCCAGGGAGAAGCTGCGATGCCGTCCGTCCGGCAGCAGAAAATCGATGTACTGGCCGGCGAGAAACTGCAGGCGCTGCGCCGCGGGCAACTTGAGATATATGCGCATCACATCCGGAGCGAGCAATTCCTTTTTCTCTACCCGCGCCGGCACTTTTTTCACCCGCAAATCCCGCACCATGGTCTCTTTCACTTCGATTGTCAGGTCGCCGCGGGGGCGCGCCTGGCAAAACAGCGCCATGCCGTCAGCCTGCTCGCCCTCACTAAGCGCAACGGGCAATTTATCGCCGTACTCTACCCGGCCGGCCACCACCTTGCCCATGCAAGAGCCGCAGGTCCCGCTGCGGCAACCGTAAGGCAGCATCACCCCCTGGCGCAGGGCGGCCTCCAACACGCTCTCACCCGGCTTGACGGCAAACTGATGGCCGCTGGGCAGCACCCGGACTTTGCAAGTCATACGCAATCCTTAATACTAGAGCACTCAAGCCAAAGCTGCACATTGTGGCCGATTTTCGCCCGGAGCAACACTCCCTTGGACGACATCCTCATCATTGGTTACGGCGATATAGGCCGACGGGTAGCGGCAGTCTACAGGCGTCGTTCCTGTCCGGTCAGCGCCCTGATCCGCAACGACACCGTGGCGGCAGCGTTATCCGCCCAAGGTCTCGGCATTTATATCGGCGACCTGGACCAACCCGACCGCCTGCCCGAGCTGCCCACAGCCAACAGCGTGGTTTTTTACTTCGCCCCGCCCCCCGGACAAGGAGAAGGCGACCCGCGCCTGCAAGCCATGCTCGACCGCATGCCCAAAGAGGCACTGCCACGCAAGCTCGTCTATATCAGCACCAGCGGCGTTTATGGCGACTGCCAGGGGGCATGGGTGACGGAAGACACCCCGCCCAATCCGCGCTCCGCCCGCAGCCGGCGCCGCCTCGCCGCCGAGACTTTGCTGCATGACTGGGAACGGGCCACCGGTGTTCCGGTGGCGATCCTGCGGGTAGGCGGCATCTACGGACCGGGGCGCCTGCCGGAGGAACGCCTTCGCCAAGGCTTGCCGGTGTTGCGCGAAGCGGATTGCGGCTATACCAACCGCATCCACGCCGACGACCTCGCGACCGTATGCATAGCCGCCGCCGACCGCGGCCGCGGCGTGTACAACGTCAGCGATGGCCACCCCGGTACCATGACCGATTACTTCAATAAGGTGGCGGACCTTTATGGACTGCCCCGTCCCCGCCAAATCGGCTTCGAAGAGGCGCGAACCCACATGAGCGCAGAGATGATGTCCTATCTGGAAGAATCGCGGCGCCTGGATAACCGCCGCATGTTGAATGAGCTTGGGGTGCGCCTGAGCTATCCGACATTAAGCGAGGGCCTGGCGGACAGCGTCGCCATGAACGGCCGAATCCCTGCCTCGCCCCATCGACCTTAAGCGCCATTTCAAGCTCGTATTCGCCGAGTATTTTATAATTAAAAAAATAGATATACTCATCGCGTACCGGAAGGGAGAGAGCAAGCACATGCGGCGCCTGGGCATTTTATTTGTCGCCATCCTGCTATTGGCAGGGTGCGAAACGTTTCCCGCTCATAAATATTCCCTTTCCGTGAACAATATAAATGCGATCAAAGACACCATGGGCACAGGCCATGCCAGATCGCTGGCCGTCAGGGATTTTACAGCCGCAAGCCCGGGTGAATATGAAATTCACTGCGGAATAAACGGCCTAATCACCATGCCCCGTCGGACGCCTGTCGAGAAATACATCCGTGAGGCGCTCATCGACGAATTAAAGGAGGCCGACGTATATTCATTGGATCAAATAGAAGCAACCGGGGTAATTACCGGACACCTGAAAAAGCTCAAGATTCATCCCACAGGCGGCGGCTGGCTCATCGACCTGACCATCACATTTAAGTCCGGCGAGGCCTTCACGGTATCGGAATCGTATCCACTCAATGGAGCCCAATGCAACCAAACCGCCGCTGCGCTGGCCCCCGCGGTCCAGGACTTGATCCATCAGATTATTGCTCACCCCGCATTTCAGAAAAAAATGGGGATGCCCACGAATTGATCCGCGCGCGTAGCGCGGGCCTTCGGCTGCCGCCGGGGCGCTTCCCGCTTCGGCATGTTATACTTTGCGAATCTTTATTTGCTACGCGAGGAGAGTATCACCCATGAGCCTGGACAAAGTCAGCTCCGGCCGAGATGTCCCCAACGACATCCATGTCGTCATCGAGATTCCGTCACACAGCGACCCCGTAAAATACGAAGTCGATAAAGACACCGGTGCCTTGTTCGTGGACCGCTTCATGAGCACCGCCATGTTTTATCCCTGTAACTACGGATATGTCCCGCACACCCTGTGTGAGGATGGAGACCCGGTGGACGTGCTGGTGCTCACTCCCTTGCCGATCATGAGCGGCTCGGTGATTCGCTGCCGGCCGGTGGGCGTGCTCAAAATGAGCGACGAGGCGGGCGAAGATGCCAAAATCATCGCCGTTCCCGCGGACAAACTCACACCCCTCTACAAAAGCTGCAAAACCGTCGACGATCTGCCGCAATCGCTCTTGGCGCAGATTGCCCACTTCTTCGAGCACTATAAAGACCTGGAAGCCGGCAAATGGGTGAAGGTGCAAGGCTGGGCGGGCGTCGATGAGGCCAAGGCTGAGATCGCGGCCAGCGTCAAGCGCTATCAAGCCGCGCCGAAAAAACCCAACTTCTAGGAAATCCCGCGATTCGTCCCCGCTTCCGCCGGACGGGGACATTTTCGAGGACTAAAACCGGCGTCGCATCACAGGCTCGGCGTCCCTTCGTGAGCGAAAGATTTTTCATACTGAGACTGGCACACCACGCAGCGTTCGGCGAAGGGCTGGTTCCGCAAACGCTCGTAGCCGATATCGCCGTCGCAATCATGGCACGCGCCATAGATGCCTACCTCGACACGCCTAAAGGCCGCCTCGATGCGGCGTATTTCATTCACCTGCCGGTCGAGCCGCGCGATTTCCAGATCGGCCAGCAAATCCGCCACCGATTCCTCGCCGCTGTCGTGTACGCGCCCCGCGATATCGATGTAGCGCGCCTCATCGGCCGCCAATAATTCTTCGCGAACCTCAGTCCGCAGTTCCGCATGGCGCTGTTGCAGCAGCCCTCGGAGTTCCTTAATTTGCATTTGACTCAATCCGGCCATGGCGGATGCTCCTCTCTTCTGTTTTGCCGTCGCAATGACGATCTCTGTCCACCTTCAATCTGCGTCCACATTATCCGCTTACTCTGCGCGATTTGAAACTCTAACCGCCTTCATCGTCGACACTTGTGTAAACCCGGCCCGCATCCCTATCATGCACCTATGACGGACGAACATCATCACCATCCGCCTCATACCCACGCCGGCGGCCGCAGCTTGATATGGAGCTTTGCACTGACCTTTGGTTTCGCCATCGTCGAAGGGGCAGGCGGCTGGTGGGCGGATTCGCTGGCGCTGCTGGGCGATGCGGGACACATGATCTCGGATGCCGCCGCCCTGGGACTGGCGGCGCTGGCGGCCTGGGTCGCGAAGCGTCCGCCCTCGGTGCGCCACTCCTACGGTCTCGGCCGGGCGGAAGTGGTGGCGGCCATCGGCAACAGCCTGTTTATGGTCATGGTGGTCGCCGCCATCGCCGTCGCCGCCGTCATGCGCCTGCAAACCCCGGTGCCGGTGAAGGGCGGCGCGGTGATCGGCGTGGCCTTGGCGGGATTAATGATTAATCTCATCGTGGCCTGGGTCCTCAGCCGCGGCGAACGCACCCTCAATACCCGCGCCGCGCTCTTGCACGTCATGGGCGATCTGCTCGGGTCCGTCGCTGCGCTGACCGCGGGCATCGTGATTTATACCACCGGCTGGACGCCCATCGACCCGCTGCTTTCCCTGTTTATCTGCGCATTGATCCTCTACTCGTCCGTTCGTCTGTTGCGCGAGGCCCTGCATATCATCATGGAAGGCGTCCCCCACGATCTCGATCTGCGCGAAGTCGGCGGGGCCATGGCGGCCCTGCACGGGGTAAGTTCCATCCACGACCTTCATATCTGGACGCTGTCCTCGGGCAAGCCCATGCTGTCCGCCCACGCCGTTATCTCCGATATGGCGCACTGGGAGGAAACGCGCGCCGCTTTGCAAACGCTGCTCCAGGATCGCTTCGGTATCGATCACATCACCGTGCAACCCGAACCCATGAGAGATCTCGGCGTCGTTCACGTACCGTCTTCTCAATTAATACAGCGCTAGTCCGCATTGCTCATCAGCAATCTACCACTGGTGAGAAATGCGGGCTAGCTGGCGCCACGTCATGGCAAGCTGCTAAACTCTCTGCGAGATTGACAGGCGCATCAGCGGAGATCGCATACAGGCATGGTCATCGCCTTCACCAAGATGCATGGATTGGGCAACGATTTCGTGGTGATCGACGCCGTCTCGCAATCCATCTCCCTCACACCGGAACAAATCCGCCTGCTGGCCGATCGCCACTTCGGCATAGGCTGCGATCAAGTCTTGCTGGTGGAGCGGCCCCGCAGCTCCGCCGCCGATTTTCGTTATCGCATCTTCAATGCCGACGGCGGCGAAGTGGAGCAGTGCGGCAACGGCGCACGCTGCTTCATCCGTTTTGTCCGCGAGCACGGCCTCATCGATAAAAATGAAATCACGGTGGAAACCGCCGGCGGCATCATCCGGCCGCGCATCGAAACCGACGGGCGTGTCACGGTGAACATGGGCGCGCCGCGTTTCGCGCCGCAGGAAATCCCGTTTACGGCGGATACAGCCGCTCTCCGCTATGAGTTGGCGCTGGCGGGAAAAACCGTTACCATCGGCGCAGTGTCCATGGGCAATCCCCATGCGGTCATGCAGGTCGGCGACGTGCGCAGCGCGCCGGTGGCGGAATTGGGTCCGTTGATAGAAAATCATCCGCGCTTTCCCAAACGGGTCAACGCCGGATTCATGGAAGTCGTCGCGCCGGATCGTATCCGGCTGCGCGTTTATGAGCGCGGCGCGGGCGAGACCCTGGCCTGCGGCACCGGCGCCTGCGCCGCCGTCGCGATAGGCCGCCGCTGGGGGCTGTTGGAGGAGACGGTGAATGTCGAGCTGCCCGGCGGCAACTTGACCGTACGCTGGCAGGGAGATGACAATCCCGTTTGGATGACAGGCCCGGCGGTCCGGGTCTTTGAAGGAAGGATCGAACTTTGAGCACACGACAACAAGACATCGCCCAAGACGCCCTGCAGGAACATACCATCGCCGATTATTTGCGCAATCATCCGGAGTTCTTCGTCACACATACCGGCCTGCTGGCCGACATTCACATCCCTCACCACACCGAAGGAACCATCTCCCTCATCGAGCGCCAAGTCGGTGTATTGCGCGAGCAGAATCAAGAATTGAAGCACCAACTGCACTCCCTGGTTAAGGTGGCCCGCGATAATGACCGTTTGAACGAGCAGATGCAGCGACTCACCCTGGCGCTCATGGAGGCCCCCGACCTCTCCGCCGTCCTGCGCGCGCTCGGCAGCAGCCTGAATCAGGACTTCCGCGCCGACACCTTGGTGATGGGCCTCTTCACCCACGAGGGACAATTGCCTCAAATCGACGAGCATAACGGCTTGACCTTGCGCGCCCTCTCTCCCGAAGGCGAAGGCGCCGCGGGCTTTGCCTCCTTGTTCGCCAGCGGCAAACCGCTGTGCGGCCATCTGCGGCAGGGCCAATTGCACTATCTGTTCGGCGACAGTCCGGAAGAAGACATCGCCTCGGCGGTGGTGCTCGCCCTCAACACCCCCGGCGCCGACGGCGTGCAAGCCAAGCGGCTGGGCATGCTCGGCATCGGCAGCCGCGACCCCAAGCGCTACCACGCCGCCATGGGCACGCTGTTCTTGACGCACCTGGGAGAACTGATCGGCCGCGCCATGGCCCGTTATCTGCCGCTGCATTAATGGACAATGCCGAGGCCCAGCTCATCGAGCGGTTCCTGCACCACCTGAACGTAGAACGGCGCCTTTCACCTCACACCCTCACTAATTACCGCCGCGACCTGGAACAGGCGCGCATTTTTTTCACCGCCCAGGACATCGCCGGCTGGAAGGAAATCAACGCCCATCAAGTGCGCGCGCTGGTGGCGGCGCGCCACCACGCGGGGCTCGGCGGCCGCAGCCTGCAGCGGCTGCTCTCGGCGCTGCGTACGTTTTATCGTTATCTGCTGCGCGAAGGCGCGGTGAACGCCAATCCCGCCGTCGGCATCCGCACCCCCAAGGCGCCGCGCCGCCTGCCCAAGACCCTGGACGTCGATCAAACTGCGCGGCTGCTCGACTGGAACAGCGCCGAACCACTGGCGATACGCGACCGCGCCATCATGGAACTGATGTATTCGTCGGGCCTGCGCTTGAGCGAACTGCTGTACCTGGAACTGGCGGACCTCGACCTGAAGGACGCCACGGTGCGCGTCACCGGCAAAGGCCGCAAGGTCCGCGTCGTGCCGGTGGGCCGCCACGCCCGCGACGCCTTAGACGAATGGCTGCGCATCCGCGGGGCGCTCGCGAAGGAAGAGACGGCATTATTCACCGGCCGCCAGGGCGGACGCCTCTCGCCGCGCGCGGTGCAGCAGCGCCTGCAGCAATGGGGACAGAAGCGCGGCCTGCCGGGCCGGCTTCACCCGCACATGCTGCGCCACTCCTGCGCCAGCCACGTGCTGGAATCCAGCAGCGACCTGCGCGCCGTGCAGGAACTGCTGGGCCACGCCGACATCGCCACCACGCAGATCTATACCCACCTCGACTTTCAACACCTGGCCAAGGTCTACGACAACGCCCACCCGCGGGCGAAGAAAAAGAAATGAAATTAACTGATCCTCGGCAAAGCCGGGGGGTTATGAGATGAGCCACTCAAAGGAGTCCAAGCTATCTATTGCGACTGACTCCTATTATCCCCTCTCCCCCCGGGAGAGGGCTAGGGTGAGGGATGCTTCACTACATATACTTTGCAAAGCTACCGTATACCTTGCATCATCCCGGCGTCCGCCCAAACCAAAACAAGTTGGCAATCACTCCAATGGCCAACAATATCGTCGCCGCCACCAATAACCAGGTCCATTGATTACGAGTCATCGTCATTCCCTCCGGTTAATACGCTCGCCGCATATGGGGCACTTGCCTCATTTGTTTTACAAGACAGCAAAAGCTCGTAGGTTGGGCTGAGTTTACGAATCCCAACAATTCATATGGACTATCTCTGTGTTGGGCTTCATTTCATTCAGCCCTACATTAACTCGGCACCCGTAAGGGTGGAGCCCATAGATACGCTTGCTGCATCGTATAGTTGGGCCGTCACGGTCAAATGACTCATGCGCCCGTAGACTTTCGTGTGACCACCAATGCGGGAGGATGGGCCAACGTTTGGTACACGACACAATACCTTTCTGTAAGGCGCAGCAGTGTGGCAAGTTGCTCCTCCGAGGCATCAGTGTCTAGAGTGAAGTTCAGACGGATGTTCTGAAAGCCGACAGGAACGTCCTTTGACAGGCCAAGCGTCCCGCGGAAATCGAGGTCGCCTTCCGCGTGAAGTGTTGCATCCCGGAGATCAATACCCAGGGCTGTGGCAACGGCATTCAGAGTAACCCCGGCGCAGGCAACCAGCGCTTCGAGCAACATTTCGCCGGAGCATGCACTCAAGCCACTGCCGCCGGCTGCGGGGTGCAGACCGGCAACGATGAGCGCTTTGCCCGTTTCGATCTTGCAACTGACACCTTCGCCAAGGCGGCCCTGCGCGCGAAGCGTGACGAGCGCCGCCTCCGGGGCCTCGCGATAGCGCTCCTTCAGAGGCGCTTGAATGGACCGCAACTCCTCGGCATTCATCATCAGATCTCCTTGTGCTCGTGGATTGATACCCAACCAAAAGTAGACATCCTAAAAGTTGGATTGCGATAAAGCCGCATTAGCGGCAGATATCGTAGGTTGAGCTGAGTTTACGAAGCCCAACAATTCATATGGGTTATCTCTGTGTTGGGCTTCATTTCATTCAGCCCAACCTACATTAACTCATCGAACCCAAATCGTCTTGGCGTTCACGAATTCGCGCAGGCCGTGATGGGACAATTCGCGGCCGTAACCCGATGCCTTGACGCCGCCGAAAGGGAGGCGCGGGTCGCTCTTCACCATGCCGTTGACGAAACAGGCGCCGGCTTGAACCTGCCGCGCGAGGCGTTCGCCGCGGGCGGTATCGCGGGTCCACACGCTGCCGGCCAAGCCGAAGCGGCTGCCGTTGGCGACCGCCAAGGCTTCGGCTGCGTCGCGCACGCGGGTCACCGCGGCGACCGGGCCGAACAGCTCTTCGTCGTAGGCGGGCATGCCGGGCGCGACGCGGTCGAGGATGGAGGCCGCGTAAAAATAGCCGGGACCGGGCAGATGCGCACAACCGGTCACCTTCACCGCGCCGCGCTCGAGGCTGGCGCTCACCTGCTTGTGCAGTTCATCGCGCAGATCGGCGCGGGCCATGGGGGCGAGGGTGGCGCCCTCGGCGGCGGGATCGCCCGCCGTTAATTTTTCCACTGCGTTCTTGAAGCGCGCGAGGAAGGCATCGGCGATCTTATTTACCACGATGCAACGTTTGGCGGCGATGCAGCTTTGCCCGGCGTTTTGAAAACGGGAGACGACCGCGTTACTCACGGCCAATTCCAGGTCTGCATCCTCCAAGACGATGAAGGGATCGGAGCCGCCCAACTCCAGTACGGTTTTTTTGAGGTGGGCGCCGGCCGCGGCCGCCACTTGGCGTCCGGCGGATTCGCTGCCGGTGAGGGTCACGGCATGCACGCGGGGATCGGCGATGACCTGCTCGGTCTGTGCGGCGCGGATCATCAAGGTGTGGAACACGCCTTTGGGAAATCCCGCCTCTATAAAGACGCGCTCGATGGCCAAGGCGCACTGCGGCACATTGGAGGCGTGTTTGAGCAAGGCGGTGTTGCCCGCCGCCAGTGCCGGGGCGGCGAAGCGCAACACCTGCCACATCGGGAAATTCCAAGGCATGATGGCGAGCACCGTGCCCAAGGGCTGATAGGCCACCAGGCTCTTGCCGGCGTCGGAGGCGATGATCTCGTCGGCGACAAAGGCCGGGGCGTGTTCGGCATAGTAGTCGCAGGCCCAGGCGCATTTCTCCACCTCGGCGCGCGCCTCTTTGGCGAGCTTGCCCATCTCTACGGTGATCAGCCCGGCCAGTTCTTCCGCACGACCCCGTAACACGGCGGCGGCGCGGCGCAGCAGACGGCAACGTTCGGCGATATCCAAGGCCGCCCAGTGCGGCGTGGCCAGGGCCGTTTCCGCCAGGGCGCGCTCGATTTGCGTTGCGTCCCAGGGGCCGCACGCCCAAACTTGTTCGCCGGTAGCGGGATTGATGGAGGTAAAGGCCATTGGCCAAGTATACGCCGCAGCAAAATGAGAGAATACCTTGACCTTGGCCGGATCAGCCGCGACAATCCTGCCGCGCCGGGCATATTATGGATTAGGAATTTTTCAACCATGAAGAAGCATACGATTTGCGTCCTGGGCGGCAGCGGTTTCGTGGGCCGTCATTTGGTCGCCCGCTTGGCGGCGGCCGGCCACCGGGTGCGGGTGCCCTCCCGCCATCGCGAACGCCACCGCGAGCTGCTGGTGTTGCCCACGGTGGATGTCATCCATGCCGATATCCACGATGTGGAGGTATTAACGGATATCATCACGGGTTGCGATGCCGTCATCAATCTGGTCGCCATCCTCAATGAATCGGGCCGAGCCAACTTTCGCGCCGTGCACGTGGCTCTGCCGCACCAGATCGCGATGGCCTGCCGCAAACAAGGGGTCAAGCGCCTGCTGCACATGAGCGCGCTCAATGCCGACTCCAAGCAAGGAGCGAGCCGCTATCTGCACTCCAAGGGCGAGGGAGAAGACCTGGTGCATGCCACGGCCAATGATGACCTGCATGTCACCAGCTTCCGGCCCTCGGTGATCTTCGGTCCCGGCGATCACTTCTTCACCCAATTCGCCGGATTGCTGAAACTCTCGCCCATCCTGCCGCTGCCTTGCCCCAACGCCCGTTTCGCGCCGGTTTATGTGGGCGATGTGGTCCACGCCTTTATCCACGCCATCGATAGCAAGGCCGCCTCCGGCCAACGCTACGATTTATGCGGCCCCCGCTCTTATTCCATGCGGGAACTTGCCGCCTATACGGCGCAAGTATTGGGGCTAAAGCGCCTCATAATCGGTTTACCCGACGGACTTTCCCGCCTGCAAGCGCGGGTGATGCAATTGCTGCCCGGCAAACCCTTCACCATGGATAATTACCGCTCGCTGCAGGTCGATGCGGTGTGCGGCGGCGCCTTCCCTGCGCTGTTCAACATCGCACCGGCATCCGTGGAGAGCGTGTTACCCTACTATCTGGGGCGGCGCACTCCGCAGGCGCTTTACGACGCCATCCGCGTGCAGGCGCGCCACGACAATTAACGTGAAAGTCGCGAAGCGACCCCTCTCCCTCCGGGACCTCGTCGCCCGTAGGGGTAGAGGCCAGGGGTGAGGGAAACTTCGGGAGAGTCACTTGCGGATATATCAGGTCGGCGGTTCAGTGCGGGACGGGATGTTGGGCCTGCCGGTGACGGATCGGGACTGGGTGGTGGTGGGCGCCACCGCGCAGGCAATGCAAGCGCTCGGCTATAGGCTGGTCGGCAAGGACTTTCCGGTATTCCTCCACCCGCAAACCCACGAGGAATACGCCCTGGCCCGCACCGAACGCAAGGTGGGGCCGGGTTATAAAGGCTTTACTGTGCACGCCGCTCCCGACGTCACGCTGGAAGACGACCTGCGGCGCCGCGACCTCACCATCAATGCCATGGCGCTCGCGCCGGACGGCGGTTTGATCGATCCCTTCGGCGGCGCCGCCGATCTCAAACATCGCCTGTTACGCCACGTGTCGCCGGCCTTCAGCGAAGACCCTGTGCGGATTCTCCGCGTGGCGCGCTTCGCCGCCCGCTTCGCGCCGTTGGGTTTCGAGGTGGCGGACGAAACCCTGGCACTGATGCGCACCATGGTGGAAGCGGGCGAGGTGAACGCCCTGGTCCCGGAACGGGTGTGGGCGGAACTGGCGCGAGCCTTGGGCGAGGCATGCCCGTCGCGCTTTTTTGAAGTGTTGCGCGCCTGCGGCGCGCTGCGCCTGCTGTTTCCCGAACTGGAACAATTGTTCGGCGTACCGCAACCGCGCCAACACCATCCCGAGATCGATACCGGCGTGCATACCCTGCAAGTCCTGGATCGTGCGGCGCAATTGTCGGCCGATACGCGGGTGCGCTTCGCCGCCCTGCTCCACGATCTGGGCAAAGGCGCCACGCCTCCCGGCGAATGGCCGCGCCACGTGGACCATGAAGAGCGGGGCCTCGCCTTGATCGATAACCTGTGCCAGCGCCTGCGCGCGCCCAAGGACTATCGCGAGTTGGCGCTGTTGACGGGCAAGTATCACGGCATAGGCCATCGTGCCGAGGAGCTGCGTCCCGCCACGCTGCTGGACACTTTGCAGGCGCTGGACGCCTTCCGCCGCCCGGAACGTTTCGAACAGTTTCTGCTGGCCTGCGAGGCCGACTCCACCGGGCGGCCTGGCTACGAGCAACACCCCTATCCGCAAGCGGCGCTGCTGCGGCGCATGCTTCAGCTTGCCCTGACCGTCGACGCCGCCGCACTCGCCGCCAAGGGCCTCAAAGGAGAAACATTGGCGGAGGAATTGCGGCGGCAGCGCATCGCTGCCATCCGCAGCGCTCGCGCTCATGATGCTTCAGCGCCAGACGAGCTCGATTGATGGCCCTTCATGAATGGAGTCAAAACGTATGAGCGCAAGAGCGGAAAAGGGCGGCGGCACCTTTGCAGGCATCAAGATGCTGCTGTGCGAGAACCCGCTGCCACCCATCGACGAGGCCATCGCCGCCGCCCAGGCCGAAGCGGTGCACGGCAACTATTACACCGAAGCCTATTCGGCGCCGCTGCGCACTCTGCTCAGCGCGCGCCTCGGGGTGGCGGAGCGGCACATCCACATCAATGCGGGCTCCGAGCTGATCCTGCGTCAAATCTTCAATCGCCTGGGCCAGCAAGTGCATCTGCTCACCCCCACCTATGCCTTGTTCCTGGAGATCGCATGTTGCTACACGGAAACCCGGCTGTCCCCCGAGCGGGGTTTCGCCTTCGATCTGGCCGAGCTTGAGATTCCGCCCGACACCTCGCTCGCCGTCATCGTCAACCCGAACAATCCCAATGGCGGCAGCTTCGATATGCGTCCGCTGCCCCTGTTGCTGGCGCGTTATCCCGACACCCGTTTTCTGGTGGACGAGGCGTTCATCGGTGTGGGCGGCGAGTCGGTCGTTCATCTCGTGCCGCAGCATTCCAATCTGCTGGTCACCCGCACCCTGTCCAAGGCCCACAGTCTGGCAGGTTTCCGCGTGGGTTATGCCATCCTCCCCGAACCCCTCGCGGACGATCTGAACGGCCACAACGACGCCTACCCCCTGGCCCGCCCGAGCCAGGCCGCCGCGATCGCCACCCTGCAGCACGAGAACAAGATTACGGAGCGCTGCACTCAGCTGCGCGCCTGGACCGCACAACTCGCCAAGGAGCTCGAGGCGCTGGGCGTGCGCACCTACCCGACCCAGACTTATTTCTTCCTGGCCGACTTTGCGCCGCACGATGCGGCCGAGATCGCCGGCAAGCTCCACAGCCGCAACATACTCATCAAGCCGCTGAATAACCCGGCGCTCGGTTCTGGCTATATGCGCATCACTACTGCATTGCCCGAAGACAACCGTCGGTTCGTCGACGCGCTGCGGGAGATGTTGCCCCGTGCCTAGAGTTGCCCCGTTCGAGGCCCACCATCAGCGCTACGAGATCTGGTTCGAAAAGCACGAGGCCGCCTATGTCTCGGAGCTGCTCGCCCTGCGGCCATTCGTGCCTTGGGAGGGGCGGGGAATTGAGATCGGAGTGGGCAGCGGCCGCTTCGCCTCACCGCTGGGGGTGCAGGTGGGCGTGGATCCCTCCGGTGCGATGCTTGCCCACGCCGCGGCGCGCGGAATAGAAGTCGTGGAAGGAACAGCCGAAAACCTGCCTTTCGCGGCCGACAGCTTCGACTACGCCCTGGTGGTGACCACCATCTGTTTTGTGGATTCGCCGGCGGAGATGGTTGCTGAGGCACGCAGGGTGCTCAAGCCGGGCGGGCGCCTGGTGATTGGCTTCATCGACCGGGAGAGCGCCTTGGGACAGCATTATCTGGCACACCAGGCAGAGAGTGTGTTTTATCGCGAAGCCACTTTCTATTCCGCTGACGAGGTGGCGCGGCTTCTGCTGGAAACCGGCTTCTCGATCAGCGCCTGGGGCCAGACACTCGAGCACCCCTTGCCCGAGACGCGGGAGATCGAACCCTTGCGGGCAGGGCGCGGCCAATGTGCATTCGTAGTCGTTGCAGCAACGAGGGAGGGTTGATCATGACTAATCCCATCCCGCACTGTCAGCAACCCACGGCACGTTCGCCATGAAATACGTCCTTGAGATGTTGTGCTTTCCTCCCGGGATCAACATCGTCATCGCCGTCTTGGGTTTGGCGCTGTGGAGGTATCGGCGTCGCACCGCCATAATCTTGCTGGTGGGCGATACGGCGCTGCTCTATTTGTTCAGCCTGCCGCTCACCGCCTGGGCGCTGATGTCCACATTACAAACCTCTCCACCCTTGACTGCCCAAGACCTAAAAAACGGCAAGGCGCAAGCCATCGTCGTCTTGGGCGCCGGACGCTACAGCGATGCGCCCGAGTACGGCGGCGACACCCTGTCGCGGCTGGCGCTGGAACGACTTCGTTACGGCGTGCATTTGCAGCGGCTGAGCCATTTGCCGCTGATTCTGGCGGGCGGGACGGTGGAGACCGATGAAAAAAGAATGCCCGAAGCGCTGTTGATGAAGGCGGCGGCGGAGAATGACTTCGGCGTCGCCGTGGCCTGGACCGAAGAACACAGCCGAACTACCGCGGAAAATGCGCTTAATGCCGCCGCGCTGCTCCGCGAGCACGGCATTCATCACATCTATCTGGTCACTCATGCCTGGCACATGCCGCGGGCGATGTGGGCGTTTCAGCGCGCCGGCGTCGAGACCACCCCCGCCCCCACCGGCTTTGTCACCCAAAAAAGCGATGACCATGCCTATCAATGGCTGCCCAGCGCCAGCGCCCTCTATAACGTGCGCCTGGCCTTGCATGAAATCGCCGGTCTGGCGTGGTACCGCCTCGCCCTGCGCTAAGCCACCGTCCCCCGTGAATTTTTTGAGTCTATAGTCGCCTGCAATTGCCGGGCAAATCGTACGGTTGACAAGCTTAAGCGCTCGTGCGAGGCTCAAGCCTTGATTGCAGGCGGCCTCATGGGAAGAAGCGGCATGCAGTCATCCCGTTGTGCCAACGTCCCAACCTCAACGATAACGGGAGGTGCATTATGTTTGGAGTGCGTCACGTGATTGAGCGGGAGTTTCCCGAATTCCAGGCGGAAATCAACCTTCTCAAAAATAATAATCCTGATTTCGTGCGGTTACTCGTTGAATACGATGAAACCGACAAAACAATCTACGGCCTGGAACAACAAAACCAGCCGGTCTCCGACGACTACTTCGGCAACCTCAAACGGCAGCGCATGGTCCTCAAAGACCAGCTCTACTCCATTCTCAGGCAACGCAGCGACACATGAATGCGAGGGGCCGCTCCTGCGGCCCCTCATTTTCATTCGAGCACCGCGTATCGACTCCGCCGCCATGGCGACACGCCGCTGCGCTGCATCATCATGGAGATATTTACCATGTCGATATCGATGAAACACTGCGCCCCTTGCCGGGGCGGAGTCCCGCCTCTGGACCGCGCCCAGGCGGAAACTTACCTCAAAGAGGTTCCGGGATGGGGACTGGCCGCGGACGCGACACGCATCCGGCGTGATTTCAAATTCAAGAACTTCATCGAGGCCCTCGCCTTCGTCAACCGCATTGCCGAATTGGCGGAGCAGGAAGGGCATCACCCGGATATCGCCTTCGGCTGGGGTTATTGCACGGTGACGCTGTCCACGCACAAGATCAACGGACTCCACGAAAACGACTTCATCGTGGCCGCAAAGATCAATGAGCGGTATAACGGCGCTTAGAGTACGGCACAACGACCAATCATGTGCCTACATGCGCGTGAATAATTCATACAGGGTCAAAATTATCTCGACGACGATCAATATCACGATATACCACTCGACCCGCAGACTGCGCTTGTGCTGCAGCAAATCGAGCAGGGTCTCGGCGGTGCGAGAGATCAAGTCGAGCTTGCGCTCCAAGGCCAGGTGGCGCTCGCGCAACTCGTACTCGTCCTCCAAGCGCACATAAAGCCTTTCCAGGTCCGGCTGATCCCAGAGGATCTCGGGCTTTTCCTCGATCTCCACGCGGCCGACGGTGGTATGTTGGATCAATAATGTGCCGCCGATATGCTTCAGCAATTCCACGTCTTTGTATTCCGTCCGCCCTTTATTCTGCAGGTTCTCGGCCAGAGGCTCGATGCGATCGAAGACGCCGCCCACCCGCTTTTCGTAATGATCGAGCACCACGCTCTTCGCCAAGATATCCGCCACCACCTGGAGACGCTCGGGACGGGTATCTTTGATGGAGATGACATTGTTTTCCACCCGCTCATCCTTGGCCGAATCGACTTGAATCTCGAGCACCTCCGAATCCGGGGTCTCGAAGGGGTCACGGATGAGAGAGGCCATGTGGCCGAGAAAGGAAACTTCCTCGATGGGATTGATGTTGAATAGCACGACCGCGCCGTAGCGAAACAAGACGGCATATCCCTGCTCGCCGGCGCTGATCATCAAGGGCAAGGCCGGCAGCAGCCGGCTCGACTCCAGGCCGCGCAGGTCCAAGCGCCTGCCGATAAACAAGGCATGCACCTTGATCAGGTTTTTATTGGGAAATAATTCATTGTGCATAAAAGGATCGGAACCCCCGCATGAAAAGAAACGGCTCAGCCGCGCTAAGGCGCGTCTTTGGCACAGCGAAACCCCACGTCAACGTACATAGAATCGGGACTCATGTTAAACCGGTAGGCGGCGCGATAAAACTGCGCAAGGGCGTAATGACCTACGCCGCCCCAGCCGCCGCCGCGCACCACTTTATACTGCTTGCCGAATGTTGCATTAGTGTAGTCGTTGCCGGGATAGGCTTCATACCAGTCGCGCACCCACTCCATCACATTGCCGGCCAGGTCTTGTACGCCATAGGGAGACGCCCCTTGCGGATACGACCCCACCGGCGCCACCCCGGACTCCCAATTACCCGCCTCGCCGGCATTGAGCCGCTTATTATCCCACTCATTGCCCCACGGATATTCGCGGCCATCCGTACCGCGTGCCGCCTTCTCCCACTCCGCCTCGGAGGGCAAGCGTTTGCCCGCCCAAGTGCAATAATCGTGGGCGTTGAACCAGTTCACCTCGGCAACCGGCAACTTATCCAGTTTGGCCTGCTCCCGGCCGATGGCCTTCGTCAAGGCATCGCGTTCCAGCGTGCGGGTATCCATATCGATGTGAAAAGTATCGGCAGCCAAATGCCGCAAGGTGGGCACATCGGCGATGGCCAGCACTTCCGGGGCCAATAAATAACCGTTGTCCCGCCACGAAGGCGGCAGCCAATAGTCGGTGGCGCGCACAAACTCACGATACTGGGCATTGCTCACTTCGTACTTATCTATCCAGTAGGCGGGGAGATTGACCTTGTGCTGCGGATGCTCATCCACGTACCAGGGCTTGGAGGAACCGTATTCCTGCGCCTGCTTCGAGCTATCGATCTTATCGCTGCCCATCACGAACTCACCGGCGGGGATCAATACCATCTCGCCCGCCTCCTTGGGGGATGGCGGCGTCGGCTGTCCTGCGGCGCACGCGGCAGTCATCCATCCGACAAGCAAGCAGCCAGTCCACACCAGAGATTTATTCCAAATACCCCGCGGCTTGCCGCGGGGACCATAGCGTTGGGGTTTCCAAAGGGGAGTAAC
>Ga0153916_10000657_pt1 | contig 23683 bp, 16 predicted proteins | sample Opewatmetagenome_FD_109642 | JGI IMG/M metagenome (GOLD analysis project Ga0153916, IMG submission 109642) | Freshwater wetland microbial communities from Ohio, USA - Open water 3 Core 3 Depth 4 metaG | ecosystem: Environmental > Aquatic > Freshwater > Wetlands | place: USA: Ohio, Lake Erie...
CCGACTACTTCAACGAGGATCTCTCGCGGTACCGTGCCGTTGACCCCGGTGATCTCCAGACGATGGCACAACTGTACCTGAAGGACGATGCCCGGCTGGTTCTCTGCGTGGTGCCGAAGGGCCACAGTGAACTGGCATCGGGAGACGGGAAGGAGGTACACCCGAAATGAATACGCGGAACACGCAGCAAAGCGGGGGAAGGGAGACGGCCGCCTCCCGTGCACTCCGCTCCATCGCCGGACTCGTCCTGACGCTGTGCCTGGCCGCTCCTCTCCATGGCCAGGGACCGGACCGGAGCCAGCCGCCACAGGTGGGAGCGCCGCCGTCACTTACGATGCCGCTGATCCGGCATCTGCAACTCTCCGGTGGACTCCCGGTAGTCCTGGTGGAAAAACACACGGTTCCGGTGGTCCAGTTCACACTCATTGTGAAGGCGGGATCTGTCCACGATCCCGAAGGGAAAGAAGGGCTGGCCAGCCTGGCTGCGTCTATGCTGATGGAAGGGGCGGGGATGCGTTCGTCGCTCGAGCTTGCCGATGCGATAGATTACCTGGGGGCGCGGCTGTCTGCGCATGCAGGGATGCATACCTCCAGCGTCTCTCTCTACACGCCTCTCTCGAAGCTCGACTCTGCGCTTGCGTTGATGGCTGATGTGGCTTTGCGCCCTACATTTCCTCAGTCGGAGGTGGAAAGACTGCGAAAAGAGCGGTTGACGGAATTGCTCCAGTGGCGCGACGAGCCGGATGCGCTGGCACATGTCGCATTCAACCGCCTTCTCTATCCCGACCACCCCTACGGGCGGGTGAGCTTCGGCAGCGAGAGAAGTATCCGGGCAATCAGCATCGGCGACTTGAAAACGTTCCACACCAGCTACTTCCGGCCGAACAATGCCACGCTCGTTGTCGTCGGCGATGTCCAGGAGGCGGCGCTCGTGCAGAAGCTGGAGGGACTCTTCTCCGGGTGGAGACCAGCGGCGATTCCCTCTGTGAAACCTTCCGCAGTCCGCCCGGTGGCACGTCGCGAGATAACACTTGTGGACAGGCCGGGCTCGGCGCAGACGGTGATCAGTATTGGCTGCATCGGCGCACAGCGGCAGACTGAAGACTACTACGCGCTGGTGGTCCTGAACACCATTCTCGGCGGTTCGTTCACCTCCCGGCTGAACGACAACCTCAGAGAACGGCACGGATACACCTACGGTGCCCGCTCCAGCTTCTCATTCCGGTTCCAGCCCGGCCCTTTCCTGGCTGGCGCCTCCGTGCAGACGGCTGTGACGGATTCGGCGCTCTTTGAATTCATGAGGGAGCTGGAGGGGATAACGAAATCGATACCCGACTCTGAGCTCACCAAGGCGAAGAACTACGTCGCACTCAGCTATCCTGCGGATTTTCAGACGGTTTCCCAAATCGCCGCACAGCTCGAGGAGCTGGTGGTCTATGACCTTCCTGACGACTACTTCGGCAACTACGTGAAACGGATTCTGGGGTTGACGCGCCAGGAAGTGGAATCGGCCGCCAAGAAATACATCAACCCCGGGAAGATGATGATCGTCCTCGTAGGGGACCGGAAGCAAATTGAAGACGGGGTGCGGAGGCTCTCCCTCGGCGTGCTCCGCCATGCCACCGTCGAGGATGTGCTGGGGAAAGCCCCCGTTGTTCAATAGGGTGGGAACAAAGACGCCGGAGAAGTGCGGCCGTTTCGTGGCCGGCCACCAGGAGATGATCGTATGAGCACGCTTTCACTTGGTTCTGCGCTGCCCCGCTTCGGGCCGCTGCCGGATGTGTCCGGCAAGGAACTCTCCGATGCGGACTTCAGCGGTGCAAAAGCCCTCGTTGTGGTCTTCTCATGCAACCACTGTCCGTATGTGCAGGCCTACGAGGGTCGGATGGTCGCCTTCCAGCGCCAGTACGCCGCCCGCGGCGTCCGGCTTGTTGCCATCAATTCCAACGAAACGTTGCACTACCCGGAGGACAGTTTCGATGCGATGATCGTGCGGGCCAAACAGCAAGGGTATAATTTCCCGTACCTGCGTGACGAGGACCAATCAGTGGCAGCGGCCTTCGGAGCCATGCATACTCCCGAGTTCTTTCTCTTCGCCCCGTCGAAGGGTGCCGGCCGGTTCGAACTCCGGTACTGCGGGCGGATGGATGACAACCATCAGAAACCTGCGGCAGTCAAGCAGCATTACCTGCGCGATGCCGTGGATGCGGTCCTCGAAGAGCGGCCGGTCGTTGAACCCGAAACCCACTCGATCGGCTGCACCATCAAGTGGCGCTGAGGAGGGACGGAAGAATCCGTTGACGGTATCTCGCGTGCAAGGACCCCTCGATCTCCTCTCATCCCGTCTGGTGGCGTGCCGGCGCTGTCCGCGGCTGGTGCGATGGCGGGAGAAGGTCGCGCGGGAGAAGGTGAGAAGATTTGCCGCCCTGGAGTACTGGGGGAAGCCGGTTCCTGGCTTCGGTGATCCGAATGCGCGTCTTCTCATCGTCGGGCTCGCGCCGGCGGCGCACGGAGGAAACCGGACTGGCCGGATGTTCACGGGTGATGAAAGCGGCACCTGGCTCTTTCGCGCCCTGTACCGGGCGGGGTTTGCGAACCAGGCGCTGTCGGCGCATCGCGGCGACGGGCTCCTCCTGAGGGACTGCTATGTCACGGCGGCGATGCGATGCGCTCCCCCGCAGAACAAACCGTCGCCAGCAGAGATCGCGCGCTGCCGTCCCTTTCTCCTCGAAGAGATCGGCATGCTGGGGCGGGTGCGGGTTGTCGTGGGGCTGGGGAGGATCGGATTTTCCGCGGCACTGCGAAGCTATCGCGATACCGGCCGGCTGCAGTGGGACCGGATGCCCCGTTTTGCTCACGGGGCACGGTATGCGTTCGGTGGCCTGACGTTCATCGCCTCCTACCACCCGAGCCAGCAGAACACGTTCACCGGGAAACTGACCGAGGAAATGCTGGATGGAATCTTCCGGAACTCGCGCGACATGATCAGCGCAGAGGGGAAACGGTGAGGGTCGCGGGGAGTTTCCCCGCTCCCCCTCGCTCGTCTGTTCGCTCCTCTCCTGCGGATGAGCGGCGGGCGGGAAAGCTAGGTCACCAGGCGGATCCGGAATGTCGTCCCGGTGCCTGGCGCGCTCTGCTTGACGTACAGTTTTCCCCGGTGGTAGTCCTCGATAATGCGCTTCGAAAGGCTGAGGCCCAGCCCCCATCCCCGTTTCTTCGTGCTGAAGCCGGGGCGGAAAACCTCCTTGTGGAGTTTCGGGTCGATCCCCTTGCCGGTGTCCGTCACGTCGATGGTTGTCCTGCCGCCGGCCTGGCTGAGGGTGAAAACGATCTCGCCCGAAGGTCCGTCAATTGCGTCAAGCGCATTCTTCATCAGGTTCTCCACAACCCACTCGAACAGCTCCCTGTTTATGGAGGCGCGGAATTCGCCGGGGGTATCGATGCGCAGGTCGATCTTCTTGCCGGATTTCGGAATCCTGCGGGCAATGTAGGTGATTACCTCCTGGATGACTTCCCGCAGGTCCTCCTGACGCAGATCGGGCCGTGAACCGATCTTGGAAAACCGTGCCGCGACCTTGTTCAGCCGTTCCAGATCATTCCCCATTTCCTGGATTGTTTCCTGCAGCTGTTGCCCTTCGGGGGGGCTGGCCTTCAGTCGGTCCAGCCAGCCTATGAGGCTGGAGAGCGGCGTCCCCAGCTGGTGAGCCGTCTCCCGCGCCATTCCAACCCAGATATTGCTCTGCTCGCTCCGCTTGATGTAACTGAAACCGACATATGCCACCAGCATGAAAACGGCCGCAATGGCGAGCTCCACGAACGGAAGCCACCGCAGCTGACGGATCAGCTCGGATTCGCCGTAGTGCACATAGTTCACAACCAGCGTGTCGTTGAGCGCGATCCGGATCGGTTTGTTCTGTGAGTCCATCCTGGCAAGCAGGGACTTGAAGAACGCCGCACGCTGTTCCTGGGAGAGGGCGGCCGTATCGACGTCCACGTTTCTCCAGTAGATAGGAACGTCTTCCGGGTTTGTCTGAACGATGGGAAAATCGATGGCGCGGACGACTTCAAGCACGAAACTGAAATCCCCGGTGGAGGAGGTGTTGTTGGCCACGTATTCGAGGGATTGAACGAACAGGTCGAGGATGCCGCGCTCGCGTTGCAGGAGCTGGTCTGTCAGGTGTTGGGAGAAGAGGAGAAGGCCGATCACGAAGACGGAGGCGAAGACAAGAAGGATGATCCGGAATTTGCCGGTCAGCCCGATGGGCAATCCGGCGGCTGGCCCTTTCATGGCGTTTGCGCGTGCAGTGTGTGTGATGGTGTGCTGTGTGGGTCCGCCTGCCCGGCGGTTATTCTACGATTATAGTCTGGTCGCGCCGGGGCCCGACCGACACCATGGATACTCTTGTACCGGTAAACCGTGCGAGCGCTTCAAGGTACTGCCGCGCCGCTACCGGGAGCTCTCCGTACGACCGGACACCGGAGAGGGGACTTTTCCACCCGTTGAAGGTTTCGTAGACCGGTCTGATCTGTTCGAGGGACGGCGGATCCGTCGGGAACGTCTTCAGGCGCCGTCCGCGGTACTCGTACCCCACGCAGAGCGGGATTGCGTCAAGTTGATCGAGCACATCCAGCTTGGTCACCGCGATGCGCTCGATGCCGTTGATCATGGCGGAGTACCTGAGTGCCACGGCGTCGAACCAGCCACAGCGGCGCGGTCGGCCCGTGGTGGCTCCGTATTCCTGACCGACGCTGCGCAGGTGTTCGCCGATCTCATCCGTGAGCTCCGTGGGGAAAGGGCCGTTCCCCACCCGGGTGCAGTAGGCTTTTGCGATCCCGATGACGGAGCTGATGGCGGTCGGCGGAATTCCGAGCCCGGTGCAGGCGCCGCCGGAGGTCGGGTTTGAAGAGGTCACATACGGGTAGGTGCCATGATCGACATCCAGCAGTGCCCCCTGCGCCCCTTCGGCAATCACGCGCTTTCCCTGGTGGAGCGCACCGTTGAGGTAGAGGGCGGTGTCGGTCACATAGTCGTCAATCTTCTTGTCGAATTCCTGGTACTCGTGGATGATGTGATCGACGTCGATGCGGGTTTCCCCGTAGACCTTTGTCAGGAGCTGGTCCTTCTCCTCGATGTTCGTTTTGATCTTGCGGGCAAGGATGTCCCGGTCGAGCAGGTCGACAATCCGGATGCCGATCCGCATCACCTTGTCGATGTAGCAAGGGCCGATACCCCTTCCCGTCGTTCCGATTTTTGTGGTTGCCTGCTCCCTGATCACATCCAGCTGCTTGTGATACGGCATGATCAGATGCGCGTTGTGGCTGATAAGCAACCGCCTGCCGATCCGGACGCCAGCGGCCTCCACCTGCGCGATCTCGCTCAGGAGGGCGTTGGGGTCGATCACGACACCGTTGCCGATAACGCAGGTGATGTGCGGATGGAAGATGCCGGAGGGAACGAGGTGAAGGATGAACTGCTTCTCGCCGATACAGACGGTGTGGCCGGCATTGGCTCCTCCCTGGTACCGTGCGACGATGTCGGCATGCTCTGCCAGAATGTCGACGACCTTGCCTTTACCCTCATCGCCCCACTGCGCGCCGACAATTACCTGTACGGACATTTGCACACCCCGAAAAAAATCCGACCCCGGTCGTAGCCAAGGTCGGAGATTCGGAAACGAGAAGCAATCAGATTTTGAAACTGGCGATGGCGGCCTCGGTCGTGTCGTAGAGTTCCAGAACGCCTGTCAGCTTCGCGATCTTGATAATGGACTGGATCTTGGCGGATGCATTGGCGATCTTCAGCGCGCCTTCCGCGTTCTTGACTGCGCTGATGCCGCCGATGAGGATGCCGAGCCCCGAGCTGTTCATGAAATCAACGGCGGAGAGATCCACGACAATGTTCTTCGTTCCCCCCTCCAGCAGTTCATGGAGCTTCGTGTTGACGGCGGTGGCGTCCGGCCCCCCCATCAGGTTTCCCTGGAGTTTGAGGACGGCCACGGTGCCGTGGCGAGCAACCTTGACATTCATCGTCATTCCTCCGGTCTCTGGCCTTATTTGGCCATCACCGCTTTGGCTTTGGTGCGCTGGGTTACCTCGAGCACAACGGCGCTTGCGATATACACGGTTGAATAGGTCCCCGTCACACTCCCTATTGTGAGAGCGAACGCGAACCCGCGGAGCACCTCCCCGCCGAACAGAAGGATGACCAGCAGCACCATGAAGATGCTACCGTTAGTGATGATGGTCCGGCTCAGGGTTTCGTTGATGCTCTTATTCATCAGCTCGTAGAGCGGCATGGTCTTGAAGATCTTCTGGTTCTCACGGATGCGGTCAAAGATGACGACCGTGTCGTTGATGGAGGTGCCGACCAGTGTGAGGAATGCCGCGATCATGTTCTGGTCGATCTCGAGATTCAGAAAGCCGTCGCAGATGGAGACGAGACCGAGTGTAACGAGTACGTCGTGGAGGAGGGAGACCATGGCACCGATGCCGTAGACGAATTTGAACCGGACAGCCACATACAGAGAAATAGCGATCAGGGAGGCGATGACGGCGTAGATGGCGTCACGCCGCAGCTCGGCACCGATTTTCGGACCAATCTTGTCTTCCTTCAGGGCAGTGAAGGGATTGTCCGGGAAGGCGGTCTTAAGTCCCTCGCGGAGCCGTTCCCCTACAGCGACTCCCTCGGTAGTCGTGATGGCGGTTGTCCGGATCAGTATGTCGCGGTCGCTGCCGTACGCCTTGATCTCAGCCCGTCCAAAGCCTACACGCTCGAGGGCGGAACGAATGTCGCCGATCGGCGCGGGTCTTGAGAACTGGACGATGAGCTCGGTCCCACCCAGGAAATCGACGCCGAAGTCGAAACCCTTCAGGCTGAGCGAAACTATGCCCGCGCCGATCAGCACGCCGGAGATGACATACCCGATTCTCCGCTTTGCCATGAAATCGATATTGGTCTTCTTGAAGAAACGCATGAATCTGTACTCCGTTCCTGCTGTTAGCCGAAATTGACTCGCACTGAGTAACGGTCACCCATGACGGTGAAGATCACGCGGGTGATGAAGACCGCGGCGAACATGCTGGTGACGATACCGATCATGAGGGTCAACGCGAAACCCTGCACGGCCCCCGACCCAAACTGGTAGAGGATAACACCGCTGATGAATGTGGTGAGGTTCGAGTCGAAGATGGCCGTCCATGCGCGCGCGTATCCCGCATCGATTGAGGCGCGGAGAGTTTTCCCCGTTGCCTGCTCTTCGCGGATGCGCTCGTTGATCAGGACGTTGGCGTCGACGGACACCGCGAGCGTCAGAATGACGCCGGCGATGCCGGGAAGGGTCAGTGTCGCCTTGAACGCCGCGAGAACGCCCATCAGGAACACCATGCAGAAGAGCACTGCAACGTCGGCCACCGCGCCGCCGGTGCGGTAGTAGAATATCATGAAGAGGATGGTCAGCATGGTTGCGATGACCGAGGAGAGCACGCCGCTGCGGATCGAATCCTCGCCGAGCGACGGTCCCACCGAGCGCTGTTCGGCAATATCGACGGGAGCGGGAAGGGCGCCGGCCTTCAGGACGATTTCCAGCAGCCGCGCCTCCTCCAGATTGTCCATTCCCTCGATTTGTGAGCGGCCCCCGATGATCTTGTTCCGGACCTCGGGAGCGGAGAAGATCGCATTGTCGAGGGAGATCGCGATCCGCTTCTTCACGTTGGCCCCGGTGATGCGTGCCCAGTCACGTGAACCCTCACTGTTCATCTCCATGGTGACGATGGGCAGGTTGTTGCTGGGGTCGAGTGTTGCCTTGGCATTAACCACAACTCCGCCTGTCAGCTCGGGCGTTGATTTGAGGAGGTAGAGGAAGTAGTACCGCTTCCCACCCGAGGTCACCTGCGGCTTGGCGCTCCACGCGAATGCGGCGTCGCCCGGTATGATCCGTTTCACCTCCGGGCGTTCGAGCATGCGGCGCACCTTGTCTCTGTTCTCCTCGACCACGAGCGCCTCTCCGGAGTACTGCTGTGTGAAGAGGGCGACGGCAAAGAAGGGGTGCTTGCGGGCAAACTGCTCGGGGGACAGCTCCCCCTCGGGGGTGCTGATCTTCGTCGTGTCAGTCTGCGAGAGCGTTGTGTCGGCGATTGCCTTCGCAACCGTCGAGGTGTCCGTTGTATCGGCGGTGGCAGTCTGTGCAAGGGCATTGTCGATCGCGGTGCAAATCCGGACCGTGACATCCGGCTCCTTCAGGAGCTTGAACTCAAGCAGCGCGGTTCCTTGCAGCAGCTGGCGGACCTCGCTCTCCTTGCTCACACCGGGAAGTTCTGCGATGATGCGGCTGGCGCCGAGCTTCTGGATGGTTGGCTCAGACACGCCGTACTGATCAACGCGGTTGCGGACAATCTCGATGCCCCGGTCGATGGCCTTCTCGGACTCGTCCTGAAGAAATGCGAAGATCTTGTCGTTATCATCACGCAGGCTGCCGTAGTAGCGGCTCATCCGGATCTGCCGCTCCTCGAATTTCCTGCGGAGTATCAGGACGGGGGATTCTTCGGAGCGCTTGGATTCCTCACGCACCTCGTTCATGATTTGCGTGAAGGCATCGTCCTTGTTCTTGGCAAGATCGTCCATCAACTTCAGGACGTTTACCTCGAGAGTGACGCGCATCCCTCCCTGGAGATCGAGACCCAGCTTGATACGGTTGGTACGGGCGTCGCGGATTGCCTGGTCGTTGGCCTCGAGAAAGGCGATGCTGTCCTCACCATGCAGCTCACGGAGTTCCCGCTGCAGTCTGTAGTCCTGGTAGGTCGGCCAGAGGAAGTACCCCGCCATGAGAACGCAGGCGAGGATCAGCACGATCTTGAGTGTGTAGTTACGCATTTGGGAAATCACGGGTAGGGATTGAACTTGGTCGCATAAGCTCAAAAATATAACGGAACGAGCGTTCAAAAGCAATAGAAAAGGATTGCATTTCCAAGGCTTTTCGGTTATATTTTTCTGTTTTCACCACGAGTGTGACCGGAGGAGGTGCTTTCGTCGTATGCCTATCATGATGCGCATGCGTGACAACATGCCTGTGATTCTGTTCGGGCTTCTCATCGCGTTTCTTGTGATGATCGTCTTCGAATGGGGGATGGACTACCTTGGCCTGAGTAGCGGACGCGGGGATGTGCTCGGGAAAATCAATGGGAAGACCATCACGTACAAGGAATTCTCGGAACTCCTGAGGAACTACAGTGCGGCGCAGCGTGCCCGGACCGGTTCTGAACCGGACGAGGCCCAGATGAAACAAGTGCGTGAACAGATCTGGCAGGGCCTCGTTACGCAGAACCTGCTTGAAGAACGGATCCGGGAAATCGGCGCCAAAGTGACCGATCAGCAGCTGCGAAACCTGTTGCAGGGAGACAATCCCCCGGAAGATCTTCGACAGGCGTTCCTCGATTCGACGGGCCAGTTCCGCCGCGACCTGTATGAGCAGTTCCTGCATGAGCCGAATCAGTTTGTGCAAGACCCCGAAGGAGCCGATCCGAACTACGGAGTGCGGTGGTTCGCACAATATCAGCAGCGCCTGCGCGAACAGAAGCTCCAGGAACAGCTGCAAAGCATGCTCCTCGCCTCGGTGCGCGTGACTCCGGAGGAACTCAAGCAGCGTTTTCTCGACCAGATCCAGACCTACAGCGCGCTCTACTGCCTGTTCGACGCCAGCACCCTCGTGAAGGACGACGACATTGCGGTCAGTGACGAGGATCTGCTGAAGTACTACGACGACAACCTCGATCAGTACCGCGTTGACGCAACGCGGGGGGTGAAGTACGTCCTGATGATGGAAAACCCGTCCGCCTCCGATTCCGCCATGCAGCTGAAGGAAATCGAGGATGTCGCCGCCAAGGCCCGGAGCGGCGTCGACTTCCTCGAACTGGTTTCCGCCTATTCGGCCAAACCGGACAGCGGAGCCTTCTTCCGCCACGGGGAGCTTTCCAGGGAGCTCGAAGAGGCGGTGTTTGCCTCTCCGGTGGGGACGACCGTAGGGCCGGTGGCTGACAAGGAGGGATACCACCTTCTCAAGATCCTGGAGCAGCGGAAGTCCAAGACCGAATATGTGCGGGCGCGCCACATCCTCTTGACGCTTGTGGGAACCACAGACAGCAACCAGGTCAAGAAGCGTGCGGACTCGCTCAGCCGCGTGTTGCGGCAGGGAGCCGACTTTGCGTCCCTAGCGAAAACGTACTCAAGTGATCAGAGCAGCGGCCAACTGGGGGGCGACCTCGGGTACTTCACGCGGGGGAGGATGATGCCGGCCTTCGAAAACGCTGCGTTCAAAGGGAAAATCGGGGAAATCATCGGCCCCGTCCGCACGCCGTACGGTCTCCATATCATCCAGGTCACCGGGCGCGATGACCGGGAACTGAAGCTCGCTCATATTGCGGTAAAGGTGGAGCCCAGCCCGCAAACCAAGAATGACCTTTTTGAACGCGCCAGGGATTTTGCCTACAACGCGCGGGGGGCAGAATTTGTGAAGGAATCTGAACAAATGGGTTTCCCCGTGCGCGAGGCGACACTCCAGCAAAAGGGAGGAGTGATCCCCGGCATCGGCGTTGACGAGGGTGTGACCCGGTGGGTGTTCGACAACTCTGTGGGGAGTGTGAGCGAACCGTTCTCGATCACCGGGGGATACGCCATCTTTGCCGTGGTGGAAGCAAAAGACGCGGGGGTTCGTCCATTCGCCGACGTGAAGGAATCCCTCCGGCCGGCCGTCGTGCAGCGGAAGAAAGTAGCAAAGGTTCTCCAGATGGCTGCCGATGTGCGGGCACAACTGAACTCCTCGGACAGCCTTACGAAAGCCAAAGCCCTCAATCCGTTGATCGACGTGCGGGAGCTCTCCGGCTTCACGGCCTCCTCGCCGTTGGCCGGGATCGGACGGGATCTCGCATTCATCGGTGCCGTCAGCGGCCTGGAAGTGGGGAAGATTTCGCCACCAGTTGAGAGCACCCGTGGTGCGTATCTGATACAGGTCCTTTCACGATCTCCGTTCGACTCGACGGCATTTGCATCACAGGAGGAGTCTCTCAGGGCCCGGCTTCTGCAGGAGAAGCGCAACACGTTCCTGGCGGAATGGCTGGACGCTCTGAAGAAGGCGGCGACGATTGAAGATTACAGGGATCTGTACTACCGGTAAACAATGTCGTGGCCGTGGCGATGGGGTACGCGGGACCCTCAACGGGGTGACGCTGGCGTGCCTTCTTCTTGCCGCGGGGTCCGGTTCCGCACAGAACCTGGGGCTCTCCGTGATCGTGAAGGGGAACGTCACGACGAGCGCGCAGATCTTCGATAATCCCACCTCCTCTGACCCGCTGCTTCGCTCAAACTCGTTCTCCGTGGAAGATTTCTGGGGTGCGGAAGGCGAGCTGCGCTACCGCTTCCCAGAGTCTTCTGTCGCTGTCGGGGTCTCTGCGGGCTACATCAGAGCTCCCCTCTCCCGCACGCGAACGGTAGCATTCATCCGGTCTGTTCCCATTGAGGATGGCTTTACTGCGATCCCCCTTGAACTGACAGGCTACTTCATCATACCGGCATCCGGTCCCCGGTTCGGCGTGTATATGGGGGGCGGTGTCGGGATGTACATCGGGCGCCGCATGTACAGCCTGGCGGGGGCACAGGCTCCCGATGTGGAAAGGAAGCCGGGGTATGGGATTCACGTGCTGGGAGGGATCAGCTTCCGGTTCGTCGACCGGTTCTCGGTTCTTGCGGAGATGAAGTTCCGCGACCTTCAGTTCGAATCCACGAACGCCCACTCCGTTGCCGAGATCAAATACGAAGGGGCCGTCATCAAACTGCCCACCCAGCCTTTCGTCTCAAGAATAAGCACCGATGGGATACTCTTCCAGCTTGGCATTGCCTTCCACATCTGATCCTCCTGCGTCCGGTAACGTGCCCGCTGCGCGTGTACCGGCAGGAAATGGGCCTGGCTGCATGGATGGACTCTACCGCGAGATCCTCGCACGCTTTGACGTGCGTCGGGAAGCCGTGTCGATGGGCGGAAAGGGGTTCGCTCTCCTGGTGGTGCGTGATTCCAATCTCCTTCTGGAGCGTCTGACGCCGGAGGCGTTTGCCGTTGATGAACGGCTTCCGTACTGGGCTGATCTCTGGAGCTCCTCCCTCGAGATGGCTAGGTGGTGCTTGGAGGATCTCGATCTGAAAGGGCTCCGGGTGCTGGAGCTGGGGTGTGGGGTGGGGCTTGCGGGAATCGCTGCCTCCGCCTCGGGAGCACACGTTACAATGACCGATTACGAAGAGGATGCCCTGCTCTTTGCACGGTATAACGTGCAGGCGAACATGGGTGCGATCGGTCTTCCTCCCGTCGTGTGCCCGCTGGATTGGCGAGTGCCCCCGGCAGGTCTGCGCTTTGATGTGGTGCTCGGAGCGGATATTGTGTATGAACGGACACGCTTTGGAGATCTCCTCCTCCTGTTCGACGGGATCCTGGCTCCCGGGGGATGCGTTCTGTTGACCGAGCCGGGGCGATCGGCCGGCCGGGACTTTGTTGCGCTCGCCCGGCAGGCGGGGTATCTGGTTGTGGAAACCGAGCACGAGCGCGCCCATGGGCTTCGGAACATCATGCACCGGCGAATCGTCATACGCAGGGGACACCGTGGCTGACCTCCGGGTACGAAAAGGACGGGTCTACATCACGGGGTTCATGGGGAGCGGAAAGAGCACCATCGGCCCCATTCTCGCAAATACGCTCGGGTACGCGTTTACGGATGTCGATCGTGAGATCGAGAAATCTGAGGGGATGGCGGTGGGGGAGATTTTCCGAACGCGTGGCGAGGAAGCCTTCAGGCAACTGGAACGCTCAACGCTTGAGCGGGCCTCGGCGGTCCCCCGGATTGTGGTGTCGCTCGGCGGAGGGACCCTCACAGATCCCGTGAACTATGCACGCATCCACGAGACCGGTGTTCTTGTCTATCTGAAGCTGAGTGCCGACGAAATTTTCAGGCGTGTGCAGCGGCGGACGGACCGGCCACTCCTTGCCACGGAGAACGGGGAGAGACTTCCCCCGGACGAACTTCGGCAGCGTGTCGAACGCCTCCTTGCCGAACGGGAGCCGCTCTACCGTTCGGCGCACATCACCATCGTTCCTGACACAGCACGTATCGGCCACACCGTCGACCGCATCGCCCGGCTTCTTTCTCCTCTTATTCTGTAAGAGGGGGAGGTGCCCCCTCCCACACCTGATGCGCATCCCCCCAACTGTTTGCATCTCAAGGGGTTAATAGATATCTTGAATGTTCCACAGAGAAGGAGCTCTTGTCCTTGGGACGCATCCGTTTCACGGAACAGCGGCTGAACGACATTTTTCAGAGGCTCAAAGGGAAGCGGGTTGCCGTTCTTGGCGACCTGATGCTGGACCGGTACTACTGGGGGACGGTCCGCCGCGTCTCGCCGGAGGCCCCCGTCCCGGTTGTGGAGGTTGAAACGGAGTCGATCCGCTTCGGAGGGGCCGCCAATGTGGCGAAGAACATCCAGGCCCTGGGGGGTATTCCCCTCCTTGTGGGATTGATCGGGAACGATCATCCGGGCCAGATCTTTCTGGACATGATGAAGGAGCAGGGGTTTGACGCCGAGGGGATTGTTGTTGACGGGGATCGGCAGACGACAATCAAGACCCGCGTGATCGCGCAAGGGCAGCACGTCGTACGGGTTGACAACGAGACACGTGTCCCCTGCGCCGACGATCTTGTGGCGCGGCTCATCGACGGCGTGCGCTACCGCGTCCATGGAATCGACGCAATTCTGATTGAGGACTACAACAAAGGAGCCGTCTCACCGGAGGTGATACGGGAAGTCCTTGCCGTTGCGAAGAAGTATGGCAAGATCGTAACGGTCGACCCGAAGTTCGACCATTTTCTGGATTTCAAGGGCGCGACCGTGTTCAAGCCGAACCGGCGCGAAACAGAGGAAATCCTCGGGGGTCGGCTTCGCACGCTGGAAGACGTGGAGCGCGCGGGGAAGAAGTTGCTCGAGCTCCTTGCTGCAGAGAACGTCCTGCTCACGCGGGGGAAGGATGGGATGTCCCTCTTTGAGCAAAACGGTGGCGTCATGCACCTGGAGACCGTCGCGAAAAACGTCCAGGATGTTTCGGGTGCCGGAGACAGCGTCATTTCCACGCTGACCCTGACGCTTGCTGCGGGGGTTCCGGTGCGTGAGGCCACCGTTCTTGCGAATTGCGCCGGCGGCGTCGTTGTCAGGTCCGTAGGGATTGTCCCGATCGAGGCAGGGGAACTCATCGCTGCCGCACTTGAGTACTCACAGGAAGGTGGAGGGGGAAGTTGATGGGCAAGGTCGTATCGCTGCCGCACCTGGTGAGGCTCCGGCGTGCATTCCGGCGAGTGAACAAGACCGTAGTATTCACCAATGGAACGTTCGACATCATCCACCGTGGCCATGTGGAGTACCTCGCCAAGGCGAAATCGTTCGGCGACGTGCTTGTGGTGGGCCTGAACAGCGATGCCTCGATCCGCCGCATCAAAGGAAGAGGGAGGCCGATCAACCGGAACCGCGACCGTGCGGCAGTTCTGGCGGCCCTGGGGGCGGTGGACTACGTCTGCCTCTTCGGCGACAACACACCGATGCGCCTTATTTCGGCGATTGTCCCCGATGTGCTCGTGAAGGGCGCCGACTGGAAACGCGACGCGATTGTGGGGAGGGAAATCGTAGAGCGGCATGGCGGGAGAGTGCGCCGGATTCGACTCACGCCAGGGCGATCGACAACATCCACGATCGAGCGTGTGCTGAAGGCATACCGGGGTCGGGTGAAAGCGCAGGCCCTGGGACAGTAACAGCAGAGAAGGTTTCCCCTCGCTGGATGCGGTGACCCGAACGAAGAAAATAGTGCGCTTCGTGGCGTTTGTGGCGGGCGGACTCCTGCTCCTGCTGGGAATCGTCGCGGGCCTGACACAGACCCAGTTTTTTCGTGATCGCCTCAGGGCGCTTGCACAGGATCGCCTTGACTCCCTCTTCGCGGTTCCTGTCTACCTGGGCCCCCTGCGCGGGAATCTGATTAGCGGCTTCTCCATTGACAGCATGGCAATCGTCGTCGATGGAGAACCCTTCCTTGCGGCGGAACGGATCGACATCCAGTACAACCTGCTGCAGGTACCCGGGAAGACAATTTCCATCCGCAAGCTCGCCCTGGTGAAACCCACCCTTCAACTCCTCCGGTCACAGAACGGCACCTGGAATTTCGACACGATGCTGCGTCCGCAGGTTGCCGACACAACTCCTGCGGCCCCCTTCTCGTGGGCCGTCGACGTCAGAAACGTGGAAATGAAAGAAGGGGTGGTCCGGCTGGTCGACTCACTGGCGCTCGCCCGGGAGGAAAAAGCGCGCGTGGATCCGTCGAACGTGCGGTACTGTGACATCACTCTCCGGCATGTCAATCTGGCTCTCTCCGCAGCGCTGAACGGAAAGCGAAAGGAGGTCGTGGTTTCATCCCTCTCGTGGGTTCTGGAGGAACCGGCCTTCCGGTTGAAACTGCTTTCGGGTTCGTTTACCGTCACGCCCGAGAGCACCGTCGTTGAGGATATGGTAGTCCAGACCGACAGCACCGACCTCGCGCTGAGCGTGTCTCTGAAGAATCTGGACCTGCTCTCCGGGTTGTCACTTGAGGCGCTGCGTGACAAGCCGGTCGAGATCGACCTGCGGGCATACCGGTTTGACCTGGACGAATTCAAGCGCTTCCTTCCCCCCGTCTGGTTTCTCCACGGGGTGGTCTCGGCTACTCTCGCTGCGTCCGGTCCTTTCGGGAACCTGAACATCGATTCGCTGGTTGTCGCGTTCGGACAATCACGGCTCGGCATGCGCGGGAAGATCACCCACCTCCATGAGCCATCCAACCTGTACATCGATGTCCGGTCCACCGAAAGCGTGCTCCAGCCGTCAGACCCTCTCGCCCTCCTGCCACCGTTTCATCTGCCGGACTTCAGCTCGCTGGGTCGGACGAGTGTCCAGCTCACCTACCGTGGGCGCCCGCTGGAGTTTGTCACCCAGTGCGCGCTCGTGACGGAGGCGGGCGGTGCAGTGTCGCTGGACAGCTTTGCGATGGCCATCGGCGGGCCCGCAACCCTGCGCTATGCAGGCGGTGTCTCGTTCCGGGATGTCGATCTTGCAGCGATCACTGGTGACAGTGCGCTGCGCAGTCGCTTCTCCGGTCGCGCGCGGATTCGCGGTGAGGGAGTCTCACTCCGGACCATCCGCGGCAGCGTCCATGCTCTGCTGGATTCGTCGGAGTTCCGGGGGCTGCCTGTCACAGGATCCGATATCAGTGCCGATGCTTCCGGGAAGAAGATCACGCTCTCGGCGCTGCTCGGACTTGGCAAGATGCGCTCCTCGTTGACGGCGCGCCTTGACGGCAGTCAGGATGAATCGCCGGAATTCTCGCTCAACGGCGATATCGCATCTTTGAATCTTGCCGACCTTCTGAGAGACGGGCGGTACGACAGCGATCTCACCATGAGCCTCAATGTCCTGGGACAGAATCTCTCCCTGTCCCGGCTCAACCTTGAGGGGTTTCTGGACATCACTTCTTCACGCTACGGGGCGTACGCGCTTGATTCCTCGGCCGTGCATCTGGTCCTCGATCAATCGGGCATGCGGCAGAAGTCGTTCAGGGTGGAGTCTGATGTTGCAGATTTCGAGATGACAGGCGCCTTCGACCTGGCGTATCTGCTGCCCCTCATCCGGTACCAGATTCTGAGCACACAGAGTGCCCTGGCGTCCCGGTTCGCGGCCTTCGACACAACACTGGTGCCTGCCGCCGACGATCGTGAACTGGCGGACCTTCGGCAGCAGCTCGAATCTGCGAAAGGAAGCGTGGATGCCTCCTACAGATTGAACGTCAAGAATCTGGAGCCCTTGTCGGTGGTTGCGGGAGCCCGCTCCTTTGACGGGATCGGGACTCTCGAAGGACGCGTCCGGGGAGACGTGAGCGACCTGACATTCCAGGCACACCTGAAAGCGCTGGAGTTCTTCTACGGGAGCGTGGAGTCAGGAGTGCTTTCAGAAGAAGTGGTCGGTCTGTTGCGGATGGACCACCTGCGTCCGGGTGATCCCCTGAAGGAAGCCGACCTTACGCTGAACGTTGAGGCGGACAAAGTTCACATCAACAGGAATGAACTTGACAGCCTCGTCATCTCCCTTGCGTCGAAGGGAGAGCGGGCGACCTTCGCTGCGGGAGCGGTGTTCGACAGGAATTCGCGCATCCTCCTGGAAGGAGGGGGAACCTTCGTTGAGGATACCGTCGGCCTTCGATTCAGGACCTTCCGGGTCGGGTATCGCGCACTCAACTGGACTGCGGAAAGAGATGCCGAAGTTGTCATCTCTCCAGGGAGGGTCAGCGCCCGGAATCTCGTCTTCCGGCGCAACGGGGAGGCGATCGCATTTGACGGCTCGATCCGCACAGAGGGGAAGCTCGATCTCCGGGTGAGCGCCCAGGGGATCGATCTGGATGCTCTCAAGTATTTCCTCTCGCAAGAGGAACTCGGCGTCAATCGCGACGCGTTCACCGGCAGAGGAAACTTCTCCATCGATTTGCAGGGAACTCCGGCGCAACCCGAATTCACAGTGAAACTGGAGGGGACGGACGTGGCGTTTCGCGGCCGGCCTCTCGGGGACCTGAAAGGCTTCTTTGCCTACCGGGATTCCTCTCTCGATGTCAATGTGGGGATCACGGGAGTCGGGGAGAATGGCGTGTCGCAACTGGCAGTGGCCGGTGCCGTTCCGATCAACCTCGGACTTGCCGGCGTTCAGCAGATAGTTTCGGACCGCCCGGTCAACCTCCGCGTGCAGTCCAGCGGATTCCCGATCAGCGTCCTCGATCCTCTCATTTCGACCTTCAATGACGTGTACGGGACGCTGCAGTGCGACGTCACCGTGGGGGGGTCTTTGCGGAAGCCGGCATACAGTGGCGAGTTCTCCCTATCCGATTGTGTCTTCCTGTTTGTTCCCAACAATATCTACTACACGTTTGCGGGGAATTTCCGGGCAGAAGGGGAACGGATCAGGGTTGTCGATGCGGTGGTGGGAAACCTGCCCGGGGATGCGCGGAGCGGGAAAGTGGGACGCCTCGGGATTACTGGTGATTTCACGCTGAAGAATCTCATGCCGGGCGATTTCCACCTTGATATGCAGGGGGACCTCCTTCTGGTGAAGGAGACAACGCGGAAAGCCTCCCTGCTGGTATACGGAAACCTCTTCGTGGAGATCGGGAAGGCGGGGCTGCAGTTCACCGGTTCGATTGACCAGTCGCTCCTCAAGGGGGACCTGCTGGTCAGGAACTCAAGCCTCGTATTTCCGCCCGCGCAGGGGCAGGTGTTCGAGGAGCGGGCGACGAGCGTCCCCGTGATGCTGGTGAATGACACGGTCAAGATACCTGACTCCCGCCACCTCTCTGCCGCCGCCCGGTACTTTGGGCACCTCGGACCGGGTGCGCAGAGGCAGGCGGAGGAAGGCAGGGATACGGTTGCGGCGAAGACATTCCTCGACGGGCTCCGCTACGATCTGGATATCGAGGCATCGGGGGGGAGCACCGAGATCCGGATGGTCTTCAATTCCCTTTCGGGGGAAGAACTGGTCGCGACCATCAACGGCAAGTTCTCGATCACCGATGACGGCAGGCGGTGGTACGGGGATCTTGTGGTGGAGCGGGCGTACTACAACTTCCTCAAACGCATCAGCGCGGAAGGGAGGATTCGGTTCAACGGTGATTTCTTGAAGCCACAACTCGATATCACTGCGCGGTACCAGGGAACCCGGTCCGTCCGCGACTCATCGGGTGAGCGGACGGAAAACGTCATCGTCGAATTTACGATCACCGGACCGCGGACACAGCCCAACATCAAGTACGGGATGACAATCGACGAGACGGACTACGCGCTGTACCGTGGACCGAAATCAAATGATGTACAATCCGATGCCATCCAGTATATCGTCTATGGCAACTTTCCGCTGACCGCGTCGGAAAAGAGCAACATCCCCTCCGACGTGCAGAAGACGATGGGAGCTTCGATCCTGACGGGGGCGTCCTCACTTCTTACGGGGGCGCTGTCGGAGTATCTGCGCGACCAGACCGGTTTCATTAAGTCCGTCGAACTGCGGTATGCGGCGCGCGGAAGCCTCACCGAATCGGCGGATATCCGTCTGAGCGGTGTTGCGTGGAACGGGTACTGGAAATATGGCGGGACGATCCTTGAGGATCCCCTTACAAACGCCAATTTCAGCATCCTGTATTCCTTCGACGCGATCTTCCGGGATCCGTCGCTCCGTAACCTCATGATCGAATTCGAGCGGCGCGTTGATCCCGTCTCATCCGGCCAAACCACCTCCATCAAGAGAGTGGATTCTGCCCGCCTCTTCTATCGTTTCACATTCTAAAGGAATTCTCTCCCGTGTCTACTTCCACACGCCTCAAGAAGGAGGCTCTTTCCTTTCTCTCGGTACGCCGAAAGAAGCCAGTCACGCTGAAAGAACTCGCACGCACGTTGAGAATCAACGACCGCGAGTCGTACCAGACCCTGCGCACGCTCGTTCATGAGCTCGTCCGCGAGGGGACTGTCGAGATGGATCCGCACGGGAATATCCGCTACGTGCGTCTGGCGAAAAAGCCCCAGCCCCCGGCCCACGCACGGCTCACGGGCCGACTGGTGGGCATGCGCGGCGGGGGCGGCATTGTGCGTTCCGAGGAGACCGGCGAGGAAATCTTCGTCCCGCGCGGTTCGATGGGGACGGCACTCCACGGTGACATGGTGGCCGCTCTCCGCGTGGCAGGCGGCGCTCCCCGGCACCAGGCGGCGGACAGGCGTCCCGAGGGAGAGATCATCGCGGTGCTCGAGCGGGTCAACACCCACTTGACCGGCAGGCTCGAGAAGAGCCGGACATTCGCCTTCGTCATCCCCGACCATGAGCGAATCACCCGGGACATTTACGTCCCGCTGGGAGACGCCGAGGCCGCGAGCGACGGCGACAAGGTGGTGGTCGAGCTCCTGCCCTGGACTGACGAGCACCTGAACCCCGAGGGACGTATTGTTGAAGTTCTGGGTCCGTCAGGTGATGCGCGGGTGGAGGTCGTGAGCGTCGCGCGTAGCTTTAGCCTTCCCCTTTCGTTTCCGGAGGAAGCGGAACGGGAAGCCGGCCTCGCTCCGGCGACGCTCCGCCCGGAGGATCTCGCCGGGAGACTTGACCTTCGCGGGGAGGTGGTCTTCACGATCGACCCGGAAGACGCGAAAGACTTCGATGACGCAGTCTCGCTTGAACCTCTCGCGCACGACGGCTTGCGGCTGGGGGTGCACATTGCCGATGTCAGCCACTACGTTCGGGAGGGGAGCGCTCTCGACAGGGAGGCGTTTGCGCGGGGCACGAGCGTGTACATGGTCAACGAGGTCGTCCCGATGCTGCCGGAACGGCTTTCCAATGATCTCTGCAGCCTGCGGCCGCATGAGGATCGCCTCACGATGAGCGTGGTGATGGACCTCAACCGTCACGGGACGGTCGAAGACTATGTGATCAGGGAAAGCGTCATCAGGAGCCGGCGCCGGTTTACCTATGAGGAGGTGGAGCAGGTGATCAGGAGCGGACGGGGAGATCACGTGGACGTGATCCTTCCTCTTTTTCACCTGTCGAAAGTTCTCCTCACCCGGCGTCGCCGCTCGGGGAGCCTCGACCTGGACACGCCGGAGGTCAAGTTCGTGTTCGGAAAGGATGGGCTGCCGTCGGAAATCCGCCCGAAGACGCGTCTAGATTCGCACAGGCTGATCGAAGAATGCATGTTGCTCGCCAACAAGGTCGTCGCCACGCACGCGGGCGAGAGGCCGTTCCTCTATCGCGTGCATGATGTCCCCAATCCTGACCGGCTGGCGGATCTGGCGCGATTTGTCAGGCAGTTTGGCTTCTCCCTTGCCGGCCAGGAGGGGATCACTGCAAAAGAGCTGCAGAAGTTGCTGGATCAGGCAAAAGGGTCCGAGGTGGAGACCCTGATCCATGAGGTTGTCCTCCGTTCCATGGCCAAGGCGGTGTATGAGACGAAGAATATCGGTCACTTCGGGCTGGCGTTCCGGAAATACGCACACTTCACGTCCCCCATCCGGCGGTACCCGGACCTGGTGGTCCACAGGCTCCTCAAAGAATTCAAAGGAGACGTCCCCCTCGGCCGCCTGACGGATCTCCGTCAACAGCTTCCCGAGATCGCCCGCCAGTCGTCGGTGCGTGAACGGCTCGCCCAGGAGGCGGAGCGTGCATCCGTGCGGGTAATGCAGGTGGAGTACATGAAACGACACCTTGGCGACATCTTTGAGGGGGTCATTGCGGGCGTGACCAACTTCGGGTTGTTCGTGGAGATCCCCCACCTCCTGATTGAGGGGCTCGTCCGGGTGCGGGACCTTGACGACGACTACTATGTGTTTGACGAGAAACGGTATGCCCTTCGGGGTCGGTCGGGAGGCCGCGTCTATCGGCTTGGGGACCACATCCGTATCAGGGTCGCGGCTATTGACGCGGAGGAACACGAGATCACATTTTCCACGGCCTGAGCATGAAAGGGAACTTTGACGATGCCGGGGGGGTTTTCTAGGTGGGCGCGCGGTTTGCATTTCAACGGTTGATTTTCTAGAATACTCCCGTGGGTTCGAATTTTCGTGAGGGGAACATGACAAGTTGGCGCTTCGCTCCGCCGCGTGCTGCCCTGTTCGTGTGCGGACTTCTTCTCCTGGCCGTTTTCCCGCCGGCGAATGCCCAGGATGAGTTCGGGAAGAACAAGGTTCAGTACCACGACTTCGAGTGGTCGTTCCTGCAGACGGACCACTTCGACGTCTACTTCTACCAGAATGGCCAGCCGATTGCCGAGTTCGTGGCTGTGGAGGCGGAGTCGGCATACGCTTCCATCCGGAAGCTCTTTCGGTACCAGCTCGTGAACCGGGTGCCGATCGTTCTATACAATTCCCACAATGATTTTCAGCAAACGAACGTCGTCTCCGAGTATCTCGAGGAGGGAATCGGAGGCGTGACGGAGCTCTTCAAGAATCGCGTCGTCATCCCCTTTGAGGGGGGCTACGGCAGCTTCCGGCACGTCCTGCACCATGAGCTTGTCCACGCGGTCATCAACGATATGTTCTATGGTGGCTCCATCCAGTCGATCATCACCAACAATATCACCCTGCAGCTTCCTGCCTGGTTCAACGAGGGGCTGTCGGAGTACGCTGCGCTGCAATGGGACACGAACTCGGATATGTACCTCCGCGATGCAACCATTGGCGAGTCGCTGCCCGCGATCCCCCAGCTGTCCGGTTACGCGGCGTACCGGTGCGGCCAATCGGTCTGGTGGTACATTGGGCGCAAATACGGCGAGCAGAAGATCGGCGAGATCCTGAACCGCATCAAGAGCACAAGGAGCGTCGAGGCGGGTTTCAAGGGCGCAGTCGGGCTCGGAGTCCAGGAGCTCTCGGAGCGGTGGCAGAAGGAGCAGAAGGTCCTCTACTGGCCTGATATCGCCAAGCGGGAGGATCCGGCGGATTATGCGCGGAGGCTGACGGACCACAAGAAAGACGGGGGATTCTACAACACCAGCCCGACAATCTCCCCACAAGGGGACCGCATTGCCTTCATCTCGAACCGGGACGACTTCTTCAACCTCTACCTGATGAGCGCGACCGACGGGAAGGTGCTCGACAAGCTCATCGATGGGCAGACCACGGAGAACCTGGAGGAGCTGCACCTCCTCACCCCTGGCCTGAGCTGGTCGCCGGACGGGAAGCGCCTCGCGCTTGCGACCAAAGCCGGGGCGGAGGATGCAATTCTCCTTCTGGAGGTTGAAGGGGGAGACTACGAGAAACTCACCTTCGGCCTGGAGGGGATCTTCTCCGTCGCCTGGTCACCGCTGGGGGACAAACTCGCCTTTATCGGCAATTCGGCCCGGGAGTCGGACATCTATGTCTATGATCTTGCGGGGAAGTCGCTTACCAACCTGACCTCGGATCCTTTTGCGGACGAGACGCCGCAATGGACGCCCGATGGGCGGTCGATCCTCTTTTCCTCGGATCGCGGGGGATATGCGGTGGGAACTCAGGTGAGGATGGACACCGTCGACTCCCACCAGTTCGACCTCTATTCAATTGACCTTGCCACACGCGCCGTCAAGCGGCTCACCCAGTGGCCAAACAGCAATGAGACCTCACCCGTTGTCTCCCCTGACGGCAAGCGTGTGCTGTTCGTGTCGGACAAGAACGGCATCAACAACATCTTTCTCCTGAATCTTGACTCCGGCCAGTGCCGGCCCGTCACGAATTCTCTCAGCGGCGTGTACCAACTCTCCATCACGCGCGACGGATCGAAGCTGACGTTCTCGTCCCTGTACAAGTCCGGCTTTGACATCTTTGTCATGCGGAATCCGTTCGACAAGACGGTAAGTCAGGCGGAGCTCGAGCCGACGGAGTACTACCGGATGAAGTTCACCCCGAAGGAGGCGCAGCCGCCAGCTGCGCTCGCGGGGGAGAAGAAGCCCGCAGCTCAGGACAGCACCCAGATGCTCGGGGAGAACATCCAGATCGACTTCAGCAACTACGTCTTTAAGGGCCAGGCCAATGCGGCTGTTCCCACAGACTCGTTGATCGCGAAGATGGTGCCGATCACGAACAATCTGGATGAGAA